>Ga0194049_1000155_pt1 | contig 26107 bp, 25 predicted proteins | sample JunL2225m_MetaG_FD_148665 | JGI IMG/M metagenome (GOLD analysis project Ga0194049, IMG submission 148665) | Anoxic zone freshwater microbial communities from boreal shield lake in IISD Experimental Lakes Area, Ontario, Canada - Jun2016-L224-25m | ecosystem: Environmental > Aquatic > Freshwater >... | reverse complement strand
CCGGGCCAGCTGCTCAGCGATCAGATCCTCCTTGAGGCGCCGCTGAGCGGACAGAGAGACGTGTTGGAAGTCGCACCCGCCGCACCGGCCCGGGCCGGCATGCGGACAGAGCGGCTTGACCCGGTCCGCCGACGGCTCGAGGATCTCGATGGCGTCGGCTCGCAGGAACGATGTGGTCTCCGAGGTGATCCGGGCACGGACACGCTCGCCCGGCAGGCTGTGGCGGACGAACACGACCCGGCCGTCGGGCCCGCGGCCTACACATCCGCCTCCGGCGGCGATCGCACCCACCACCACTTCAACGACGTCGTCGGGAACGGTCTGCGGTGTGGCCATGGCCCGGTTCTTAGCACCCCAGCGTGCATGCCTTGTCCGATCCCTCCCCGTGGTCGCCAGTTCCAGTGATGGCGGCAAGGTGGCACTACGGTAAGTGACGTTCGGTTGCCACTAGGGCTGGCGGACCACTCCTAGGAGATCACATGGACATCAACGAGGCGCTCTATACGACGCGGGCCATGCGACGGGTGAAGCCCGACGCGGTGCCGATGGATGTACAGGCCAAGATCCTGGATGCCGCCATTCGGGCCCCGTCGGGCGGCAACACCCAGAACTGGCGTTTCCTGATGGTCGACGACAAGGACGTCATCGCCCAGATCGCCCCGCTCTACCAGCAGGCCATCTCCGAGTTGTGGCAGACCGTCTACGCCGAGCGCATGGCCGCAGCCGCAGCCGCACCGGACGATCCGGGCAGCATCCAGATGATGAAAGTCAAGGCCTCGGCCGACTGGCTGGCCGATCACTTCGCTGAGGTGCCCCTGTTCCTGTTCCCCTTCATCCAGGGCGACCCGACTGGCGGGTCGATCTACCCGGCGGTGTGGAGTGCACAGCTGGCCGCCCGGGCCGAAGGTGTGGGTAGCTCGATCACCGCCGTCCTCGGGTTCTGGTACCCAGACGAGACCTTCGACATCTTGGGTGTGCCCAAGGACGAGGGATGGGTCATGGCGTGCTGTGTGCCCATGGGCTATCCGTTGGGACGCTGGGGTGTGGCCAAGCGTCGCCCGGCCCACGAGGTGTCGTATCGGAATCACTGGAACACGCCGATCGGCTTCACTGTGGACGAGCCGCTGTGGTCGCCCGAGGCAGGCTGACCAGGTCTGGGTAGCTGGTCTAGGTGACTGGGGCTGGCAGTCGAGGCAGGCTGCCGACCGTGCTTCAAACACCCAGGTCACGGGTCCGCTGCTACAGTCTGATCCGCAGTCCTGCGGGCGTAGCTCAATGGTAGAGCTGCAGGTTTCCAACCTGCTGACGAGGGTTCGATTCCCTTCGCCCGCTCCAATCTGCTGTGTCAAGACATGTAGAAACACCCCGAACCCTCACATTCGGGGTGTTTCTTGTTTTCTGGGTGTGTGAGCGAACTACTCCGACCCGGACCTTCGCGCTGGCTTCAACATGCAGTTGGGGGTACAAATCCCCTAGTCGCCCCGCCTGGGCCACGGTAGGTTCGCAACTAGTGGCGACCACCATCAGGGTCGGGTACGGCGACCAAAAGTTCATCCTGATCGGCAGGGCCACCGTGCTTGCGGAATGCACAAGGACCCCAGGCCGAAGCCAGGGGTCCTTGGGCCAACCGACGCCAGGTCGACTACTTGATGAGGATGGGCAGACTGGACCGGACGGTCGAGGTCGAAGTATTCATCTTTCCATCTACCCGCGTGTTCACCGTCTGGGTCACCTGTACGTTGACCTGGTAGTTACCGGCAGTGAGGGTGCTCGACGGCGTACCCGAGAGAACACCTTGGGGTGACAACTTCATCCCCCGGGGTAGAGGCGAGTTGACACCGGACGCGACGGCCCAAGCCACCTTCGTCGGGCCTCCGGCGGTGCTCGGTGTCACACCGGCTACCACCAGTGTCACCGGTTCGTAGCGCTTCGCGTGGGTAGCGGCTGGCAGACCCGAGTTGATCCGGAAGCCGAATTTCAGAATCTGACCTTGCGCGCTCACGTACATGTTGCCGGCCGTATCCACTGCCACAGTGTTGGGGGAAGCAAGGTCGGTGGCCGCCACGAACTGAACTCCCTGGGGCGTGATCTCGTCGACCTGACCCGTCGCACGATCCACGACGTAGATATTGCCGGCCGCATCGACTGTGGCATCGACGGGGTACTGGAGGCCGGTTCCAAACGCCACCGGTGCGCCGTATCCCCCGATTCGGTAGAAAGGGATCTTGTCGAAATAGTTGCCGAAGGCTCCAGTGACGTAGAGGTTTCTGTTTCCATCCACGGCTACTTGTTGCGGATTGTCGAGCCCAGAGACGACCGGTGTCGGAACGCTGAACATACCCGGGCCGATCGGTCTGATCACGTCGATCATCCCGGTATTAGGCGCAGGGCCCCAGCAGCCTCCACAGCCAGTCACACCCGAAATGACGACGAAGATATCTCCAGCCGGGCTCACTGTCAGCCCACCCAACCACGCCAACCCTGTGGCCACGGTGGTCCGAACGCCCCCCGGGGTGACCCTGAAAACACTCTGTGCCGTCACGTCGGAGATATAGATGTTGCCCCGTGAATCCAACGCTACCGAGTACGGAAAGCTGAGTCCGGTTGCGACGGCAGTCTGGATCCCGGACGGAGTGATCTTGTCGACAGTGCCGGTGGTGGGAACGGCCGCATAGACATTGCCAGCCGAGTCGGTGGCCAACCCATAGGGGTAAGGGACACCAGGGGCAATGACGGTCTGGGTCGGCGGCACCACCGGACCGATCGTGCTGGGCGAAGAGGGCCCGGTCGCATTGGTGGCGACCACACTGAAGGTATACGACGTACCGTTGGCCAGGCCTCGTACCGTGCAGGACAAGGTTGCAGTCTTCGGGGCACACGATGCCGTGCCAGGGGCACTGGTCACCGCGTAGGTGATGGGCAGGCTGCTGTCTTCAGTCGACGCCATCCACGACACCTGAACAGAGCCGTCGCCGGTGATGGTGGCTGCCTGGATGGCCGGAGCATTCGGTACCGCCGGTTCCGGTATGGCCGACAGGGTCGATCCCACCGAGTTGCCCAGCGCATTCGTGGTGGTGACGACGACGACGTACGTCGAGCCGTTCGTGAGCCCCGTCAAGACGCACGTGGTGACCGTCACCCCGAGGCAGGTCTGTCCTCGCCCATCGGTGACGGAGTAGCTCAATGTGGCCGGGTAGGACACCATGGCGTCCCACGACACGGTGAGCGTGTGGTTGGTCGCCACGGCCGTGACGTTGGTGGGGGCATCGGGTACCGCTGGCGTGATCTCGTCGAGGCCGCCGTTTGCACCATCAGAGGCATAGATATTGCCCGAGGAGTCAATGGCCACACCCGTCAGCTGCCACGATCCTGATCCGACGGCGGCCGATGGGTTGAACCCTCCAGAACCGTTGGGAGTGAGCTCCGATACGGTGCCGCCGCATCCGAAGAAGACGTTGCCCGACGAGTCGACCGCCACACCTCCGCCCTGATAGCCGCAGTAGTTGTTGATAGGGGAGATGGTGCGGACGTTAATGCCGGCTGCCTCAAAAACGTTGTACGTGTTGGCCAGGAAGAGTTTGCCCGATGGATCGACCGCCACAGTGGTCGGCTGCAGTGAGCGGTCGAATCCAAGGGGACCGCCCCACGTTCCGATGGACGTGGGTGCGTTGAACCCCCCAGAACCGTTGGAGGCGAAAGCCTGGACACGCTCGGAACTCGCTATTGCGTTCCCCCTGAAACCCCCTTGGGAGTTTTGGACCACATAGATGGTTCCCGTTGAGCCGACAGCCACACCGGTGGGGTTAAGCAGTCCGGAAATAACTGCGACCGGCGAGTTGTAGGCACTACCGCCACTCGGGGTGATCTCGTCTACGAAACCCGTGCCCGTCAGTGTGGTGCTGGTGGCACCGGTCACGTACACGTTGCCAGCTTGGACGGCCACGCCGGTGGGATTCACGATCCCGGACGCAATGGTCGTGGGTGGGTTGAACCCCCCGGAACCATTGGGAGCGATCTTGTAGACGGCCTGGCTGGCGGCATCGGCCACATAGAGGTTGCCCAAGGGGTCAACGGCCACGCTGGTGGGGTTAACGATGGTGTTGGCAAACGCCGTCTGGGCGGCACCCGCCAAAGGCGAGCCCGAGCCCACGGCACCACCCACGACGACGGTGCTCATCAGGGCGACGGTCGCCAACAGCGACCTCGTAGTACGACCGTGCTTCATGATTACTACCCCTTGGGTCCCCTGGGACCGCTGAGGGAGGCAACAGCTCCCCACGCCACTGCACTGTGTCCCTCGATGAACATGAGTGCCCCCCATGCCCAATGCAGTTGGTTAATACTAACAAGGCATTGCGAAATGCAGCAAATGAAACATCCGGTCGGTCGTCAGGAGGCAAGGGGCCAGATGCCGGAATGGACCAGGAAGTTCCCATTGCGCATCCACCCCGGCCATACTGTCGCCATATGCAGATCACACCAGCCGGAGGCAGGATCCTCGGATGCCTGGTGGAGAAGCAGCTCACCACTCCCCAGCAGTATCCGCTCACCCGCAACGCCCTGTCGCTGGCGTGCAGTCAGTCCACCAACCGGGACCCGGTGGTCCCCATGGACGAACGTGCTGTCGACGTGGCCCTCGAGAGCCTGCGTGGCCACCGCCTGGTGCGGTTCGTCCAGCCCTCGAGTGGCCGAGTAGTCGAGAGGTGCCGCCACGTGCTCGACGAGGTCTACGACCTCGACGTGCCCAGCGTGGCCCTGCTGGCCGTCCTACTACTGCGCGGGCACCAGACGGCCGGAGAGGTCCGGGGCCGTGCCGCCCGCATGGTGGAGTTGGCCGATGTAGCCGCCGCCCACGCCCTATTGGAGGGGTTGGCGGCCCGAGACGAGCCGTTGGTCGAACTACTCCCCCGCCGTCCAGGACAAAAAGAGGACCGGTGGCGGCAACTGCTGGCCAAGGAGTGGGACGGCGGATCGTCACAGCCGGCCATGGCCGGGTCGGATGAACTCCCGACTGACACTGGCAACACAGCCTTCGTCACCGGGGTCACCGGGGTCGTTGAGGCCGGCGAGGCCGGCGAGGCCGGCGGTGCACCCACTGTCGACGGGCTGTCTGGCGACGGACCCAGCGACGACTTGCCCACTGGCGCCGCACCTGTGGTGCCGCCCAGCGACACACCTAGCGACCTGCAGGCACAGGTGACGGGGCTGCAGGTCACCGTGGACCGGCTCGAACTCGAGCTTGCCGCCCTACGCGACAGCCTCGGCGGCTGAGGAACCGAGCACCACTTGGGACTGAGCTCCCGAGCTTCACTGCGCCCCCGAAACCGGTCGGGCTAGGCGTCGCCGAACCCGAACCCACGGCCGCTGCGGACCAATCCCAGGTCAGCCATGGTGCGGATCCCCGGAGCGGCATCGCACAGCGCCGGAATCGAGTTGATGGCCTGCATGGCAGTAGCCACACTGGCCGCCCGCACGTGCTCCGTGATGGGCAGGCTGCGCTCGTAACTGGCCAAGGTCAGCAGGTGCGCCTGCACCGATGGATCGCCCTCGATGGTGAGTGTCCAACCATCCATCGGGGTGGGCCAGTGCGGCGGGTACTCCCCACCCACGGTCCATAGCGCGTCGATCTCCACCATGGTCCGACCCTGGCGGAGCCCCCGCCAGTGCCACCGCTGGCCAGCCACGGTGCCCGCAGCCAGTGTGATGCCGAAGATGTCGTGGTCGTGCTCGGCCAGGACCAGATCGACCTCAGTGGTGATCTCGTCGATACCGGCCCCGAGGCCATCGGCAATGAGGGCCACCTCTTCTTTGAAGATCCCGCTGTTGAACCGGAGGAAGTCACTGGCCTCCTCGGTCACCTCGGCCGCCGGCCGGCCGAAACGCATGTTCTCGAAGGTGATGTTGGTGCTCTCGTAGAACGACCAGTCGGCTCGCTCCTGGAGGGTCACCCGCCCGATGCTCCGGCACATGCCCGACAGTGCGAAGGGCAGCACCCCGCTCAGGTTGCCCGGGTTGAGGCCGGTCCCGTGCACCGACGATCCGCCCTGTTCGCAGGCCTCGAGCAGGCGAGCCAGATCGGCTTCGGGCAGGGCCCGAGGGTAAAACAGGAACGCCGTAGTGACTACGTTCTTTCCACTGGCCAGTAGGGCACATACGTCATCGAGCGATGTGTTTCGGGGCATGTAGGCCACGCAGTCGGCATCCAAGGCCAGGAGCGCATCGATGTCACGGGTGGCCGTCACGCCAATGGGCGCACGGCCAGCCAGAACCCCGAGGTCCACGCCATCCTTTTCGGGTGAGTGGACCCACCCACCCACCAGGTCGAGGTCGGTGCGGTCGATCATGGCCTGGATCGACTCGACGCCCTGGGCCCCGGTCGCCCACTGAATCACTCGATAGCCCACGGCGACTCCTTCATCTCGGGCCGACCCAACGGCGGCCGAGCCGATCGTAGGCCGATGGCGCCCTACTGCGGGCATCGATCCATCGAGGTCTTGCGAACCCCGGCCAGCCGCTCGATGCCCACACAACCCTTGGACAGGGAGTTAGAAAAGACGTGGGACCTTTTCCTCTTTGCCGCTTACTGCAACCCGTCGCCGGTAAAGGTAGGTATGGACGCTGCCGATACCCCGGGGGTGAGATTTGATCTTGTTCACCCGACCTCCAGGCAGCTCCGAGATGGGGTGACCTGTGGACTGATCGCCGAATCGATCATGATCCCGGTCCTCATCGCGGTGACGTTTATCGACCACTCCACCGTGCACTGGGGCTACATGGCTGGAGCTATCGCCTGCATCGTGGTGTCTATCTCGTACCAGTCGATCTATGCCGCCATCACCAAGGGGAAGGCGAAGCCCACCTCGCAGGCCAATGCGTGGTTCATGATCGCCTGTCTGGCCCTAGCCGGCCTGGCCTGCATCGAACTCTCGACCTCCACCCCGGCTGCGCTCTATACGCCAGCCATGCTGGTCGGGGTCATCTTCGTCTCCATCGTGGGCGACCGACGGATGCAGCTGGTGGTCGACCTCTACGCACTGGCCCTGATCGCCCTGATCGGCTGGGTCCAGGGCCTGCGCGGTGGTGAGTACATCGTCTCCATGGTCATCTACGCCTCGACCATCGGCGTGGTCAACTTCATCTGCGCCCGGACCGTCGGCTCCCTCACCGGCCAGATCAACTTCTCCCAGGCCATCGACTCGCTCAACGAGTGCTTCGACTCGGTCGGGATCGACGTGGTACGACCCACCGCGGAAACGTTCGCCGAGATCTTCGCCCGGGGACTCCCCTACGTGGCCGACATCCTGCCGGCCGAGCGGGTAGCCGTGTTCAACCGGAGCAGCGCCCTCGAGCGGTACACGCTCCTGGCCGCCTGGCCCGACGTGAAGGCTGACTGCGCTGACCTGGTCCACCTCCCCACCGTCCTCGTGTCACTCGCCTCCAACACCGTCGAACTCGAGCCAAGATTCTGCGTGCTCCCGGTGGGGTACGCGTCAGACGGCGAGCTCTTCATGGTGATCGAGCGCTCGCCGGACAACGCCAACACCGATGCCCGCACCGCCGAGTCAGCAGGCCTGCTGGCCGCAGCCTTTTTGCGGGTGACCAGCCGCGCCAACTTCGTGAACGGCCTGCACGCCGAGAGCCGCACCGACCCGCTCACCGGCCTGGCCAACCGGCGAAGCCTCATGGAGCGGCTGCAGATGGAGATGGCCCACGCCATCCGAGCCGAGACGCCGCTGAGTGTCGCCATGATCGACCTTGACCACTTCAAAAAGTTCAACGACCAGTATGGGCACGTGGTCGGCGACACCGTGCTGCGATCCATGTCCGCCATGATGGTGTCGAACACCCGCGACCAGGATATGGTCGCCCGCTACGGCGGCGAGGAGTTCTGCCTAGTCATGCCCGACACCGACCTGATCGGTGGCCACCATCTCCTCGAACACCTGCGCCGAGGGGGTCGCGACTCGGTCACCGACATCGGAGTCACCATGTCGGTCGGCGTCACCAGTTGGGACGGACTCGAAGATCCGGTGACGTTCATCGACCGGGCTGACCGGGCGCTCTACCAGGCCAAGAGCGCTGGCCGTGACCGCGTCATCTCCATCGCTGCGTACACCGAGCCCCTGACCGACACATTGGACTGATGGCCCAGTCGTCGCCCCTCAGTCGGAGGCGACGAGGACCAGATAGACGTTGTCATCGATGGCGAACGAGTTGACGATGGAGAACCCTTGCGCGGCAAAGGCATCGAGTTCTCCTTCGAGTTCCAGGCGCCGCTCGGCCACCACTAGGCGTCCCCCGTGTATCCGCAGAACCTTGTGCCTCGTCATTCCACCACTTCCTTCGCTGTCGCTCCCCCGGCCAGGGTGCCCGAATCCGTGATGACCAGACCGCCCTCGCGGGTGCCGTCGCCCAACCCTGCAGGCTCCGGCCGGACTCTGATGAACCACTCCTGTCCCCACACATGGGCGAACAGTTCGTCCGGCATCGACAAGAAGAAGCTCTCTTCGGTGATCTGGCTACCGTGGGCGCGCATGGCGTCGCGCTTGGTCTCCACCCACCGGCTCACATCGACCTCGGTGGTGATGCGCTCGCTTGGCTCCCCCATGGTGTCCGCCCCCTCGAGGTCCTCCTCGGATGCGAGCTCCATATCGGCGGCCTGCTGGCGCAGCGCCCGCATGAACCCCCTGTCCATGGTGGCCATATAGACGACCGGCGTCCCGGCCAGATCAGCGGCGGCCATGCCCACGTGGTGGACCTGGATGTGATCAGGGTGCCCATAGCCGCCGTGCTCGTCGTAGACGACCAGGACGTCGGATGACTCCTCGATGAGGATGGCGGCCAGCCGCTCGGCCGCCTCGGTTCGATCTGCAGTGGCGAAACAGTCGACCCGGCTGTTGGAGTCCTCACCCTCCATGCCCGAGTCGTGGTACCCGAGGAACATCTGTCGCTCCACACCGAGCACGGCAGCGGCCCGAGCTAACTCATCGGAGCGGCGCTCGCCCAGGGTCTCACCAGGTTCGAGGAGATCGTCTGCCACCTCGCCGAGCTCTCCCCTGGTGGCCGTCACCAGGACCACCCGATGACCCTCGTCGGCTAGCGATGCCATGGTGCCGCCGGTGGCGATGGCCTCGTCGTCAGGATGGGCATGGAAGAAGGTGACGGTGGCCATTACTCGAACCCTATCGTCCGGTCACCCGAGGGGAAGCTGAGGTGCGTCGGCCAACGACAGCTGCCCAGCCCCCGGAGTTCCGGCATTGCGCCGGCCTCGGCCACTGGTGGCGGCGAAGATGCGCTCGGGGCCGAAGGAGCGGATGGTCCGGTCGCCGGGGCGACCACCGACAACCTCGACGGACTCGGTCCCGTTATTGGTGTTGCGCACATGAGCCCGAAACTGCCATTGGGCTCCTCGCATCGACAACCCGCCGACCACCACTGGGTCGCCAGTGTGTAGCCCGTTCCAGTGTACCGAGCGCTCGAGGTGCTCCGAGGCCTGGAGGGCGGCCTTCTTGGCCCCGGCGGTCGCTGACCTGGTCAGTGGTCGGTCCCCCTGGACGAGCGCTCCCCGCGTACGGTCATCACCCGGTGGACGAAGATTCCCACGATGGCGAGCAGCGCCAGGCCTGCGACCACATAGCCGGCGTAGCTGAACGACTTCTGCACTTGGTCATAACTCGACCCAAGTGCGTACCCGAGCGAGGCAAGACCAGCAGACCAAAGGACGCAGCCGATGACCGTGAACACAGTGAACTTCAGGATCGCCATCTCGGCGAGGCCCGCAGCAAAGGAGACGAACGAGCGAACCAGCGGGATGAACCGTCCGAACAGCACCAGAGGCTCGCCATGCTTGTCGAACCAGGCCTCGGCCTTGTCCAGGTCCTTGTGAGCCAGCAGCACGTACTTGCCGAAGCGGTCGACCAGTGGACGACCGCCGAAGTAACCGATCAGGTAACCGGCCAATGACCCGAGGATCTCCCCGACCGCGGCCAACAGAATCACGGCCACGATGGACAGATGAAAAACGTCCGTCGACGGCGTGCCGTCGGCCAGCAGTTTGTGAACCTCACCGCTGGCCAGAGCCCCTCCCCCGAGGATGGCGACGTCTGCACCGACCGGTAGCCCCATCGACGAGATGAAGCACAAGATGAAGATAGCGAAGTAGCTGTAGTGGTAAAGGAAGTTCTCCATAGTTCCGTAGGTCTAGTCGCTCGGAGGCGTCAGGTGGTAGCACCACCGTGTGGCGGTGGCGCTTCCCTCGTTGCTACGCGATCCACACAGAAGTGCGGTCGGCTACCGTCACTGGGTGCCCCTCGGATCTGAGCCAGCCGCCGAACCGGCCTCGATCACCATCACTCCCGATGGGCTCGACCTGGCGGTTTATGACTTCGGCGGCACTGGCGACGACCTGCTCTTGGTGCACGCCACTGGGTTCTGTGCTGGGGTACTGCTGCCGCTGGCCCGATCGCTAGGTGACCAGTTCCACTGCTATGCCCTCGATCTTCGGGGCCATGGCCGCTCGGGTCGACCGGCAGACGGCGATTTCGTCTGGTCGGGGTTCAGCACCGACGTCCTGACCGCTGTCGACCACCTGGGACTGGTCCGACCTCCAGCTTTCGGCCACTCGTGCGGCGGTGCGTCGCTGCTCTTGGCCGAACAGGAACGTCCAGGGACATTTCGCTCTCTCTACCTGTTCGAACCGGTAGTCGTCCCTGACCAGCCGCTTCCCTTCGACCGCGAAGAGAACTACCTGTCGGTGGGGGCACGTCGGCGGCGTCAGTCGTTCCCGTCGACCGAGGACGCCTTCGTCAACTTCTCCTCCAAGCCGCCCTTCGCCGACCTCGATCCCGACGTGCTGCTGCGCTACGTCGAGGATGGTTTCGAGGCGGTACCAGCGTCTGACGGGGGCGACGGGCAAGAGGTCCGGCTCCGGTGCCAGAGGGATGACGAGGCCGAGGTGTACATCCACGGCTTCGGCAACGGTGTCTTCCCCCGATTGCACGAGGTGCAGTGCCCGGTGACCTTCGCCTACGGGACTCTGACCGACGCTTTCGGCGAACAGATCATGACCCTTGACGCATCGCAGGTGCCGAACTCGGCCCTCGAGGGATTTGACGATCTGGGGCACTTCGGCCCGCTGCAGCGGCCCGGGGAGATCGCAGACCGGGTCCGCCAGGCACTGACACTCCCCGATGGCACACCCCCGTCGTAGGCTCTGGTCGTGCCGTTCGATCCACCACGCTCGCTATCGCCGTCCAAACTGTCGGCCTTCCGCAACTGCGCCCTCGCCTTCCGGTTCACGGCCATCGAGCGGCTCCACGATCCGTCCACGGTTGCCACCGTCAAGGGGACGCTTGTCCACACTGCTCTCGAGCAACTCTTCTGGAACCACGTCCAGGGCACCCGCAGCCCGGCTGCCGCATCAGTCGAACTGGACCGTGCATGGGTGGCCATCCAAGACGATGACGATTACCGGTCGCTCGGGCTCGGGGTCGACGAGGCCGGCGCCTTCCGGTCCGATGCCGAGCAGCTGGTGGCCAACTACTTCATGTTGGAGGACCCCGATGAGGTCACTCCGGTCGGGATCGAACTGATGCTCGAGGCGCGACTCGGAGACGTGCGACTGCGGGGCATCCTCGACCGCCTCGACCGGACGCCCGACGGCGAACTCGTCGTCATCGACTACAAGACCGGGAAGGCGCCCCCTCCGGCCTACCAGCAGTCGCGGCTCACCGGAGTGCAGCTCTATGCCCTCCTCTGCCAGGAGGTCCTCGGACAGCGGCCCATCCAGGTCAAGTTGCTCCATCTGAAGGAACCCACCGTCATCACCGCCGAGCCCACCGCTCAAGGGCTGCAAGGCCAGCGGACCAAGACCGAGGCCGTCTGGACCGCCATCGAGCAGGCCTGCCGGGACGAGGACTTCCAACCCAAGACCGGGCCGCTGTGCCGCTTCTGCCGCTTCCAGGAGTTCTGCCCGGCCTTCGGTGGCGATCCCTCGCTGGCTGCAGCCGCCATGAGTGCGCCGGACCGGGGGGCAGCATGAGCGACGTTGTCACTGGTTCGGTCCGCGGTGAATCTTCGACCGGCTTGCTCGGGCTGGTCGGCACCGTCGACGATGCCGTCGACCGGCTGTTCGAGCCACTGCGGGGCCAGCCCGGGATCGATATGGCTGCCAAAGTCATCACGGGGCTCGGCGACCACGGCGTGCTGTGGACCGGGATCGCCACCTGGCGCGGCCGTCGATCCGGTCCGACCCGCAAGGCGGCTATCCGGGCCTTGGGAGTCGCCGGCGTGTCGTCCAGCCTGGTCAACGCCGGCTTGAAGCGCATCGTGGGACGGGCTCGTCCCGATCGCAGCGACCTGCGAATCTCCAACGCCGGTGTGCCAGTCCGAGAACCGAAGACCAGCAGTTTCCCGAGCGGGCACACCCTGGCTGCCTTTTGCGCCGCCACCGTGCTGAGCCGCCCGGGCGACCGGTCCGGGAACGCTCTGCTCTACGGAGCCGCCGGCCTGATCGGGGTCAGCCGGATTCACCTCCGGGCCCACCATGCATCCGACGTGGCAGGCGGGGTCGTCATCGGCACCGTCCTCGGTCTCATCGTTCGCCGCCTCCGCTGAACTGCACGTTGGGAATGGAACGCGCTCTGGCGGTGTTGTCCGTCCCATGAGCACCCCGCTGACGTTCTCCGTGACCTGGGACTACCGCTGCCCGTTCGCCCGCAACGGCCATGAGCACATCTTGGATGCCCTTGAGGCCGGAGCGGAGTGGGATGTCACCTTCGTTCCTTACTTCCTCAACCAAGGCATGGGTTCCGAAGGTCAACAGACCTGGGGCGATCCGTCCCACCAGGCCGACCTGCTGGCCCTGGCAGCTGGCGTGGTCGTGCGCGACCGATTCCCCGAATACTTCTTGGCCGTGCACCGATCGCTGTTCACCGCCCGTCACGATGAGGCCGGCGACCTGCGCGACCGTGCCGTGGTGCATGGGGCGCTCACCCGGGGCGGTGTCGATGCCGATGCCGTGCTGGCCGAGGTCGATGCTGGGTGGCCGGCCGAGGTCATCCGAGCCGAACACGAGCGGTGCGTCGATCAACTCGACGTGTTCGGCGTGCCCACCTTCATCGTGAACGACGACGCCGTGTTCGCCCGCCTCATGACCCGACCCGGCGGCGACGGCCAGGTAGCTAGGGCCACCATCGACCGTGTGCTGGACCTGATCGGCGAGCACCCTGAGCTCAACGAGTTCAAGCACACCCGGCTGGCGCGCTGATCGGTCGACCTACTGGTCAGTTGACCGCCTGACCGGCCCCGCCAGGGGATCAGATCCCGACCAAGCCAGCCAGGGTCTCGATCGATGCTCTGATCTGATCGCCGCTGCCGAACGGCGCTCCACAGAAGTCGGTGGTACCCAAGTCGGCCAGACGCTTGACCTGGTCGGCCACTTCGGACGCAGTGCCGACGATGGCCACGTCCGCCGGTCCGGCGGCACCTTCGCGGTCCAACATGGCCCGATACGAGGGCAGGTGGCCGTAGACGGCGAACACTTCGGCGGCAATGGCCCGAGCGGCAGCGGCGTCGGCGGTCACACACACCGGCAGTCCTACCCCGATCTGAGGCACCGGGCGCCCGGCCTCAGCGGCGGAGGCGTTGATCGTCGGGATGATGTGCTCACCGATGGTGGTGGGCCCGGTCATCCACGTGATCGTGCCTGACGCCATCCGACCAGCGATGTTCAGCATCACGGTCCCGAGGGCGGCCACCAAGACATCAGGGGCGGGGGCGGTGATCTGCATGGGTCCGAAGGTAGAGGCGCTCAGAGTCTCTCCGGCGAAGGTGACCTGCTCGCCGGCCAACAGCGGCATGAGGATCTCTAGGTACTCGCGCATGTGGCGGGCCGGCTTTTCGAAGGACATGCCGAAGACGTTCTCGATCACCATCTGATGAGAGAGGCCGATCCCCAGCGTCAGTCGGCCCCCACTGGCCGCTTGGACGGTGAGCGCCTGGGCAGCCAGCATGACCGGGTGGCGCGGGTAGGTCGGGATCACCGCGGTGCCGAAGCGGATGCCGGGCACCTCGCGCGACACCGCGGCGAGGGCGGTCAGCGCGTCGTAGGCAAAGATTTGGGACGACCAGGCCATCTCGATGCCGGCATCGGCCAGGCCAGCTACCTGGCCCACCACGTCTTCGAACGGCTTCTCGGTGTCGAACATCACTCCGATGCGCATCAGTGCCTCACTTCTGGTCGGGTCCGCCGTTGGACGGACGAGGACCGGCACACGGGCGGCCGGCCCCATCGAGTCCCTCACCGTATCGGGAGAACAGGGAGCCCACCACCATCTGGCGCCGGCAGGGCGATACAGCGGACAGGTCCACGGATGTGCAAGAGCGGAGTGCCTTCGGGCAGAATGTCCTCATGTCAGTCGCCATCATCATGGGAAGTTCGTCCGATGCCTCGATCATGGACGATGCCGTTCAGACCCTCCGGTCGTTCGACATCGCCGTCGAGGTCCGCGTCCTATCCGCTCACCGCACGCCGGACGACACCATCGCCTTCGCCCGGTCGGCCGCCGCCAACGGCGTGCAGGTCATCATCGCCGCCGCCGGCGGTGCTGCCCACCTCGCGGGCGTAGTGGCTGCCACAACACCGTTGCCCGTCATCGGGGTACCGGTAGCACTCGCCAACTTGGGCGGCCTCGACTCGCTGCTGGCCATGGTGCAGATGCCCAAGGGCATCCCGGTGGCCACCGTTGCCGTCAACGGGGCTCGCAATGCCGCCCTGCTGGCCATCCGGATCATTGCCCTGTCCGACCCCCGGGTCGCCGCTGAGCTCGATAGCTTCATCGCCAACCTGGCCGACCAGGTCCGCGACATGGACGCCGAGATCGTCAGCAAGTACTCCCAGGCCTAGGGCCAGAGGCAGGCGGGGGGATCACCCCCCGATTGCATGCACTGATCGGGTACTCCCGTCCGGCGGCTGAGGCGCTGTACTTGGTGCTCAGATCTTCTTGGTACTCAGATCTTCGAGCTGTCGATCAGGCCGTAACGCCGACGTACTGACCGGTCCACCGATGAGTACGCCATGTCGACTGCCACCCCGATAGCCACGATGATGATCATCATGGCGACCACGACCGCCCATTCACCCTGCGTGACGGCATTGACCGTTCGACCGCCCAAGCTGAGCGGATTGACCAAGATGAGGAACTCTCCGGCCATGAGGGCGTGCCAGGCGAAGGCCCAACCCTGCTTCATGCCCCCGAGAACGCTCGGGAAGGCCGCCGGCAGGACGACGTGACGCTCGAGGGACAGCCCGCGGGCACCAAGCACTTTGCCTACGCGCAGCAGGCTGGGCGGGACCTGGTCGATACCGCTGATGAACCCGTTAGCGACAGCAGGAGCAGCGCCCAGGATCATCATCATGATGATGGCCTTTGAGCTGACGCCGAAGAACATGATGGCCAGCGGATACCAGAGCACCGACGGCATGGTCTGCATGCCGGTGATAAGCGCTCCGACGGCTGCCCTCAGTACCGGGATCTGGGCCACGGCCGTACCGACCACGGCCCCGATGATGAGGACCAGTACGTATCCGATCACCACCTGTTGAGCCGTAACCCAACAGGCCTGCCAGAACAGGGCCGTGCCCACGAGCTCCCACAGCTGACGGGCCACCGTCGCCGGTGACTGCAAGATGTAGGGCTTCCAGTGAACCCAGACAGCCGCCTGCCACACCAGCAGGATCAAGGCCAGCGCCAGCAACTTGGGCCACGTCGCACCCCATACCCGGCGGGCAAAACTCGGGCGCCTGGAGTCCTCGAACTGCTCCAGGGCGTTGAGTCCGGCGAATGCCTCATCCAACGAAGGGGCAGCCTTCGAGGATTCAACTGCGTGCGGATCGCTGTCGATCACTGACGCTCGGTTACCTGCCATGTCGTCCCACCTCCTGGCGGAGTTGATCAGTCACCGTGGCCGCGATGTCGGCTATTTCTGGAGAGTCCATACGTCGGGGTCGACTGAGGTCGACCGGGAAGGTGGCGGCTACCTGCCCGGGACGGCTGGTGAGCAAGATGATCCGATCCCCCAGACGGGCCGCCTCGCGCACGTTGTGCGTCACGAAGACCACCGTGAACCCCCGATCCAGCCACAGGGACTCGAGTTCGTCATGGAGCAAGTCCCGAGTGATGGCATCGAGTGCTCCGAACGGCTCGTCCATGAGGAGCAGCCCGGCATCCTGGGCTAGGGCCCTCGCTAGTGCAGCCCGCTGGCGCATGCCACCAGACAGCTCATGGGGACGCTTGCTGCCGAACCCCCCGAGGTGGACACGCTCGAGCAGCTCCGCTGCCCGGACCCGCCGCTCGGATGGCCCGATACCACGCAACCGCATGGGCAGCTCCACATTGGCGGCCACCGTGAGCCACGGAAACAGACCGGAGTCTTGGAAGAGCATCGCAGTGGTGGTGTCCGCCCCATCGGGGGCAGCAACATCGACTTCGCCGCGCGAGGGCTGATCCAGTCCAGCCATCAGATTAAGGAGGGTCGTCTTGCCGCAACCAGAGGCACCGACCACACAGAGGAACTCGCCGGGTTCCACCGACAAGGAGACGTCCTGAAGGGCGACCAGCCCGTCCGATCCCCCGTGGGCCTTCCAGACCCCGTCGAGGGTGACCCTCGCAGGTGCCGAGATAGTCATGGCATCGATCGTCGTGCTCATGACGCCGCCAGTGCGGTCTTGCCCTGGGCCTTGAGGATCGAGTTGATCGGACCGAGATCGAAGATGCCGACGATGTTGGTCGTGGGGAACCCTGCCTTCTTCGCATGAGCCAGGTCGGTGACGATGGACGATGCGATCGGGTCGTTGGTGAAGGTCATGTCCGTCCAGGCAGCGGCTAGTACGGGCGCCTTGAGCGGCTTTCCGGTCTGTGTGGCCAACTCGGCGTTGGCCGCTGACTGCGCCTCTACCGGGTTGGCCAGCAGGTAGGCCGTCGTGGCCAACTGACCTTTGAGCAAGCCGGTCACCACTGTCGGATGTGCCGCCAGGAAGGAGGCAGTCACCACAAGCAGGGTCGTGGAGAACTGGCCATTGGGCCACAGAGTCTTCTCGTTCACCAAGACGTGACCCTGACCTTCGGCCACCAGGCGGGTCGCCCACGGTTCTGGCACCCAGGCGCCGGCGATGCTGCCGGCCTGGAACGATGCCAGCGTCGTCGAGTTGTCCTCGGGGAGGATCGTCACGTCACCTGACCCGCCGTTGGGACCGGGGAAGGTGAGCCCTTGCTGGCGCAGCCATGTCCGCAGGGCGACGTCCTGGGTGTTGCCGAGCTGCGGGGTGGCGACGGTCTTGCCCTTGAGCTGGTTGGCCGAAGTGATGCTCGGGGCGACTACGAAGGCCGCCCCACCCGAGGTGGCCCCCGAGATGATCCGGATCGACTTGTTCCCCTGGCCGTATGCCGTGATGGCTGAGTTCGGCCCCATGAAGGCGGCGTCGAGGGAGCCCGACACCAGGGCCGTGACCGCTGCAGGACCGGCGTTGTAGGTCGAGGTCTGCAAGGTGACGTTCGACGGGAGGTTCTTTTGGAAGATGCCCTGATGGAGTCCGACCAGGGCCGAGGCGTTGGTCAAGTTGGTGAGATAGCCGAGGCGCATGGTGACCGGACTGGTATCGGCGTTGGAGCTGCTGGTCGAGCCGGTGGAGCTCGAGCCGCCCGAGCCACATGCAGTAGCTACCAGCGCCAGGGAGACAGCCGCTAGGCCGGACATGATTCGAGCGGGTCGGCGGGACTTCGGCGATGCCATGGAACTCCTCTTCTTCGATGCGCCTCGGGACAGTCCACGAGGTTCAAGGTCGTTGCGAACGCTGCCGGGAAGCCTCTCTCCGGTACTCATTTCGCTGGTATTTCCTAGTTCCATGCTAGATATAGCGGGAACGTAGTGTCAAGGGCTGTCCGAGAAACTCCTAGGTAGTTCAACGGGGATCAGACCAACCCTCCAGCGGGTACTTCGAGTCCCAACTTGAGGACGGAGATGGCAGGGATGTGCGTCGTCGCTGGACGGCCAGGCGCGCGCTAGCCGTCAAACTGACCGGCCGAGGTTTGCACGGCAATTTATGGGTCCATGAGGCAGAAGGTCCGGCATCCAGGCCGGTGGCACGCATCGAGGTCTGGTGCCCCTGGACGGGATGGCCTCATGCTCCGGTTTTTCAGCGAGGAGCCAGGCCCTCGACCGCCTCAGCCAGATCTACCCCGAACGGCAGGACGGCGAGCACCGGGATGTCCACCCCGTTCTCCACGTAGCGAGCCACGTGCTCGCGGCACTCGGCGTAGGAGCCGTGCACGATCAGATCATCCACCACCTCGTCGGGGATAGCGGCCAGCGCGCCCTTGCGGTCCCCTGCCTTCCACAGGTCCCACATGGGCCCGAGTGCATCGGCCCGGCCCAGCCAGCGATGGAACTCGGCGTAGACCCCGACGTTCAGGTAGGCGGTGATCATCCGCCGGCCGATGGCCCGGGCCATATCGGCATCCTCGGACGGGATGACGAAGATCCTGGCCGCCACCGGGATGTCGGCCCCCAGCTCGGGCGTAACCGTGGCCACGTCGTTGGCTGACAGCCAGTTGATGATGACCCCGTCGGCCGCACTTCCGGCCAGCCGCAGCATTCCCGGACGAAGAGCCGCCAAGAAGATCGGCGGTGCCTGCTCTACCGGACGAGCCAAACGGAATCCCTTGACCTCGAAGGTGTCGTAGGCCATCGTGACCTTCTCCCCCGCCAGCGCCGACCGCAAGAACGCGATCGTGTCACGCACCCGCTTGTAGGGCTCCTCGAAGGGCACGTCGTTCCACTTGGACACGATCACGTCTGACGAAGTCCCGAGGCCGAAGGTGAAGTGGCCGGGTGCTGCCTCGGCCATGGCCGCCACACTCTGGGCCAGAAGTGCGGGGCCCCGGGTGTAGGCCGGGATGATCGCTACCCCGAGCTGCAGCTGCGGCGTCCACGCTGCGGCCAGCGCCAATGGAGTGAAGCCGTCGAGTCCGTCGGTCTCGGCCGACCACACGTCGGTGTAGCCCAGACGCAGCAAGTCTTCGTACCAGCGCCGATGGTCGGTCAGCGTGACGCCGTCGAAGGGCACGGTGATCCCATAGCGCCTGGACGGAGGTGCAGTGGAGAGCGGTGCTGGGGTGGGGTCGGTGGTCGTATCGGCCTGGGTCATGGCCTCTTTATTACACCCTCCGTGCACACTGGTCCCATGAGCCAGAACATCGAGGCCCGGATGTACGGACACCAGCCGCCGCTCCCGCTCGTCGTGGAGCCGACTCCCGATCCGGTCAATGACCCTGGGTCGGGCGGCGACGTCGAGTGGAAACTCGACGAACACACCCGCTTCGTCGGCCTCATGGGCATCGCTGCAGCCCGCGCCCGCCTGCGCTCGTCCGCCCAATCGACAAACATGCGCGATCCATCACCGGGGCGTGGGCGCGATCCCGACCCTGGTCGCCGAGCCAATGGTCGCGCTGCCTGACCGGACGGCGACTACGGTCATGGCATGGCGACCGTGGCAGAGAGGCTCGGGGAAGACCCCGAAGCCCGTCTCCTCATACTCAACTGCGCCGATCTGGGCTTCTGTCACTCGTCGAGCACGGGGGTCTATGACGCACTCCGCTTCGGCCTCGGCACCTCTGCCTCTCTTTTGGTTCCAGCACCGTGGGCCCGCGAGGCGGCATCCAGGTTCCGGGGCGATGATGTCGGCGTACGCCTGACGCTCAACGCGGAGCACGACCTCTACCGATGGGGGCCCATCACCCAGGCCCCGTCACTCCTCGACGGTGACGGGGGCTTTCCTCGCACGGTCACTGACGTCTGGGACCATGCTGATCTTGATGAGGTCCGCCGGGAGTGCCGAGCGCAGATCGAACGGGCTGTCTTGTGGGGATTCGACATCAGTCACATCGACGCCCACATGGATGCACTCCTGCTGCGGCCGGAGTTCTTCGACATCTACCTCGAGTTGGCCCTCGACTTCGAACTCCCGCTTCGCCTACCGGATGCCGGCATCGAGCCGAGCGTGGGCTTCCCCATCCGAGACCTCGCGGCGGCCGAGGGAGTGCTCTTTGCCGACCACGCCCACACCATCGGGGCGAATGGTGGACGTGATGCCCTGCTCGACATCGTGGCGAACATGGCACCGGGAGTGACCGAGGTCACCCTCCACCCAGCGGTCGACACCCCTGAGCTTCGGGCCGCCGCCTCTGACTGGGAGGCTCGAGTCTCGGACCGCTCCCTCCTGGTCGACGATGCGGACGTGGCATCTGCTGTGGCCGAGTCCGGTGCAACCCTCATCGGCTACCGCTCGTTGCGCGAGGCCATGCGACACATGCCGGGGACGTGAGTACGGCAACTGCGTCCGATCCACCGGACCCCGCGATCGTTGTTGAGATTGCTCCACTGACGATCACCGGCTTACTGCTGCTCGATCCCCATGGACACGATCCAACCGTCATCGAGTCGGTGACCTTCGATGATCGAGGGATAGCCGTCATCCGCAGTCGAGGCCAAGACCCACGGATACTCCCTTGGGAGTCCGTCGCTGCCCAGGCCGTCGAAATGTGGGCAGGAGGGTTCATCCCTGGACGCCTTATGGATCCTCAGACTGACCGGACCACGTCGTTCGACTCGCCAGCCTCACCAGCCTCGAGTCCCGATGCGTCGGTCGATCCTGCAGATCCTGCAGATCCCGTTGGTAGTGCCGCCTTGGAGCCCCCAGCCGAGGTCGATCCTTCGTCCAACGATGCCCGGACTAGTCGACCGTCGTATTACACCGACGCCGGGGCTCTCATCAGCATCCAAACTCGGACAGGCACCTACCGATTCTTGAGGTCTGGCGGAGACCCGGCCGAACTAGCTGCCCGCATCAGCGAGCTTGCCGTCCACCACCAAGGCCCTTCTGGGGCATCGACGGTGACCACTGTGGCCATGGTGCGCCGGCGTCGTGGGGCGCCATCCGGCCGCTCGACCTGGCGGCGGATCCGGCCATGGCTGGTCGGACTCTTGATCGTCATTATCGCCGCTGCTATCACCGCGATCTTGATGCAGAGCGCCGGCAGGATCCATCTGCCCTACCTTGGCGGCACCGGGTCGACGTCCTCGTCGACTGGGTCGATCCTGAGCGATCGGTAGCGCTGCGGCTACACAATCGGACCGACCAGTTGGTGCGCTGGCCTCTGATCGGCGATATGCCTGGTGGTAGCGTTCTGCTGGGCACAGATCAGGGGGGCAATGTAGTGGCGCGGGGCACCAACATCGAAGTTTCCGGTCAGGGCAGCATCATGCGGCGCAAACGGTGGGCTCCCCGCACCCGTGCCTTGGCTGCACTCTTCGTGCTCTTCGCTGTTCTGGCCGGCGGGCAGTCAGTGTCTCTACCGGAGGCAGGCGCGTCGCCCTTGGATGCAACCACACCAGGCACCACACGCCTGATCGTGACGACATCCAGCATCACGACCGGTCCGAGGCAGTTCGCCAAGATCATTGGTCGGGTGGCCCTTCCACCCGGAGGGCCCACAGTCACTATTGGTCGCTCCCTCGGCTTCGGCATGCACGAGGTGGTCCTGTCCGGCAACGTGTCTGCTGCGGATACCCGAAGTATCGCAGCCACCATCGGAGCAGCTCCGGGAATCGCCGGGGCTGAGCCCGATCGCGTCGTCACGGCATCGACGACTACAGAAAATCCTGCCGACTGGGGTCTGGACCGGATGGACGCACGTTCCGGTCTCGACCACTCGTACTCCTACGACACCACCGGGGCCGGCGTGACGGCATACATCTTGGACAGCGGGATCCGATCGACCCACCAGGAATTCACTGGCCGGCTGCGTAGCGGGTACTCCACCGTCGCCACCGGGGGTACCGACGACTGTGCTGGCCACGGCACCGCAGTATCCGGCATCGTCGGCGGTACCGTCTACGGCGTGGCCAAGGGCGTCACCGTGGTGCCGGTCCGGGTCTTGAACTGCGCTGGAAACGGAACGGTGTCCGACATGATCGCTGGGATCGCCTGGATCGCGGCCGATCATCTCCCGGGCACGCCTGCTGTGGTCAATATGAGTCTGGGCGTACCGGGCACCGACGCCGGTCTTGATGCCGCCGTCAATCAGCTGATTGCCGACGGCGTGACCGTGGTGATCGCCTCAGGCAACAGCACTGCTGATGCCTGTCAGTCCAGCCCAGCAGATGTCACCGATGCCATCACCGTGAACGCGTCCTACCGCACTGGATTCAACGGCGTCGACACCCGGTCGGCGTTCTCCAACTTCGGTCCGTGCACCGATCTCTACGCCCCCGGACAGGCCATCACCTCGGCCTGGTTCACATCCGACACAGCCGTGAGCGCCTACCTGAACGGCACCTCGGTCGCCGCACCCCATGTGACCGGCGCAGCAGCCAGGATCCTCGAGGTCCACCCGAGCTACACGCCCGCGCAGGTCTGGTCCACCCTCGATGCCGCAGCCACCGCAATCGACTTCGGCACCCCGATGACCGGGGATCCCAACAAGCTGCTGTACACCGGCCTGGCGACCCCTTCGGCTTCCTCTCCGCCGACCTCCGTGGTCGTCACCGGCTCGGATCGCGCACTCGGCATCACCTGGTCGCCTCCCTCGTTCGACGGCGGAAGCACTATCGCCAGCTACACGGCCACGGCCTGGGCTTCCCTCGACGCCACCACCGCCAGCGGATCCTGCTCGACGATCGGTGCCACGTCCTGCATCATCAGCGGACTTCCGCCCGGGACCGCATTCTTCGTTGACGTGACTGCCACCAACACCACCGGCCCCAGCGACGCATCCACACCCCGTGCGTCCGCATCCACCATCCAGACCGTGCCGGATGCACCGACGATCGGCACCGCTGTAGCTACCGGGGCAACCACCGCTACCGTCTCAGTGACCGCACCGGCCACCGACGGCGGCTCCGCCATCACGACCTATAGCGCTGCGTCAATACCGCCAGGGGGCAGTGGAACGCTGTCCGGGCCTGCATCCGGGACGATCGCCATCACCGGTCTGACCCCAGGGACGGCGTACACCTTTCATGTCGTGGCCATCAACGGCGTCGGCCCTTCGCCTGCTTCCGCTGAGTCGAACTCCATCACCACGCCTCTCGGTCTCCCGTCGGCCCCCTTGGCTCCGTCCGCTGTCTCCGCACTGGGGTCGGCTCAGGTGTCCTGGTCTCCCCCCACATCAGACGGAGGCAGTTCGATCACCGGATACACGGTGTCGGCAGATTCAGGCGGGGGTACCTGTACGGCCGTAGCGCCAACTACGACGTGCGTGGTTCTGGGGTTGAACAACGGGAGCCAGTACTCATTCTTCGTCACCGCCACCAACGTGATCGGCACGGGCGATGCATCCACTCCCTCGAATGTGGTCACCATCGGATTCCATGTGGTCAACACCACGCTCAGCCCATCGTCGGTGACCTATGCCGCGACATATTCGAGCGCCGCCCTGTCGACGGCCTTGGGCACCGGAGCGATCAAATGGAAGGTGACGGCCGGAGCCCTCCCCCGTGGCCTACGACTGTCCGCATCCACTGGCGTCATTTCGGGAATGGTCAAGGCCCCCAAGAAGGGACCGACCACGCTCTCCTTCACCTTCACCGTCACCGCTACTGACCATGCCAAGCCTACGAAGCACCAGGCCAGCACCGCCTTTACCCTGGTGACCCACCCCTAGCCTCGGCCGGAAGTGCCAGACGCCCCTACCGCCGTTGGTTCAGACGGAAACTCTGTGGAACCTACGAGTCGGTACCTGCAGCCACCTGGTCGCGGCAGGCCCGGGCATCGTCGGTGGCGGCCAGGGCCAGCAGATCGAGGACCGGAGCCATCGACCCCTCGACCTTGAGACGGCCCCGCATGAAAGCCACGTTGATATCGAGATCTCCGGTCAGCACGGCGCGGGCGTCTGCTTCCGACATCGTGAGGGTGGCATCGGCGGGTGCAGCCGTACCCAATCCGGCGCCTGTCAGCCGACCTTGGACGAACTCGACGTGGACCACCGAGTCCCCCTCTGCTCCCCCGGTGATGACCACCTCGATGGTTCCGGACAGGGACTCCGATCCGACCAATTTCGATGCCGAAGACAACAGCGCATCGAACCACGCTTCCGACAGCCAGGCCGTCATGAGGACGCGGTTGCCGGCACGCCAGCAAACAGGTCGGTCTCCACCACGCCATCCCACTCGTAAGCCGACACCGTGCCGTCAGGTTCCCCCACCAGGGCCAGCCGATAGTCGTCGTGAGGCTGGATGGTCCCCATCACCTCGGGCGGAAGACCGAACCAGAACTTGGATTCCGGGTCGACCTGGGTGGCGTGGGCCAGTAGGGCCAGGCGCCGCACATCGGTATGCCCGGCAATGTCGATCACCGTGGTCGGCACATCTTCGGGCATCGAGTCCCACCGGTCGCGCCAGGCCTCATCGAACGGCGACTCCAGGCCCAGCTCCTCGAACTTGTCATGGATGGCTCGGAACCGAGCCGCAGAATGGACCGTGTAATAGAGCTTGGCCGGCTGGTACGGCTCGCCGGCATCAGGGAACTGTTCACGATCTCCGGCAGCCCGGAAGGCGGCCAGGCCGGCGTCGTGCACCCGGAGGTGATCAGGGTGCGGATACCCGGTCTGATCGTCTCCGTAGATGACCATCACTTGGGGACGGCATCGGCGGATCACCGCCACCAGCCGTTCCGTAGCCTCTTCCATGGGGGCAGCCGCGAAGCACTCCGGATTGGCGTTGGCCTCCGAATCGGCCATGCCGGAGTCGCGATATCCCAGCATGACCAGCTCGTCGTAGCCAATGATGGCGGTGGCTCGGTCCAGTTCCTGACGCCTTACAGCGGCCAGGTCCCGGTGGACCTCGGGGGTGTCGAGGGCCGGGTTGAGGATCTCGCCCTCTTCCCCACCGGTGCAGCACACCAGAACAGTGTGGACACCGTCGGCGTGGTAGCGGGCGACGGACCCCGCACCCTTGGACGCCTCATCGTCAGGATGGGCATGGACGGTGAGGAGGCAGCGCTTGTCGGACACGCCGCTCACGCTACCGGGACGGCGGCGCATACACTGCACACTGAGCGTGAGGAAGGATCGTCGCCAATGGGTGTCATGAAGCGCATGTCCGGGATTCTGCAGGCCAAGACGAACAAGCTGCTGGACAAGGCAGAGGATCCGAGGGAATCCCTCGACCTCTCCTACCAGAAGCTCCAGGAGAACCTGCAAAAGGTGCGGCGCAGCGTGGCCGACGTGACAACCGCCAAGAAGCGGATCGAGCTCCAGGCGGCCCAACTGCAGGGCCAGGCCGACAAGCTCCAGCAGCAGGCCAAGGATGCACTGGGCCAAGACCGGGAGGATCTGGCCCGCGAGGCACTGGCTCGTCGCGCTGCCCTAGGCCCTCAGTTGGCTGAGCTCCAGACCCAGCATCAGCAGGTGGCCGACCAGGAGCAGAAGCTCATCACCACCGCCCAAAACTTGCAGCTTCAGGTGGACGCCTTCCGCATGAAGAAGGAGACCATGAAGGCCACCTACACGGCGGCCGAGGCTCAGACCAAGATCGGCGAAGCCGTCTCGGGCATCTCCGAGTCCATGGGTGACGCCGGCATGTCAGTCCAACGGGCCCAGGAGAAGATCGACAGTATGCAGGCCAGGGCTGGCGCCATGGACGAACTGCTGGCCTCGGGTGCGCTCACCGACCTCACCAACCCGGTCGACGATATCCAGGCCCAGTTGGATCAGGTCTCCACCACCAACGCCGTCGATGCCGATCTGGCCGCCCTCAAGGCCGAACTGGGCGCAGCCAGCCCGGCGCAGCTCGGTACGGCCGAGTCAGCGGCTGCTGACACCACGGAGCCTCTGGCGTGATCGTCCGCATCCTCGGCGAGGGGCAGTACGAGGTGGCCGAGGACGACCGCAACGGCATCCATGCGCTCGAGTCGGAACTGAACGATGCGGTCGAGAGCGACAACGACGACCAGTTCGTCGCTGCATTGGCCGCCGTAATCGAAGAGGTCCGACGAGTGGGAACGCCTTTGGCCGCCGACACGTTCGCCAGCTCAGACCGTGTATTGCCGGGG
>Ga0194049_1000154_pt1 | contig 26225 bp, 23 predicted proteins | sample JunL2225m_MetaG_FD_148665 | JGI IMG/M metagenome (GOLD analysis project Ga0194049, IMG submission 148665) | Anoxic zone freshwater microbial communities from boreal shield lake in IISD Experimental Lakes Area, Ontario, Canada - Jun2016-L224-25m | ecosystem: Environmental > Aquatic > Freshwater >... | reverse complement strand
GGCCGCCGCCTCGATGAACACCGCAACACGGCTCGGCGTGGCGGCAAAGAGGAATTCCTCCAGGCCGAAGCGAAGGGCGACAGAAACGATGCGTAACAGGCGCAGGAGACGGAGCAAGCTCAGCGCCTGTTGGCTTGCAGCTGCGCCAGGCGCGCTTCCAGGCGCGTCACATCGTCGCGCAGTGTCTCGACATCGCGGCTGAAGCGCGCCACTTCCTCGGGGCGGACGAGCAGCGGTTGTTCCTCGGTCCAGTATTCGGCGAAGTTTTGCCCGGTGCGCAGCAGCGCGTCTTTTTGCCAGGCGAAAAAGTCACGACCGGCGGCGGCGATGCGACGCGCGGCGATGTCGCCGATGAGTTTGGACAAATCTTCCTCGGCGTCCCACTTGAGATTGCGGAACAGGAATTGCACCGTGCTGGCGAGGTCGGCGTTGCCGCTGATGTCGACGTGTTGCAGTAGCGCGTCGCTGCCGCTCAGCAGGTGCGGCAGGGCGCCGGGCTTGATGGTGAGGGTAAGGTCCATTGCGTCCTCGCCCGTCGCCGCGGCAACGGTGCCCTCGGCGGTGACCACCAGTTTCAGGTCGGGCAGGGGCGGCGCGCGAAACACCAGGCGTTTGCCGCCAAAAGGCTTGAGGCGGTCGCGCGCCCAGGCCTCGCCCTGCAGCAGGTGGTTGATAGCGTACAAGGCCGGAACTTTGGTAGGCATGGACTCAATTATCGTCCAGCTTGCCGCCGCGTGCATGTCGACCGGTATCCGGGTTTGCCCGTCTGGGGTAAGCTGATCGATACGAAAGGGATCGCGAAACAGCTCACGATACCTGTCGCGGCAGTAACAAAGAGATCGCCGGGCCCGTCGGGCAATGGCCATCCATGCCAAAAACAACCAAGGAGGACTCCATGAACTCATTGCCCGTTATGTCCACAGCCGCAGTTTTTGGTCGCGGGGTGAGGCTGCTCGCCGGCGCGGTGCTTGCGCTGACACTGACACTGGCCACCGGCTGCGCGCAGCAGGGCCAGCGCGTCGAGGGGCCGGCCAACGGCCCGCGCTACGCCGTCGATCCCTATTGGCCCAAGCCGCTGCCCAATAACTGGATACTGGGCCAGGTCGCCGGCATCGCCACCGACAGCAATGATCATATCTGGGTGTTGCACCGTCCCCGCACCGCCACCGAGGACGAGCGCGGCGCGACGCTGACGCCGCCGCGCTCCAAATGCTGTGTGCCGGCGCCGGCGGTGCTCGAGTTCGACTCGGCCGGCAACATGTTGCGCGCCTGGGGCGGGCCGGGTGCCGGTTACGAATGGCCGAAAAACGAGCACGGCATTTACGTCGATCCCAAGGGCAATGTCTGGATAGGCGGCAACGACAACACCGACCACCAGCTGTTGAAATTCACCGCCGAGGGCAAGTTCCAGCTGCAAATCGGCCATGCCGGCGCAAGCAAGGGCAGCAACGACACCACCCAGCTCGGCCGCCCGGCGCACATGGAGCTCGACGTTGCCACCAACGAATTGTTTGTCGCCGACGGCTACCAGAACAAGCGCGTCATCGTGTTCGACGCCAGCAGCGGCGCGTACAAGCGCCATTGGGGCGCCTACGGCAACAAACCCGACGACGGCAAGCTGCCCTTTTACAACACCGAATCGCCGCAGTTTGCCAACCCGGTGCACTGCGTGCGCCAGACGCGCGACGGCCTGTTGTATGTCTGCGATCGCGCCAACAACCGCATCCAGGTGTTCCAGAAAAACGGCACTTTTGTGCGTCAGTTCACGCTCGAGACCAAGACGCTGGGCTCGGGTTCGGCTTGGGACCTGATCCCGACTGAAGACCCGGCGCAAACCTATCTGCTGGTGGCCGACGGCAGCAACAACGAAGTGCACATCGTCGTGCGCGCCACCGGCGAGCGTATCGGCTCCTTCGGTCGCAACGGCCGCAATGCCGGTGATTTTCACTGGGTGCACAACATCGCCATCGACACCCAGGGCAGCGTGTACACCTCGGAAGTGGATACCGGCAAGCGAGCGCAGCGGTTCAGGCGGGTGCAGTAACCCGTGGCAGAAGGGCAGATAATGGGACGTGCCGCGCACGCCACGCGACTATGAAAAGGCTGTTCCCGGTATTTGAGCATCGCGCGCAAGCGGTCATTCCCGTCCGGCAGTTTGTCGTCCGGCTGGGCCACAGCGGCGCCATTGCGCTGACGTTCATAGGCGTTTCGCTGCTCATCGGCATGGTCGGTTACCGCTTGCTCGAGCAGTTGGACTGGCTCGATGCCTTCCTCAACGCCGCCATGCTGCTGGGCGGCATGGGACCTGTGAACACGGCGGTCACACCCGGTGGCAAACTCTTTGCCGGACTCTACGCACTGTACTGCGGCCTCGCCGCCACCCTCGTCGCAGGCTTGATGCTCGCTCCCATGGCGCACCGCCTCCTGCACAACTTTCATGTGGAGGGACGGGAGCGATGAGCAGGACGGGGCAAATAGTTGTCCCCGCAGTGTGGCCGTTATGAAATAAACGAGCGGGAGGTTTTGGCAGGACAAATAAAAAGGCCGCCCGGAGGCGGCCTTTTTATTGCAACAGCCTGATCAGGCTGCGGCGACTTGCTGTATGCCGGCAAGCGCCCAGCCGGATCCGCCGGAAACCGGTTTTTGCAGGTTCCAGACTTCCTCGAAGGGTGCGGCAACCGTTTCGCCTTCTTCCTTGATCATGCCGGCGAAGCGCACGCTGGCAACGTGCATGGCGTTCTCGGTGACCACTTCGAGCAGGTCGGCGGCGAGGGTGACCACCTCGGTGCGCTGCTTGGCGCCAAAGCGCGAATCGATTTGCGACTTGAACAGCGTGAACATTTCGTCCGTGCTCATGTCGCGCAGCGTTTCGAGGTCGCCGGTGTCGTTGGCTTTTTGCAGGTTCATGAAGGACAGCTTGGCCTGTTTCACAAAGCCCGCGGCGTCAAAGCCGGCCGGTATGTTGGGCTGGAACTGGCTGCGGAAATCAGGACCGCCGCTTGAGCCGTTGCCGGTTATCCCCGTTAACTGGGAGGGCGGCGGCGCGGCCACGGTTTCCTGGCCCATCATGTTGTAGCTGTTGGGGCCGGCGGCCTGGACCTGGGCGCGCGGTTTCATGAAAAAACGCATCGCCAGCATCACGCCGCCGAACACCAGCAGGCCCAACAGAATGGTGCTGATGATGCCGCCCATGCCGCCAAAAGCGCCTTGCGAGAACAGGTAGCCAAGGCCCACACCGGCGGCGAGACCGGCGAGAGGTCCGAGCCAGCGGTTGCCGGCGGGTGCAGCTGCCGGGGCGGCGGCGGGCGTTGCGGGCGCGGCGGCATTTTGTGCCGGGGTCGCTGGTTTTTGCGGGGTCACGCTCTGGCGCTGCATGCCGGCGCTGCCGCCGCCGCCGAGGCGTTTGGCCGCTTCGGCGTCAATGGGGGCGAGACCGATGCCCACCATCACGGTAAGCGCGATCATGATCCAGGTTTTCATTGCGTTTCCTCTTTTCTCGGTAAGTGCTTCTTATACTGGTTTGATGTTGCAGTTTGATGCCGGCGTTCCACAGTCCGGGTCAATACTTGAAGCCGCGGTGCAGCGCGACCACTCCCGCGCTCAGATCATTGTATACGACATCCTCCAGCCCGGCGCGTTCCATCATCTTTTTCAATGTTTCCTGGTCCGGGTGCATGCGTATCGACTCGGCAAGGTAGCGGTAGCTCGCCTCGTCCGCGGCGAGCTTGCCTCCCAGCCAGGGCAGGGCGTTGAAGGAGTACCAGTCGTAGGCCTTTTCCAGCGGTTTCCAGACCTTGGAGAATTCGAGCACCAGTACGCGGCCGCCGGGGCGCAGCACGCGCGTCATTTCGGCCAGCGCGGCTTCCTTGTGCGTCATGTTGCGCAGGCCGAAGGCGACGCTGACACAGTCAAAGTAATTGTCGGGGAATGGCAGGTGCTCGGCGTCGCATTGCACCGCCGGGGCGATCACACCATCGTCGACCATGCGGTTGCGCCCGACTTCGAGCATGCTGCCGTTGATGTCGGTGAGCCAGACCTGGCCGCTCGGTCCGGCGCGCCGGGCAAAGGCGCGCGACAAATCGCCCGAGCCGCCGGCCACGTCGAGCACGCGGCTGCCTTCGCGCACGCCGCTGTGCGCCATGGCATAGGCTTTCCACAAGCGGTGCAGGCCGCCGGACATCACGTCGTTCATCAGGTCGTACTTGCCCGCTACCGAATCGAACACGGCGGCGACTTTCTTCGCCTTGTCGCGCTCGTCTACGTTCTGGAAGCCGAAATGGGTTTGTTCGCTCATCGAGGTTGCGTATTTCCGTTCAATGCCCGTGCAGCACCGGCTTCACAGTGGTGTCGATCTCGCGGCTTGCGCCGGCCGCCGCGAGGCGCTTGAGGTATTGCCGCCACAGGCTGTCCTGGTTGGCGCCCAGTTCGTAGAGGTAGTCCCAGGAGTAAATGCCGGTGGCGTGGCCGTCGGAAAAAGTCGGTTGCACGGCATAGCTGCCGACCGGATCGAGGGCGCTGATGCCGACATTGGATTTTCCGGTTTGCAGCACTTCCTGTCCCGGGCCGTGGCCGCGCACCTCGGCCGAGGGCGAGTGCACGCGCAGGAACTCATAGCCGAGGCGAAAGCTCTTGCCGTCGGAAAAGACGATTTCCATCACTTTTGAGGCCTGGTGCAGCTTGATTTCAGTGGGAATCGGCGAATCTTTGACCAAACCGGCCATTTGAGTCCTTAGTCTACGCGTTCAAGGCACTATCATAGCGTGAACTTGTCGCGGCCAATGCTTTGCGGCGGAAGTCCTGCCGGGTGAAAATCGGCGGATGTAACATGCCTGTCATGTGAACTTCGTAGAATCGTCATAACCCAATAACCGGAATTCCCCATGTCGGCAAATATTCTCGTGGTCGAAGACGAGCCCGCCATCCAGGAACTGATTGCGCTCAACCTCGAGCATGCCGGTCATCGCGTGCTGCGCGCCAAGGACGCCGAGCAGGCGCAAAGCCTGGTGCGCCACGCCCTGCCCGACCTGGTGCTGCTCGACTGGATGCTGCCCGGACAGTCGGGCGTGATGTTCGCCCGGTCGCTGCGCGATGACGAGCGCACCAAGGCGATACCGATCATCATGCTTACCGCGCGCGGCACCGAGCAGGACAAGGTGGTGGGACTGGAGTCCGGCGCTGACGATTACGTCACCAAGCCTTTCTCGCCGCGCGAGCTGATCGCGCGCATCAAGGCGGTGTTGCGCCGGCGCGCGCCGCAACTCACCGACGAGCCGGTCGAGATCGCCGGACTGCGGCTGGACCCGGGTACCCACCGTGTCAGCGGTGGCGGGACGCCGCTGGAACTGGGGCCGACCGAATTTCGCCTGTTGCACTTTCTCATGACCCATACCGAGCGCGTGCACAGCCGCGCGCAACTGCTCGATCATGTCTGGGGTGATCACGTGTTTGTCGAGGAGCGCACGGTGGATGTGCACATCCGCCGCCTGCGCAAATCGCTCGAGCCTTCGGGCCATGACCGACTGGTTCAGACCGTCAGGGGTAGCGGCTACCGCCTTGCTGACGGGGAATAATCCGGGTATTGCGCGCTAAAATGGCCACCATGGCCGGTCAAATTTCAAGTTTCATCTGGATGCGCACGGCGGGCATGCTCGTTCTGACCTTTGTCGTGGCGATGGCCGCATGGCTTTGGCTGGGGCGGGCGTGGTCGCTGGCGGTCATCGGTCTGGGCATGGCACTGCTGCTGCTGCGCCACCTTGTCAATCTGCAGGCCCTGGTCAACTGGCTGAAGGACCCGCAAAACCTCGCTGTGCCGCAGGGCAGTGGTGTCTGGGAGCACGTGTTTTCCGCGCTCTATCGTTTCATGCGCGCCAACAACCATCAGCAGCAACGGCTGACCGCGACGCTGGAGCGCTTTCGCAAGGCCGGGCAGGCCCTGCCCGACGGCGTGATCGTGCTCGACGCCGATGACCGCATCGAGTGGTGCAACCCCATTGCCGAGCGCGACCTCGCCCTGAACATGGCCAAGGACACCGGCCAGCCCATCGTCAACCTGGTGCGGCAGCCCGATTTTGTCGCCTACATGCAGGCAGGTGATTTTTCCGAACCGCTGGTGATGCGCCTGCATCGCGGCGAGGCCTTGGCCTTTTCGGTGCGCGTGGTGCCCTACGGCCAGGACCAGAAACTGCTGCTCTCGCGCGACATAACCCAGGCGGAAAAACTCGAGATCATGCGGCGCGATTTTGTCGCCAACGTATCGCACGAACTGAAAACGCCTATTACCGTGGTCGGCGGTTTTCTCGAGATGTTTGCCGACGGCAAGGTAAGTTCCGACCAGGCGCGCGGCCGGGAAGTGATTGCCATCATGCGTGAGCAAAGCGAGCGCATGCAGCGCCTGATCGATGATTTGCTCACCCTGTCGGCGCTCGAGGCCAGCGCTGCGCCGGAGCGCGAGGCGAGCATAGACATGGTGCGCATGCTCGATTCGCTGGCGGGGGAGGCGCGTGTGCTTTCAGCCGGGCGGCACAAGATCGTCGTTGACGAGGCCATGCCCGGGGTACTTTTGGGCAATGAGCAGGAATTGCGCTCGGCCTTCGGCAATCTCATCAGCAATGCCGTTCGCTATACGCCGCAGGACGGCGAGATTCACCTGGCCTGGGGTGGGCGCGGCGGCGAAGGGGTGTTGACGGTGCGCGACAGCGGCATAGGCATAGATCCGCGCCACATTCCGCGGCTGACCGAGCGCTTTTACCGTGTTGATTCGAGCCGCTCGCGCGAAACCGGTGGTACCGGGCTGGGACTGGCGATTGTCAAGCACGTGCTGACGCGGCATCAGGCGGCACTGGAAATTCACAGTCAGCCCGGTGCGGGGTCGAGTTTTTGCGCGGTGTTCCCGGCGCGGCGCGTCAAGCCCGGGGTGGCGGCCGCGACTGCCTAGGCAAGCGTGATGTGGCGCCTAGCCGCGTGCGCTGAAGTTGGCGCGATCGTAGTCGGCACCGCGACCGAGCAGGCCGAACAGGCTGACCTGGAAGGTCTCATTGTCCAGGCAAAGTTCGAGCTCGCGGCCGTTCTGGTACCAGCCCGAGGGCAGTACCAGGCTGGGTGCCAGTCCCGTGGCAACCGGCAGCAGGAATGCCTGTGCGTAGGGTTCCTTGTGCGCCGGGTCGTCGGACTTGAGCCTGACCGTGCAGGCGCGGGCGATGCCAGGCAAGGCCTTGGCGCCGATGGCAAGGCTGTTGTCGTGCCCCGAGTACAACCAGCGCACCTCTGCCAATATCAGCTGCGTTGCGCCTTGCGGCCGTAGCGCCACCAGTTGCCGGTGCTGCAACCGGGTCCCGGGCCCTTTGCGGCGCATGCGAAAGCCGGTGGCGCTCTCATCCAGGGTTTCCCATTGTTCGAGCAGCGGCTCGGCCTGCAGCGCCGATTTTTTTTCTGCTAATCCCGGGATATGCCGAAAAATGTGCAGGTGCTCGGCATCGCGGCGTGAATAGTCCCACTGCTTGAGGCCGTTATCAAAGGGGCGTCCGCTGAGGGCAAAATGTATCGCCGCGAATCCGGCGGCCAGTTCGGTGGCGGCGGCCTGCTGGCGCCGCGGGAATTGCCGTGTCGCCGGCGGCTCCAGCCAGGCGTGCACTAGTTGCGACAACAACTCGCCGCATACCCCCGCCGTGCAATCGGCGCCCAGTCCGAGTTCGGCGGGCAGGGCGCCCTCGGCCAGCCGTTTTTGCCGGCCCCTCAGGCTGCGCGCGAGTTCGCCGGTGTCGATGCAAACGCGCCCTTCGCCGGCCGCAGCGGGCAAATCCCCGCTGGCGACCCAGTGCGCGCCGCCACCGTCGGGAAGATCGAGGCAATTAGCGCCATTGCGCGCGATTGTTTTAACCAGCCGCGGCTTGTGCGACCAGCGGTACGCCCAGCGGCGCATCAGCTGGAAATCGCGACCGGACAGGCCGTAGGGGCGGGCCATGTGCAGCAGCACCGGCCGCAGATAGGTCGAGGTGCAGGTTTTGGGCATCGCTGCGGTGGCGAGGTTGTGCTCGGTAACGCCGTGTGCAAGGGCGGCGGCATACAACTCATGCAGGATAGGCCACAGGTCCGGATCGAGTTCGCGCCGCGCCAGCCAGAAGGTGGCGAGCAGTTCTCCGGTGGCTTCGAGCGCGCGCTGGCACAAAAGCGGCAGGTGTCTGGCCAGCTCCGGATGCGTATTCTTGAGCGCCGCACGGAACAGCCGGCGGTAGCCGCGCATCACCGCGCGCCACAAGTCGTAGCTTTGTTCGAACGCTGCGGTCTCCTGGTGCCCGAGCGGCAGCGATTTGGCGAGGAATTTTTTCGCCAGTTCCGCCTGTGCCGCGGCAAGGGGTTTGCGCAAGCGCTCGAGAATGTCCAGGTAGGCCAGGTGCTGTGGCGGCGCTTCTTCAAGCTGTTCGATCAGCAGCGTGAGTTCATGGCAGGCCTGTCGCGGGTCGGACAGATACGCCTTGGCCAGCCAGTCCTCGCAACTTTTCAGGTCGGCCAGCAGCGGGCGGCTGGCCGGAAGGAAATCGCTTTGGTTCATAGTCGCCCCTCGGCCCGGTATCGGGCTGGAAATTACGGCAATACTACATAGGTATATGACAGAGTCATATTGTGGCCGGGGTTGTGGGGCGACGAGGAATTAGTTGGCAAAACTGCTCTGATACGGCCGGAAAGGGTCCGGCGAATGCGGACAAATGCACACCGGCCGGCAATTTGCGGCGGGCCCGGGTGTGGGGTCAGGCCGCTTCGAAGGAAACGCGCTCGAAGTCGGCGCCGCGGTCGACGATGGCGGTGAGCAGCACTTGCTGCGGGGCGTCGCGCCAGACTTCGATCACCCGCTTCGGGCGAAACCAGCCGGTGGGCAATACAAGCGAGGCGGGCGAGCGCAAGGCCACTAACTCGGGCAGGGCGAGGGCGGGAATGTATTTCTCGGCCATGGCGTTAAGGCCAGTGGGTTTGACGGCGACCGCCTGCGGTACCCCGGGGATGATGCGCACGCCGGCGTCGAGGTCTAGCCCGTGCGTTGAGAGCAGCCAGCGCACCGTGCCGAGCATGAAATGTCGGCTGTTGGCGGGACGCACGCCGATCAGCTGCTGGTGCGCAAGGCGCGCGCCCGCTGTGTCGGCGCCGCGGTGCATGCGCAGCCCGGTCAGGCTCTCGTCGAGCAGTGTCCACAACTCCACGCCGTAGCCGTGTATCTGGCCATAGTCGCTTTCGGCGCGAGTGGCGATGCGGCCGAAGGTGGCGATTTCCTGGCGTTGCTTGGACGACAATTCCGTGGCGCTGCCCGGCTGCTTGAACGGCAACCCGGTGATGTGGTGGTGGATGGCGGCGATGCCGCTGGCGACCTGCGTCGGGTTGGATACGGCTTTGCGTAGTTGGTCGCGTGCATTGCTCGCTTCGCACAGCTGCCGGTAGAGCGCCCGCAGGTTCTGTTCGCAATACGGCTGCACGCAATCTTCGCCGAGTTTGAGCGACTGCGGGCTGTCGCCCTTCCTGAGCAAGGCGATGCGCTTTTTCAGGCTCGCACCCAGTCCGTCCATGACGAGGTACCGCGCGCCGGCACCGGACACTGTCGCGCGCGACGCGCCGTCGGTGCCGGCGAGGTCGACGGTGAGCAGCGGCATGGCGGCGGCCGCCGCTTCCTTGTGTATTGCGACTTTGACCGCCCAGCGTTCAAGCCAGCGCGCGACCATCGCCAGCTGGCGAGGCGACTGTTCGTTCGGGTTGGCGAGGTTGAGCAGCAGCAGTTTGAGCCAGGTCTGACCGGCGGTGGTGAGCGTGGATGTCTTGCCCAGGGGATCGGCGACATCAATCGCCTCAAGGCCGCGCTCCTCGGCAAAGCCAAAAAGCGTGTGTGCCAGCTGCCAGTCATCGGGCTCGATGGCCTGGTAGGCCTTGTGGTACTCATTTAATTTTTGTCCGACGCAATCGAGGGCGCGCTGGCAGGGCAGTGCGCCCTGGCCGATCAGCTCCCCGGCGGCTACCGCTTCGAGACAGTGTTGGTAGCCCTGTCCAAGCGCGTCCCAGAGCGCGGTGACGTTGAGGAAAATCTCGCGTTCGGCTGCGGACAGGGGCAGGGCGCGCCCGGAGAACTTTTTCGCCAGCTCGGCCTGCACGAAATGGACCGGTTCGCGCAACACCTCGAGGATTTTCAGGCGCTCGGTCGGCGGCAGAGCGAAGGCGTTGAACTCCTCGATATGCGCGAGCAGGGTGCCTTGGGCCGGTGACACATTGATGAGGGGCAGGGTTTGCAGCCACGCCGAGCAGCCGGCCGCGTCGGTGAACCCAGGGTCGCTGTCGGTGCTGGTGGCGGGCAGCTTGAACACAGGCATGTCAGCGCAGGGGGGGCGCCGCACGCGCGTCCCGGAAGGTGCGGGGCGGGAAAGGGTCAGAATTCAAATCGTTTGCCCCCTGAACTGGCTGTTTGTCATGTTGCTTTTCCGTTCGGGCATTTTTATTACCCAGGCAGTTTCACACGCCTTGTTACGGATCACTGATGGCGGGAAAGCATAGCAGAAAGCCCGTCAGAGCAGCACCCGCTCGATGCCGCCGTTATTGGCCATTTGCACGTAGTCGCGCATCCAGTCCGGTCCGAGCAGGTTTTTTGCCATCTCGACGACGATGTAATCGGCGCTGGTGCCGGCATCGTCGGCATAACGGGCGAGTCCTTGCAGGCAGGACGGGCAGGAGGTGAGGATTTTCACCTCGCCTTGATAAACATCGCCGCCGTTTGCGCTCTTGCGCAGCGAGTCCGCGCCCTTGCGCATTTCTTCTTCCTTGCGGTAGCGGATTTGCGTCGAAATATCCGGCCGTGTCGTCGCCAGCGTGCCCGATTCGCCGCAGCAGCGCTCGTTCAGGCTCACCCCGCCACCCATCAGCTGGTTGACGACTTTCATCGGCTGGTGCGTCTTCATCGGCGTATGGCAGGGGTCGTGGTACATGTAGCGAACGCCCTTGGCGCCTTCGAGCTTAACGCCTTTTTCCATCAGGTATTCATGGATGTCGAGCAGGCGGCAGCCGGGGAAGATTTTGTCGAACTGGTACTTTTGCAGTTGATCCATGCAGGTGCCGCAGGAGACGATCACCGTCTTGATGTCGAGGTAGTTGAGCGTATTGGCGACACGGTGGAACAGTACGCGATTGTCGGTGGAGATGGCCTGGCCCTTGTCGTGGTCGCCGGTGGCCGTCTGCGGATAACCGCAGCACAGGTACCCTGGCGGCAGCACGCACTGCGCGCCGACGTGATAGAGCATCGCCTGGGTGGCGAGGCCGACCTGGCCGAACAGGCGCTCGGAGCCGCAGCCGGGGAAGTAGAACACCGCCTCGGCATCCTCGGCCGCGAGCCGCGGGTTGCGAATGATCGGCACGACCTTGTTGTCCTCGATGTCGAGCAGGGCGCGCGAAGTGCGCTTTGGCAGGCCGCCGGGCATCGGCTTGTTGATGAAGTGCATGACCTGCGACCTGACCGCGCTCTTGCCCACGGTCGCCGGCGGGCGGCGCGTCTGCCGGCGCGCCAGGCCGAACAGTCTGGCCACGCCGTAGGCGGCGCGCTGTGCCTTGAACCCCCATTCGATCAGCAGCGTGCGGGTGAGCTTGATGGTGTTCGGGTCGGTGGCGTTAAGGAAGAACATCGTCGCCGCGGCGCCCGGATTGAAGCGTTTCTTGCCCTGCTGCTGCAACAGCTTGCGCATGGCGATGGAGACGTCGCCAAAGTCGATGTCCACGGGGCAGGGGTTGGCGCATTTGTGGCAGACGGTGCAGTGGTCGGCGACGTCGCTGAATTCGTCGAAGTGGCGTATCGACACGCCGCGCCGCGTCTGTTCCTCGTAAAGGAAGGCCTCGATCAGCAGCGATGTGGCGAGGATCTTGTTGCGCGGTGAATAAAGCAGGTTGGCGCGCGGCACATGGGTGGCGCAAACGGGCTTGCATTTGCCGCAGCGCAGGCAATCCTTGATCGATGCCGAGATGTTGCCGATCTCGGACTGCTCGAGGATCAGCGATTCGGCGCCCAGCAGGTTGAACGAGGGGGTGTAGGCGTTGCGCATGTCCCCGCCGGGCAGCAGTTTGCCGGCGTTGAAACGGCCGTCGGGGTCGACACCCTGCTTGTAGGCGCGGATTTTCTCGATTTCCTCAGACTCGAGGAATTCCATCTTGGTGATGCCGATGCCGTGTTCACCTGAAATCACCCCGCCGAGGGCCTTGGCCAGCGTCATGATGCGGGCAACGGCGCGATTGGCCGCCTGCAGCATCTCGTAGTCGTCGGAGTTGACCGGGATGTTGGTGTGCACGTTGCCGTCGCCTGCATGCATGTGCAGGGCGACGAAGACGCGCCCCTTGAGCACGCCCTTGTGCAGGCCGTCCACGCCTTCGATGATTTTGCGGAAGAGCACGCCGTCAAAAATGCGCTCCAGTTCGGCGCGCACCTCCTCTTTCCAGGACACCCGCACGGTGTGGTTTTGCACCAGCGAAAATACCGTGGTGCCCGGTTGCGAGATGGTGGCGAGCGCCGGGACGGCGTTGCGCGACGCCTGTGCGAGCGGCGTGTCCAGGTTGGCAAGCAGGTATTGCCAGCGCTCCCTTGCCCCGGCGAGGACCAGGCGGGCGGCCTGCTGCCGGTCGCCGAGCAGCTCGGCCGCCGGCAGGCCCTCATCGTGCTGGTATAGCGGCAGGTCGCCGGCAAAATACGCGTCCAGGGCGTCAAGCAGCCTCAACTTGTTGGTGATCGACAGTTCGATGTTGATGCGCTCGATCCCGTCGGAGTAATCGCCGAGCCGGTCGAGCGGGATGACCACGTCCTCGTTGATCTTGAAGGCGTTGGTGTGTTTGGCAATGGCGGCGGTGCGCGCCCGGTCGAGCCAGAAAGTCTTGCGCGATTCGGCGCTGACGGCGATAAAGCCCTCGCCGCCGCGGGCATTGGCGATGCGCACCACGTGCGAAGCGGCGAGCGCCACCGCGTCATCGCTTTCACCGACGATGTCGCCGATCAAGACCATTTTTGGCCGTCCCGAGCGCCGCGCCTTGGTGGCATAGCCAACGGCCTTCAGGTAGCGTTCGTCAAGGTGTTCCAGGCCGGCGAGAATGGCGCCGCCCGGCCGGGTGTCGAGGTAATCCTTGATCTCGACGATGGCGGGCACCGAGTCGCGCACCTGGCCGAAAAACTCGAGGCAGACGGTGCGCACCGCGCGCGGCATGCGGTGCAGGATGAAACGCGCCGAGGTGATGAGTCCGTCGCAGCCCTCTTTCTGGATGCCCGGCAGGCCGGACAGGAATTTGTCGGTGACATCTTTGCCCAGGCCGGTTTTGCGGAATTTCGCGCCGGCTATTTCCAGCACGCGCTCGTCGACCAGGGTGGTGCCGTCCCTTTTGTAGCGGCAGATGCGAAAGCGCGCCGTGGCGATATCGTGGATTTTGCCCAGGTTGTGGTCGAGCCGCGTCACCTCCAGCCAGTCGGCCTGCGGCGTCACCATGCGCCAGGAGGCGAGGTTGTCGAGCGCGGTTCCCCACAGCACGGCTTTTTTGCCGCCGGCGTTCATGGCGACATTGCCGCCTATGCACGAGGCGTCGGCCGAGGTCGGGTCGACGGCAAACACCAGGCCTTTGGCCTCGGCCGCTTCCATCACCCGCTTGGTGACGACGCCGGCGCCGCAGCGTATGGTCGCGACCGGATGGCCGACCCCGGGCAACTCTTGCAGCGCCGGCTCGGACAGCGCGTCGAGTTTTTCGGTATTGATTACCGCCGAATGCCGGCTCAGCGGTATCGCGCCACCGGTATAGCCGGTACCGCCGCCGCGCGGCACGATGGTCAGGCCGAGTTCTATGCAGTCGCGCACCAGGTCGGCGACCTCGTCCTCGCTGTCCGGGTTGATGATGACAAAGGGATATTCGACGCGCCAGTCGGTGGCGTCGGTGACATGCGAGACGCGGGCGAGGCCGTCGAACTGGATGTTGTCGCGGTGCGTGCTGCGCGAGAGCAGGCGCAGCGCCTTTTTGCGCAATTGGCCGGTTTCCTCGAACTCGCGCTCGAAGGCCTCAACGGCGTCATGGCCCTTTTCCAGCAACAAGGCCACCTTGAGGTTGCGCGCGGCGTGCTGCGCAACCAGTTCCGGGGTCACCGGTTCTTCGGCGAGGTAATGACCGCGCCGTTTTTCGATTTCGGCGAGACGGTGGCGCATCGCCTGTACCAGCTGGGCGCGCCTTTTCGGATTGTCGAGCAGGTCGTCCTGCAAATAGGGGTTGCGGTTGACCACCCAGATATCGCCCAGCACCTCGTAGAGCATGCGCGCCGACCGGCCGGTGCGCCTTTCCTGGCGCAGGTCGAGCAGCGATTGCCACGCCGCTTCGCCAAGCAGGCGGATCACCACCTCACGGTCGGAAAACGACGTGTAGTTGTAGGGGATTTCGCGAAGACGTGCGGACATGGGGTGGGCGGCGGGGCGATCCAGCACGGAATCTTACCCTACCGCGGTGCAGCATCGGCCAATAACCCTATTCGGGCAAAGGCTTGTCGACGTTTTGCGCATCCTCGCGGTCGGCAAAAATATCCACGTAACTGGCGTAAAAACTGGCAAACAACGTGGGTACCAGCATCAGTACGGCGGGCACCACGCTGTAGATGAGGATGCTCGAAAATAGTGCGCTTGAGGGGCGCACCGCCATGGCAATGATCAGCACAATCGCCGGGGCAACACCGCCTATCAGCCCGAAAGCGAGGCCGTAGATGAGAAAAGCGCGCCAGTTGCGCAGGCCGGCGAAAAAACTGTAGAACAAGGATTGTGCCGCACCCATGCCCCGCCAGGCGGCAAGGGCGGGGGCAAACCACCAGGCCATCAGCACCGGCGTATAGACCAGGCTGGCCAGCGCCAGCGCCAGGACGAGGTCGCTTTGCGCCAGGGCTTCGGGTGAGGGCTTCTGGCCAAACAGCATCCAGCGCGCGAGCACGCCGCCGTCGGCCAGCGCTGAAGCGCCGAGCACCAGCAGTGTGGCCAGCAGGTAAAGACCGCCCAGGGTGATAAGTGCGGGAAGATTCTCGCGAAAGCCGGAAAACAACAGCGGCATGCCGACCGGACGGCCTAGGGCGAGTTCCCGTGAGAACACCATGAAACTGACCGAAAAAGCCGGAATGAGGACCGAGGTTACGGCGAGACCGAGCCACGCACCGATCAGCGGCACCGTCGACACCAGCACATTGGCCACGGCCATCAGCAACCAGTAAGCAAAAACCAGCGCCAGCCACAGCGCCGGGTTCTTGCGAAACAGGGCAAAACCGCCGCGTACCCAGTGCCAGCCGTTGATTGCAGGGACGATATTCATTGGGGCGTGGTCAGTCCGGCAGCGCGGTGGCGCCGGTGACGCGCAACTCGAGAATGCGGCGGAAATGCTCCGGGTCGTGTGCGTGCGTCAGCTCGCCCGGGCGCGGCAGGTAAAAATCGAACAAGCGTGACAGCCAGAAGCGCAGCGCGGCGGCGCGCAACATCACCGGCCAGGCGGCGCGTTCGATGACGCTGAAGTCGCGGCGGGCGCGGTAGGCGGCAAGCAGCGCACCGGCGCGCGTCGCATCAATTGCCCCGCTACCGTCAATGCACCAGTCGTTGACGGTTACCGCCACGTCGTACAGCCAGGCGTCGACGCCGGCAAAGTAAAAGTCAATGACGCCACCGACGCGCGACCCGTCGAAGAGCACGTTGTCGCGGAACAGGTCGGCGTGAATCGGTCCCCGCGGCAGGGCATCGTGGCGGTGGCCGGCCTGGAAGGCGAGCTCATTTTCCAGCAGGGCCGCCTTGTGCGCATCAAGGAAAGGCATCACCTGCGGTGCCGCCCAGTGCCACCAGTGCGGCCCGCGCGGATTCTCCTGTACTGTTTTGTAGGAGCTCCCGGCAAGGTGCATGTCGGCCAATACCTCGCCAATCCTCGCGCAATGCGCCGCCTCCGGTGCCATCACCGGTTCGCCGCTGAGCCGGGTGACCAGCGTCGCCGGTTTGCCGTTGAGTTCGCCAAGCAGGCGGTTGTCCTGGTTGGCGATGGGCAGCGGGCAGGCAATGCCGTGGTGTGCCAGGTGTGACATCAGGTCGAGGTAAAACGGCAGTTCGGCGGGCGACAGACGCTCAAACAGCGTAAGGACATAGCGACCCTGGGTGGTGGTGACAAAATAATTGGTGTTCTCTATGCCCGAGGCGATGCCGCGCAACTCGACAAGGGTGCCGATGGCATAGCCCCTGAGCCAGTGCGCAAGCTGTTCCGGCGTTACGGAGGTGAAAACGGACACGATGCGGGCGGGTGGAGTGCGGGCCTGACGGGGGCAGTCAGGGAAAAATCAGGGAAAAATCAGGAAAAAATCAGAACGAGAAAATCTGCCATGTTGGCACGCGCAAGCCCGAATCATTGCCCGAGCGCGTCGGCGCGCCATCGCCCAGGTCCTCGTTCAGGTGATAGGTGGTGCCGATGGGGGAGGTGACGGTAACGGATTTTTTGCCGTCAAGCGGCGAGGTCGCCTCCTCGATTTCCTGAACGTCACGGCGCTTGATGACGATCGATGGCGCGTCAAGGGCTGCATCAAAATTAAAGCCCGGGTCGGGCGGGGGCGCGGGCACCGGTTCAAGCGCCGGGCGCTGCTGGGCGTACAGCGGCAAGGCGGCGGCGAGTAGCACGATGGCGAGTAAATGGCGCATGTTTTGGTTCCCGATCAATAGTGCGATTCTAGCAGAACTGCAGTCTTTACCCCCTGAAACGCTACAGCTTGAGGAAGGTTTCCCGCTCCACATTGGAGGGGGCGAATCTGCGGTTTTCGTAGTGCTTGAAGATGGTATCGACAATGGCGTTCGGGTCGTCTATCACCTGGATCAGGTCGAGGTCCTCCGGGCTGATCATTTTTTCGCTGACCAGGCGGTCCTTGATCCAGTCGAGCAGGCCGCGCCAGAACGGTTCGCCGACAAGGATGATGGGCATCTTTCGCGTTTTTCCGGTCTGCACCAGCGTCAGCGCCTCGGTCAGCTCATCGAGGGTGCCGAAGCCGCCGGGCAGCACGACATAGGCCACGGCGAATTTGACAAAGCAGACCTTGCGCGCGAAAAAATGCCGGAAGGACAGACTGATGTCCTGGTAGGTGTTGGCAAACTGCTCGCGCGGCAATTCGATGTTCAGCCCGACCGAGGGCGATCGGCCGAAATGCGCGCCCTTGTTGCACGCTTCCATGATGCCCGGACCGCCGCCGGAGATGACGGAAAAGCCCGCATCGGACAGCTGGTGCGAGATTTTTGCCGCCAGCTCGTAGTACGGATGCGCCGGATCGATGCGCGCGCTGCCGAAAATGCTGACCGCCGGACGGATCTGGTTGAGGCGCTCAGTGGCCTCGACAAACTCTGACATAATGCCGAACAGGTGCCATGCCTCGCGTGCGATGGAGCCTTGGGCGTCGGCGCCGTCAGAGGCGGTTTTGGGGATTTTTTCAGTCATTCGTGTGGCCCTGGAAAAAGGTCGTGCGGGACAAGTCATCCCGGGTGTTGCGGTAAAAGATCTTCGGACAAGCTTCAGTCGTGTTGTGTTTGCCGCGCGACCCGCACGTGGTGGCCGTGTTTCTTGAAGCCGCTGTGCCGCAATTCAATAAATCAGCATTACCCAGAGTTTCAACCTTGGATAAAACACTGCTTCTGGTCGACGGGTCGTCCTATCTGTACCGGGCTTTTCATGCCATGCCCGACCTGCGCAACGCGCTGGGCGAACCGACGGGCGCGATCTACGGCGTAATTAACATGCTACGCCGGCTCAGAAACGACTACAAGGCGGATTATCTCGCCTGCGTCTTTGACGCCAAGGGTAAAACCTTTCGCGACGACCTTTACGCCGACTACAAGGCCAACCGCGCGCCGATGCCCGATGACCTGGTCGCGCAGATAGCGCCGTTGCACGACGCCGTGCGCGCCCTCGGCTGGCCGCTGCTGATGATAGACGGCGTGGAAGCAGACGACGTGATCGGCACGCTGGCGCACATGGCGACGCGCGAAGGCGTGAAAACCATCGTGTCCACCGGTGACAAGGACCTCACCCAGCTGGTGAATCCCGGCGTGACCCTGGTCAACACCATGAGCAACGAAGTGCTCGATGAAGCCGGCGTGACACAGAAGTTCGGCGTGCCGCCGGCCCTGATCGTTGACTATCTTTCGCTGATCGGCGATGCCGTGGACAACGTGCCCGGCGTGCACAAGGTCGGGCCCAAGACGGCGGTGAAGTGGCTGACGCAATACGGCAGCCTCGACGCGGTGATGGCGCACGCCGGTGAAATCGGCGGCGCGGTGGGCGAGAACCTGCGCCAGGCGCTCGAATGGCTGCCCAAGGGCCGTCATCTGCTCACGGTCAAGTGCGATGTTCCGCTGCCCGCGGCCTTGCACGACCTTGCGGCCAAGGAGCAGGATGCAAAGACCCTCGCCGCATTGTTCGAGCGCTACGGCTTCAAGACCTGGTTGAAGGAAGTGCAGGGCGGATCCGGCCCGGCCGTCGGCGCGGCGGCGCCCGGGGCGACGACGACCGGGGCGCCGGCGGAAAGAGTTTTTGCCGAGGATATCCCGCGTCATTACGACACCCTGCTCAACGAAGTTGAGCTGCTCGACTGGATGGAAATCCTTGCGCGCGCGGACATCGTCTCGCTCGACACCGAGACCACCGGCCTTGATCCGCTGCAGGCGCGGCTGGTGGGCATGTCCTTTTCAGTCGAGCCGGGCCGCGCCGCCTACCTGCCGCTTGCGCACAGCGGCCCCGGCGTGGCCGAGCAGCTCGGCGTCGCGCGCGCCCTCGAGCTGCTGCGCCCCTGGCTGGAGGATGCCGCGGCAAAAAAGCTCGGGCAGAACCTCAAGTATGACCAGCATGTGTTCGCCAACCACGGCGTGGCCCTGCGCGGCGTCGCGCACGACACCCTGCTCGAATCCTATGTGCTGGAGAGCCACATGCGCCACGACATGGACTCGCTCGCCGCGCGCCACCTTGGCGTTAAAACCATCAGCTACGACGAGGTCACCGGCAAGGGCGCGCAACGCATTGGCTTTGACCAGGTCGACCTTGAGCGCGCCACCGCCTACGCCGCCGAGGACGCCGACATTACGCTGCGCCTGCACCTGGCCCTGTCGCCGCAGCTGGCGGCCGATGAAAGGCTGCAGCATGTCTATGCCGGCATCGAGATGCCGGCGCGCGAGGTGCTGTTCCGGATGGAGCGCAACGGCGTGCTGATCGACTCGGCGCTGCTGGAAAAGCAAAGCGCCGAGCTGGGTGCCAAGATGATGGCGCTGGAAAAAAAGGCGTTCCTCGAGGCCGGCCAGCCGTTCAACCTGAATTCGCCCAAGCAGATCGGCGAGATTTTTTTCGAGCAGCTCAAGCTGCCGGTGGTGAAAAAGACGCCCTCGGGCGCGCCCTCGACCGACGAAGAGGTGCTGGAAAAGCTGGCGCTCGACTATCCGCTGCCGAAGACGCTGCTCGAGTACCGCGGCCTGACCAAGTTGAAGTCCACCTATACCGACAAGCTGCCGCGCATGGTCAATGCGCGCACCGGGCGCGTGCATACCAACTACGGCCAGGCGACGGCGGTGACCGGACGCCTTGCCTCCAACGACCCCAACCTGCAGAACATTCCGGTGCGCACCGGCGAGGGCCGGCGCATCCGCGAGGCCTTCATCGCCCCGCCCGGCCACGTGCTGGTATCGGCCGATTATTCGCAGATTGAACTTCGCATCATGGCCCACTTGTCGCGCGACCCGGGCCTGTTGAAGGCTTTTGCCGCCGGCGAGGACGTGCACCGCGCCACCGCTGCGGAGATATTCAACCGCAACATCGTCGAGGTCAGCGCGGATGAGCGCCGCGCCGCCAAGACCATCAATTTCGGCCTGATCTACGGCATGTCGGCGTTTGGCCTGGCCATACAGCTCAACCTCGACCGCACCACCGCCCAGGCCTATATCGACAATTACTTTGCGCGCTATCCCGGGGTGAAGCGCTACATGGACGAGACGCGGGCCAAGGCGCGTGAACTGGGCTATGTCGAAACCGTCCTCGGCCGCAGGTTGTGGCTGCAGGAAATACGCTCATCCAATCCGGCCCGGCGCCAGGGCGCCGAGCGCGCCGCCATCAACGCGCCGATGCAAGGCACCGCGGCCGACCTGATCAAGCTGGCGATGATTGCCGTGCAGGGCTGGCTGGACCGCGATAAGCTGCGTTCGCGACTGATCATGCAGGTGCATGACGAACTGGTCCTGGAAGTGCCCGACGAAGAGCTCGCGCGGGTGCAAACGGAACTGCCGCAACTGATGGCCGGTGTTGCCAGGCTGGAGGTGCCGCTGCTGGTTGATCTTGGCAGCGGATTGAACTGGGAGGCGGCGCATTGATGCCGAGCCGGGTGTCCCGCAGGGGTGGCTGGTCATGAACGAGTTCCCGGCGATCGAGGAATACCGGCTGCCGCATGTCGTGTTGCTGGGCGATTCGCTGCTGCCGGTGCGCGCGGACCTCCCCGGCGGCAGCCTTGAGTCGGCGGTCATGCCCGGCGCGCGTTTCCCCTGGAAGCTGTCGGTCATATCTGCGGCGCAGGTCTCCACGCCGGGCGCGACGCCCATTCCCGAAGACGCCAGCCACATCGTCATCAACATCGAGGGCAACGACGCCATTGCCGCGAGCGGTTTGCTCGACGGTCCGGCGATTGCGTGGCGGGCCGGTCTCTCCCAGCTCAACAGCGCCGCCGATGATTTTGAGCGGCATGTCGAAATTCTCTCCCGCGCCGCCTTGTCGACGCGCCTGCCCACCCTGGTCTGCACCATGTATCCGCCGCGCTATCCGGACTGGGAGCACCAGCAGGCGGCGTGTGCCGCGCTGGCGGTGTTCAACGACCGCATCCTCAAGAGCGCCGTGGCCGCCGGATTTTCCATCGCCGACCTGCGCCAGCTTGGCGGCGTTGCGGACCTATACGCCACCCCGACACAGCTTTCACTCGCCGGACTGCAGCGTGTCGCCGAAATCATCCGCCGCGCGCTTGATGTGATTTCGCGCGACACGGCGCGCAGCCAGGTGTTTTTCTAGGGGGGGGCGCACCCGGTTAAAGTGACAAGCAAGGTCAAAAGACCGAGAATGGCGCGCATGAAATCCCCCGCAAAGAGGTTGATCAGCCTGAAGCAACTCGCCTTCATCGGCGCGCTTGCCGCCATCGGCACGCTGATGTTTGTTCTGACCATGCTCAAACCGGGCACGGTGCCCGAAGTGCAGTTCAACACCATCAAGGGCGAGCGCATCCATACCAGTGACTTGCGCGGCAAGGTGGTGCTGGTGAATTTCTGGGCGACGGACTGCGAAATCTGCGTGCGGGAAATGCCGAAAATTGTCGCGACCCACGTCAAGTTCGCGTCGCAGGGGTTTGAGACCATTGCCGTCGCCATGCGTTATGACCCGCCCAACTATGTCGTCAATTACGCCGAGAAGAACGCGCTGCCGTTCAAGGTCGCCCTCGATGTCAACGGCGACCTGGCGCAACGCTTTGGCAACGTCAGCCTGACGCCGACCACCTTCATCATCAGCCGGGACGGGCGCATCGTCAGGCAGTATGTCGGCGAACCGGACTTTGAGGCCCTGCACTTATTGCTGGAAAAGGAATTAAAGGCCGGCTGATGCGCGGCAAAAATCCTCAAGATTGAATTTCTGAAATCCGCGCCAGGCAAGGGTTTGCGGCGGAATTGGGTGACAAAAAAGTCACCTTCTATAGCAGGCTTGCGACCAGTTGCGCAATCGTCCCCGGTTCGGGCGAGCCGTTGATGCGCTGGCGCACGACGCCCTCGCGGTCGATGATGAAGTAAGTGGGCGTGGTGCCGATGCGGCCGTAATGCTCGAAAATCGCGTCGCTGCGCATGGCCGAGGGAAAGCTGTAGTTCTTGCCCTTCCAGAACTCGCGTGCCGTCTTGTCGCTTTCGTCTATAGAAAGCGCCACGACCTCCAGGCCTCTTGCCTGCTGTTGCTGGTAGATGCGCTGCATTTCGGCCAGGTCGGCGCGGCAATACGGGCACCAGGTCGCCCAATACATCTGCACCACCACCTTGCCCTGCAACTGCGTTGCCGTGAGTATCTTGCCGTTGAGCAGTTTGATGTCAAGGGCGGGCGCGCGTTTGCCGGTTTCGATACCGGACGCGATGGCGCGGCCGAAACCGCCGAGCCCGGCACCGGCCGCGGCGAGGCCCTTGATGGCGAGGCGCCTGCCCTTGAATGAATTCATCCGGCGGGGGTGGCGGTCAGTGCGTCGGTAACGCCGGCGGCATGCGCCTGCTGGTCGGCGTGGTAGCTCGAGCGCACCATCGGGCCGACCGCGGCGTGCATGAAGCCCATGGCGCGGGCTTCTCGCTCAAAGCGGGCAAACACATCCGGGTGGACGTAGCGCTCCACTGACAGGTGGTGCGCCGAGGGCTGCAGGTACTGGCCTATGGTCAGCATGTCGACGCCGTGCTCGCGCAGGTCGCGCATTACGGCGATGATTTCCTCGTCGCTTTCGCCCAGCCCGACCATCAGCCCCGATTTGGTCGGCACGTCCGGGTGGCGCGACTTGAATTGGCCGAGCAGCATCAGCGAATGGGTGTAGTCCGAACCCGGGCGCGCCTGCTTGTACAGGCGCGGCACGGTTTCGAGGTTGTGGTTCATCACGTCTGGCGGGCCACCATCGAGGATTTCGAGGGCGCGGTCCAAGCGGCCGCGAAAATCGGGCACCAGCACCTCAATGCGCGTTTGCGGCGAGTGCATGCGCACGGCGCGGATGCAGTCGACAAAATGTTTTGCCCCGCCGTCGCGCAGGTCGTCGCGGTCGACGCTGGTGATGACCACGTACGAGAGCTTGAGCGCGGCGATGGTCCGCGCCAGGTGCAGCGGTTCATCGGCATCGAGCGGGTCGGGCCGGCCGTGGCCGACGTCGCAAAACGGGCAGCGCCGCGTGCACTTGTCGCCCATGATCATGAAGGTGGCAGTGCCCTTGCCAAAGCACTCGCCGATATTCGGGCAGGACGCCTCTTCGCACACCGTGTGCAGGCGGTTTTCCCGCAGGATCTGTTTTATTTCGGTGAAACGGGAGTTGTCCGAGGCCGCGCGCACGCGTATCCAGTCCGGCTTTTTCAGCTTTTCCGCCGCGACGATCTTGATCGGGATGCGCGCAGTCTTGGACTGGCCTTTTTGCTTGGTGTCTGCGGGAGTCATCGGAGCAATTCGACCACTTTGGCGGCGAGTCGTTCCCCCAGTACATCGGTATTGGCGCTGATACCCAGGTCACGCGTCTGTGTCACGCGCAGGCCGGGAAAGCCGCACGGGTCGATGGCGTCAAACGGTGTGAGGTCCATGTCAACGTTGAGGGCGATGCCATGATAACAACAGCCCTTGCGCACACGCAGGCCCAAGGCGGCGACCTTGGCGCCGCTGACATACACGCCGGGCGCTCCGGTCACCCGCGCGGCGGCAATCTGGTGGTCTGCGAGGAGGTCGATCACCGCCTGTTCGGCCAGTTGCACCAGCTGGCGCACCTTGATTTCGCGCCGTGCGAGGTCAAGCAACAAATAGACGATGGCCTGGCCGGGGCCGTGGTAAGTGATCTGCCCGCCGCGATCGGTCGCCTCTACCGCAATCGCGCCCGAGCGCGGGAAATGCTCCGCCCTGCCCGCCAGCCCGTTGGTATAGACCGGCCGGTGTTGCAGCGTCCAGATTTCGTCTGCGCTGGCTGTGGTGCGCTCTGCGGTGAAGCGGCGCATTGCCTCGTAGGTGGGCAGGTAATCGACCAGGCCCAGCTGTTTGATGATGGGGGAATGGTGAACGGGGAATGGGGAAGGGTCTGCGGGACGGGCCGGCATTGCGGCCATTTGTCCACGATTTACCATTGCCGATTCACCGTTCACCTATAACACCATCTTGACCATGGGGTGGTCGCAAAGCGCCTGGTACAGCCCGTCGAGCTGCTGGCGCGAGGTGGCGTTGATGGTGACCGTGAGCGACAGCCATTTGCCTTCCTTGCTGGAGCGCATTTCGATGGTCGAGGCGTCAAAATCGGGCGCGTGCTGCCTCACCACATTGGCCACGGTCTGTGCGAAGCCGTCCTGCGTCAGTCCCATGACCTTGATCGGGAACTCGGTCGGGAAGGCGATCAGCGATTCGAGTTCCGGCTGCGACTCCGGCTTTTCAGACATGTGCCGGCGCGCACTCTTTGGCGCGCAGCGCGCGGAACAGGCTGTGCATGCGCTTGAACACCGCGCCCGGCTTGCCCGCGCCGGCGCCCTTGCCAACCGGCTTGCCGTCCAGCGTGACCACCGGGATCAATTCCTTGGTCGTCGAGGTGAGCCAGACTTCGTCTGCCGAGCGCACTTCGGCTTCGGACACCTTGCGCTCCTCCAGCGGGACCTTGTTCGCGCGCATCAGCTCGAGTGCGACGTTATAGGTGATGCCCGGCAGGATCAGGTTGTCCTGCGGCGGGGCGAGGACGACGCCGTTTTTCACCGTCATCACGTTACAGGCCGAGGCTTCGGTGAGAAAGCCGTCGCGGAACATGATGCACTCCAGCGCACCGACATCCGCCGCCAGCTGCCGCGCCAGGACATTGCCCAGCAGCGAGGTTGACTTGATCTGGCAGCGCAACCAGCGCGTGTCCGGTGCGCTGATGCATTCGGCGCCCTGCTCGTAAAACGAGTCGGGCGGCGTCATCAGCTGGTTGCACATCATGAATATCGTCGGTTTTGCGTCCTTCGGAAAGACATGGTCGCGCGGTGCGACGCCGCGCGTGATTTGCACGTAAATGCCCTGGTTATCCCAGGGATTCTTTGCCACCAGCTGCTCGGTCAGGCTGGTCCATTGCCCCATGCTGAGCGGATTGCCGATGCGTATCTCGGCGAGGCTGCGTTGCAGCCTCTCGAGGTGCTGTTGCAGCCGGAAGGGTCGCTTGCCGTAGGCCGGGGTAACTTCATAGACGCCGTCGCCAAACATGAAGCCGCGGTCGAAGACGGAAATTTTCGCGTCTTCGCGCGCCATAAACTCACCGTTGAGATAGACCGTCATATCTTCCTCGCAATTTTCGAATACCTGCATGGTGCGTTGAACGGCCGGGGTTCAAGGTCCAATCCGACGCGTGCGGTCAAAGCGACGTGCTGCTCCGCTTTTGCATTATTTAAACCAAAGCCTGAAGGTGTCCCAGGTGCGGCCGAAATAGCCGGCTATGCCGACACTGTCCAGCGCAACCACAGGATACTCCGCTACCAGTCCGCTCTCCACCATCACCCGCAGCGTGCCCACCCGCTGCCCGACGCTGATCGGGGCAACCAGCGGCTGCTGGCTGACGAAATCGGCTTTTACCTTGTCAGCCTGGCCGCGTGGCAGGGTCACAAACATTTCGGTCTGGAAGCCCGCCTTGAGGCGGTTTTCGCTGCCTTTCCACACCTCGAGCGTACTGACGGCCTGGTTTTTTTCGTACAGGCGCACGCTTTCATAGAACTGGAAGCCGTAGTTGAGCAGTTTCAGGCTTTCCTGGGCGCGAACCGAGTCTGACGCGGTGCCAAGTACCACAGACAACAAGCGCCGCGGACCGCGTTTGGCCGAGGCAATCAGGCAATAGCCGGCGTTGTCGGTATAGCCCGTCTTGACCCCGTCAACGTTCGGGTCCAGCCACAGCAGGCGGTTGCGATTGTGCTGGGTGATGTTGTTGTAGCGATACTCCTTCATCGAATACAACTGCGCGTAGAACTCCGGGAAATCGCGGATCAGCGCGGACGCAAGCAATGCCAGGTCTCCTGCGCTGGAGTAATGCTGCGGATCGGGCAGGCCGCTGGAGTTGGTGAAGTGGGTGTTTTTCATCCCGAGGCGCGCCGCCTCCTTGTTCATCAGCTGGGCGAAGGATTCTTCGGACCCGGCGATCGCCTCGGCGAGGGCGATGCAGGCGTCGTTGCCCGACTGCACGATCATGCCGCGCAGCAGTTCCTCGACGGTGACCGGATTCTTCGGGTCGATGAACATGCGCGAACCCTGGGCGCGCCAGGCCTTTTCCGACACCGGCAGGGCCTGGGTGAGCGACAGCTGCTTGTTCTTGATTGCCGCGAACGCGATGTAAGCGGTCATCAGCTTGGTCAGCGACGCTGGTTCAAAGCGTTCGTTGGGAGCCTGGCTGGCGATCAGCTGGCCGCTAGACATGTCCAGCAGCAGCCAGGCTTTGGCCGCGACGGTGGGTGGCGGAATCTGGGCGTTGCCCC
>Ga0194049_1000149_pt1 | contig 26711 bp, 26 predicted proteins | sample JunL2225m_MetaG_FD_148665 | JGI IMG/M metagenome (GOLD analysis project Ga0194049, IMG submission 148665) | Anoxic zone freshwater microbial communities from boreal shield lake in IISD Experimental Lakes Area, Ontario, Canada - Jun2016-L224-25m | ecosystem: Environmental > Aquatic > Freshwater >... | reverse complement strand
AACACCGAGAACATCAGCAGGCCGCCCGGTTCGAGCACACGGGCAAATTCGCGCAGGGCCGCCTGCGGTTCCCCGGCGAAGGCCAGACCGATATTTGACCAGAGCATGCCGCAGCCGCCGCTTGCCAGCGGCAGCGCGCGCATGTCGGCGCAGACAAAGCGCGGGCCGCCGCGACCGAACAGCCGGCGCGCGCGCTCGCCAAACGTCGCCGCGCTTACCGCGCCGCGCAGCATCGCCTCGGCGGCATCAATGCCGATAAGCTCGGCCGCCGGATAACGCCGGCCCAGTTCGCGCAGGCCCGCAGCCGGACCACAGCCGGCATCGACGATGCGCCGCGGCGCCAACTTGAGGTAATCGAGGCGCTCGAGCATGCGCCGCTCGACCTCGCGCGCCAGCACCGCCGCATCGCCGTAAGTGGACGCGGCGCGGGCAAAATGCCGTCGCACCAGCGCATGGTCGAGTTCGGAGAAGGGTTTGTCCACGGAATGGAGTGTAGCGAATGTTGCAACCAGTACTGTCGGCAAATACTGCACAAACCCGTGATTCCCGCGAACGCGGGAATCCAGCGACTTATCCGAGCAGACGGCACTGGATCCCCGCGTTCGCGGGGATGACGAAAGGCTGCAAACCCGCGCCAGATGCGGCTCTCCAGCCTATGGTCCGCCATCGGAGCGAAATTTACTCGGGCTGGATACCGAGCTTGTCGAGCAGTGCGCGATCGCGCGCCGCATCCGGATTACCAGTGGTGAGCAGTTTGTCACCGTAGAAAATGGAATTGGCGCCGGCCATGAAACACAGCGCCTGCATCGCCTCGGGCATTGCCTCGCGTCCCGCGGAAAGGCGCACATAACTTTGCGGCATGCTGATGCGCGCCGCGGCGATGGTGCGCACAAACTCGCTCCAATCGAGCGCCTCTGTCCCGGCGAGCGGCGTGCCCTCGACCTGCACCAGGTTGTTGATCGGCACCGACTCGGGCGGCGGGTCGAGGCTGGCGAGCTGCGCGATCAGGCCGGCGCGCGCGGCGCGCGACTCGCCCATGCCGACGATGCCGCCGCAACAAACACTGAGCCCGGCACCGCGCACCCGTGCCAACGTCTGCAGCCGGTCGTCGTAATCGCGGGTGTGGATGATCTCGCCATAGAACTCGGGCGAGGTATCAAGGTTGTGGTTGTAGTAATCGAGCCCGGCATCGCGCAACTGCTCGGCCTGGCCGTCGCGCAACATGCCGAGGGTGGCGCAGGTCTCGAGGCCAAGGGCCTTTACTTCGCGCACCATCGCCAGCACCGGCTCGAGGTCTTTTTGCTTAGGTCCGCGCCATGCCGCGCCCATGCAAAAGCGCGTCGCGCCGTTTTGCTTGGCCGTCCAGGCCGCGGCAACAACGTCCTCACAGCTCAGCATGGGCTCGTCGGCGACCGCCGATTCGTGCCGTGCCGACTGCGGGCAATAGCCGCAGTCCTCGGGACAGCCGCCGGTCTTGATCGACAGCAGGGTCGACAATTGCACGCGATTGGGGACGAAGTGCTCGCGGTGCACGGACTGGGCGCGATACACCAGGTCCATGAAAGGCAGATCGAGCAGCGATTCAACCGCGGCGCGCGTCCAGCGTTGTTCCTGCAGGGGCACCGGTTTGTGAAAATTGACTGCCATCTCGTTCACAACTAACCTCCGCACCACATTAAAGTCGCATTTACGAACTCCGAGGCCCCAGTTTCTCCTTACCGCTCTCTCAACTTGAGAGGGGGCGGGGGGCGAAGCGAGGGTTTCGGGCGGTGTACCGCCCGCTCGCTGAGCGGCGTCCCGATGCAGCGGGACGCGCGCACTGCAAGTGAGGGTGACGCAAACGCATCTTGTTGCAGGGGCGCCTGATTGTCAAATTCAGCACTTGGTGTTTTCAACATCAGCACAACAATCAGGCAAACCCTGCTCGGCCTGCTCGGCCAGGACTGCCTGCTGTGCGGCGCCCACAGCGCGGCCGGGCTGCTTTGTGCCGGCTGCGCCGCTGAATTGCCGCACCTGTCCGTGCCACACTCCTGTCCGCAATGCGCTTCGCCCTCGCCAGCGGCGGCGACCTGCGGCCGCTGCCTCAGCCACCCGCCACATTACGACCGCAGCATTGCCGCCTGGCGTTATGCCTTTCCGGCCGACCGCCTGCTGCAGTCGTTCAAATACGGTGCGCGCCTCGCCCTGGCGGGGTTTTGCGCCGAGCACATCGCGCGCGCCGGCGGCCTGCATACCGACCCATTCCGCCCCGATGCGCTGCGTATTGACCTGGTCCTGGCGATGCCCTTGCATCCGCGACGCCTGGCGACACGCGGCTTTAACCAGGCCCTGGAAATCGCGCGTCCCCTGGCGCGCATGCTGGCCTTGCCCGTCGATGCATTCGCGCTCGAACGCACGCGCGACACGGCGGCGCAAGCCGGCCTGGCGCTTGCCGAGCGGGTAAAGAATGTGCGCGGCGCCTTCGCCTGCAAGCGTGACCTTGCCGGGCTGCGCATTGCCCTTGTCGATGATGTCATGACTTCGGGCGCAACCCTCGATGAAGCGGCAAAAACCCTCAAGCGCGCCGGCGCGCTGCATGTCGAGAACTGGGTGGCGGCACGAACCCCGGACCATCACCGATGATTGACCTCGCCCGATGATCGACGTTGTATTGTTTGAACCGGAAATACCGCCCAACACCGGCAACGTGATACGCCTTTGCGCCAATACCGGCGCACGCCTGCACCTGGTGGAGCCGCTGGGATTTCGCATCGATGACAAGGAACTCAAGCGCGCCGGCCTCGACTACCACGAATACGCCGACATGCGCGTGCACAAGGACTGGGCCGCCTGCCTCGCGCTGCTAGCCGGCCGGCGCCTGTTCGCCCTGACCACGCGCGGCACGCGCCGGCCAAGCGAGGTGCATTGGCGCGAGAACGACGTCATGGTGTTCGGCGCCGAAACGCGCGGCCTGCCGCAGGCCGTGCTCGATACCTTTGCCCCCGACCACCGCTTGCGCCTGCCGTTGCGGCCGGGCAACCGCAGCCTCAACCTTTCAAACGCGGTGGCGGTGACGGTATTCGAGGCCTGGCGGCAACTGGACTTCGAAGGCGGGACTTAACCCGCCGCTTACGACTCGCTGCGCGGATCGCGTGCCAGCAGCTGGCCGACGGCTTCACGCGGGGACACGCCGCGAAACAACACGCCACACACGGCGTGGGTGATTGGCATGTCAACACCGAGTTTCGCGGCAAGGCCTTCCAGCTCGCGCGCGGTGTGCACGCCCTCGGCGACGTGGCCCAGCTCGCGCAGCACATCGTCAAGTCTTTTTCCTGCCGCGAGCATCAACCCGGTGCGGCGGTTGCGCGACAGGTCGCCGGTGCAGGTAAGAATGAGGTCGCCGGCGCCGGCCAGTCCCATGAAGGTTTCGGCGCGGCCGCCCATGCGCACCCCCAGCCGGGTCAGCTCGGAAAGCCCGCGGGTGATCAGCGCGGCGCGGGCGTTCATGCCCAGGCCAAGGCCGTCGGAGATACCGGTGGCGATAGCCATGACATTCTTCACCGCGCCGCCGATCTCTACGCCGACCAGGTCGTCGCTGTAATAGACGCGCAGGGTGGGCTGATGCAATTCGCGCGCCATGGCCTGCGCGAAAGCCGCATCGGGCGAGGCCAGGGTCAGCGCGGTGGGCAGTCCGCGCGCAACTTCAAGCGCAAAACTCGGGCCGGACAGGGCGCCGCACGGCGCGCCGCCGCGCACTTCTTCGACTACCTGGTGCGGAAGCCTGCCCGTGCCGCCCTCGAAGCCCTTGCATGCCCAGAGCACGGGCAATGCCGGCGGCGGCAGCGCGAGCGCCTCGCGCAATCCGGAAACCGGCGTGACGATCAGCGCGAGTTGCGCACCGGCGAGCACCGCCTGCGCATCGGCGCTGATGGTGATGGCGGCGGGAATGTCAATGTCGGCGAGATAACGCTTGTTGCGGCGTGAGGCGTGCATTGCCGCGGCCTGCGCCGGGTCGCGCGCCCACAGCCCGATGCTGTGCCGTCCGGACAGTGCCAGCGCCAGCGCCGTTCCCCATGCGCCGGCACCAAGAATGGCGATATTCAATTCACAGTCCGGGAGCGGCGGACGGGGCTAAAGACCCCAGACCTGGTTGATGCGCGCATAGCCGGTCTGGCCGTCGCGATGGCGCAGCTTCACCCACCCTGCGCCGGAAAGCTCGGACAGCTCCAGCGCCACGCCCTGCTGGGCGCGGAATACCACCGGTGCCTGGTCGGCCGCGCTGGCGCGAAGTTCCGCAACCGGCACCATCACCACCACCGTGCGCAAATCAGACAGCGTTTTTTTCTCCACCCAGGCAAGGTCGCCGGCCTGGTCGCGCACCTTGGACCACTGGTCGAGGTTGACCACCACCTCCACCGGGGTAAACCTGGCCACGACAAACACCTTGCTGGCGCGCAGCGAAGGCGCGTCATACATCAGCACGGCGTTGTCGCCGATGGAGCGAAAGTCAGCACCGGTCGCGGTTCCGGCGGTGAATCCCGCGGCAAACACGACTAGCGCTGCGACGAGAATCCTCATCAGTGCGCGATCTCGATACGCGATTCGGCCTGCGCCTGGGCGCGCTGCTGGTAGAGCGCGTCAAAATTCACCGGCGCGAGCAGCACCGGCGGGAAACCGGCGCGGTTGACGGTATCCGAAATGGTCTCGCGCGCGTAGGGAAACAGGATGTTGGGGCAGGCGATCGCCAGGATGGGCTCAAGGTCGCCCTCGGCCACACCGCGAATCTGGAACAAGCCGGCCTGGGCGGCCTCCACCAGGAACAGCGTGCGCCCGTCGGCGCGGGCGGTGACGGTCGCCGTCAGGACCACTTCGTAAAGACCCTCGGTCACGGCGTTGGCCGCGGTCTGCAGCTGCACCTCGACTTCGGGCGTCTCCGGCTGCAAAAAAGCCTGTGGCGAATTCGGTGCTTCGACCGACAAATCCTTGATGTAGAGTTTTTCGATGCTGAAAACCGCTTGTTCTTCGCTCATGACTGTTACTCCAGATTAAAGGTTGTTGCCTTGGCGCACGCCCCGGTACAGTTCAGGCGGCCAGCAGGGAATCGAGCTTGCCGGCGCGATCGAGCGCAATGAGGTCGTCGCAACCGCCGACATGGGTGTCGCCGACGTAAATTTGCGGCACCGTGCGCCGGCCGGTCTTTTCCATCATTTCATTGCGCAGTTGCGGATCGATGTCAACCCGCAGCTTTTCGATGTCGGCCACGCCCTTGGACTTGAGCAGCGCTTCGGCGCGTATGCAAAACGGGCACTGCGCGGTGCTGTACATTTTTACCTTGCTCACTGCGCTTCTCCTGAGTGGTGCGGTCGGTGTTGCCGCGGTCTTACTTCTGCAGCGGCAGTCCGGCCTGCTGCCAGGCGGCGACGCCGCCATGGAGGTTAAAAGGACGGGTAAATCCGTTCTTTTTCAGCACCTCGATCGCCGCGCCCGAGGTATTGCCGCTGTGGCAGTACACGATCAGCGGCTTGTCTTTGTGCGAGGACAATTCGCCGATGCGTTTTTCAAACTGCGCCAGCGGGATATTGCGCGCGTTGAGTACATGGCCCTTGGCAAAGTCCGCCTCGTCGCGCACATCGACGATCTGCCCGTCCTCCTGGTTCATCATCATGGTCGCCTGCAGCGTACTGGCCCAGGGGCCGCCGGAACTGCGCTTGAGGTAAGGCCACAGCAGCATGGCGCCGCTGACAAAAGCGACCGCGATGAGCAAAAGGTTCTGGGTATCCTGGAAAAACTTCAATTCCTGCAAGTGTTGCAAGTGACGCTCCTGTTCTTTCTGTTTGCCTTCAAGTACGCCCCCAGAGGGGTAAAAGGGGTAAAAACCCGTGTCCGGCGGATACCGCTCAGGCGCCCGGCAACACGCCGCAAAACACCTGGCGCATGATGCCCACCAACTGCAGCGTGCGCTCATCGCCAATGCGATAAAACACCCGGTTGGCCTCCTTGCGCGCCTTCAGGACACCCTTGTCGCGCAGTATCGCCAGGTGCTGCGAAATATTGCTCTGCGAAGTGCCCACCGCATCGACTATATCCTGCACACTCATTTCCTCGTCGGCGACCAGGCACAGGATCTTCAGCCGCAGCGGGTGCGCGATGGACTTCATCGCGCGCGCCGCCTGCTCGATCTGTTCCTGCTTGCCCAGCAACTCGAAAATGTCTTGGTTCAAGACGGTTCCGGCGACATCCAGTAAGTGCCAATCCGCTATTATAAGGTGGCCAACCCCGTTTCCAACTGTGCTTTTCAACCCGCTCGAAAATCCCTTTCAGATGAAAAAAATAGTGTTGTTACGCCACGGCGAATCGACCTGGAACCGCGAAAACCGCTTCACCGGCTGGACCGATGTCGACCTGACCGAAAAAGGCGTCGCCGAGGCGCGCCAGGCCGGCCGGCTGATGAAAGAGGCCGGTTTCGCCTTTGACCTTGCCCACACCTCCATGCTCAAACGCGCCATCAAGACGCTGTGGCTGGCGCTCGAGGAAATGGACCGGATGTGGATTCCGGTACACCACTCCTGGCGCCTGAACGAGCGCCATTACGGCGCCCTGCAGGGACTCAACAAGGCCGAAACCGCGGCAAAGTTCGGCGAAGAGCAAGTGCTTGCCTGGCGGCGCAGCTACGATGTGCCGCCGCCGGCGCTGGACAAGGGCGACGCGCGCAGCCCGGCGCATGACATACGCTATGCCGCGCTGAGCGCGGCCGAGCTGCCGCTGACCGAATGCCTCAAGGACACGGTCGCGCGCTTCCTGCCCTATTGGGAAAAGGCCATCGCCCCGCGCGTCATGGCCGGGGAGCAGGTGCTGATAGCCGCGCACGGCAATTCCCTGCGCGCACTGGTGAAATACCTCGACAACATCGGCGATGCCGACATTGTCGGGCTGAACATCCCGACCGGTGTGCCACTGGTCTACGAGCTGGACGACAGCCTCAGGCCCTTGCGCCACTATTTCCTCGGCGATGCGGCCGAGGCAGAAGCCAAGGCCAGGGCCGTCGCCAACCAGACCAGGGCCGGGGGCTAGTACGCAGGCCTTCGCCAGCCGGTTGCGCGCGGCGACGCTGTGCACACTGCGCGCCGCGCGCCTTGGCGCGACCTGCCTCGCACTGGCGGGCCTGCCCGCCCTGCCGGCATACGCCCAGGGCGCCGCAGGAGCGGACAAGGAAGACCTCAAGGCCTTGCGCGGGCGCATCGACAAGCTGCGCCAGGACATCGCCAGCGCCGAAGAGGTCAAGAGCGAGGCGAGCGACCAGCTGCGCGAATCGGAAAAAGCCATTTCCGATTCCAACCGGGCGCTGCGCGACCTGGCCGCCGAACAACAGGCGGCGCGCACCGAGTTGCGCGATATAGGTGGCCGGCGCAACCGCCAGGAAAACGAGCTTGCGGCCAGCCAGGCGCGGCTGGGGCGGCTGCTCGCGGCACGCTACCAGGGCGGCGAGCAGGGCTTTTTGCGACTTGCCCTCTCCGGCGCCGATCCGAACGTCACGGCGCGCGAACTGCATTACTTCAGCTACATTTCACGCGCCCAGGCGCAATTCGTACGCAGCCTGCGCGCCGGCATCGTCCGCCTGCTCGACCTGGAGGGCGAAACACGCGAAAAAAACCGCGAACTGGCGCAGCTCGAGGCACGCCAGCGTGAAGAACGCCGCGCGCTGCTGGCGCGGCAAGCCGAGCGGCGCAAGGTGCTGAGCGGCATCCAGGGCCAGATCCGGACGCAGCGGCGCGAAGTCAAATCGCTGGAGCGCAACGAAGCGCGGTTGACGCGCCTGGTGGAAGAAATCGCCAAGGTGATTGCCGCCCCGTCCAAACCGGGCCGCCGTAACGAAAAGCTGCCCGAAGCCGGGACAAACACCGGTGACGGCGTGTTTGCCAGGATGAAAGGCAGCCTGCGTCTGCCGGTACGCGGCGAAGTTGCAAATCGTTACGGAACTTCCCGCGCCGAAGGTGGACCAAGCTGGAAGGGTGTGTTCATCCGCACCGAATCAGGGCAGGAAGTAAAGGCGGTGGCTCCGGGCAGGGTGGTATTCGCGGAGTGGATGCGCGGTTTTGGCAATCTGCTGATTGTCGACCACGGCCAGGGCTACCTGACCATTTACGGCAACAATGAGGCCACGCTCAAACAGGTGGGCGATCAGGTCAGGACAGGGGACGCCGTGGCCACGGTGGGAGCAAGCGGCGGCAGCCCCGAATCGGGTTTATACTTTGAAATTCGGCATCAGGGACGTACCTTTGACCCGCTGTCATGGGTGTCGCTGAAATAGCAGCAAAATGATGTCGTAATCTGTGGCAAAAATGCGCAGGCCGCCAGATACCATTGGGCATCATGGGCGGCACGCGACAGCGCTGGCCTGCAACCGGGATTCCCGGACGATTCAACTTCGGAGCAAAGAAATGCGCAACAAAATGAAATCCGTGGGGCTGGTGGTGATCGGCTTGCTGGCCGGCGTCATGCTCTCGCTCAATTTTTCCGCCGAAGCGCAGCGCGACCCGGGCCGCCTGTCGCTGCCGGTCGAGGAGCTGCGCTCCTTTGCCGAAGTATTCGGCGCCATCAAGAGCGGCTATGTCGAGACCGTGCCGGACAAAAAGCTCATTACCGGTGCCATCAACGGCATGCTGTCCGACCTTGATCCGCACTCCACCTACCTTGATCCGGAGGCGTTCAAGGAAATGCAGGTCGGCACCCAGGGGGAATTCGGCGGCCTCGGCATCGAAGTGGGCATGGAAGACGGTTTTGTCAAAGTGGTGTCGCCGATCGAGGACACGCCGGCGTTTCGCGCCGGCCTCAAGCCCGGCGACCTCATCATCAAGCTCGATGACGCGCCGGTAAAGGGCATGACGCTCAACGACGCCGTAAAGAAAATGCGCGGCAAGCCCAAATCGCCTATCCGCCTCACCATCCTCAGGAAAGGCGAGGCCAAGCCGTTTGAAGTGACGCTGGTCCGCGACGTGATCCGCGTGCAAAGCGTCAAATCCAAGATGATCGAGCCCGGCTACGGCTATGTGCGCCTGTCGCAATTCCAGGAGCACACCACCGAAAACCTGGTGAAACATATCAATACACTGTACAAAGACGGCCCGCTCAAGGGCTTTGTGCTCGACCTGCGCAACGATCCGGGCGGCCTGCTCAACGGCGCGGTCGGCGTGTCGGCGGCCTTCCTGCCGCCCAAGTCGCTGGTCGTCTCGACCGACGGGCGCACCGAGGATGCCAAGCGCAAGTTCAACGCCAGCCCGGAGGACTACCTGCGCGGCACGCGCGAGGACTTCCTCAAGGCCCTGCCCCCCGGCATCAAGACGGTGCCGATGGTGGTGCTGGTCAACGGCGGTTCGGCCTCGGCTTCGGAAATCGTCGCCGGCGCACTGCAGGATTACAAGCGCGCCACGGTGATCGGCACCACCACCTTCGGCAAGGGCTCGGTGCAGACCATACTGCCGCTCGGGAACAACACTGCGATCAAGCTCACCACGGCGCGTTACTACACGCCGCTCGGGCGCTCGATCCAGGCCAAGGGCATCGTGCCCGACGTCGAGGTGGAGGAGCCCGGCGCCAGCGGCACGCGCATGCGCGAGGCGGACCTGCTCAAGCACCTTGAAAACGACAAGGGTGCCGCACCCAAACCGGCCGAAAAGGCCGCTCCTGCGGCGACCAAGGCCGAACCCAAGAGCGACTCGCCGGCCGAGTCGCGCGCGCCGATCGAGCCCGCGTCGGCCGAGGACTTCCAGTTCCAGCAGGCCATGAACCACCTCAAGGGCCTGCCGGTGGTGAAGGCCCCGCCGGTCAAGCAAGCCGCCGTTACCGTAAAATAAGCGGGCGGAAACAACACGCGAGGCCGGGCTAGTCCCGGCCTTGTGCATTTTGAGAAACGATTCGCCGGACGCACCCGATGCAGACGACCCGCATATGAACGACGCCCAGCTGCTGCGCTATTCGCGCCACATCCTGCTGCCCGAGATCGACGTCGCGGGCCAGCAAAGCATCGTCGCCGCACACGCACTGGTGGTGGGGGCGGGCGGGCTCGGCTCGCCGGCGGCGCTCTACCTTGCCTCGGCCGGGGTCGGCCACATCAGCCTCGCCGACGCGGACATCGTCGACCTGACCAACCTGCAGCGCCAGATCCTGCACACCACGCCGGACGTCGGCCGCGCCAAGGTCGATTCCGGACGCGACGCCCTCGCCCGCATCAACCCGGAGGTCAGTGTGACGGCACTGCAGTCGCGCCTCGCCGGCGATGAGCTCGATGCGCTTGTGGCCACCTGCGACGTGGTGCTCGACTGCTGCGACAATTTCGCCACGCGCCACGCCGTCAACCGCGCCTGCGTGAAACATCGCAAACCCCTGGTATCCGGCGCCGGCGTGCGTTTTGACGGGCAAATCGCGGTGTTCGACATGCGCCGTGCCGACAGCCCTTGCTACCACTGCCTTTTCCCAGAGGACGCCGAACTCGAGGAGACACGCTGCGCGGTGATGGGCGTGTTCGCGCCGCTCACCGGCATTATCGGCGCCATGCAGGCGGCCGAGGCGCTCAAGCTCATCGCCGGCGTCGGCGAGACCCTCTGCGGTCGCGTCTTGCTGCTCGATGTGCTGTCCATGCAGTGGCGCGAGGTGCGGTTGAAAAAGGATCCGGGCTGCGCCGTCTGTTCCGCCTGACGCGGCGCGTCCGTCCGCCACCATGCTGCGAATCACCGAACTGAAACTGCCGCTGGACCACGCCGCGGGCGAGCTCGAGGCGGCGATCGTCAAACGCCTCGGCATCGCCGCAACCGAACTGGAGCGGTTCAGCGTGTTCCGTCGTGCCCACGACGCGCGCAAACGCTCGGCCATCACGCTCATCTACAGCGTCGACGTAGAGGTGAAGAACGAAGCGCAGCTGCTGGAAAAATTCACCGGCGATGCGCACCTGCGCCCCACTCCGGACATGGAGTACCGCTTTGTTACACGCGCACCCGACCCGGCCCTGGGTGGCAATGGGGCACAGCGGCCCGTGGTAATAGGCAGCGGTCCCTGCGGCCTGTTCGCCGCTCTGATCCTGGCGCAAATGGGCTTTCGCCCCATCGTCCTCGAGCGCGGCAAGGCGGTGCGTGAACGCACCCAGGACACCTGGGGCTTCTGGCGCAAGGGCAAAGCGCTCGACCCGGAATCGAACGTGCAGTTTGGCGAGGGTGGCGCCGGCACCTTCTCCGACGGCAAACTGTGGAGCCAGATCAAGGACAGCAAGCACTACGGCCGCAAGGTGCTGGGTGAATTCGTCAAGGCCGGGGCACCCGAAGAAATCATGTACGTGAGCAAGCCGCACATCGGCACCTTCCGCCTCGTCGGCATAGTCGAGAAGATGCGCGCCGGCATCGAAGCGCTGGGCGGCGAGTTCCGTTTCGGCTGCAAAGTGGTGGATCTGGTCATCGATCCGGCGACCGAAGCAAACGGCGGACGCGGGCAGGTTCGCGGCGTGCGCCTCGCCGGCGGCGAGACCATCGCCTCCGAGCATGTGGTGCTGGCCATCGGCCACAGCGCGCGCGATACCTTTGCCATGCTGCACTCTTGCGGCGTATACATGGAGGCCAAGCCGTTTTCCATCGGCTTTCGCATTGAGCATCCGCAATCGGTCATCGACGCCTGCCGCTTCGGCGAGGCAGCCGGCAACCCCATCCTCGGCGCGGCCGACTACAAGCTGGTCCACCACGCCAGCAACGGCCGCTCGGTCTACAGTTTTTGCATGTGCCCGGGCGGCACCGTGGTCGCCGCCGCCTCCGAGCCCGGCGGCGTGGTCACCAACGGCATGAGCCAGTACTCTCGCAACGAACGCAATGCCAACGCCGGTATCGTCGTCGGCATCACCCCGGCGGACTATCCGGGTGACGCGCTCGCGGGCATTGCCTTCCAGCGCAAATGGGAGGCGCGCGCCTTTGAACTGGGCGGCGGCAATTACAACGCGCCGGTGCAGCGCGTCGGCGATTTTCTCGCCGGCCGGCCCTCGACCGCGCTGGGCGCGGTTATCCCCTCTTATTCACCAGGAGTGACGCCCTGCGACCTCGGCAGCGCCCTGCCCGACTACGCCATCGCGGCGATTCGCGAGGCCATCCCGGCGCTAGATCGCCAGTTGAAGGGCTTTGCCATGGCTGATGCCGTACTCACGGGAGTGGAAACCCGCACCTCGTCGCCACTGCGCATCAAGCGCCGCGGCGATTACCAGAGCATCAACACCGCCGGGCTTTACCCTGCCGGCGAAGGCGCAAGCTACGCCGGCGGGATCTTTTCCGCCGCGGTCGATGGCATCGAAGTGGCCGAAGCGCTGGCCCTGGATATCACCGCACAGGCCTGAGCAAATACTTCTACAACACACTTTGTGCCATGCTGGCACATCGCCCTGCCTTTTTTGCAAAAGAGAGACGCCGCATGAGCACCCGTACTGAAAAAACAGAAAAAAGCCGCCACATCGTCCTCACCTCCCACCCGCCGGCGGGTGGCGCCAAGCCCTCGCCCATCCACTGGGGCGCCGCCACTGCGGCCGAGCGCGGCCCGCTGGTGGCGACGCTGTCCGACCCGGCCAAGCGCAACGTCATCGGCGCGCATGCCGGCGCCTATGCGCTCTACCGCGCCCTCGCCATCGCCTCGGGCAAGCTCTCGCCCATCCATGTTCCGGATTTGTCCAACACCAGCCCAGCCGAGCGCATCGGCCCGCACCCGCAGTGGTCCGACCCGCAAAAAATCGTCTCGCTCGACCCATGGGGCCACCTGGTCGCCGAGGTCTATGCCGACAAGATCGCAGCCGGCTGGGACATACGGCCCACGATTGCCGTGACCAAGGCGCACATCAACATGCCCGAGCTGCGCGACGTCATCGCCTCGGGCGTTCTAAAGCCCGACGGCAATATCCTGCAGGACAACGGCGACGTGCGCGTGACCAAGATCGCCATCGAGCCGGTGTGGTGGCTGCCGGGCGTTGCGGCGCGATTTGGCATTGACGAGCAAACGCTGCGCCGCGGCCTGTTTGAGCACACCGCAGGCACCTTTCCGGAACTGATCACCCGTCCCGACCTCAAGGTCTTCCTGCCGCCCATCGGCGGCATGACGGTCTATTGCATGGGCGAGATCGCCGCCATCACCGACCCCAAGCGCCAGCTTGCGGTGCGCGTGCATGACGAGTGCAACGGTTCGGACGTGTTCGGCTCTGACATCTGCACCTGCCGGCCCTACCTGGTGCACGGCATCGAAGTGTGCATACAGACGGCACAGGAAGGTGGCGCCGGCCTCATCATCTACAACCGCAAGGAAGGCCGCGCCCTCGGTGAAGTGACCAAGTTCCTCGTCTACAACGCGCGCAAGCGCCAGGTCGGCGGCGACCGCGCCGCGACCTACTTCGAGCGCACCGAGTGCGTCGCCGGCGTGCAGGACATGCGCTTCCAGGAAATGATGCCCGACGTGCTGTCCTGGCTGGGCATCACGCGCATCGATAAGTTCGTGTCCATGAGCGACATGAAATTCGAGCCCATCGTGCAGGCCGGCATCGAAGTGATCGAGCGCGTCGCCATTCCCGACGATCGCATCCCGGCCGATGCACGCGTCGAAATGGACGCGAAAAAAGCCGCCGGCTACTTCACTGCCGACGCGGTGCCCGACGCCGCGGAACTCACCAAGGCCAAGGGTCGCAAACTCGACGAATGAGCGCGATCTCCCCGGACCAACCTGCGGCGCGCGAACTCGCCGCAACACTGCTCAATGCGGCGGCGGTGCGCAGCCGCTGCCGCATGGTGTTCGATGGCGGACGCAATGACGCGCTGGCGCATTTTCGGCTGCACCTTGCCAAGCTCGAACCGGCGGCTGATTTCGTGCTCGACACCATGCGCGCGGCCTACCCCACGCTCGCCATTCCGTATCACAGCCGCTGGCGCCATTTTGGCGTGGGCGGCGTCGACCGCTGGGCGAAACTCGCACCGCGCACGGCGGCCGATGCGCGCGAACAGTTGCGCGTGCAATTTGAACTGGCCATTACCAGCGTACTGCTTGACGCCGGCGCCGGGCCGCTCTGGCGCTACCGCGAAGCGGGAGGCGGCGAATACACGCGCTCCGAAGGCCTTGCCGTGGCAAGTTTCCACCTTTTCGCCTCGGGTGCCTTTTCAACAGCAGCACACGCGCCCCTGCGCGCCGACGCCGAGGGCCTTGCGGCTTTCACCGAAAGCAAGCTCGCCACGGCCTTCCAGGTCGGCCCCGACAATCCGCTCCAAGGCCTCGCCGGCCGCGCCGCATTGATGCGCCGATTGGGCGATGCGGTGCAATCGCAACCGGCGGTGTTTGGCGCCGAACGTCCGCGCCTTGGCGCCCTCGCCGACCACCTCATTGCGCTATCCCGGGAGGGTCAGTTGCCGGCGACGACCATACTGGAAACGCTGCTGACAGCGCTCGGCCCGATCTGGCCCGGACGCATCACCCTGGGCGGCGTTGCCCTCGGCGATGTCTGGCGGCACAGCCTGGTGCGCACCAATGACGCCACCACCGGGTTGCTGCCGCTGCACAAGTTGTCGCAATGGCTGTCCTATTCCCTGGTCGAGCCGCTGGAACAGGCCGGCATCCGCGTGACCGGCCTCGACGGGCTCACCGGCCTCGCCGAATACCGCAACGGCGGACTGTTCATCGATAGCGGCGTGATCGAGGCGCGCGAGCCGCGCCTGTTGCGCGAACCCTTGCCCGCGGACAGCGAAGTCGTGGTCGAGTGGCGTGCACTCACGGTCATTTTGCTCGATGAAATCGCCAATCCGATACGCAAACATCTCGGCCTTGATTCCATCAGCCTGCCACTGGCCAAGGTGCTCGAAGGCGGTACCTGGGCGGCGGGCCGGCGTATTGCGCGCGAAAAACGCGCCGATGGCACCCCGCCGCTCAATATCATCAGCGACGGCACGGTGTTTTAAGCCTCACTGGTTTTTTCACCTTTCACTTTTCACTCATTCACCGCTTCTCAGGAGCAAAGCATGACAGGCAAGGTAGTGGTAATCGATCATCCGCTGGTGCAGCACAAGCTGACGCTGATGCGGCGAACGGAAACATCCACCGGCAGTTTTCGCCGCCTGATGCGCGAAATCGGCACGCTGCTCGCCTACGAGGCCACGCGCGACCTGCCGCTGCGCATGGAATCGATTGAGACCCCGCTTGCCTCCATGATGGCCCCGTTGGTAGAGGGCAAGAAGCTGTGCTTTGTTTCCATCCTGCGCGCCGGCAACGGCCTCTTGGACGGTATGCTCGAACTGGTGCCCTCGGCGCGGGTCGGCCACATCGGCCTGTACCGCGACCCGCACACCCTTAATCCCATCGAGTACTACCTCAAGCTGCCGCAGGACATCGCCGAGCGCCGCGTCATCGTCGTCGACCCGATGCTCGCCACCGGCAATTCGGCCGCAGGTGCGGTCCACCGCCTCAAGGACCACGGCGTCGGCGCGATCAAGGTGGTGTGCATGCTCGCCTCCCCCGAGGGCATCGCCAACTTCCACCAGCAGCACCCGGAAGTCGACATCTACACCGCCGCCATAGACCAGCGGCTGGACGAGCACGGCTACATCATTCCCGGCGTGGGCGACGCGGGCGACCGGATTTTCGGCACGAAATAGGCGCCCTCCAGGGAGTGCAATGACTGGAAACCCTTATCTGGAGCGGCTTCCCAGCTATCGAGGCCTTCCCGCACCTCGGCGCAGCTCGCGCCGCTAGCGCACCACCAGCACCGGCGTGCTGACCACGTGGGTCAGCAGCTTCTTGGTCTCACTTGCGATCAGCAGGTCGGTCAACCCGCGCCGGCCGTGCGAAGCCATCACAATGAGGTCGCATTTTTGTTCGGCCGCCACTTGCAGGATGGTCTGGTAGGGCGAGGTGCCGTTGATAAAGGCCGGTGTGGCGCTCACGCCGATATCGGATGCGACCTTGACCGCACGCTCCATGAGCGCGCGCTCCTCGGCCACCACTTCCTCCTGCAACACCGAACCGGGCAGGCGCGTCAGGGCGCCGCCTTCTACGTGATGCGGCGTTTCCAGCGGGGACCTGACATGCAGGATAAGCAATTTTGAGCCCAACGCTGCAGCCAGCCGCGACGCCTCCCGCACCGCGTGGATGGACAATTCGGAGCCGTCGGTCGGAACGAGTATGTGCTTGTACATGTGCGGGTCCTGGCGGCGAGTTGGCGATACCACTCCATTAAAGCCTAAATCAAGGGCGGTTGCACAGCCCCCGACAAAACGGGTGTTCCTCTCAATCGTACTTTTTCGCGTCCTCGATGACCTTGCCGTCGTTGGGCAGTTCGCCCGGTTTGCGCAGGCTCACCTCCCCGCGCAACTTGGTCACGTCGCGCAGCGAATCGGCGACGGCCGCCGCCAGCCCGGCGGGGGCGTTTGCCACCTCGCAATGCAGCGTCATGCGATCGGCACCACCGGGGTTGTCGACGACCAGTCTAGCCTTGAGGATTTCGGGATGTCGCTTCACCACTGAGGCAACCTGCCCCGGGTGCACGAACATGCCCTTGACCTTGGTCGTCTGGTCGGCGCGTCCCATCCAGCCCTTGATGCGCATATTGGTGCGGCCGCAGGGGCTGATGCCGGGCAGGATGGCCGACAGGTCGCCGGTGGCAAACCGGACCAGCGGGTAGTCACGATCGAGCTTGGTCACCACCACCTCCCCCACCTCGCCGGCCGCAACCGGGTCGCCGGTGCCCGGCCGCAGGATCTCGAGGATGATGTCTTCGTCGACGATGAGCCCTTGCATCGCATCGGTTTCATAAGCGATATTGCCCAGGTCGGCGCTCGCATAGGTCTGCAACGCGCGCACGCCGTGGTCGGCCAGCCACTGGCGCAGCGAAGGCGGCAGCGCCTCGGCCGAGACTAGCGCCTTTTTCAGGCTCGTCACGTCGGCGCCAAGTTCGAGGGCTTTTTCCAGGATGATTTTCAAGAATGAAGGCGTGCCGACATAGCCCGCGGGCTTGAGGCCGGCCATCGCCGCAACCTGCTGCTCGGTCTGGCCGGTCCCGGCCGGGATCACGGCGCAGCCCAGTTTGAGCGCGCCACCCTCGAGCATGGAGGCGGCCGGGGTGAAGTGGTAGGAAAAGCAATTCTGGATCACGTCGCCTGAGCGAAAGCCGGCGGCAAACAGCGGCCGGGCCATGCGCCACCAATCGGCGCCGCGCCCCTCCGGATCGTAGATCGGGCCGGGCGAAATAAAAATGCGCGCGAGCTGCCCCGCAGGCGTGGCATTGAGGCCTCCAAAGGGAACCGTCGTGCGCTGCAACTCGTGCAGGTCGGACTTGCGCGTTACCGGCAGCGCGGCGAGAGCGGCGCGCGAACTGACGGCGCGCGCATCGACATCAGCCAGGATGCGGCCAAAGCCGTCGGTGTTTTGTTTTGCGTGCGCAACTTGCGCCGGCAGGGCGGCGAGCAGGGCCGCTTCGCGTTGCCCGGGGTCGCGCGATTCGAGGGCGTCGTAGTGTTCGGTCATGATGCGTGAAGTTCGTTGAATAACGCCGTCATTCCCGCGTAAGCGGGAATCCATCTGGACGTAAAACCCGGAGTCATAGAGTCAAAATGGGTTCCCGCTTGCGCGGGAACGACGAAATAGAGTGTATTTTGGATTTGCCCTGTTACGACAGCCAGCGTTTGCGCCGGCGGTAAAACTTGTTTTCGCGAAAACTCTTGCGGCCCGCGGTTGACAGGCCCAGGTAGAACTCCTTCACGTCCTCGTTGCTCGACAGGTCGGCCGCGGCGCCGTCCATGACAACGCGGCCGTTCTCGAGGATGTAGCCGTAGTCGGCGTAGCGCAGCGCCACCATGGTGTTTTGCTCGGCCAGCAGGAAGGAAACCTTTTCCTTGGCGTTGAGGTCTTTGACGATTTCGAAGATTTCCTCGACGATCTGCGGCGCGAGCCCCATAGAAGGCTCATCGAGGAGGATCATCGACGGTTGCGCCATCAGCGCGCGGCCGACCGCGGTCATCTGCTGTTCGCCACCCGAGGTGTAACCCGACTGGCTGGTGCGCCGCTCCTTCAGCCGCGGGAAGTAGTGATAAACTTTTTCCAGGTCCTGTCGCAATTGTGCACGGCCGAGATTGCGCGTGTAGGCGCCGGTCAGCAGGTTCTCCTCGACGGTGAGGTGCTGGAAACAATGCCGCCCTTCCATCACCTGCACCACGCCGCGCTTGACCAGGTCGGCCGGCGTGAGGCGGTCGATGCGCTGGCCCTTGAACTCGATGCTGCCCTTGGTGACATCGCCGCGCTCGGCGCGCAGCAAATTGGAGATGGCCTTGAGCGTGGTGGTCTTGCCGGCGCCGTTGCCGCCCAGCAGGGCGACAATTTTGCCCTCGGGCACGTGCAGCGACACGCCCTTTAACACCAGGATGACGTGGTCGTAGATGACCTCGATGTTGTTGATGGCGAGGTAGCTGGTCGCGGCCTGCGGATCGGGAAGGGGCTTGAGAACGGCGGACATATCGAAAGTGGGGTGGGATTGACAGGGGTTAGCGCGAAGACGCGGTCACTTGCGCCCTCACGTTAACCCCCTCCCGCCGGTCGTCACGACAGGCGGGAGGGGGGGTTAAATCAGCTTTCCTTGCTGCAATCGCGCGGCGTGATGCCTTTTTCCTTGGCGTACTTGGCCGCCGACTCCTCGATCATCGGACGCACCATTTCGCGGTCGCCGGGGATCCAGTCGGTGATGACGTTCCACTTCTTGCCATCCCATTGCTGGAACTTCACCGCGCCGCCGCCCTCGTGATCGAGACAGGACACCTTCAGCGACTGCATGAAGCCGGTCGCGCCCAGTTCCTTCAGCCGCTTGTCGTCGATGTTGAGGTTTTCAATGCCCCAGCGGACCTGTTCCCCGGTGAGCGGCTTCTTGCCGTACTTTGCCTGCGCCGTGCGGATCGCCTCGGCGGTGAGAATGCCCGACACGACGCCGCGGTTGTAGTAGATCGAACCGACGCGCGACTTGTCTTCCATTTCACCCTTGCCCTTGGCGTAGATATTCTTTTCGATATCCTTGATCACCGGGTAGTTGGTGCCAGCAACGTTGAAGCCCGCGGCGATGTAACCCTTGGCGGCGTCCCCGGCCGGAATGGTGTCCTCTTCGGCGCCGGACCACCACACACCGACCAGCTTGTCGCGCGGGAAGCCGATCTTGGCGGCATTCTTGATCGCCGTCGGGTTCATCACGCCCCAACCCCACAGGATCACCCAGTCGGGCTTGATCTGGCGCACCTGCAACCATTGCGCGCCCTGCTCGTTGCCCGGGTGCGCAACCGGAATGGCGCTGAACTCGAAGCCGAACTTTTTCGCCTGTGCCTCAAGCACCGGAATCGGCTCCTTGCCGAAGGCCGAGTCATGGTAGACCAGCGTTATCTTCTGGCCCTTCAACTTGTCCATGCCGCCGGATTTCTGGCCCATGAACTTGACCATCGAGGTGGCCTGGCTCCAGTAGGTCGTAATCAGCGGGAAGATGTAGGGGAAGACGCGGCCGTCGGCGGCATCGGTGCGGCCGTAACCCATGGAGATCACCGGGATCTTGTCGGCGGTGGCCTTCTCCAGCACGGAGTAGGTGATGCCGGTCGACAAGGGGTGGATCACCGAGGCGCCGGTGGGGCCTTTTTTCTTGCTGCGCTCGTAGCATTCGACGCCCTTGGCGTTGTTGTACTCGGTCTCGCATTTCTCGCCGGTGATCTTCACCCCGCCGATGCCGCCGTCGCGCGCGTTGAGCATATTGAGGTAATCAATCATGCCGCCGAAATAACCCGAACCGCCGGCGGCGTAGGGGCCGACCCAATAGCCGTTGTAGGGAACGAATTGCTCCATCGCCTGAGCTTGCGCAAAGCTGGCAGTGGCCAGCGCCGCGGCGCCCAGGACGGCCGCAGCGGTCTTCTTGAACTGAATCATGTGAACCTCCTCAAGTTGAAAAATCTCCCTGCTGAAACAGGTTATTAACGAGTTATGCCGCCTAATATAGACCTTTGGGGTCTGATTACAAAATCCCCTTCCTGCTAATGCGGGAAGGGCCAAAGTCGCAGTTTTTCCTTGCCGATCTGCCACAGCCGCGCCAGCCCGTTGGGTTCGACAATAAGGAAAAACACAATCAGGCTACCGAACACCATCAGTGTCAGGCTGGAAATGGCCCCGGGCGGCGGATTGAGGCCCACCGCCTCGGCGGCGGGCAGGGCAACCACCTCCAGGAATATCGGCAACAGCACGACAAACGCCGCGCCGAGGAAAGATCCGAGGATCGAACCGACGCCGCCAATGATGATCATGAACAGGAGCCTGAAAGACAGGTCCAGCTCGAACGCCGCCGGCTCCACCGTGCCGAGCAAGGCAAAGGCATAGAGCGCCCCGGCGACACCGCAGTAAAAGGAGCTCACGGCAAAAGCCAGCAGCTTGGTCTTCATCATCGGGATGCCGATGACCTCGGCGGCGACATCCATGTCGCGTATCGCCATCCAGGCCCGGCCGACCGAGCTCCTCACCATGTTCTTGGCGAGAAGCGCCATCAACGCCACTATCGCCAGCACCAGCAGGTAGCGCTTCACCGGGGTGTTGAACTCGTGGCCGAGGATGATGATTTTCTGCGCGCTGATCACACCCGAGGAGCTGTAGTTGGAAAACCAGCCGAACTTGGTCAGCGCCCACACCACAAAAAACTGCGCCGCCAGCGTGGCCGCCGCGAGGTAAAAGCCCTTGATGCGCAGGCTCGGCAGGCCGAAAACAATGCCGACCATCGCGGCGCACACGCCGGCGAGGATGAAGCTCACGAGGATGGGCATGCCCGGGACGCGCAGCATGAAGTTGTAGGCGGCGAAAGCACCCACCGCCATAAACGCCGCCGTACCCAGGGATAACTGGCCGGCGTAACCGGTGAGGATATTGAGGCCGATTGCCGCCAGCGCGAACACCAGAAACGGTATGAGGATGCCGCTATACCAGTAGTTGAAATCGATGATCCCGCTGGTTGCGGGCAGCACCGACGCGATCGGCACCAGCAGGAATGCCACGGCAAGAACCACCAGCATGCCGATGCGGTCCTGCCGTATCGGGAAGATCTGCTGATCCCTGGCGTAGGTGGTCTTGTACTGGCCTGCTTCGCGGTAGAACATGGGTCAGGGACGGTGAAAAGTGAATGGTGAAAAGTGAAAAGACATCTCGTTCATACTCGATCACGGCCATTTTGGCTGCGGCCGCGCGCAACTGCGCGCTTAACGTTCGCTGCGCTCACGTTAGCCTTCGCCGAAAGTCCAATGATCTCGTTCATACTCGATCACGGCCATTTTGGCTGCGGCCGCGCGCAACTGCGCGCTTAACGTTCGCTGCGCTCACGTTAGCCTTCGCCGAAAGTCCAATGATCTCGTTCATACTCGATCAATGTGCTTTTCACCGAACAGCCCTTCCGGGCGGATCAGCAGGAACAGCAGCGCGAGTACGTAGGGAAACCACGATTCGATGCCGCCGCCGACATAGGGGCCGATGTAGACCTCGGCCAGCTTTTCGGTGGCGCCGATGATCAGTCCGCCGATAATGGCACCGGCGATCGACTCAAAGCCGCCGAGGATCAGCACCGGCAGCGCCTTGAGCGCGAGAAACGTGAGCGAAAAAGACACGCCGTTGCGCGCGCCCCAGAGCATGCCGGTGACCAGCGCGACAAAACCGGCAACCGTCCAGACGATGGCCCAGATATGTTGCAGCGGAATGCCCACCGCCAGAGCCGCCTGGTGGTCGTCGGCCACCGCGCGCAGCGCGCGGCCGATGCGCGTCTTGTTGAAGAATGCCGCAAGCACAATCACCATCACTGCGGCAATGCCGGCCGAGGCAAGGTCAAACTTGCTGATGCTCATGCCCGATTTGTCGGAAATCCAGCCGATGGGCTCGTCGGCGAGACCGAGATCCAGTCCGCGCACGCCGGCGCCCCAGAACAGTTGCGCCGCACCTTCGATAAAAAACGACAGCCCTATGGTCGCCATGAACAGGGTGATTTGCGGCTGGTTGACCAGCGGGCGCAGCACCACGCGTTCGGTGAATATCGCGAGCAGCACCATCAGCGCGAGAACCAGCAGCATGGCCACCCAGAACGGCGCACCCATTTCGGTAAACCCGACCAAGGACACCGCGGCAAGATAAACCATCGCCCCCTGGGCAAAGTTGAACACGCCGGAGGCCTTGTAGATGAGCACAAAGCCCAGCGCCACCAGCGAGTACATCACCCCCGCCAACAGGCCACCGATCAATACTTCAAAGAAGAATTGCATTAGTGTGCGACCCCCAGATACGCATCAATCACTTCCTTGTTGGCGCGCACCTCGTCGGGTGTGCCGTCGGCGATTTTGCGGCCGTAGTCCAGCACCACAACGCGGTCGGACAAGTCCATCACCACGCTCATGTCGTGCTCGATCAGCACGATGGTTGTGCCGAACTGGTCGTTGACGTCGAGGATGAAGCGGCACATGTCCTGCTTTTCCTCGACGTTCATGCCGGCCATGGGCTCATCGAGCAGCAGAACCTCGGGTTCGGCGGCGAGCGCGCGGCCAAGCTCGACGCGCTTTTGCAGGCCGTAGGGGAGGCGCCCGACCGGCACTTTGCGGATGTGCTGGATTTCGAGGAAATCGATGACCTCCTCGACACGCGCGCGATGCACCAGCTCCTCGCGCTGCGCCGCGCCCCAATACAGCGCTTGTTGCAGGAAATTGCACTTTATCTTGAGGTTGCGCCCGGTCATGATGTTGTCGAGCACCGACATGCCGCGAAAAAGGGCGATGTTCTGGAAAGTGCGCGCGAAGCCACTCGCCGCCGCCTCGGCCGGATCGACGTGGTGACGCACCTCGCCCTTGTAGGTCACGGTGCCCTCCTGCGGGTGATAAACGCCGTTGATGACGTTGAGCATCGAGCTCTTGCCGGCGCCATTGGGGCCGATGATGGCGCGGATCTCATGCTCGCGCACGTCAAAGGACACGTTCTGCAGCGCCTTGACGCCGCCAAAAGACAGCACCACGTCCTTTATGGCAAGGATCACATCGCCGATGTCTCGCGTGGTCGGCATGTTTCAGGCGGCCTTCCTGGCGGGGACGTGGGGGAATATTTTGGCCTCTTCTATGCGCAGGTCGGCGCTGATCTTGCCGGTGCGCCCGTCCTCAAAACGCACCTGCGTTTCGATGAACTGTGATTTCCTGCCGGCATAGAAGGCCTCGACCAGCACGGCGTATTTCTCGCTGACAAAACTGCGCCGCACCTTGCGCGTGCGCGTCAGCTCGTCATCATCCGGGTCGAGTTCCTTGTGCAGTATGAGGAAACGATGGATCTGCGATTCGTGCAGCACCGGGTCGGTGGCCAGTTCCGCGTTGGCTTTTTCGACGCACTCGCGCACCAGCGCGTAGATCTCATCCTTTTGCGCCAGCTCGGCGTAGCCGGCGTAGGCGAGGTTGCGCCGCTCGGCCCAGTCGCCCACGGCGCCCATGTCGATGTTGATGAAAGCGCAGACGCGGTCGGTGCCCTGGCCGAAGGCCACGGCCTCCTTGATATAGGGCGAGAACTTGAGCTTGTTCTCGATGTAATTGGGCGCGAACATCGCACCGCTCGCGAGCTTGCCCACGTCCTTGGCGCGATCAATGATCTTGAGGTGGCCGTCTTCGTCGAAATAGCCGGCGTCGCCGGTGCGGAAATAGCCGTCCGCATCGAGCGCCTCGGCGGTGGCATCGGGCCGCTTGTAATATTCCTTGAGCAGCACCTTGCCCCTGACCAGCACCTCGCCATTGTCGGCAATCTTCACTTCCACGCCCGGGGCCGGCGGGCCGACGGTGTCAAACTTGATCTGGCCGTCCGGCTGCAGGCACACCGCGGCGCAGGTTTCGGTCGCGCCGTAAAGCTGCTTGAGGTTGACGCCGATGGAGCGGTAAAAGCGGAACAGGTCGGGTCCGATGGCGGCGCCGGCGGTATAGGCGACGCGAATGCGGCTCATGCCCAGCACATTGCGCAGCGGCCCGTAGATGAGCAGGTTGCCCAGGGCGTAGAGCAGGCGGTCGGACAAGGCCACCGGCTTGCGGTCGATGATGTCGGCGCCGCAGCGTTTGGCCACGTCCATGAAAAAATGAAAGGGTGCGCGCTTCACCCAGGTGGCGTCCTCCATGCGGATCATCACCTGCGTGAGCAGGGTCTCGAACACGCGCGGCGGCGCAAAGTAGTAGCTCGGCCCGATTTCGCGCAAGTCGGTCATCACCGTGTCGCCAGACTCGGGGCAATTGATGGTGAAACCCGCATACATCGCCTGGGCGTAGGAAAACAAGTGGTCCCCCACCCATGCCATCGGCAGGTAGGACAGAATGTTGTCATCGGGCCCGAGCTTGTCGAAGCTGCAGCCGCTGCTGGCGGCACCGATGAAGGCCTCGTGCGTCTGGCAGACACCCTTGGGTTTGCCAGTGGTGCCCGAGGTGTAGAGCATCACCGCCACATCACCGGTCTTGCCAAGCGCGATTTCGTCGCTGAAAAACGCCGGGTGGGCGGCGTGCCATTCGCGTCCCGCCTGCATCAGCGCATCCAGGCTTAGCACGCCGGGCTGGTCGTAATGGCGCATGCCGCGGGGGTCGTCATAGATGACATGCGCAAGTTGCGGGCACTGCGCGCGCATCTCCAGCAGCTTGTCGACCTGCTCCTGGTCCTCGACGATGGCAAAACGGATGCCGGCGTCCTCGAGCACGAAACTCATTTCCTGTGCAATGGCGTCCTGGTACATCGGCACGGCGACACCGCCAAGGGACTGCGCCGCGCACATCGCCCAGTACAAGCGCGGGCGGTTGTCGCCGATGATGGCCAGGTTGTCACCGCGCCTGAAGCCAAGGGAGGCGAGGCCGCAGGCGAGCGCACGCACCTCCTCGGCTACCTCGCCCCAGGTCCACGTCTGCCAAATGCCAAGATTCTTCTCGCGCGTCGCGGCATGCCGTGGACGCACGCGGGCATGCTGCAACAGCAGTCGCGGGAACGTATCCAGGGTATCGCCGGGCGTGTCCATCTCCTCCTCCATCGCGGGATCCTGCATCAGGTCCGCGCGTTATGCCTGCTTTCGCCGCTTTTGCGTTTGCGCGGTCCGGCCTGTCATGCAACGCACCGCCAAACAAAGCTTTTTGATTCTAAACGATAAATAAGCCGCACCAAGCCTGCCGTCACGGCGCCGCTATTGCGGCGTCCTTGCCCGCACAAGACATTTGGTGAACGCCTTTAAGCATAATAGACTGTGCCCGGGAAATGTTGTCGCCTGACAGACAATCGGACCACCGGATGCCCAAATGACCAGCCCCGACCACCCCCCCACCCTGGGAGCCATGTTGCGCGCCAGCCAGTGGGCGCGATCGCTCACGCCCGAAGCCCTGGCGCGCATCGAGGTGGAAACCCTGGTACGCCACTGTCCCGCCGGCGGCTTTGTCTGCCGCAAAGGGGAAAAGGTTTCGCACTGGATAGGCGTGGTCGACGGCCTGGTGAAAATGAGCAACCTGTCGGCCGATGGCAAGCCGACCACCCTCACCGGCATTGGCGTCGGCGGCTGGTTCGGCGAAGGCTCGCTGCTCAAGGACGAACCGCGGCGTTACGACATCGTCACGCTGCGCGACAGCGCCATCGCGTATATGCCGCGCGCGACCTTCATGTTTTTGCTCGATACCAGCATCGCCTTTAACCGCTTTTTGCTGGTGCAGCTGAACGAGCGCCTGGGCCAGTTCATCGGCCGTGTCGAGCACGACAGGCTGCTCGGGCCGGATGCGCGTGTGGCCAGCGGCCTCGCCTCGCTGTTCAACCCGACGCTCTATCCGGGCGTGAAAACCCAGTTGCAGATTTCCCAGGAAGAGATCGGCTACCTCGCCGGCCTGTCGCGCCAGCGCGCCAACCAGGCACTGCAGGCACTGGAAAAAGCCGGCCTCGTGCGCATTGAGTACGGCGGCATTACCGTGCTCGATATCGACGGGCTGCGCAGTTTCGGTGGTGCCTAGAGGCCGTCGGAAATCCACGGTGGCTCGCGCCTCGGTTAAACTGGCCGCCACTTTCAAACCAGCAAACCGGAGCGAGCATGAGCACAGCAGTCACCTGGACAGGCGGCAAGGATCATTGGACCAGCAGGATGGCCGGCAGGGATGAAGTCAAACTGTTCATGTGGCAAAAGACTGCAAAAGCCGGCACCACCCCCGCCGGCACCGTCCTGTTTGTCCACGGCTCCTCGATGGCCTCGCAACCGACTTTCGACCTGACGGTGCCCGGACGCCCCTATTCGTCGGTGATGGACTGGTTCCGCGAGCGTGGTTTTGACACCTGGACGCTGGACAACGAGGGCTACGGCCGTTCGACCAAGACGCGGCCGATCAATTCGGACATTTCCAACGGCGCCGACGACCTGCTGGCGGCGAGCGATTACATCGCCAAAACCACGGGCGCAAAAAAACTGCTGGTCTACGGCATTTCATCCGGCGCGCTCAAGGCCGCGCTGTTCGCCCAGCGCCATCCCGAACGCGTGGCGCGTGTCGCCCTCGATGCCTTTGTCTGGACCGGCGAGGGCAGCCCCACGCTGGAACAGCGGCGCAAGCGGCTGCCCGAGTTCATCGCCAAGAACCGCCGCCCCATAGACCGCGCTTTTGTCGAGAGCGTGTTCACGCGCGACCACCCCGACACCGCCGACAAGGCCACCATCAACGCCTTTGCCGACGCCATCCTCAGCCCCC
>Ga0194049_1000142_pt1 | contig 27851 bp, 19 predicted proteins | sample JunL2225m_MetaG_FD_148665 | JGI IMG/M metagenome (GOLD analysis project Ga0194049, IMG submission 148665) | Anoxic zone freshwater microbial communities from boreal shield lake in IISD Experimental Lakes Area, Ontario, Canada - Jun2016-L224-25m | ecosystem: Environmental > Aquatic > Freshwater >... | reverse complement strand
AAAATGCTATTTTCAATTTCACTATTCCTACTGGCGCTACTGGCGCTGCTGGCACTAACGGTGCTACTGGCGCTGCTGGAACTAACGGTGCTACTGGCGCTGCTGGAACTAATGGAACTAATGGGACTAATGGTACTAATGGTACTAATGGTGCTGCGGCAACAATTGCTGTAGGATCAGTTGCAACTGGAGCGGCAGGTTCATCTGCGACCGTTACAAATGGCGGTTCTTCATCCGCAGCTATATTTAATTTTTCTATTCCTCAGGGTATTGCGGGTACAAATGGTACAAATGGTGCTGCTGCAACTGTAGCAGTTGGATCCACAACGACTGGTGCTGCTGGCTCTTCTGCTTCCGTTGTTAATGCTGGTACTTCTTCTGCTGCAACTTTTAACTTCACTATCCCACAGGGTGCTGCTGGTACAACTGGCACAAATGGCACAAATGGCACAAATGGCACAAATGGTGTAGCAGGTGCAGCTGCTACAGTTACAGCTAATTCAACTACTACTGGTGCTGCTGGCTCTTCTGCTTCTGTTGTTAATGTTGGTACTTCTTCTGCTGCTGCTTTTGATTTCACTATCCCGCGTGGCGCTACTGGCGCTGCTGGCACTAATGGCACTAATGGCACTAATGGTACTAATGGTACAACGCCTGCTGTTACTATCGGTACTGTTACTACTGGTGCTGCTGGTAGTCCTGCTTCTGTTTCTAATACGGGTAGTACTTCTGGTACTGGTGTTTTTAACTTTACTATTCCTACTGGCGCTACTGGTGCTGCTGGCACAAATGGCACTAATGGCGCTACTGGCGCTGCTGGAACTAATGGGACTAATGGTGCTGGGGTTATTGCTGGTGGTGCGATTAATCAGGTTTTAGCTAAGAATAGTGCTACTGATTATGATACGAAGTGGATTACTCTTGCTGGTGGTGGAGATCTTGTTTCTACTAACAACCTTTCTGATTTAACTAATTTTAGTAATGCTAGAACTAACCTTGGTTTAGGTACTGCTGCGGTGGCTAATACTGTTGATTTTGCCAGTGCAGCGCAAGGATTGCTTGCTGCTAACGCCCTAATCAAATCTAATAATCTTAGCGATCTTTCTAATACTATTGCTGCACGCAATAACCTTGGACTTGGCAATGCTGCTTTAGCTAATACTGATATTTTTGCTACGTCTGGACAAGGTACTTTGGCTACGAATGCTGTACCAAAATCTTTGTTTACTCTTAAAGGATTAATGATAGTAGGTACTGCTACTGCATCAACTCCTGTAGGTGTTTCAGTGGGAACTGATGGTCAAATATTTGTTGCTAATTCTTCTGCTACTGCTGGAGTATCTTGGGTTAATGCTGATTATGCTACGAGTGCGCAAGGTTTACTTGCAGCTAATGCTTTAATTAAGTCAAATAACCTTAGCGATCTTTCTAATACTACGGCTGCGCGTAATAACCTTGGACTTGGTAATGCTGCATTAGCTAATACTGATATTTTTGCTAATGCTGCTCAAGGCACTTTAGCTGTTAATGCTGTACCAAAATCTTTGTATAGCGCAAGGGGTGCAATAGTAATTGGTAATGCTACAAGTACAGCTATAACTCTTATTGCTGGCACTAATGGTCAATTGCTTTATGCTAATAGCTCTGCTGATGCTGGGGCAACATGGGTTACGCCTAATTATGAGGTCGCTGGTGCTGCTGCTGCTGCGCAGGCTGCGGCTATTGCAGCTTCTCAACCTCTTGATGCTGACTTGTCAAATATTGCTGCTTTGACTACTACTTCGTATGGTAGATCATTTTTGACTCTTGCTGATGCTGCTGCTGCACGATCTGCTCTTAGTTTAGGCACTGCTGCTTCAAATGCTGCTACCGATTTTGCTACTTCTGGGCAAGGTACTTTAGCTACTAATGCTGTGCCAAAATCTTTGTATAGTGGGAAGGGGGCTTTGGTAATTGGTAATGCTACTAGCGTACCTACAACTGTTGTCACTAGCGCTACTAATGGTCAGTTATTGTATTCTAATAGTGCATCAGATGTTGGTGTAACATGGGTTACTCCTAACTATGAAACTGCTGGCGCTGCTGCTGCTGCTCAAGCTGCTTCTCAACCTCTTGATGCTGATCTTACTGCTATTGCTCTTTTGAGCACTCAATCATATGGGCGTTCATTGCTGACTTCGGTTGATGCCGCTGGGGCACGATCTGCTCTTATTTTAGGGACTGCTGCGTCAAATGCTGCTACCGATTTTGCTACTTCAACACAAGGTTCTACAGCAGATAATGCTGTTCCAAAATCTTTGTTTGGTGGAAAAGGTGTATTGATAGCTGGAACTTCTACTGGCTCTGCTCCTGCGAATGTTGCTGTTGGAACTAATGGTCAAGTTCTTATGGCTAACTCTTCTGCAACTGCTGGTGTTTCTTGGGCTGCTGCACCATCGGGCGGTACAACTTCTGTTTCTATTACTGCTTCTGAAACTATTGCTAATGGTGATTATGTTAATGTTTTTAGTAATGCAGGAGCTTTTAATGTAAGGAAAGCTAGTGCAATTACTGCTGGTAAAGAAGCACACGGATTTGTTTTAGTTGGTGGTGCTGGCGGTACTGCTGTCGATGTTTTTATGGAAGGTGTCAATAGCGCTGTTACTTCTCAAACACCGGGTACTGTGTATCTTGGTACTGCTGGAGCCGGTGCTAATTCTGCTCCTACTGCTTCTGGTAGTTTTGTTCAGCGTATTGGGGTTGCGTATTCTGCAACTACTGTTTATGTCATCCCTTCGATACCAGTTGTGTTGGCATAGTTTTGGTATATGCTATTTTAATTTGAATATTTTAGTGTTATAATAATTTTATATGGTTAAGGAGATATTGTGAGTACTGTTGAAGCTAATGTTTATGGTTTAGATTTTCTTTCTGCGTATCCTGATGCGAAGTTGATTAAATCTCGTGGTGTTAAGTTTGTTGCTTGTTATCTTAAAAATTGGGATAAAATAAAAATTGCTGAGTATATGGCTAATGGTATTCCTGTTATCCCTATTGGTGAGGTTTCTACTACTAGAGCGGAGGATGGTGCTACTGCTGGTACTATTGATGCTGTTCGTTGGATTAAGAGTGCTCAGGATTTTGGTATTCCTAATGATAATAGTGTTCCAATTATCATGACTCATGATAGTTCTAAGTGGACTGATGCTTGTGCAGATTATTTTGTTGCTGCTGAGAAAGCTGTTCGGGCTGGCGGGTTTCTTTTTGGTATTTATGGTTCTAAGAAAGCTGTTGATGCTTCAAGAGCTAAGGGTGCTGCTTTTGATCTTATTTGGGCTACTAATGCTTATGCTTGGGGTGGCGGTCGTCATCCTGATGCTCATGTTTGGCAGGGTGGTCATGGTAATGTGAATAGGTTTTTTAATCCTATGTGGAATGGGACTCCGCTTGATGTTTCTGGGATGGGTAGTATTGATACGAACGTATCTAAGCGTCCGTTCCCTGCATGGCTCTATGTTGCCCCTGTGGTGCCACCTAAGCCAATTAAACCGAAGCCGCCTAAGCCAACACCGCTTCCCCCATTTGATCCTGCTAATGGGCTTTTTAGCTTGTATCCTCTTGCAAAGAAACCAACTATGAATAAAGGTTCTATCGGGGATATTGTGAAGTATCTTCAGGGTGTTATTCTTTATAAAGCTGGGGGTAACATTTCTGTTGATGGATCATTTGGTCCTCAAACAGATAAAAGAGTTAGAGATCTTCAAAAGTTTTTTAAACTTACTGTTGATGGTGTTGTTGGCCCGGAAACTTGGGGTGTAATAGATTATCTTGCAGTGCATTAACTTTTATTAATCACAGTCTTGTTTCAAATCCCTTTTGGGGTATAATTAGTACATATGTCTTATGCATTGAAAATCTTTAATTGGTCTTGTTTTTCTGTGCGTAGTAAATCTTGCAAATGTGGTTGCAAATGTTCTGATTATTGTGATTGCGGCTGTGAAGAGTGTGACTGTTAAGGTGTGTTATGGATACTATTAAAATAAATAATAGTAAGACTCTTACTCTTACTTTACCTTCTGATCCTACTTCTAATATTGTTACTGTTGATCTTTACCATGATCTTGGAGATACTCTTGTAAAAACTGGTGTTTCTGCTACCAAGGTTTCTACTGGTGTTTACACTGTTACTTTTGGTCAGGAGTCTTCAGGTATTTATATTTTGAGTTCTGCTGGCGTATATAAAGCTAAGTTTACTTATACTATGTCTGGGGTTTCGTATTCTCAGTATCAGTATTTTAATGTTTATACTCCTTATACGGATTCGGAAACTTTTTTTGAAGAGTACCCTGAGCTTATTACTAAGTTTCAAGATGTTTTTGATAAGTTTGAATTGCGAGTTCGTAATGTTATAAATACTTATTGTGGTCAAGCTTTTGACTATTATGAAAATAAAACTATTACTGTTGATGGTAATAATCATACTATGCTACATTTGGATTTACCTATTGCCTATTTAAATAAGGTAACTATGAATGATGGGTATACTGACTCTCTTGTTATTTATGATGTTACTAACCCTTCTTACAATGTTATTGAGAGAGTTCGTGAATCAAGTAATTTTGAAAGTTCTTATTATTTAAGGTTTAAGTCATCAATTATTGAAACTAATCAAAGTAGATTGATTGCTAATAAATTTAAGTCTGCTAATTCTTATAAGATTGTTGGGGATTTTGGTTGGAGATATGTCCCAACTAATGTAAAGCAAGCAGCTAATCTTCTTATTGCTGACATTATGAATGACGATTCAGAGTATCGTCGTCATGGTATTAGTAGCATCAGTATGGATACTACTACGTTTAGTATGAGTAATAGATTCTATGAGACTACTGGCAATATTGACGCTGATGTTCTTTTGATGGACTATATGATGTTCATTATGGATTATATAGTTTAATGTCTTACGGTACTTTTATAAAGTTTCATCATACTATTGAACTTTATAATAAAGTGGAGACTATTAGCCCTGCCGGTCAAAAAGTTCATACTCTTTCGTATGTTGATACGATTCCTTGTTTTGCTCAGTGGTCTAATTCTTATGCTTTGAATAATCCTTATATTGCTAATATTGAGCAATTAGATATTTTTATTCCTAAAGATTATTTAAGATTTTTAAATTATGATATTAGAGTTAAGAATATAAAAGATCGTTATGGTGAAGTTATTGAGGGTTCATATTATGAAGTTACTGGTATTGAAAAAAAGATGCAGTTTACTGGAAAATTAAATCATGCTAAAGTTTCTTTAAAGAGGGTGATTGAGAATGGGCCTTGAAATTAAAACTAAAATTAATGTTGGTCAATTTGGTGATCCCCTAAATCATTTTAATCAAGTTGCTGATCACTATGGTCGTCTTTCACAGAAGATTGTGGAAGCTAATGAGAGGGCACTACTTGCCTCTGTGGGCGATATAGAGCGAGATTTGGTAAGAAGAGGTCGTGGTGGCAAATACTTAAGTGTGGAAGTAAAAAAATCCGGCCCATCAGGGTTAAGTGTTAGGATTTATCCTAGGAGTAGCGGTGGGTCTAGTACTCATATTGCTCGTATATTCATGAATTCTGAAGAAGGTCTTACTGGTCGTAAGGCTTATGTTCTTAGAAAAAAGCGTGGATACGTTATTTCTCATAGTTCTGGTATTTGGAGTGCTGGTGATTTCATTGCTGCACCTGTAAGAATTCCTGCTATTGGCGCTTATGCTTTTTCTGGAAAAACTGGTGGATCTCATATTCCTATTCATAAAATGGCGCATGATGCTATATCAAATAATCTAAATAAACAACATAAGACTTTATTAAAGCGGGTTAAGTAGTATGGCTACTATTAGTGTTTATGATATTAACAATTATATAAAAGCTAATACTTCTATTACGACTTTGGCTGGTAAAACTATTGAAATTTATCCTACTCTTGGATATGCTGATACTAATTCTCCGTTTATTGTATATTATTTTTCTCCATCCATACCATCTGTTGAATCTTGGTGGATGAGGAAAGATCTTATACTTTATAGTATCTATGATGTGGATATGGATCGTATGTTGAATATTGGTGAAGTTATGATAAGTCTTTTAAGTAAAGGTGACGAGATTGCTGGTGCTGGTGGTGTCACTGGTACTAATACTAGGATTCTTTCAGCGGAGTTCGTTAACTCTTTTGTTGAAGCACCTTCTGAGCGAGATGGTTGGTATAGGATGGATCTAGAGTTCAATATCTACCATGTTAAAAAATAATTGTGGTATTATGTATAATATGAATTATGTTACAATTACATATGTAGGCAAAAACCCCGGATTCATAGCTAGAGTTGATTCTAAGGTTTATGAGTTTGAATGGAATAAAGGTCTAGGGATTGGGAATCGAATTGATGAAGTTCGCCCAGTCCATGTTAAAAGAATTGCTAAATGGCGAGATAAAAAAGGCAAAAGAATTTTTGTCTGTGAATAGGAGGATTTTATATGCCCGGTGCAGCTAACGTAGTAACTACCAACATTGTTGTTGGTGAAGCAGAAATTAAAATAGGTCCGTCCAATTTGACTGCAACTCAGGCATCGTTTGATTCGATGACTTCGGTTGGAGCAACTCAGGGTGGTGTTGAGATTCAGTGGGCACCAGATATGGTGGACATTGAGATTGATCAGTTCGGTGATGCAGCTAAGATTATTCAGTCAAAAGTTAAGGTTACTTTGAAGACAACTCTTGTTGAGGCAACTTTGAATAACCTTGCTATGGCATGGAACTATGATAATACCGCTAACGGTACTTATTTGTCGTCTAACAACCTTGATGGTGCAGGTACTAGCACATTCAAATTTGGTATTCAGAGCGTTATCCCAGTTGAGAAAGCTATTCAAGTGAATGGTTATGCACCGGGTAGCAACTCTACGGTTATCAAGTATCGTAAGTTTAACGCTAAGAGAGCCATTTCTATGGATGCCTCTTCGATGAACTACAAGCGTGCTGAGGCTTCTGTGTTCAGTGTTGTGTTCCGTATTTTGCCTGTTGTTAGTGATACTAACTACGAGTATGGCAAAGTTATTGATCAAGTGTAATTTGTTTTAATTTTTAACGTAAAAAGCCTCAGGTGTGATATACTACACCTGAGGCTTTTTGCCGTTTATATATAAAAAGGATGATCAAAATTGGCTAATAAAGATTTACATGCTGGACAAGAGATTAAGTTTGCGGATGGTAAAATTCGGACTATCCGTCCATTGACTATTCGTCAACTTCGTAAGTTCATGAAAGTTGCTAATACTATGAAGACTACTGAAGAGGGTTCCATGAGTGATGAGGATATTGATAAGATGATTGAATCTGCTGCTATTGCTTTAATGGCAACTGATCCTGATCTTGCTGCTGACTCTGATACTTTGGAAGACATTCTTGATTTGAAGACGTATAGTCTTCTTATGAGTGCTGCAATGGGTAACGACCCAAACTGATAACTAGCAGTAATGGATCTGACGGCGTAAGTTGGGATGATCTTTTATTGCTTAAGTATGAAGCAGAAGTTTTTGTGCAAGTTGGTGCTTGGAAAAGTATTTTGGAGTTAGAAAATAATCTAACTTTAGAAGAACTTTTTTTATTGAGTAGGGCTTGTTCTAATGAATTTGTTAAGCAAGTTAAAATTTCTGCTATGGCTTCTGGTGGGGAAGTTGATTTTGATGATGATTGGTATGATCCTACTCCTCCCATTCCAGTTATGCCTATTGCGGGTAATGATTTGAAATATTTGCCTTTTGGCATTGGTTATGAAACTTAGTTTTGCTTTATCATCAATTAGATGACATAATTATTATTGGTAGGTTATATGGCTTCTGACGATATCAATATTAATGTTAAAGTAACTGGTGTAGAACAACTTTCGGCTTTGAGCCATGCAATGCGCCAACTTAACGTTGGTGTTGCACAGGGTGTTTCAAACGTTACTAATCTAGATGCTCGCGCTACCTCGCTGGGTACGGCTTTGGGCCGTACCAGCAGAGGTGCTAATGATCACGCTAAATCTCTTAGTGCGGTGATTACTAATCAAAAAGCTCTTTCAAAAGAAATGAGCGGCACTAGTCATGATATTGCTGCATTAACAACTGGTTTTGCTAAAAATAGTTATAATGCAAGTGCTAATGCGTCCAGTCTTAAAGCATACAATGAAGGTCTTAAAAGTATTAAGACAAAAGTTTTAAAAGAAGATCTTTCTAGTTTATCTAAGGCTATGATAGCAACTGGTAAGGATTCCCAATATGTTGGGTATTCTATGGTAAAAGGTCTTACTGCTCCTTTACTTATGTTTGGTCGTGTTGGCCTATCTGCTGTTTCTAATGTTGATAAAGAATTAACTCGTATTAACAAAATTCTTGAGAATACTGCGAATAGTACAACTCAAGCTTTTGAAAAGATGGGGATTGGTGTTGGTGAAGCTATAACTCCTGCGCAGCAAGCGCAAGCTGAAAAAATGGTTAAGACACTTAAAGATATGGATACAGCTTTAACTGGTATATCTATGAGATATGGTGTCGCTAGAGAACTTGTTATTAGTATTGCTGGTGATTTTGCCGAGTTGGGTTTGCAGTCAGAAAAAAGTGCTACTTATTTGGCAGAATTAAGTGTTCAGACTGAAAAGCTTGGCGATATGAATATTAGTGGTTCTAAAAATTTAGTTCAAACAATGTATCAAAATGCTACGACTGCCTTGCAAGATAATGCAGATATGCAGGGTATAGTTATTTCTGGGACATATAAGGAAGCTGAAGCTCTTAAAATTGCTACAGGTCAGCTGTATGCGTTTAATGCTATAGAAAATGTTACAGCCTTATCTCTTTCTGATATTGGTAAGGCTTTCCCTGAGGTTGCTGCTACTGCGCAAGCTTTTGGTATTTCTATGACAGAAGTAGCTGCATTGTTAGCTCCTATGAAAGCTGCTGGGTTTGAAGTTGGTGCTTCTGCTACTTCTATTAAAGTTTCTTTGCAGAGATTGAATTCGCCTTCTAAGCAGACTAAAGATATGTTGGATACTTTAGCAAAGACTACTGGAGTTGATTTTCCTGCTGCTGCTGGTATTGGTATTAATAGTATTGATAGATTAGCTCATGCATTTACCACATTACAAAAAAATTCAGAGTATGGTGTTAAGGGAACTTTACAATTTTTTAGTCAAATGTTTGGTACACGGCAAGGAACAAGAATGGAAGTTGCTATTAGAGATATGGCTACTTTTAATACTGAAATTGGCAATGTTGGGAGTGCTGCATATAATTTAACTAAAATTGCTAATGATACAATAAATGCTCAAAATGCTTTAAATGGTTCTACGATACCTGTTATTAAAAGTATGAGCGATATGGCAAATACTGCTAGAGTTGCTGCTTCGCAAGTTGGTCAGCAAATTGAGTATATGGATAGTTTTGGTAAATCTGTTCTTCATACTGTTACTCAAGAAGATATTCAAGCAGCAGCGTTGGCTCGTGGCGCAGTTGCTGCCGCGGTGCTTGATGCTAAAAAGAAAGGTCAAGATTTAATATCCCAGATTGGTAGTCAATCTGGTAGAGTTATTGCTGTTGAGTTTGCTGGTGGTGCAGCAAATATTGATTTAGCTCAAAAAGAGTTGAAGGCTGCTACTGGTACTATTGATACTGCATTGCAAAGAATTAAAAATAATTTTAAACTTGTGGCTGCTCAAATGATGTCGGGTCTTAGACCTGTTCTTGATTTTGTTGATCAGTGGGCTACTAAGATTTCTAATTTTTTCCAACAGATGAGTCCCGGTATGAAAGCTGCCATAACAGGGTTTTTGGCTTTTGTTGCTGTGCTTGGTCCATTAAAAATGGCGGTTGGTGGTGTTCAGGTTGCAGTTGGATTTCTTGCAAATGGATTAATTAGCATTGTGCCGGGGTTAGCTAAGGTTAGTGCTGGTGCTGTAAATGCTAGCAGTCAGCTTATGTATATGAATAAGCCATTGATGATGGTTAATGGTAATCTTACAACTTCTGCTAGTAAATTTGGTATTCTTGTTGCAAAAATGGCTTCTGGTGATGGTGTTATTGCTGGTGTTGTTAAAAAATTTGGGTTGATGACTGGCATTTTGAAAGCTGAGCAAACTGCCCAAGCAGATGTAGCTGTTTATGTTGAAAAAGTGACGTTGGCTAGAGCTAATGAGGCTACTGCCATATCTGCTTCTACTTTTGTTATGCAAGAGAATACGCAAGCTGCTGTTGCTGCTGCTGCTGCTGAGGCTGCTTTGGCGAAAGAAACTCTTTTAGCAGCAGAGGCTCAGGCGAAAGCTGCTGCTGCGAGTGCCCCTAAAGTAGTTGCTCAAGCTATCCCTAAAGTATCTCAAAGGGATATTAGGGCTGCGGAAAGACTTGCTGCTCAAGAAGCGGCTGCTGCTGCTTCAATTCTTGCAGATCAAGAGAAAGCTGCTGCTGCTATTGCTGCTGCTCAAGAAGAAGCTGTTGCTGTTGCTGCTGCGGCTAAAGCTGAAGCTGATGCTGTGATGATTGCTGAAAGAAAAAAGATGTCTATGTGGGCTGAGTCTGCTACTGCTAAGAAGGCATCTGTTGCTGCTCAAGAGGCTTCTGCTGCAAAAATGGCTTTGTTGTCTGCGAGTGTGAAAGATTTTAATACTGTAGCTGAGCCTGCTTTGCCTGTGCATGGCCCTGCTTTGCCTGTTAGAGGTCGTATTCCTAAGGGCGAATTGGGTGCGGGTAGATTTGCTCCTTTGGGTTCTGTTCCTGCTCCTACTGCTGATTTAACTGGTGTTAATACTGCTGCTATTGAATTGCAAACAAAAATGCAACAAGAATATGCTCTTATGCTTAAAGGTGTTGAGGTTGAAAAAGAAAAAATTGTTTTCCTTAGTGCTAAGGAGAATGAGGCTTTGGCTAGATTAAGTATGCAATATAATGTTGCTATTCAAGAAACTAATGAATTAACGAGTATTACTACTGTTTTAGCTGGAGATATGCAAATGCTTTCTTCTGAGGCTATTGCTTCTGTTAATGCTAGTTTGGCTGTAATGAATGGAGAATTTGGTGTAGTTTCCACTCAGGGAATTGCTAATGTTAATACTGGATTAGCAAGTATGATACTTGAAATGAACACTGTTTCTTCTGAGGCTATTACTGGAATTAATACTGGTATTGCTACTATGATTCTTGAAATGAATGGTCTTTCTTCTGAGGCTATTGCTTCTGTTAATTTGGGTATTGCTGATATGATTGCTGCTTCTTCTGCTTTGGGTGTTGAGATGGGTGGGGTTGCTCTTACCACTAATGGCGCTTCTCTTGCTATAGATGGGTTTTGGACTTCTATGGAGTTAGCTACTAAGCAAGAGATGGAAGCTATAATGAGTACAGAGTTGTTAAATCTTTCATTTATAGAGATGGCGGGAGCAGCAGAACTTGCTGCTGGGGCTGTGGGTCTTAATCAGATTGCTTTAATGAGTGATGCTACTGCTGCTGAGGTCGCTGCTGGTGCTCAAGAGATTATGAATGTAGCTATTGCGGAGAGTATTGCTCTTACAGGGGGCGCTGCGGCTGCTGCTGCGGTTTATACTGGTGTTGTTGCTACTGAAGCTGTTGCTATGGAAGTGGCTGCTATTGCTGCTACAGAGCTTGCTGTCGCTGAAGTTGCTGCTTCTGGTGGCGGGTTTCTTGCTTTTATTGGTTCAGCTATTGCTGGGTTGGCATCTTTTGCTGTTGGGTTGCTTAGTGTCGGCGGGTTGATGACTGCAATAGGTACTGCTCTTGGTATTACAGCAATTGTTGCTGCTATTGCTTTGGTTGTTGGTGGCGTTATGATGTTGATTGACGCTTTCCGCACAACAAAAGATAGTATGAAGCCTATTCATGAGGCTTTTAATCTTTTAAAAAATGCTTTTATAAATATTATTACTCCTATTAAAGATGCTATTTCTGTGATGCTTGGATTTGGCGATGGTAAGACAGCTAGTCAGGTTGGTAAAATTGGTGGTGTGATCAAAGCTATTGCTAAGTCTATTTCTGATTTTATAAATGAGAATGTTGTTCCGGCTATAAAAGTTGTTATGACTGCTGCTGCTAATGTTGTTCATGGGGTTATGCAATTTATTCAAGTATTTATTGAACTTTTTCATGGTAATTGGAAAAAGGCACTTGGTTTATTGGTTTCTTCTCTTGGGACTATTCTTAGAGCAGCATTGAATGTTGTTAAGTTTGTTGTTGATAAATGGATTGATCTTTGGCTCTTTACTATTAATGCAACTATAGATTTATTTTTTGGGTTGGATATGGCTATCAAGAAAGCTGTTGGTGGTGCTATTCAATGGGTTGCAGAGAAGCTTGCTGATTTGATTGATATGCTTCCTTCATGGGTGCCGTTTGCTCATGAAGGTGCTGGTGCTTTGAGAACAGTTGGTAAGGCTGTTAGCGATTTTGCTGATGGGGCTGCTAATGTTGAAAAGAAAATTGCTAAGGGGCTTAAGGGTGGCATTGGGGCAATTGTTGGGATAGGTAAAAAAGGTATAGATGGTGTTTTTAATACTATTGATACTGGTTTAAATGCAGTTACTCAAGGCTGGGTTAAAAATATTGATGGTGCTAGCAAAAAAATTAAATATAAGGCACAAGGTGACGCACCGGAGATATCTGAAATTTTCACTTCTGCTTTGGGTTCTGGAATTGATAAAGCAGCTGGTGCTGTTTCTGGTAAGCTTAAGGATTTGGCGCAAAAATTTATTGATTCTGTTTTAGGTATTGTTTCTACTTCTATAAAAGATGTTGTTGATGAGATGGTTAAAGCATTGGAATCTCAGAAGAGTGCCGCTATGGCTGTTTACGATGCTCAGTTGGCTACTTTGGATAAGTTAGAAAAGGCTGAGGCTTCTTTGACTGCTGAGATGCAGTATCAGTCTGATCGTCGTAAAATGATTGCTGAGCGGGCTTTGCAAGTTCAGAATTATCAAAGAAATCGTGCTCTGGCTATATATGAAGGTCGTATTGATGATGCTCGTGTTTTGTCTTTGGAGGAATCTAGTAACAAGATTTCTTTTGATGATTCTGTTGCAAAAATTGATAGTGATCGTCAGAAAACTCTTGCTAAAGAAAATCTTGATGCTTTAAAGAAAGCTATTGAAGAGTCTAAGTCTTTAGCGTCCAAATTTTTTGATGATAGTGTTCAGCAATTTAAGGATGCTGCTAATTTAATAACAAAGTTCCCTCCTCAAACAGTTGAGCAGTATGGTGTTCAGCTTGATATGTTGAATGCTGTTGCTTCTCAGGCTGCTACTAAAAATGGTGAAACTTTTGGCGAGATGATGAAGCAGATGGTTACTCATCTGGCTGATGATATACCTAATCAGGGTGTTCCTGTTTTTACAACTTCTTTGGATCAACTTGTTGCTGTTGCTGAAAGTAAGTATGGTCTTAGTTCTACTGGCCCTGATGGAACTATTATTGGTGCTACTATTGGAATGTTGATGGGTATTTCTGGTCAGATTACTGGGAATGCTACTGATATTGTTAATCATTTTGGTGCCATTGTCACTGATATACAGGGTGTTTCGTCTGTTGGTTTTGATGTTCTTGCTAATGATATTATTACTCCTGCTTTGGATAATTTGGCTCAAATTTTTGTTGATCATAATCCTTTTAAAGTTTTTGCTGATGCTATTTTGGAAGCTAATTATCGTATGCTTTTGGATTTGACAAAGATTTTTGGTGGTGCTGGTAGTGTTGTTGATGCTCTTGGTGCTAAGCTTGATGGTCTTGTTGTTAAGTATACTTTGGCAAATGAAGCTGCTGCTGCTGGTGCTGGTGGTGGTGGTGGCGGTGGCGGTGGCGGTAGTCCTCCCGGCAAATATGTTGTTGATGGTGTTGATTACGCCAATCCGGCAGTTTGGAATGGAAGTGCTGGGCTTACTGGATATGGTGCTGCTGAGTCTAATCGTTATGTTCAGATTGGTGCAGTTAGAGTAAAATTAGAAGCCGGGACAAGGATGGTTATTAATCCTGTCGGCAAATTTAATGGTGGTATCATCCCTGCGTTCGCTAATGGTGGTTACAATGTTCCCGGTCCAGAATCTCAAGGTGTTCATGCGTTATTGCATGGTGGTGAATTTGTTATTAATGCTGCTGCTGTAAAGAATATTGGTATGGCTACTTTGACGGGACTTAATAACATGCGTTATAGGGATGTGCCTAAGAATCCTGATTATAAGGTTTCTTCTGGATCGACTACCAATAGTACTGTTAATATTATTGTTGATAATTTTATTGGTGAAGATCAGTGGTTTAATGAATTGGTTAGTAAGTATAATATGAATGTTGTCCCTCGTAATCAAAAAAATGCGGGGTTGGAGGGCAGAGTATTAACTTCTTATAGTGGTCTTTCTAGGGGTATGTGATGCCTATTAATGCTCTTATAACTATTAATGGTACTGAAGTTACTGAACATGGTAGAGTGTTTAGTGATTCTGTTATTTTGAATAATAATATTGTTGAGTTGGCTAATGGTAATTCTAAAATATTTTATAAGCCAACTAAGAAAACTTTTAAGTTTGCTTGGACTTATGTGCCTGATAAAGCTGCGGTTACTGTCGATTCTAGGGTTGGTAGGGATTTTTTAAATAGTTTGATGTACCCTAATGGCTTGGTTACTTTGGGTATTCAATATAATGCTGTTGATAATTGGTTGTATTATACTTGTATGGTAAGTGATTATTCTGAATCTTTGATTCGTAATTCTCTTAATACTCAATGCCGGTATTATAATATTTCTCTTTCTTTGGAGAGTATTTCATGACAGCTTTTATTGACACATTTTATAGTATTTCTGTTAATGCTAATGGGCAACTTTTAAATGGTATTCCTGTTGATTCATATTCCAATATTGCTGGTGTTTCTTCTTTTGCAATATCTGGTCCTGTTGTTATTATGTCTGCTGCTGCTTCTGTGGCTGCTGCTGGTTCTATTGTTTCTTCTGCTGCCATTATTGCTGTTGTGGGTGTTTCAGGTATTTCTCTGTCGCCTAGAGTTTCTGTTGTTGCAACTACGCAAGTTGTTTATCCTATTGCTTCTTCTATTTCTAATAGATTTAGAGTTAAATTAAGTTTTGTTGATGTTTTTAGATCTGGGATTTTAGAAGATACTAGTACTATTAAACCATTTTTTAGTTTGGATGGTGTACCATTAACTGAGCATAATAGAATGTATAACTCTAGTTTGGAAATTAAAAAGGTTGTTAATAAAAGAAGTAATGGTTCTTCTGGTGTTTATTTTAAGACTGGTGGAACTAAGAAAACTTTTAAGTTAAGTTGGTCTTATGTGCCGGGTTCTAGTTTTAGTACTGTTGATTTGAATGCTGGTAGGGATTATATTTCGGCTAAAGCTGCTGACCCTAAGGCTCATGTCCTTGTTATGAGAAATATTGACTCTAGTGGTTTGACACCGTATACTTCTAGTACGTATAATGTTTTTTTCACTGATTATAGTGAATCTTTAAAACGGCGGGATATTGGTTCCAATGAGTATTATTGGGATTGTTCTTGTGTATTGCAGGAGGTTTAGTGCAGACTACAAATAGTGATGGTAAGGTTTTAAGTAATTCGTTTGAGTCTGCGATTACGTCTTCTTCTCAATATGTGAAGCCTAAGGTTGTTGTTGATTTTCAGGATTCGCGACATTTGACTAATGTTGTTGTTTCTACTAATTCTGATTATTCTTCGCAGTTTCCTTCTTCTTTTTCTTCTGTTGATGGTAAGACTGTTTCTATTCTTTCTACTTCTGGTGCTAATACTTTTGCTGCTGACGGATTTTTGGCTTTGCCGGGTGTTACTGGTAATTATGCCAAGGTTGAGGATTCTGCTGATTTAGATATTTTGGGTGTTGAGGGTACACATTTTTTATCTGTTACTAATGCTGGTAGTTCTAATTATGCGACCACTCCTGCTAATGCTGGTCTTGATTCTGTTGTTGATGATTTGGAACTTGTTTTTCGTGTTCGTGTTAATTCTATTACGGCTGCTGTTGATAATGCTTTGATTACTCGTGGTTATGCGGGTCAGTTTTTTGTTTCTATTAGGGCTTTTAATGTTTATTTGAGTACTACTATTGCTGGGGTTCGCACGGATCGTGCCTTGACGTATAATATTCCTTTGGGTACTACTGTTTGGTTGAAGATAACTAGAGCTTGGAGTTCTGGTGATATTTATGCTTATTATGCTGCGGATCAGTCTTTGGAGCCAACTTCTTGGACTCAGATTGGTACGTTAGGTACTCCGACTGGTACAACTCCTTCTGGTCATCTTACGCCTAGCACTGGTGTTGCTTGTAATATTGGGCAGGGTTGTGATGCCGATTTTTATCGTGTTGTTGTTCGTAATGGTATTAATGGTATTTCTGTTTATGATGCTGATTTCACTAAGGTTGCTATTGGTGCTACTTCTTTTAATGAGGGGTCTGCTTATAATGGTTCTGTTACTCTTAATGGTACTGTTGCTAAGATTGTTGATGGGTCAACTTTTTTAGCTCTTAATGGTCTTTCTGGTAGCTATGCGTCTATTCCTGATAATGCGGCGTATGACATTATTGGTACTGAAGCTACGTGTTTTTTATCTCTGGGTAAGACTTCTGCGACTACTGGTGGTTATGCTTCTGTTGCTCATAATACTAATTTGAATATTACTGGTGATCTTGAGCTTGTTTTTAGATTGTCTTTAGATGATTGGGCACCGGGCGGTTCTGTTAGTGATCGTTGGATTGGCGGTAAGTTAAATTTTGTTGCTGGTCAAGAAGCTTACTATGCGAGTATTGCTCAGAATGGTGCTATGAATTTGCATTATTCTGTTGATGGGGTTACCCTGCTTCAGGCACAATCTGGTGCAACTTTAGCTTTTGCTAAGGGTGCTATTGGTTGGGTGAGGGTTACTAGGGTTGCTGCTTCTGGTGCTGTTAGTTTTTGGTTTGCTGCTGATAATGGTCTTTCTACTGAGCCTACTTGGACTCAGCTTGGTACTACTATTACTGCTGGTGTTACTGCTGGTGCTTTGTTTGCTACGACTGCTGGCGCTTTGTATGTTGGGCCGGGTAATGCTGGTAATCAGGGTCCTTTTTCTGGTAGGTTTTATCGTGCTATTTTCCGTAATACGACTACTCCTACAACAGTTTTTGATATTAACTTTGCATTGTATGCTTTTGGTACTACTTCTTTTGGTTCTACTTCTGGTCATACCGTTACCCTGTCTACTAATGGTGCTAATTTTGTTGATGGCACAACTTTTTTAAGTGTTGAGGCGGGGCTTAGCGGTAATTATGCTTCTATCCCTTCTTCTACTGCTTTGGATATTACAGGTAATATTGAAATTGTTATGCGGTTATCTATGTGTCAATGGACTGGCGCTATAGCTCAGTCCATTATTTCTAGGTGGAATAATGGTGGCAACTTTGGACCGCGTATCACTAATGATGGGACTAACTGGATATATTATTGGACTACTGATGGCGTAACGAACTCTGGGCCAATAACTGTAGCAGTAAACTCTTCTCATTTCCCTAATGGTTCAACAAGGTGGGTTAGATTCAGATTTGCTGTTTCTAATAGTCAACTTTCAGTAGATTATGCTTTAGATAGTGAAGCTGAGCCTGCTACTTGGCTTTCTTCTGCTGTTTCTACTACTGGCGGTACAGTTACACAGAATGCTATTGGCACGAGTCCATTGATATTTGGGGCTACTGATCTTGGTGTTCAACCTTTAAATGGAAAAATTTATCGTGCGATTGTTCGTAATGGTTTTGATGGGCCAGCGGTGTGTGATGTGCATTTTTCTCGTCAGTTGCAGTTTGCTACTTCTTTTCTGGAGGTGGCTAATGGCGCTACTGTTTCTATGGTTGGGACTAGGGCGCGAATTGAGCGGATGAGGGATTTGGAGATTGTTGCTAGGGTTGAGGCTTCTTCTTGGAGGCCAACTGCTCTTAATATGATTGTTAATAAATGTAACTTTTCTCCTATGCAGTATTCTTATTCTATGTATATAAATACAACAGGGAATATACGTCTTGGATGGTCTTCTACTGGTGATTCCACTACTTCTAATAGAGATACTGCAAGCCCAACTGCTATACCTGTCCCATCTAGCGGGGCTTTGTGGCTTAAGGCAACTCTTGATGTTGATAATGGCGCTGGTGGGTATACTATTTCTTTTTGGTATGCTCCTGATCAAACAATGGAACCTACTAGTAGCTGGGTGAGTTTAGGGACAGTTTCTGCTACTAACTCTACTAGCATATATGCGGGGACTGCTCCTGTCCAGATTGGTGATCAGGATTCTGTTTCTCACAGCTTTCCTTTTGCAGGTAGGATTTATCAGGTTCTTGTTCGTAATGGTATTAGTTCTGCTTACCCTGTTTTGAATGCTGATTTCACCCGTCAAGTACAGTTCAATACTTCTTTTAGAGAGATGTCGCCCTATCAGGGTATTATTACTGTTGGTGGTACGGGTGCTCGTGTTGAGCGGCTTAGGGATATTGAAATTGTTTTCCGTATTGCTTTAGATACGTATGGTACTCATGTTAATAATCGTAGAATTTTTGTTAAGGGTTCACCTAATATATCTTATTTTGTTATTTGGTCTTCTGATGGTCGGTTGCAGTTATGGTGTAACCATGATGGCTCTACTTCTACTGATTATACTTATTTGACAGGCCCAATTTTGTATTCTGGGTTTGTTGATGGTCAAACTTATTGGTTTAGGCTTACTCGTTCTTCTACGTCTGGCACAGTCCAGTATGCACCAGATCAACCTTATGAACCTGTTGGCTCCCAGTGGATTACTTTAACACCTACTATTTTTACTGGTGGTGCTGCTATTAGTAGATTTAATTCACCATTTCCTAGTACAGCACCTTTTGGTATTGGTGCTTATGGCGATGGTGTTGTTAATGGTGCTTCCGGTAAATTTTATAATGTTATTATTCGTAATGGTATTGGTGGCACTCCGGTTTTGAATGTTAATTTTGCGGCTGCGGATCAGTTTCAAAATTTTAATTATTATTTTTCTAAAGATCAGGTTGTGAATGGTGTTGATTATGAAACGTTTGCTTGGGGTGTTGCTGGGGCGTTAGATAATTATGGCAAGGTCATTACTGCTGATGGGACGTATAGTGCTGTTCCTGCTGATCTTTCTGATAATTATAAGTATGGGTGGTGGTCGGCTTCTAAATCTGCGAGTAATGGTATTTTTGGTACTGCGCCTACTTTAACTTTGACTTTTACTGCTACCACTGTTAATAAAATTAAAGTTGTTACTTCTAGCATGTTTGGGCAGGTAAAGAGTTTTATTATTGCTGTTACTAGTGCTGCTGGCGGTGTTGTTTTGAATAAGACTTATACTTATGATACTGCTAATTATGAGTATGAAAAAATTATTAATTTGAATACAACTTATACTGATATTACTCAAATTGTTTTAACTGTGACTGCTACAAAAAATGGGTTTGATTATGCAAGATTTGTTGCTGTATCTCCTTTGTATCAGGTCGATATATCTCAGTATGCTATGAATGTTAGTGCTAATCGTATTCGTGATTTGCATGAGACTTCATTACCGATTGCTGGTACTTCTCAAACTAATGGTAGTATTTCTTTGGATAACAGTAGTAAGATTTTTAATCTGTTGAATTCTAGTTCTCAGTATGGAAAATTTTTGCAAAAAGATTTGAGGGTTTATATTTATAATGGTTGGAAAGTTTTAGATAATGTTGCTGAAACTATTCAAGCAAATTTAACTGCTTCTCTTGCTGCTTCTGGTGCTACTTCTTTAAGTGTTACTGGTGCCTATGATTTCCCTCTTGGCGATACTGGTGTTACTAATCTGGAATCTAATTATTATGTTGTTACTGTTGATAAGGGAACTAATCTTGAGGAAAAAATTCTTATTAAGAAAAAAGTTTCTGATGGTCAGCTAGATATTCAGCAGCGTGGGTATGCCAAAACTGACGCTGTTGCTCATTCGATTGGGGCGACTGTAACTTTTGATACTTTTGAATATGTTAATGTTGGTACTTTTTATATTGAAGATATTTCTAGCACTACTAATGGTATGAATGTTGATATCAATATTAACGACAAATTTAAGTTTTTAAATGATAAGATGCTTGATCGTGGGTTTTTTGTTCAGGATTCTACTGTTCCTGATGCTTTGAAAAATTTGTTGTATGTTGGTAATTTTCCTAGGAATAAGATGAAAAGTTTGGTTCGTTTCTCTGATAGTGCTGGGTCTAAGGGTTCCATTCTTCAGTTGAGGTGTGATGATCAATCTAAGAACACTGCTTCTCTTTACCCGTATCAGGGTGTGCGTGTGCGGATCTTTCAGCCTTCTGTGGGGTTTGAAAGTACGGTTAAAGATTTGCAGATTGATGCTTATGATAAGCAGTTGACTGATCTTGATAGGGCTTTGGGGTTGTCTGGTTCTGTTACACCTCAGTATGTTGCTAACTTTGCTACAGCATCTTTGGGTTCTTCTTTTGATCCTTCTTTAACTGTCACAACTATGACTAAAGGTTTTTATAATGGGGTTATGGATGGATATTATATTCCTACTACCACTAATTCTCTTTATGAAATTGGTGTGTCTTTTAATTATGGCGGGGTTCGTTTATACATAGATGATAATCTTGTTATTGACGCATGGAATACATTTACTTCTGCTAAGTATGCTTTTGGTACTTATAATTTTGTTGCTGGCAATCCTTATAAGATCAGATTGGAATTCTTCCACACATATTCTTATGTGACTGGGGCTTATGCTGGGTTTCCATTGGTTTTGTCTACGGGTGCGGCTAGGGTTGTTATTGGGTCTTCTGAGCTTTTAACTAATATTTTGAATGATGGTATTGGTAGTCGTGATCCTTCTATTGCAGTGGGTAGTTCTGGCCGTAATGTTAATCAGAATGCCGCTGTGCCTAGCCCCTATGTCGCATTTAGAAGTCCTGCTTCTATTGCATGGGATACGTTGGATAGTAGTATTGTTATTTCTAATACTGTTAGCACTGGTGCTGTTAACTCTTTTGTAAGAATTCCTTATCATTCTTCTTGGAATGCTAGTTTGTCTACTGCTTATCCTTCAACTGATTGGTCTGTTGAGGTTCTTTTTAAGTCTCCTAGCGGTGTATTGGGTGGTTCTGGTGAGTATGTAAGTAATTGGTCTAATGCTTCTTCTACTACTGGATTTGAGTTTTTTTATGTAGCTTCTACTAATCATGGGTTTAGAATTAAAACTTCTGCTGGTACTACAATTACTGCTACTAGCGCTATTGCTATGCCTGATGCGACTGGTTGGAATCATGTTATTGCTACATATAATACTTTTACTAATACTATATATTATTATGTTGATGGTGTTTTAAATGCGTCTGCGTCTTTAGTGACTGCTACTACTCCTGTTTGGGGTGCTAATGATTTGACTATTGGTGGTCGTGGCGCTGGGTTTGTTTCTGGTACTGGGGTTACTAAACCTACTTCTTCTGTTTCTGCTAATGGTATTAATTTGAATCTTGATGAACTTAATATTTATTCTATAACTTTGAGTGCTTCTGACGCTTTGGATAGGTATAGGGAAACACAGATTAAAGAGGTTCGTAGGTATCCATTTTTGTATGGGTTTAATGAGTCTGTTTTTCAGACTATGCAAAATATTTCTTTTGCTGATCTTGGTCGTATTTATATTGATGAAAATGAGAATGTTGTTTATGAACATTATTATGCGTATTTTGAACCAACCATTGCTCAGCATGCTAATATTCAACAATCTTTTGCTGATAGTAGTTTCATTATTGATAGTGATATAAAGACCCCTTTGCAAGTTAATAGTGTTGTTGTTAAGGTTTCTGGCACTTCTTCTAATATGATTGATACTCAATCTATTTGGCGTGCGCCTTCTCCTTCAACTCTGGGTGTTGTCTCTTTGACTTCTTCTTTGGATAGTTCTTCTAATACTGTTTTGGCTAGTAGTTTTGATATTGTTCCTTTTGCCAAGGCGGGGTATTTTGTTATTGATAAAGAAATCATGAAGTATTCTGGTATCACACAGAATTCGTTTACTGGGGTCGAGCGTGGTGTGTTGAATACGACTGCTTCTGCTCATACTTCTGGTTCTAAAATTCGTGAAGTGTTGTGGTTTAATTTTGAGTATGATAAGCATCCTGTTTTGTCTATTAAGAGTCCTTTTATTACTGGTATTCTTTTTGAAGATCCTAATGAGATAGATATTTTTACTTGGCAAACTTCTCCTTATAAAGCTAATTTAGTTATTTCTGCTTCTAATACTGTTAATGCTAATAGTGTTGTGTTTGCTGAGGGTACGAATCCTTTAACTAAGAAAGTTTCTTATTTGTCTATTGCTGGGATTCCTGTTCAGATAAGTCAGAATAAAACTCAAATTCAGGAACAGAAAGCTGTTAATAGTGAGAATCGTAGGAAGTTTGGGTTGAAGGAAGTTGTTATTGATAGTCCATTTATTAGTGATGTGGCTCAAGCTCAGGAGTTAGCTTCTTTTATTATTTCTAAGCTTTCTGAGCCTATTCCGCTTATGTCTATGAATACTGTTTTAACTCCCAAGATTCAAGTTGGTGATAGGATTCGTATTACTTCTTTGGATCAGTTTGATGTTGTTAATTCTGATTTTTGGGTTTCTTCTATAAATGTCACTATGGGTGGATCGTATTCTCAGCAGTTAGAGTTAAGGAAGGTGGTGTAATGTCTTCATCTGGGATTCCTGAAACAGGGGTAACATTTTTTAAATTTGGTGGTCATAGCCATGATGGTGTTAATTCTTCTGAAATAAATACTGCTAGTTATAGTATTTTTGATTTTGGTACTGGTATTAATACTCCTAATGGCGATTCTGCTAGGGAGGCTTCCAGAAATCTTAATAAGATTCGGTTTAATGGGTATATTGCTAATCTTATTTCTTCTCAGATTTTAGCTCCTGCTGGCATTGTTCTTGCTGAGAATACTGTTACTGGTAGAACTATTGGTGCTAGAGAAATTACTGCGGATAAGATTGTTGCTAATACTATTACTGCGAATGAGGTTGCTGCTAATACTCTTACTGCGGATCAAATTGCTTCTAATACAATAACTGCTGATGAGTTAGTCACTAATCTTATTTTGGTTAATAATGTTATTAAAAGCAATAATTATGTTGCCGGGTCTGCTGGTTGGAGTATTTCTAATACTGGTGCCGCAGAGTTCTCTGGTGCTACGTTTAGGGGGACTATTGCTGCTAATGCTGGAAACATTGGTGGTTGGAATATTACTGCTACTAGCATTTCTTCTGGCAATACAACTTTGTGGTCTAACGGTGATTTTCGTTCTTCTGGAACTTTTTCTACTGTTGTATCTGGTATAACTGGTATTGCTACTTTAACAAATAGTTCTATTACTGGTGGTAATGTTAACAATGCTAGGGTAGCGAGCGGTACAACTTTTTCTGCTAATAGTACTGGCTATATGACTTCTTTGGATGGAAATATTTCTGGTATTACTGTTGGGACAACTCAATTTGGTACAGGAACTGTTGCTTTTACATCTACGGGGTTTGTCAGTGGTTCTAAAAGTACTGAAGGCGTTGTTATGTCGAATACAGGACAACTAGTTTTTACTAGTAATTCTACTAATGTTACTGCTATGACTCCTAGCAATGTTGCTAGTGATCGTAAATTGGTTTTTAGTATTGCAAACTCTTATGTTTTTGATGCAGTAACTAACTTTACTATTGGTCCTTCTTCTGGCGGTACGACAGCTATTAAGGCCAATTTACCTATTAGTGCAGGTACTGGTGTTGTTATAGATACAAATGGTATTATTTCTAGGGTTTCGTCTAGGCGGCACCAGAAATATAATATTGAATCTTTAACCAATAGTGTTAACATGATTAAACAAATTAATCCTGTTACTTACAAATGGAGATATAATGCTTTGGAACCTGATTGGGTTAAATTTTTAAAAGATTCAGATCCAAAATTTGGTTTTATTGTTGAGGAATTAGAAGAAGTTCATAAAGGTTTAGTTGTATATGATTACATAGGTGACTCAAATGATTCACCGGAGCAAAAATTTAGTGATCCTATTAACTTTACTGTTTCTATGTTTGATCCGAATGCTATAATTAGTGTTACAGTGGGTGCTGTGAAAGAACTGATTGAAAATATTGAAAGTTTGGAAGCAAGGATCATTGCTTTGGAAGGGCTAGTGGGAGGCTGATATGGCGCTTAAAGATTATGGTAGTTCTAAAAATACTTTAGGGTACTTCGATAAAATTATTGGTGATACTGACGGTGTAGGACTTTTTGTTTTCACTGGCGCTGCTCATATAGATCCGCACCAGCAAGCTGATGGCCGGTGTGATGAGGGAGCGGTTGGCCCTATTGCTTTTACTTGGACAGGCCAAACTCCGTATGCTCTACCGCTTCCTTTGAAGTCGTATAGCAATATTAAATATGTAAAACCTATTATTGATCATTCTCCAGATTTTTATATTATTTATGGAGAGGGGCAAGAGACAAAACTAGAGATGATGCAAAGAACATATGATACTTTGCCATCGTGGCAACAAGAAGCTTTGGATAAGGGCTTTACTCCACCGCATGAGTATGTTGATGCAACTCATATTGAAGATGCTCTTATCCCTATTTGGCCTCAAAGATGTGCTCGTACTCTTGGTGAACTTTTTAAGCTTATTATTGAGTGGGCTGAAGTTGCTAAGGAGCCTTTTAATAATACCGAGCAGGCTGCGCTTATTTGTACTTGTATTTTAGAAAAGTTAGCTATGCCTGATGATGTTAAGGCTGAACTTATTGAGCAGTATCCTGATAGCCATGTGGCTATGTATATTCGTGGTAATGAGAATGCTACTCAACGCCCTGAAGGTATCCCTAATATTCCTCCTCTTTTTGATGATTGGATTACTGAAATTATGTTAAATTACCCTTACCGTGGCCCTATCAGGTCTATGTAATTTTGTTATTTTGAGGTATAATTGATTTATGGCTTATGAAAATTATCTTTTTGTTTCTTGGACTGATGGTACTCCTTTAACTGGTACTCGTTTAGCTCAAATGTCCACTAATATAGAACAAGTTAAAGATGTTGTTGACGATAAAGCTACTGGCGTTATTAGACTTAATGAAGTTACTTCGGCTGTTCCAAATACAACTCCGGGGTATACTGATTTTGCTGAGCATGAAATAATTTATCTTCGTGATGATTCTACTACTGGTGGTTCTGATCGTAGAGTGAGTATAAGTGCTAATCGTTATTATAAAGTTAATCTTAATATTCCATCTATCGCTATTTTGGCTGCTGGTGGAGAAGACGCTAAATATACTTTAAGTGTATATTCGGGTGCTAATATTGCTGATAGCGGCAAGTTGCTTCTTGGATCATGGGATGCTTCTCCTCCTCCTTATACTTATATTAATGTTGCTAGTGCTGCTCCTGTTATTACTAATGCAGCCTTAAAAACAACCACTTATCCTACTAAAATTGGTGGTGGTACTTTTTCAATTGTTAAGTCTACGACTACAGCCGTTATTAATCAAAGTTTTTTTGCTAGTGTTGCTAGAACTGTTGGTTCAAGTAGTAATAATGCTACGGGTTGGCGAGTAGACGCTGGGGTTACAAGTCCAATTCAGTTCTCTGTGGAAGATGCTGGCGGCGTTTGATAATGGCTTCCGATAAGGAACTTGCCTCTAAGCGTAAAGATATTAAATGGACACCTAAGAACAACGTTGGTGCTAGCAACCCCAATTTTGCTGGTGGCAAATATATTGATGATAAAGGCTATGTGAGAGTTTTGTTGCCTGATCATCCTCGCAATATTAAGGGTTATGTTTATGAGCATAGGCTTGTTATGGAAAAGTATCTTGATCGGTATCTTAAACATTGGGAAACTGTTCATCATATTAATGAAATTAAGACTGACAATAGGATAGAAAATTTTTATCTTTGTATGCCTAAAGAACATAGTGCTATTCATATGGAAGGTCGTAGAACCGATATGAAGCAACGAGACAAGATGCGTGAGAACGCTCGCAACGTGAAGCCTCATACCTTGAAGAGGGATTACCGTAAGAAGAAGAATTTTTCTAATATCTCTTATAACGAGTGATGCGGTCGGTTCGGTGTGGTACTATGTCTTTTGTATTTGATATCGTTTTTTAATTGACATTGTTTGTTTTGTTGTTTTTTTGTTGATACTGCGATTTCATTTTTAAAATTATTTTAGGAGATACATGAAGCAATGTGAAGGTGCGAATTGCGAACTTGAGTTCGATCCCAATTCACCGAACCAAAAGTATGCTCATCCAACTTGTCGTAAGTCCATTGATAGTTTGGGTCTGTGCAGATTTCGCAAGGATAATGGTATCGTAGCTATCCCCGATTCTGATGTTGGTGGCGAAGTTATCGCTTCAAATCAAGATTTGAGAGTTGCGTACTCTAAACTGCTTTCTGAGTATGAGAAGCTTAAAACGAAGCAGGACGAGCTTACAAGCGCTGTTTACCGTGCTGTTAAGGATGGGATTGATTTAGATAATTATCAGCCTATTAAGCGTAAGAGCGATGGTGTGTCTTTTTCTAAGGCTACGGCTAAGGATGGTTCTAGTGAGGAAGTCGCTGTTGCTATTCTTGCCGATTGGCAGTTGGCAAAGATTACTCCTGATTATAACTCTTTGGTTTGTGAGCAAAGGATTGAGTTGTATGCTGAAAAAGTTATTGAGTTAACAAATATTCAGCGTGCTGATCATCCTGTTAATAAGCTTCATGTTTGGGCTTTGGGTGATATTGTTGAGGGTGAGCTTATTTTCCCCGGTCAATCATTTTTAATTGATGGCGGTATTTATAGGCAGGTTACTGTTGATGGGCCTCGTATTATTAAGAACTTTCTTAACAAGATGTTAGAACATTTTGATGAAGTAGTTTTTACTGGCATCATTGGTAATCATGGTGCTATTGGTGGTCGTGGTCGTAGGGATCATGATCCTGAAACTAATGCTGATCGTATGTTGTATCGTGTTGTCAGTTTGATGTTTGAGAAGGAGCCTCGTATCTCTTTCAATATCCCTGACGGTCGTGGTGAGCGTAATTGGTACGCCATCCCAAAGATCGGTAATTATAAGGCTTTGCTTTGTCATGGTGATCAGTTTGGTAGTTTGTCAACTTTCTATGCTTTCCAGAAGAAAGCATATGGTTGGAAGGTTGGCGCTATTGATGAAGATTTTGACGATATTTATATTGGTCATTTTCATACACCAACGAAGATGACGTTTAACACTATCCAGTTAAGAATTTCTGGTAGTCCTGAGTCTACGAACACTTATGCTATTGAAGCTTTAGCGGCGATAGGTCGCCCTTCTCAGCAGTTGGTGTTCGTACATCCCGAAAAGGGAATTGTAACAGGTGAATATACCTGTTGGTTATAGGAGAAAATTATGAGCGTATTGACTAAAGATATTATTGAAAGAGCGTTTTGGACGGCGTTGCAGGCTTTTGTTGCTGTGTATGCTGTTGGTGGTGTTGGCGGTTCTGCTGCGGCTAAGGCTGGGGCTATTGCTGCTGTTGCTGCTGGCATTAGCGTTATTAAGGGTGCACTTGCATCGAAAATCGGTAACCCCGATTCTGCTTCTAGCGTACCTAGTATCTAATGAAGCAACCTCCTTTTAAATTGATTTGCAAGAAGTGTGGCGGTTTAAAAGGTCTTGGTGATGAGTATTACTCTTTAGAAGAATACTGGGTGGACGTTACTTGTGTGAAGTGCGGTCATTCGGTTGATTCTACTGTTAAAGGGG
>Ga0194049_1000140_pt1 | contig 28057 bp, 26 predicted proteins | sample JunL2225m_MetaG_FD_148665 | JGI IMG/M metagenome (GOLD analysis project Ga0194049, IMG submission 148665) | Anoxic zone freshwater microbial communities from boreal shield lake in IISD Experimental Lakes Area, Ontario, Canada - Jun2016-L224-25m | ecosystem: Environmental > Aquatic > Freshwater >... | reverse complement strand
TGAGTTCGTGCCCAAGCGACAAACTTCCCCCGACTGTCGTCATCCCCGCGAAAGCGGGGATCCATGGGGTTGAGTGCGTGCCCAAGCGACGAACCCCATGGGTTCCGGGTTCCGCTACGCGGCCCCGGAATGACGCGGTTTATTTCAGTAAGTGCGATTCGGGTTTCCCCGGTTTTTTATGACATTGGCAGGAGACCCTCACTCTTTCCCCGACTGTCGTCATCCCCGCGAAAGCGGGGATCCATGGGGTTGAGTTCGTACCCAAGCGACAATCTTCCCCCGACTGTCGTCATCCCCGCGAAAGCGGGGACCCATGGGGTTGAGTTCGTGCCCAAGCGACAAACCCCATGGGTTCCGGGTTCCGCTACGCGGCCCCGGAATGACGCGGTTTAATTCAGTAAGTGCGATTCGGGTTTCCCCGGTTATTTTATGTCATTGGCAGGAGACCCTGACTCTTCCCCCGACTGTCGTCATCCCCGCGAAAGCGGGGATCCATGGGGTTGAGTTCGTGCCCAAGCGACAAACTTCCCCCGACTGTCGTCATCCCCGCGAAAGCGGGGATCCATGGGGTTGAGTTCGTACCCAAGCGACAAACCCCATGGGTTCCGGGTTCCGCTACGCGGCCCCGGAATGACGCGGTTTAATTCAGTAAGTGCGATTCGGGTTTCCCCGGTTTTATTATGTCATTGGCAGGAGACCCTCACTCCTGCACGATCTCGTAATCGTGGGTGATCGCCGCAGTCTTGCCCAGCATGATCGAGGCCGAGCAGTATTTGTTGTGTGATAGCTTGATCGCGCTCTCCACCATCGCCGGCTTGATGTTGCGTCCGCGGATGATGAAGTGCATGTGGATGCGGGTGAACACCTTGGGGTCGGTCTCGGCGCGCTCCGAGGTCAGTTTTACCTCGCAGCCGGTGATGTCCTGGCCGCTTTTTTTCAGGATCACCACCACGTCATAGGCGGTGCAGCCGCCGGTGCCGGCGAGCACCGTTTCCATCGGCCGCGGCCCGAGGTTGTTGCCGCCACCCTCGGGCGCGCCGTCCATCACAAAGGCGTGGCCGCTGCCCGTTTCGGCGACAAAACTCATGCCATCACTACCCACCCATCTGACGCGGCTTTCCATGCCGGTTTCCTTTTGTGGTTGATTTATTGCAGATTTTACCCTTTAGTCGGGCTGCAGTCCGCGGTGCCGTGCGGCTGCGGAGGGGCGCTGCCTTGGGTTTGACATTGAGTTGTTTTTTCAATAGAATTATGGGCTTTCCTTGATTCATTGCGCCTTCTGGAACACGCGGTTGGGCAAGCGGATTATTTTCAATACAAGTCAGTAGTTACCAATTACGTTCGGGTACGAGCAAGCCATGAAAACCTTTTCAGCCAAGCCACATGAAGTGCGGCGCGAGTGGATCCTGATAGACGCCAACGACAAGGTGCTGGGCCGCCTCGCCGCCGAGGTTGCGCGCCGCCTGCGCGGCAAGCACAAGCCCGAGTACACCCCGCACGTTGATACCGGCGATTACATCGTCGTGGTCAATGCGGCGCAGGTGCGTGTCACCGGCAACAAGGCCAAGGACAAGACCTATTACCGCCACACCGGCTATCCGGGCGGGATTTACGAGACGAATTTCGAAAAAATGCAGGCCCGTTTCCCCACCCGCGCGATCGAGAAGGCCGTCAAGGGCATGCTGCCCAAGGGCCCGCTCGGTTACGCCATGTTGAAAAAACTCAAGGTCTATGCCGGCGGCGATCATCCGCATGTCGCGCAGCAGCCCAAGCTTCTGGAGATGCAGCGATGATTGGTGATTACTTTTACGGTACCGGGCGGCGCAAAAGCGCGGTTGCCCGCGTGTTCATGAAGCCGGGCAAGGGCGAGTTCATTGTCAATGACAAGCCGATCGAGGAGTACTTCGGCCGCGAGACCGGCCGTATGGTGGCGCGCCAGCCGCTGGTACTGATCGGCCGCGCCGATTTCGATATCATGGTCAACGTTGACGGCGGCGGCGAGTCCGGCCAGGCCGGCGCGGTGCGCCACGGCATCACCCGCGCCCTCATTGAATTCGACGCGGCGCTCAAACCGACCCTGAGCAAGGCCGGTTTTGTCACCCGCGATGCGCGCGAAGTCGAGCGAAAGAAAGTCGGCTTCCACAAGGCGCGGCGGCGCAAGCAGTTCTCCAAACGCTGATTTATCCGGGCGACTGGAGCAAATGGACAAGCCGCCTGCTGGGCGGCTTTTTCATTGGTGGGCCGGGTGCCGGGCGGGAAAAATTATTTTCATGATACGGTGACAACATGAACATCAAGGTCGGCATCGTCGGGGGCACCGGTTACACCGGCGTGGAATTGCTGCGCATCCTTAGCCAGCATCCGCATGCGCAGTTGTGCGCCATCACCTCGCGCAAGGAGGCGGGCACGCGTGTTGATACCATGTTTCCATCGCTGCGCGGCCATGTCGACCTGGCGTTTTCGGACGCCGCCGGTGCTGCGCTGGAAGAATGCGACGTGGTGTTTTTTGCCACCCCGCACGGCGTGGCCATGAGTGATGCCCACCGCCTGCTCAAGGCCGGCGTGCGCATCATCGACCTCGCCGCCGACTTCAGACTGCAAGACCTGGTCGAATGGAAGAAATGGTACAAGCTCGAGCACACGGCCCCCGACCTGGTAAAGGAATCGGTCTACGGCCTGCCCGAAATCAACCGCGCCGCGATCAAGGCGGCGCGCGTCATCGGCAATCCGGGCTGCTATGCCACGGCGGTGCAACTGGGCCTGCTGCCGCTGCTCGAGGCCGGCGTGGTCGATGCCGGCCACCTGGTGGCCGACGCCAAGTCGGGTGTTTCCGGTGCCGGGCGCAAGGCCGAGCTGAACATTAATTTCTCCGAGGCGTCGGACAATTTTTCCGCCTATGCCATCGCCGGCCACCGCCATGTGCCTGAAATAAAAGAGAGCCTCGCCAGGGCCGCAGGTGGGCCGATAGGCCTTACCTTCGTGCCGCACCTGACGCCGATGATCCGCGGCATTCTTGCCACCCTCTATGCGCGCATCACCAAGGAGGCGGATTTCCAGGCCTTGTTCGAGCAGCGCTACGCCGGGGAGCGTTTTGTCGATGTGCTGCCCGCCGGCAGTCAGCCGGACACGCGCTCGGTGCGCGCCTCCAACACCTGCCGCATTGCCGTGCATCGTCCCAAGGTAAACGGCAGCGACGGCGACACGCTGGTGGTGGTCTCGGTGATCGACAACCTCGTAAAGGGTGCGGCCGGGCAGGCGGTACAGAACATGAACATCATGTTCGGCCTTGAAGAGACGCTGGGCCTCAATCACGTTCCCGTGCTGCCGTAAGTGAATCGCGGCCGCGCGCCATGTTGAAACTGATCAAGCGAATCCGCCAGCGCTTTGGTATTTCCGCGCCGCGCATGACGGTGCGCACCCACGTCGCCTGGTACTGGCGCTGGATGCTGTTTTTTATATTGCTGTCACTGTCATTGACCCTCGCGGCCTGGATGTACGACGCCGGACGGCGCTTTGCCGGTTTTGACCGCAGTGAAATCGAGCAGGAGGTGGCGCGGCTGCGTGCGGAGATGGCGACGATGATGCAAGACACCGGCAAGCTGCGCGCCCTGGCCGACGCCGGCGAGAGCCGTGTACGCATGGAGCGTGGCACACAGGCGCAGCTGGCGGGCCAGGTAAGGCAGCTTGAGGAGGAAAACGCCCGCCTGAAGGAGGATTTGGCGTTTTTCGAGAATCTCATCCCGGCGGAGAAGGGTGAGGGCAAGGTGTCGATCAACCGGTTCACGGTGGTGCCGGACGCCCTGGCCGGGGAATACCGCTACCGTCTGCTTGTCTTGCAGGGCGGGAAACGCGACAAGGAGCAGCAAAGCGCGGTGCAGTTCCTCGTCGAAATGCAGCTCGACGGGAAAACGGTTATGATGGCTCTGCCCAGCGAAAAGCCCGGGAGTGATCCGGCTTATCGCTTTAATTTCAAATACTTTCACCGCGTCGAGGGCAGTTTTCGCGTGCCTCCCGCCGCCAGGGTGAAGTCGGTCCAGGTGCGGGTGTTTGACACGGTTTCCGGGCAATTGCGCGCATCGCAGAATTTCAGCCTGCCCTGAACCGGTACTGGAAAGGAACACGAACATGTTTGGCAAAAAACCGAGCAAACCGCAGAACCGCATAGACAGCCTCATCGGCGCCGGCACGCGCATTGAGGGCAATCTCACCTTTATCGGCGGATTGCGCGTCGATGGCGAGGTCAAGGGCAATGTCGTCGCCGCCGCCGACCAGCCCAGCACGCTGGTGATCAGCGAGCATGCCAAGGTCGAGGGCGAGATCCATGTCTCGCACCTGGTGATCAACGGCAGCGTGACCGGACCGGTGCACTCGGGCGAATTCCTTGAACTTCAGGCGCATTCCCGTGTCCTAGGGGACGTGCACTACAACACGCTGGAAATGCACCTGGGCGCGATCATCGAGGGACGCCTGGTGCATCGCGCCGCAAGCGAGGGCAAGACGGTTGAATTGAAGCTTGCTTCCAGCAACAAATGACCCCATATATTCCCGACCCACACCCGACCCACACCCGACAAACGATACCCGGAGCCAGAACATGAATGCAATCGCCGAAATGCCCGCGCCGCTGGTCTTTACCGACAACGCCGCAAAAAAGGTCAAGGACCTGATCGACGAGGAAGGCAACACCGAACTCAAGCTGCGCGTGTTTGTCACCGGCGGCGGATGCTCGGGCTTCCAGTATGGTTTCACCTTCGATGAAGTGCAGAACGAAGACGACACGGTGATGGAAAAAAACACCGTCAAACTGCTGATCGACCCGATGAGCTACCAGTACCTGGTCGGTGCCGAGATCGATTACTCCGAAGGCCTTGAGGGCGCGCAGTTTGTCATCAAGAACCCGAACGCAACCAGCACTTGCGGCTGCGGATCGTCCTTCTCCGCCTGAATTTTCGGCGGTAAAAAAACGGGCGCTGCGGCGCCCGTTTTTATTTGCCTTCGATGTCGGGACTTGGGTTCAGGGGTGTCGCTGTCGTCGCAGCATGATTTACAGCGCGGCGCGGAAATAGGCGATGGTTTTTTTCAGGCCTTCTTCGAGCTGCACCGTGGGCGTCCAATCCAATGTGGCGCGCGCGAGGGCAATATCCGGCTGGCGCTGGCGCGGATCGTCTTGCGGCAGCGGCATAAACACCAGCTTCGAGCGGCTGCCAGTGAGTCTTAAAACGAGTTCGGCCAATTCGCGCATGGTGAACTCCACCGGGTTGCCGAGGTTTATCGGCCCGGGAGTGTCGGCGGGCGACTCCATCAACTTCATCAGTCCGTCCACCAGATCGTCGACATAGCAGAATGAACGGGTCTGCGTGCCGTCGCCGTAGATGGTGAGGTCGGTGCCGCGCAGGGCCTGCACGATGAAATTGCTGACCACGCGCCCGTCATCGGGCAGCATGCGCGGGCCGTAGGTGTTGAAAATGCGCGCCACCTTGATTTCCAGCTTGTACTGGCGGTGAAAATCAAAGAACAGGGTTTCCGCGCAGCGCTTGCCCTCGTCGTAGCAGGCGCGCGGCCCGATGGGATTGACACGTCCCCAGTACGCCTCGGTCTGCGGATGCTCCTCCGGATCGCCATAGACCTCGCTGGTCGATGCCTGGAGTATCCGCGCCTTGAGTCGTTTGGCGAGGCCCAGCATATTGATGGCACCGTGCACGCAGGTTTTGGTCGTCTGCACCGGGTCGAACTGGTAGTGAATCGGCGAGGCAGGGCAGGCAAGATTGAAAATGCGGTCTACTTCGACGTAAAGCGGGAACGTCACATCGTGGCGCATTGCCTCGAACAGCGGGTTGCCCAGCAGGTGACTGATGTTGCCCTTGCTCCCGGTGAAGTAATTGTCGACACAGAGGACGTCGTGACCGTGGTGCAGCAGCTTTTCGCAAAGATGCGAACCGATAAAGCCGGCGCCGCCGGTAACCAGGATTTTCATGCTGTTCTCCGAATAATCATGCCGAATGTCCGGGCTTGACCTGGATGTCGTCTGGCGCCTGTCCGGCGTGGTATCGCTGGTACATCTGCGTGTAGGCGTCTTCGATATGCCGGGCAAAGCCTGCGGTATCGAATAGCGGGGTGGTGAGACGGTTTCGCGCCAGCTTTTCCCGAACCTGCCTAAGCTTGTCCGGGGTCAGGGCAAGCTCGACCGCCAGGGTCTCAAATGCTTCTTCTGAGGTGGTGATCAGTTCCGGCATAGCGATGGCTTTGAGCAGGCTTGCAGCGACCCTGGCGGCAAACGCTTCGCCCGTGCGGGTAAGCACGGGCAGCCCGGTCCACAACGCATCGCTTGCCGTGGTGTGGGCGTTGTAGGGCAGGGTGTCGAGGAACAAATCGGCCGCGTGATGCCTCGCCAGGTGTTCCTCCATGGGCATGCGTCCGGCGAACACCAGCCGCGACGCGTCGACGCCCCGCGCGGCCGCCTGCTTGCGCAGGTTGGCCGCCGCCGTGGCATTGTCCTCGAGCAGCCACAGCACGCTGCCGGGCACCCGCTGCAATATGCGCATCATTCCATCAAAGCTGCGCGGGGTGATTTTGAAGTTGTTGTTGAAACAGCAAAAGACAAAGCCGGTGCCCGGCAGGCCCAGTTCACTGCGGGCGAAAGTTTTGTCGGCGATGCGCCGTTTCGCGTCATTGGCCTGGTAGCTGTGCGGCAGGTAGGCGATTTTTTCCGCGTAATGCGGGCGGCTGGACTGCGGGATAAGGGTGTTGTCGGCGATCAGGTAGTCCATATAGGGCGCGGCCATCGTTCCCGGATAGCCGAGGTAATTGACCTGCAGCGGCGCGGCGCGGTGGGCGAAAATCTCCACCCGGTTGCCCTGGGTCAACCCGGTCAGGTCGACGGCAATGTCGATCTCAAGGCTGCGGGCAAGTTGGGCGACATCGCGATCCGAATGCTTGCTGATATCGACAAATCGGCCGAAAGCCGCGGCAATCCGCTTGCGCGTATCGTCGTTGTTGTCCGGTCCGAAGGAAAACGCGACCAGGTCGAACCGCTCCCTGTCATGCTGCTCGAACAGCCCCGCGGTCAGGTAGCCGATGGCGTGATCGCGCAAATCGGCGGAGAAATAGCCGATGCGGATCTTGTCTCGTTTGGCGCGTTTGGTGATTTCCCCCAGCGTGTGGTCTTCCGCACGGGTGGCATTAATCCAGATATCAGTTGCCTGGCGTTGCACGGCCGGCGAATCAATCATCGCGAGGACCGGAAACGGCAGTGCCGCCTGCTCATTGCGCCCGATTTTTTCCACCAATTGCGCTATTTGCTGGTCGGTGTCCTGCCAATCACAGATCAGCATCCTGGTGTGCAGGCGTGTGCCAAGGACGAAGGGATAGCCGGGGTCCAGCTGCAGCGCCATGTCGTAATTTTCGATGGCAGCCTGATATTGCCTGAGGTTGCCCAGGGCCACACCGCGATTATGGTAAGACTGCGCAAATCCAGGCTGCAAAGTGATGGCGCGGTCGAGGCTGTCGATCGCATCCTGATGCTGGTTCAAGTCGCCGAGCGCGACACCACGGTTGTAAAAGGCATCGGCAAGCCCGGCGTCGAGCGCAATGGCCCGATCGTAACTTTCGAGCGCCTCGTGTGGCCGTTGCAGGTTGCGCAGGGCATTGCCGCGGTTCATGTGGGCCGCAGCGTTGCCGGGCTCGAGCCGGATGGCTTGGTCGAAGCTGTCGATTGCGGCGCGGTGCCGGCCGAGGACATGCAATGCGTTGCCGAGGTTGTTGTGGGCCGCGGCATTGTGCGGGTTGATTGCAATGGACCGGCCGATCAGGTCGGCCGCACCTGCGAGGTCATTGGTCTGCGCGGCAACTATGCCCAGGGCATGCAGTGCATCGGAGTGCCCGGGCTGGACCTCGAGCACCTGCCGATAGATTTGACCAGCCTGGGCCAGTTGCCCCTGCTGATGCAGGGCGACGCCGTGTTCGAAGTGCGCCTGCACCTGCGCTGCGGTGGGTCGATCGAAGCCGGGCTTCATTTCAGTCATGCGTTGATGGCCTTTTGACGTGGTGATATTTTAAGTAAATTCAAACTGAGGATTTCATGCCGGGTAGACGGCCCCAAGGATGCGCAGTCCGCGCGCTCCGGTCACCGCAGCCAACTTTCTTCGACTCTATAACGCTTAGATAGCAGGGTGCAATTCACACCACTCCTGCCAAATCTTCTGATACCCGGCTTCAACAGCAGTGACGTAAGCCTTCGGGTCTCCTAGTACCGATTTTTTTACGCGATCCCTAAGTGCGCCACGCAAGCAAGACAGTTCCTGAATTTGCTTTGATTTGCTGACGGCAAGCTGGACATAGTCTTCCTGGCTCTCGGCAATCCAGTCGGTCAGACCAAGGGTAGTCAAAATCGATGCCGAAACTCGCGCGGCAATTGTTCTGCCCCTCAGCGCAACCACTGGGACCCCCATCAACAGGCCCTCCAGGGTGGTAACGCCCCCATTCATGGGAAAGGGATCAAGGACGATGTCGAGTCGATTGTATGCCGCCATGTGCAAATCCCAGCTCGTTGCACCTTGTAGCTCTAAGCGTTCCTTACCTATCCCATATTGATCAAATCGTTCCTCAATATGGGCTCGAGTGCGTTCATCATCAAGTCCGCCAAACTTTAGCATGAGGCGACTCTCAGGAACGGCTTGAAGAATTCTTGACCATAAGGCAACCGTGGGATCGGTCAGTTTGCTTAACCGATTAAGAGAGCCAAAGGTGAAAAGTTCCTTTTCGAGCACAGGCAACGGACCAACAGAAGGCAGGGCGCCATCAGTTGAATAGCACAGAGCATTGGGTAGGTAGTGTATTGCTTCGGCATAAAAGCGCTGTTCTTCCAAGGGCACCATGACCTCATCGGTGAAAAAGATATCCATAGCACGCATCCCGGTCCCGGTGGCGTGGCCCCATGCTGTGATCTGTACCGGCGCCGCCTTGCGAGCAAAAACTAGAAGGCGGTTTCCCGAAGAATGACCTGAGAGATCGACCAGGATGTCGATCTGATCCCGCCGGATAAGTTCGACAACCATCGCATCCGTTTTACCAACGATGGATCTCCAGCCGGTAACACTTTTTTTAAACCGATGCGTCGTTGCATCTTCAATGAGACTATTGGAATAGGCGAAGACTTCATAATGTTGCCGATCAAAATGTAGCAGCATGCTCCCGAAGCACCGCGCGGCGGAATGCTCGCGAAAATCGGCTGAAACATAGCCTATGCGAACAGGACGCTGGGCGTTAGTGCTGTTTAGAAAAACGGGATTCTGATACAGCAACTGCGCATGACGATCTGCCCAAGCCTTTCGTTCAGCCTGACATGAAGCCACACTCGCCGATTCGGAAAAGTCTAGTGAAAATATTAGATTGCCGTACGCCTCGGCGAAGTCCGGCTTGACCTGCAGTGCCCGGCGGTAACTGGCCTCGGATTCCACTTGCCGGCCCAGATTACTGAGGGTATTGCCAAGGTTGTTGTGCGCCTCGGCGAAGTCCGGCTTGATTTGCAGTGCCCGGCGGTAACTGGCCTCGGACTCCATTAGCCGACCCAGATCAAGGAGGGTGTTGCCTAGTTTGCAGTGCCCCTCGGCAAAGTCTGGTTTGATTTGCAGTGCCCGGCGGCAACTGGCCCCGGACTCCTCTAGCCGACCCAGATCACGGAGGGTGTTGCCTAGGTTGCTGTGCCCCTCGGCGAAGTCCGGCTTGATTTGCAGTGCCCGGCGGAAACTGGCCTCGGACTCCATTAGCCGACCCAGATCACGGAGGACGTTGCCTAGATTGCTATGCCCCTCGGCGAAGTCCGGCTTGATTTGGAGTGCCCGGCGGTAACTGGCCTCGGACTCCACTAGCCGACCCAGATCACGGAGGACGTTGCCTAGATTGCTGTGCGCATCGGCGAGGTCCGGCTTGATTTGCAGTGCCCGGCGGAAACTGGCCTCGGACTCCTCTAGCCGACCCAGATCACGGAGGACGTTGCCTAGATTGCTGTGCGTATCAGCGAAATCCGGCTTGATTTGGAGTGCCCGGCGGAAACTGGCCCCGGACTCCTCTAGCCGACCCAGATCACGGAGGACGTTGCCTAGGTTGCTGTGCGCATCGGCGAAATCCGGCTTGATCTGCAGTGCCCCGCGGTAACTGGCCTCAGACTCTACTAATCGATCCAGATCGCGGAGAACGTTACCTAGGCTATAGTGCGCATCGGCCCAGCTTGGGCGCAGTTTGAGCGCGTCGCCGTAGTGTCCGGCCGATTGCAAATGCAAGGCCAGACGCTGTGTGACAAAGCCGAGGTTGAAATGCAGTTCCGCGCGCTTGGGCTCGAGCGTGACGGCCTTGGCGTAATAGTCGAGCGCCTCGGCAAACTGTCCGGATGCAGTCAGTGCATCGGCAATATCCTGCAATGTATCGACGTCGCCGACGCCCGCCTGCAGCAGCAATTTCAAGTGCTGCACAGCCTCGGCGAACTGTCCCTGCTGGTTCAGTATCATTCCCAGCAGCCGGTGTGCATCCAGATTACCGGGTGATTTTTTCAGCAGTGCGCGGCACCCGACCTGTGCCTCATTGAGCCGGCCTTGCTGTGCCGCGGTGATAATTTTCTGCAGCGTCTTGAGCGTGTTCATAGGGCAGCTTGAAAAAGTGGGTGGAATGAGAAAAATAATTATGCTGAATAGATGGCGCCTAGCACGCGCAGTCCGCGCGCTCCGGTCACCGCCGGCAGGTTGCCCGGCTTGTGTTCCAAAGCCTGTTTTGCCAGCCAGGCAAAGGCCACCGCTTCCACCCAGTCTGGATCCAGGCCCAGTGCGGCGGTGCTGCCGGCGGGGCAGTCTGGCAGCAGCGCGGCGATGCGCCCGGCGAGGTGGCGGTTGTGGGTACCGCCGCCGCAAAGCCATAGTTCCTTTGCGCCGGATGCCTTGACCGCCTGCGCAATCGAGCGCGCGCTCAGTTCCGTCAGCGTCGCCTGCACGTCCGCGGGTGCAAGGCCGGACAGGGCATGCGCTTCGACCCAGGCAAGATTGAAATGATCGCGGCCGGTGCTTTTGGGGGCGGCCTTGGCAAAGTAGGGGTCCGCCAGCATGGCCTCGAGCAGCGTGCGATTGACGCGCCCCGATGCCGCCCATGCGCCGCCGGTATCGCAGGCCTGGCCGAGGTGTTTTGCCGCCCAGGCATCGAGCAGCAGGTTGCCCGGCCCGGTATCAAAGCCGCTTACCGTGCCGTCATGGCCCGCCGGCAGGCTGGTGAGGTTGGCGATGCCGCCGATATTGACGATGGCGCGGTGCAGCTTGGGATCGGCGAACAGCGCGGCATGAAAGGCCGGCACCAGTGGCGCACCCTGGCCGCCGGCGGCGATGTCGCGGCTGCGAAAATCGGCGACCACAGTGATGGCGGTGAGCTCGGCCAGCAATGCCGGCGCGGCCAGTTGCAGGGTATAAGCGTGTTCCGGGCGGTGGCGCACGGTTTGCCCGTGGCAGCCGATGGCGCAGATGTCCACCGCATTGATGCCATGCTTTTTCAGCAAGGCCGCGACCGCCTGCGCGTACAGGCGGCTCAACTCGACGGATACTTGTGCCGCACGATGCAGTTCGTCGGTGCCGCTGACATGCAATTCGAGCAGTTTCGCGCGCAGATCATCAGGGAAGGCGGCGAAGTGACTGCCGCGCAGTTGCCCGGGCGTAAAACCGGGCCCGGATGAAAATTCGACTACAGCGGCATCAATGCCGTCGAGGCTGGTGCCCGACATCAGTCCGATGTAGAGACCGGGCGCGCTCACTCCATCAGGGCGAGGTTGGTGTTGCGCAGCAGGTCGAGTTGTCCGGCAAGGGGGACTGCCGATGCGCGGAAGGCGGCAAGCTTGCCCGCGCCCACCGGCAGCGCGGCCGGCAGGGCGATGGTGAGCGGGTTGCGGTGTTCGTTGTTGACCCTGAATTCATAGTGCAGGTGCGGCCCGGTGGCCCAACCGGTCTGCCCGACAAAGCCGATGACGTCGGACTGGGCAACGCGCGCGCCCTTCTTGATGCCGGGTGCGAACCCGGAGAGGTGGGCGTAGGTGGTGCTGTAGCTGCCGTTATGGCGCAGGATGACCATGTTGCCATAGCCGCCCTGGCGGCCGGCGAATTCGACCACGGCGTCGCCGGTGGCGCGCACGCGTGTTCCGCTGGGTGCGCCGTAATCGACGCCCTTGTGCGCCCGCCATTGCTGCAGGATGGGATGAAAGCGCATGGAAAAGCCCGAGGTCACCCGCGAGAACTCCAGCGGCGAGCGCAGGAAGGCTTTGCGCATGTTCTTGCCATCGGGGGTGTAATAGCCGCCGCGGCCGTCGTTATCGTCGTCAAACCACACGGCGCGCAGTATTTTCTTGTTGTTGATGAACTCGGCTGCGAGCACCCGGCCCGAGTACACCGGGCGGCCGTTAAGGTAGTGGATCTCATAGACGACGCTGAAGCTGTCGCCGCGGCGCAGGTCGCGGTGGAAGTCGATGTCGCCGCCGAATATGTCGGCCAGTTGTATGGCGACGTTGTCGGGCACGCCGGCCGAATCGGTCGCGGCAAACAGCGAACTGCGAATTTCGCCCGACTTCATTTGTGTTTGCTTGAGCAGGGTGCCGGCCTGTTCGTAGGCCTGGTAGCCCTCGCCGCTGCGATCCACGCCGAGCACCGTGTCGCGTGTGGCGATAAGCCGCAGGGACAGCAGGCTGCCGTCATCGGCGGTCTGCGCCTGCACTGTCGAGCCCGGGCGCAGCGCACGCAGCGGTTTGGCCATCTCGGGTACGCGCGTGAGGCGATACGCCTCGTCGGCGTCCACACCGAGGCGCTGCAAGAACGCGCTGTAGGTGTCGCCGCGCTGGAAACGTTGCTCGTTCCAGTAAGTCTGGCCCTGGCTGCTTGCGGGCGCGGCTGCTTGCGGCGCGAGCGCCTCGACCACCGTCTGGCTGGTCAGCGGTTGCAGCGGTGCCTCGGGTACCGTGCCGAAAGCGGCAACCATGCCGAAGCATGAGATGACGGCAACGGCGGCGACACGACGCATTTTCGGTCGCTGCCAGGCACGGGATTGGGCTAAAATTGGTTTTTCAGATTCTTGCATCTAAATGTTAACGACTCAGTATTTTCAACGGCTTAGACGGCGCATTCTAGCAAACAAATGACCTTTCTTCCACCCTCGGTGACAGCCCGGTGAAGGCCCCGGCGGAGCAGCTCGAACTGATCAGGCGCGGCTGCGATGAACTGCTGATCGAGACCGAACTGGCGGAAAAGCTCAAGACCGGGCGGCCGCTGCGCGTCAAACTCGGTATGGACCCGACCGCCCCGGATTTGCACCTCGGGCATACGGTGGTCATCAACAAGCTGCGCCACTTCCAGGAACTCGGCCACCACGCCCAGTTCCTGATCGGCGATTTCACCGGCATGATCGGCGACCCGACCGGCAAGAACGCCACCCGGCCGCCGCTGTCGCGCGAGCAAATTCTCGAGAACGCCAAAACTTACCAGGAGCAGGTGTTCAAGATACTCGACCCGGAGAAGACCGAGATCCTGTTCAACTCCACCTGGTGCAACGAACTGGGCGCCGCCGGCATGATCCGCGTGGCGGCCAGCTATACCGTCGCGCGCATGCTCGAGCGCGATGACTTTTCCAAGCGCTTCAAGGGCAACCAGCCCATTGCCATCCACGAATTCCTCTACCCGCTGATGCAAGGCTATGACTCGGTGGCGATGAAGACCGACGTCGAGCTGGGCGGCACCGACCAGAAGTTCAACCTGCTGGTCGGGCGTGAGCTGCAAAAACAGCACGGCCAGGCGCAGCAATGCATACTCACCATGCCGCTGCTCGAGGGCCTGGACGGCGTCAACAAGATGGGCAAGTCGCTGGGTAATTACGTCGGCATTACCGAGGCGCCGCAGCAGCAATTCGGCAAGCTGATGTCGGTATCCGATGAGCTGATGTGGCGTTACATCGAGCTGCTGTCCTTCGAGTCCAGCCAAACCATCGCCGGCTGGAAAAAAGAAGTGGCCGACGGACGCAATCCGCGCGACATCAAGGTCGGGTTTGCAAAGGAGATAGTGGCGCGTTTTCATTCGCGTGCCGCGGCGGATGCGGCACTGGCCGATTTCGAGGCACGGTTTCGCCAGGGTGTGGCGCCCGAGGACATGCCCGAGGTCACCCTGGCGCTGGGCGGCCAGCCGCTGGGCATTGCCCATGTGCTGCGCCAGAGCGGCCTCACGCCCAGCACCGCCGAAGCCCTGCGCATGATCGAGCAGGGCGGCATTCGCCTCGACGGCGAGCGCGTCACCGATCGTGATCTCAAGCTGGTCGCCGGCAGCACCGTGGTGCTGCAGGTGGGCAAACGCAAGTTCGCAAGGGTGATCCTGGCTTAGGGGAGCACCGAATCAGTCCGTCATCCCCGCGCACGCGGGGATCCAGCGACTCTTGCATTTTAAGCGGAACGACACTGGATTCCCGCGTGCGCGGGAATGACGATAGCTGGAAAGCCGCGCCAATAGGCGCTTTCCAGCCATTCGCCTAGTTCATGCCGCGGGTTGCCCAGCCGGTCATGCGCCGTTCGAGCACGGCAAACACCTCGTACATGAGCATCGCCATGGCGCTGATCACCACCAGCCCGGCGAACACCAGCGGCATGCGCATTTGCGAGCCGGCGGACATCATCAGGTAGCCGATGCCGTCGTTGGAGGCCACCGTCTCGGACACCACCGTGCCGACAAAGGCGAGGGTGATCGCCACCTTGAGCGAGGCAAAAAAGTAGGGCAGCGAGCGCGGCATGCCGACCTTGACCAGCACGTCGATGCGGCTTGCGCCCAGGGCGCGCAGCACGTCCTCAAGTTCCGGTTCCAGCGTGGCAAGGCCGGTGGCGATGTTAACGGTAATGGGGAAAAAGCAGATCAGGAACGCCGTCAGTATGGCCGGTGTCGAACCAATGCCGAACCACACCACCAGCACCGGCACGAAGGCAACCTTGGGTATGGCGTTGAAGCCGACCATCAGCGGGTAGAGCGCGTTGTAGAGAAAGCGCGACGAGCCGATGATGAAGCCAAGCAGCACGCCGACCACCACGCCGATGGAAAAGCCGACCATGGTGGTCCAGAAGGTTTGCAGCGCGTGGTTGGTGATCGGCCCGGCGAATTCAAACAGCGACAGCACGATGCCCACTGGGCTCGGGAAAATGAATTCTGAAACGCTGAACATGCGGCAGGAGAGTTCCCAGGTCAGCAGGATGCCGCCCAGCGCAATCCACGGTGCCATCGGTTCCAGTTTGTGTTTTTTTGCCATGGTGGGGTTCCGTCAGGTTTTTCTGATGTGGCCGATATGCTCGCGAAGTTCGAGAACAATCGATGTAAACGCGTCGTGGTAGGTCACTTCCAGGTCGCGCGGCCGTTCGAGGTCGATGTGGCGCTTGACCAGCATCCTGCCCGGGCGCTTGCTCATCACATATACCGTGTCGGCAAGAAAGGTCGCCTCGCGCAGGTCGTGGGTGACCAGCACGACGGTAAAGCGCTGCAGCGTCCACAGGTCGCGCAGCACGCACCACAATTCCTCGCGGGTAAAGGCATCGAGCGCCGCGAAGGGTTCGTCGAGCATCAGCAGCTTGGGCTCGTGCACCAGTGCGCGACAGATCGAGGCGCGCTGTTGCATGCCGCCGGAGAGTTGCCAGGGGAATTTTTCCTCATAGCCCTCGAGGCCCACGGTCTTGAGCAGTTTTTTCGCCCGCTCGATGTACTCGGCTTTTTTCGCCTTGAAGTTCGAGCGGAAGGGTTCGACGATTTCGAGGGGCAGCAACACGTTGTCGAGCGTAGTGCGCCAGGGCAGCAGGGTGGCGTTCTGGAACGCCATGCCGACGATCTTGAGCGGTCCGGCAACCTCGCGGCCATCGACGATGACCGTGCCCTTGGTGGGCGGTTTGAGGCCGGTGCACAGTTTCATGAAGGTCGATTTGCCGCAGCCGCTGGGGCCGACAATGGCAATGAATTCACCCTCTCGAATGCTCATCGAAATATCCTCGATGGCATTGCCGCTGGCTTCATCGTAGGCGAGATCGACCTGGTCGAACTCGACAAAGGCATCAGACATGGCGTTTCCCGGTAAGAATCAAAAAAAGCCCCCGACCGGCAGGGGCTTGTGGTTTTTTACGCCATCACTTGGAGAAAATCTGCCGTTCCGACTTGGACGGGAAAAAGCTCGAGTTGAACAGGTTGTCCGAATTGGGCGCCTGCTTGATGCCAAAGGCGGATGCGATCTGGGCGACGGTGTCCTCGAAGCGCACCTTGTTGATCGCGCCTATGCCGTTTTCCCTGAAGTCGGGTGTGCCGATGGCGTCATCAATGGCCATTTTCAGCCGGCGTGTCTCAAGCGCAACGTTGATCAGCGGATCGCGCTCCTTCAGCGTCTGGATGGCGTAGTTCTGGTCGGCGATTGCATCCTTCATGCCGCGCGAGAGCGCGCGAAGAAAACCGGCCACCGCCTTGGGGTTCTGGTCGATGAACTTCTGGCTGGCAATGACCACGTTGCCGTACAGTTTCACGCCGTTGTCGGCGTACTTCATCATCACCACGTCCTCGTCCTTGACGCCGCGCGCGTTGAGGTTGAGCAGGCTGGTAAAGGTGAAGCCGGTGATCGCGTCGACCTGGCCCTGCACCAGCATGGTCTCGCGCAAGGCCGGTTCCATCGAGGTCCAGGTGATCTTGCCCGAGTCGAGGTTATTGGCCTTGGCGAACATCGGGAAGGCCTTGCGGCCGGCGTCAAACACCGGCGCGCCGAGTTTCTTGCCGTTGAGGTCTGCAGGTTTGTTGATGCCCGATTTTTTCAGGGTAAACACCGCGGCCGGCGTGTGGTCATAGACCATGTACACCGCCTGCATGCGCGCGCCCGGGTTGTTCTGGTTGTTGGCCATGAACTCGACCATGGCGCTGATGTCGGCAAAGCCCATTTCATAGGCGCCGGAGGCGACGCGGTTGACCGAGGCGCCCGAACCGGAGCCGGCGTCGATGGTGACGTCAAGACCTTCGGCCTCGAAATATTTTTTCGCCTTGGGCACCAGGAACAGCGCCGCCGGTCCTTCAAAACGCCAGTCGAGGATAAAGCGGATCTTGGTCATCGGCTGGGCCTGGGCGAAAGCCGCGCCGGAGAAGGCGGCCAGTGCGAGGGCGGCGAGGGTGCCGGCGAAACCGCGGCGGGTGAGTCGGGTGAATGCAGTCATGATGCTGGCTCTCCTGTTGTGCCGGATTGAACCGTTGGCGGTTCGCTCAGGGTAATCGTGAAAACAGACAAAAACGCGTTGTGGCAATGTTGTCAATGCTGGTGATGTTAGCAATCCGCGTGCCATGATGCGGCCACCGGCATGAAAGATGCTCGATTGGTTCTAATTGGTTCTAATTGGTTCTAATTGGTTCCAATTGCTTTCAAGCGGGGTCTATCTTGAGCCATTTCGGCGAATCGTGCAGACGCCGGAACTTGCGCGCCGAACGGGCTTTTTGTTGACATTATTGCGACCAAATCTGAACATGATTCGGTCTGGAAATCAAGAGGGTTGGCACCTTGGGCGCGGAACATATTGATTCGGCAACGGTTCGCTTTATCCTCGACGGAGGGGTGCGGGAAATTCGTGATACCGCGCCCACGCGCAGCGTTTTGCAATACCTGCGCGAGGACCTCGGGCGCAGCGGCACCAAGGAGGGCTGCGCCGAGGGCGATTGCGGCGCGTGCACCGTGGTGCTGGTCGAGGCCGACGGGGATCGCCTGCGCTGCCGCGCCGTCAACGCCTGCATCCAGTTCGTCCCGACCCTCGATGGCAAGGCCTTGTTCACGGTCGAAAGCCTCAGGCGCGCCGATGGCAGCCTGCACCCGGTGCAGCAGGCCATGGTCGACTGTCACGGCTCGCAATGCGGCTTTTGCACGCCCGGTTTTGTCATGTCCATGTTTGCGCTGTACAAGAACAATGCCGCGCCCTCGCGCCAGGTGATAGACGACGCGCTCGCCGGCAACCTGTGCCGTTGTACCGGCTACCGCCCCATCGTCGCCGCGGCGGGCAAGATGTACGAGCTGGCCGGACCGGCCGGGGACTGGGCCGGCCTGGCCTGTGGTGCCGAATCGCCGGCGGCGGCGGATTCCGAGCAGGCCTTGCTGGCGCAATTGAAAAGCCTGCAACGCAGTGAACCCCTTGTCACCGGGCACGCCGGCGCGCAATTGCATGCACCGCAAACGCTGCAACAACTGGCGGCCTTGCGCCTGCGCCACCCGGCGGCGCGCATCCTGGCCGGGGGTACCGATGTCGGCTTGTGGGTGACCAAGCAGTTGCGCGACATTGGCGACATCCTCTACGTCGGCAATGTCGCCGAATTGGCGCAGCTTCGCGTCAGCGCCACCCACCTCGATATAGGCGCGGCCGTGAATTTTTCCGACCTGCAACCCGCACTGGTCGAACATTTCCCCGAAATGGGCGAATTATTGCGTCGGTTTGCCTCGCCACCGATACGCAACGCCGCCACCCTGGGCGGCAATATCGCCAACGGTTCGCCCATAGGCGACGCCATGCCTCCTTTGATTGCATTGGGCACCAAACTGGTGCTGCGTAAAGGTGCGGTGGTGCGCGAACTGGAGCTCGATGCGTTTTACCTCGATTACCAGAAAACCGCGCTTGCGGCCGGCGAATTCGTCGAGCGCATCCTCATTCCCCTGCACAACCCGTTGCGCCAGACGCAGTTTCGCGTCTACAAGCTGTCCAAGCGCGGCGACCAGGATATTTCCGCGCTGTGCGCGGCGTTCTGGCTGGTGTTGCGCGGCGGGCGGGTGCAGGCGGCGCGCATCGCCTTTGGCGGCATGGCGGCGATTCCCAAGCGCGCGCGGCAATGCGAAGCGGCGCTGCTCGACAAGGAGTGGAGCGAGGCCAATGCCACTGCCGCGGCGCAATGCCTGGATCAAGACTTTCAGCCCATCGGTGACATGCGCGCCAGCGCCGCTTACCGCGCGCTGGCGGCGCGCAACCTGCTGCAGCGTTTTTACCTCGAGACCGCCGGCGGCGACGCCATTACGCGTGTCGGCCAGGTGGGCGTATGAGCGCGGCCGGCGGGAGCGCGCCGCCCATCCTCGGCGGGGTGGGTGCGGCGTTGCGCCACGACAGCGCCCATTTGCACGTTGCCGGTGCGGCGCCATATGTCGATGACATTCTCGAAGCGCGCGGCACCCTGCACGCCGCCTTCGGCCTGTCGGAGCGCGCGCATGCACGCATTGTCTCTGTCGATCTTGCCGCGGTGCGCGCGGCGCCCGGCGTGGTCGCGGTGCTGCTCGCGGCCGACATCCCGGGCGAGAACAATTTCGGTCCCATCCTGCACGATGACCCCATTCTTGCCGGTGACGAGGTGCAGTATTTCGGCCAGCCGGTTTTTGTCGTGGCGGCGCACACGGTGGATGCGGCGCGGCGCGCGGCGCGCCTTGCGCGCATCGAATACCAAGACCTGCCCGCGCTGCTGACCATTGACGACGCGCTTGCCGCGCAGTCTTTTGTCATTCCCTCGGTGCGGCTTGCGCGCGGTGATGCCGTGGCCGCGCTGGCTGCCGCGCCGCGGCGCGTGCAGGGTGAGTTTCGTTTCGGCGGCCAGGAACAGTTCTATCTCGAGGGCCAGATTGCCTACGCCATTCCTCTCGAAGACGGCACCTTGCGCGTGCACAACTCGACGCAGCATCCGGGCGAGGTGCAACTCAAGGTGGCCGAAGCGCTGGGCCTGCCCGCGGCAGACGTCACGGTCGAGTGCCGGCGCATGGGCGGCGGTTTTGGCGGCAAGGAAACGCAACCGGCGTTGTTCGCCTGCGCCGCGGCCTTGCTCGCGCGCCATACCGGGCGACCGGTCAAGCTGCGCGCCGATCGCGACGATGACATCATGATCACCGGCAAGCGCCACGATTTCCTGGTGCGCTATGACGCCGGCTTTGACGCCACCGGACGCCTGCTCGGCCTGGAATTGATGCTCGCTTCGCGCTGCGGCTATTCGGCCGACCTGTCCGGGCCGGTCAACGACCGCGCGATGACCCACGCTGACAATTGTTACTTTCTTGAACACATCGCCATCACCTCGCACCGGCTGAAAACCCACACCCAGTCGGCCACGGCGTTTCGCGGCTTTGGCGGGCCGCAGGGCATGATGGCCATCGAATATGTGCTTGACGAGGTGGCACGCGCCCTCGCCCTCGACCCGCTCGAGGTGCGCCGGCGCAATTTCTACGGCGCGAACGGGCGCGACACCACCCATTACGGCATGCGCGTCGAGGACAACATCATCCACGAGCTGGTGGCTGAGCTGGCCGGTGAGGCGAAGTACGCCGAACGGCGCGCCGCCCTTGCCGCATGGAATGCAGCGAGCCCGGTGATCAAGCGCGGCATCGCGCTGACGCCGGTCAAGTTCGGCATTTCCTTTACCGCCACGCACATGAACCAGGCCGGCGCGCTGCTGCAGGTGTACACCGACGGCACCGTGTTGCTCAATCACGGCGGCACCGAGATGGGCCAGGGCTTGTTCACCAAGGTGGCGCAGGTGGTGGCCGAGGAATTGCAGATCGATGTGGCAAAGGTGCGCGTCAGTGCCTCAGACACCAGCAAGGTGCCCAATGCCTCGGCTACGGCCGCTTCGAGCGGCAGCGACCTTAACGGCAAGGCGGCGCAGGCGGCGGCGCGCACGCTCAAGGAGCGCTTGATCGCATTTGCCGCCATGCACTTCAAGGTCGCGCCTGCGGCGGTGCGCTTCGAGGGCAACCGCGTGCGCGCCGGTGATAAAGCCGTCAGCTTTGCCGAGCTTGCGCGCCTCGCCTGGTTCGGACGCGTGTCGCTGTCGGCGACGGGGTTTTACCAGACGCCGAAAATTTCCTATGACCCGAAAACCCTGATGGGGCGGCCGTTCTATTATTTTTCCTACGGTGCGGCGGTGTCCGAGGTGGCGATAGACACGCTCACCGGCGAGACGCGGCTGCTGCGTGCCGACATCCTGCATGATGCCGGGCGTTCGCTCAACCCGGTCATAGACATCGGCCAGGTCGAGGGCGGGTTTGTCCAGGGCATGGGCTGGCTTACCAGCGAGGAATTGTGGTGGGATGACAAGGGCAGGTTGCGCACCCATGCGCCTTCGACTTACAAGATTCCGGTCGCCGGCGACGTGCCTGAGGCGTTCAATGTGCGCCTTTACGAGCGCGGCGAGAATGTCGAGGACAGTATTTTCCGTTCCAAGGCGGTGGGCGAGCCGCCGCTGATGCTGGCGATCTCGGTGTTCCACGCCATCAAGGACGCCGTGGCGGCGGCGGCCGGCTCCCGTGTCAGCCCGCGCCTGGACGCGCCGGCAACACCCGAGCGCGTGCTGTTTGCCGTCGCTGCGGCGCGCGCGGCCGCCGGCGACACCAAGGCAGCGAAGCAATGAGTCTCAATGCAACATGGCTAAGCGCACTGCGCGCGCAGGCCGAACCGGCGGTCTTGGTCACGCTGGCACGTGCCCAGGGTTCGGTGCCGCGCGAGGCCGGCGCCAAAATGCTGGTGACCCGCGACCGGTTGTTCGACACCATAGGCGGCGGCCACCTGGAATTGCGCGCCGCGGAGATCGCACGCGAGATGCTCGCCGACACGCAGGCCGCACCCGTGGTGCATTACCGCTTTCCTCTGGGGCCCAGCTTGGGCCAGTGCTGCGGCGGCGTGGCCGAACTGGTGTTTGAATACCTGCCCTGGCCGCGTCCAGTATGGGTCGAGGAGTTGGCTGCGCTGCTTGACGCCGGCCGCGCCGCGGATTTGCATACGTCGTTCGAAGCCGGTGCGCCCAAAGTCATTGCCGCTTCGTCAGCCGGCCATGGCGTGTGCGAATTGCGTCGCGACGGCGTCGCACTGGCGCTGGCCGAGCGCATCTCGCCCTGCGATTTTCGCATCATGCTGTTTGGCGCCGGCCATGTGGGCAGCGCGCTTGCCGCCATCCTCGCCGCGCTGCCCTGCGAGCTGACCTGGCTGGACGGCCGCGAGGGGCAGTTTCCCCAAGCGCTGCCCGGCAATGTCCGCGCCGAAACAGACGATGCGCTGGAAAGCCGCGCCAGTCGGGCGTTTCCGGGTACTTATTATCTGGTGATGACGCACGACCACGCCCTCGACCAGGCCGTCAGCGAGGCGATTTTGCGCCGCGGCGACTTCGCCTGGTTCGGCTTGATAGGCTCGGCAACCAAGCGCAGCCTGTTTGAGCGGCGGCTCCTGGCGCGCGGCATTGCGCAACAGATGCTTGATCGCATGACCTGCCCGATAGGCATCGCCGGCATTGGCGGCAAGCAGCCGGGTGTGATCGCGGTGGCGGTGGCGGCGCAACTGCTGGCGGCGCGCGAGGTGCAGCTCGCACACCTGCGATCGGCCCTACAGCCGGCGACCTGATCCGGCGCAGCAGTCCGCCCGCCTTGCCCGACACGGGCTTGCGGGCATGCACCGGGTCAGGCTTTTTCCAGGGCGGCGGGCGCGCCGCGGGTCTTCCACAGCGAGACGATGATGCCCCCGGCGATCAAACCGAAGGTGACGCTGAGTGAAACCGCCGGCGGAATCTTGCCGATCACGCCGACCAGGAAAATCTTCGTGCCGATGAACAAAAGGACAAGCGCCAGGGCGTACTTCAGGTACTTGAAGCGGTGGACCATGGCGGCGAGCGCAAAGTAGAGCGCGCGCAGTCCCAGAATTGCGAAAATATTGCTGGTGTAGACGATGAAAGGATCGCTGGTAATGGCGAAAATGGCCGGCACGGAGTCGACGGCGAACACCAGGTCGATGAACTCCACCATGCAAAGCGCCAGGAACAGTGGCGTGGCCCAATGGACCGGCTTCCCGGTCAATACATCCGGCCGTCGCACGAAGAATGCGTTGCCGTGAAGTTCGGCGGTTACCCGCATGTGCTTGCGCAGGAATTTCAGCGCGGGGTTGTTGCCGATGTCGGGCATGTGGTCGGCGACGATCCACATCTTGATGCCGGTGAATATCAGGAACGCCCCGAACGGGTAAAGAATCCAGCTGAATTCGCCGACCAGGGTGGCTCCCAGTCCGATCATGATCGCCCGCAGCACGATCACCCCGAGGATCCCCCAGAACAGCACCCTGTGCTGGTACTGCCCCGGGATCATGAAGTAGGTGAAGATCAGCGCGATGACGAAAACATTGTCGAGGGAAAGTGATTTCTCGATTAGAAAGCCGGTGAAGTATTCCGTGCCGCTTTGGGGGCCGAGGTACCACCAGACCCAGGCGCCGAAGGCGATTGCGACACTGACGTAGCCGCCTGACAGGACCAGGCTTTCCCCTACGCCTATTTCCTTGTCGTCCTTGTGCAATACGCCGAGGTCGAACGCGAGCAGCGAGACGACAATGGCGGCAAAAACCAACCACAGCCAGGCGTCCCTGCCCAGCAGCGGCGTATTCAAAAAATCAACCAGCACTTCCACGGATCAGGCCTCCGGAATTGACGTTTGCGTTCAGGCGCCGGCGGGCGCTTGCATAAGCTGGCGCCGCAGGCCCCATTGCTCGACCGCAGCCAGGAGCACAGATGACTCGCCTTCGGCGATGTGCTCGTCCGCCTCGATCACCGAGACGGACAAATTCAGAACCCTGATACGCAGGTCGGGGTCATCGATCTCGTCCATCAGGGCGGCGAGTGTCGCGGCGTCTATGCGGCAGGCGTCCGACCAGGAGTGGTGCGCTCCGGCGAGCAGGTCTTCGCACAGGGCATGGGTGACCCCGTGCAGCTCTGACTTTGACATTCCAAGCTGTGTGTGTGCGCCAAGACGGTCGAGCACGTCCAGTTCGACCTGGCTAAGGTGACCGTCGGAAATCATCGCCAGGGTGACGATGCGGGCCGCGGCCTGCGGGCTGTTAAGGGGGTAGGTGCGCATGGGTATTCTTCCTTCAAAGGTTGTGAGTGAATGGATCAGTCGAAAATGTCGCTAAGCCAGGACTTGCGGCTGTGCCGGTGGTGGCGCTCGGTTTCATGCGGGCGCGAATCTGTATGCTCCGGCCGCGACCGCGCGTTTTCGCGCGCCGGCTGCGGCGAGGCGCGTTCGATCAGCTTGTCCAGTTCGCCGCGGTCGAGCCAAACGCCGCGGCATTGCGGGCAGTAGTCGATCTCGACGCCCTGCCGGTCGCTCATGACAAGACCGGTATCGGGACAGTTCGGGCAGTTCATGAATTTCTCCTTTGTTCAGTTGTCGAAGCTGAGTGTCTGGCGGCGCAAGCGTCCCCGATCGCGGTTGCGATGCAGGCTGCGCGTCAACAACCGGGCGGCCCTCTCCAGCGCGTTGTCCAGGGCCGAGCGCCAGTCCCGGGCCATGGAAGTGACGACGATGGTGCCCATGCTGTCGGTCTGGAGTTCCACCTGGCAGCGCTTGTCGATGCCGCCGCGCGGGCCGTTGATGTCGGACAGGTGCACTTTGGTGTGCGGCACCAGCCAGGTGAGGCGGCGAATGACAAATTGCGCGCGCTGGACCGCCAGCTTGCGCAGTTGGGAGAATTCCTTGCCGCCGGATTTGACGGTTACTTGCATGTCACACCTCCTTTTGGTTGAACGAGGTCGCATGATAGGATCCCGGAGAATTCGAAAAAAGCAGATAATCAAGTAATGTTATTTCGTTAAAACAGAAGGGTTGAAATGACCTTCAGCTACCGGCATCTGTATTACTTTTGGGTGGTCGCGAAAGAGGGCGGCATGTCGCGTGCCGCCGAGCGCCTGGGGATGGCGGTGCAAACCGTAAGCACCCAGGTTCACGAACTGGAGCGCTCTCTCGGGCATGCCCTGCTCAAGCCCGCAGGCAGGGGGCTGGTACTGACCGAGGCCGGAGTCGCGGCGATGCGCCAGGCCGACCAGATCTTTCAGTTGGGGGAGCAGTTGCCGGGCGCGGTTCGCGATGCGGTCAGTTTGCCCGGGGTACGCCTGGCGGTGGGGATTTCGGACGGGCTGCCCAAGCTGGTGGTTCGCCGCCTGTTAGAGCCTGTGATTCAGGAGCCGAACCTGCGATTGTTGTGCCACGAAGGAGAATTCGACGACCTGTTGGGTGACCTGGCACTGCACCGGTTTGATGTCGTTCTTGCGGACCGTGCGGCACAGTCCAACCCCAACATCAAGGTCTACAGTCATCCGCTGGGCACCTCTTCCATCGCGTGGTACGCCTCTGCGGCACTGTTCGCGGCGGCGAGGAAGGGTTTCCCGCGCTCACTTGAAAAAGTTCCGGTGCTGCTGCCGACCACCCACACCATGGTGCGGCCACGGCTGGACCAGTGGTTCGAGCAGCTTCAGATCAGGCCGCGTGTTGCGGGGGAATTCGAAGACAGCGCCCTGCTCAAGACCTTTGGCGCGAGCGGTCTGGGGGTGTTCCCTGCGGCCGAGGTGATCCACGATGAGTTGACCGCCAGCTACGGCGTCAAGCGTGTCGGCCCGTGTGAAGGTGTCGAGGAGCACTTTTTCGCCATCGGAACGGAAAAGAAAGTGTCTCACCCGCTGGTTCAGCGACTGTTGCCATTACGCCGTTGATCTATTGCCCGCTCCGGCCGCGGAGCGGCGTTTTGAGCGACGCGGTTTTTGTCGCTGCGGGTTAGTGCAGGCGCTTGCGTGCGCTCGCCGACAGGTGCGCGCTGGTGGTGCTGCTGGTTGTGCCGCTGCCGCCGCGGCTGCGCGTGAACAACTGGTTGACCAGCGACACTACCTCGCCGATTTCCGCCTCGGTGAAGTGGCGCCCGAGCAGGCGTGACATTTCTTCGACGAGGTAAAGCCGTTCGGCTTCGTGGATGGATTCGGGCGTGGGGCCGACGAACAGCATGCTGAATTCATCCTGGCCGTCGTCGTGGTAGAAACTCAGTGACACGCCCGAGGCGCGCTCGGTGTAGGGGGCCAGTTCGGCCAGGGCCGCCTGGACTTTTTCGCCGAACTTGCGTCCGACATCGCCCGACCAGCAGATGCTCAGCAGGTGCTCGCGCGCTTCGTAGAGTATGCCAGGCTCGTCTTCATAGACGCTGCGCACATCGGCGAGGTTGTCCTCGTCGATGTACTCGAGCAGCGGGCGCAATGCCGCCTCGACCTGGGCGGCGGTGACGCCGGCGCGCAGCGCGACCTCGCCGTGCACATGAACTTCAATTCTCACTGTGTTTCCTTCGCGTTGGCGTTGCATCTGATGCATGCCTGAAAGCGCAATTTTACTACGCTAGCTTGCTGGCTGCTTCACATATGCGGCACGCCGATGCACCCGGTAACCGGGTAAAAAGTATTTAAAAACATCATCATGCCTTACAGGCAGGCTTGGGCGCGGGCGGTTAAAATGCAATCATTGCGTCTGCCGGTTCAAAGCGAAAATAAAATGGCCTTCAGGCTGCTTGTAAAAGGGGGAGGTTTGCTGGTCGCGGCCTTGCTGGCCGGCTGCGCGCTGGCGCCGCCCGAGCCCGACAGCGTCCCCTTGCCGGATGTGGCCCACTTCTCGACCGGCCAGGCCGGCGCGGCGCTGCCCGGCGGCTGGCGCGTCTGGACCTTCTCGCGTTTCAAACGGCCCACCGATTACCAACTGGTGAGCGATGACGGGCGCATCGCCATTCGCGCCAGCGCCGACTCCTCGGCCTCCGGCCTGATTCACGATGTGAAGGTCGACCCGCGGCACTATCCGCTGCTGCACTGGCACTGGAAAGTCACGCAGGAGATCGCCACTGCCGACAACGCCACCCGCCGGTTTGAGGACGCACCGGCGCGCGTGGTGCTGTCCTTTTCCGGTGACAAGTCGAAATTCTCCTTCGATGACCGCATGCTGGCCGCGCAGGTCAGGGCATTCACCGGACAGGAAATGCCCTATGCGACGCTGATGTACATCTGGGGCAACCGCCGGCCGCCCGAATCGCTGATTACCAACAGACATACCGGGCGCATCAAGATGATCGTGGTGCAAAGCGGCCGCGACAAGACCGGCACGTGGCTGGAAGAAACGCGCAATATCGCCGAGGATTATCGCCGCGCCTTTGGCGAGGAGCCGGCCACTATTGATTCGGTCGGCATCATGACCGATACCGACAACACCGACACCAAGGCGCAGGCCTATTACGGCGACATCACTTTCCTCAAGAGGCTGCAAAAGTAGCCGCTACGGACCCGGTCTGCTTAGTCTGGTTTGCGCGCGGCCTGCCCGGCCTGGGTGGCGAAATTGGGCGCCGGGCCCTGTTTTTGCCGGCGGCTGACGCCGTCTATGCCGCCGAGGATCGCCCACTCGGCGAAATTCTCCGGTCTTGATTCGAATTCGCGCGGCTGCCATGCCGGGGTGAGCATGTCCTCGTCGGTGTAATACTCGACCAGCCCGCCGCCGGGGCTCTTGAAATACCAGAAGTAGGCCGATGAGATCGGGTGCCGCCCCGGTCCCAGGTCGGTCTCCCAGCCGCACTTGGAAAAGTGCAGCCCGCCGCCGAACACCTCGTGGATGTCGCGCACGGCAAAGGCGACGTGGTTGACGCCGCGCTTGCCGGTGGGCAGTTGCAAAAAGAACATGTCGTGGTGGCCGCCGTGCGGCGCGCAGCGCAGGAACAGGCCGCGTCCGGGGTAGCGGTCGGAAACGGCGAAGCCCAGGCGTTGGCAGTAAAACGCCTCGACCTCGGCCAATGCCGCGGTAAAGAACACCACGTGCCCGACTTCGACCGGTTCGGCCCGCTCGTAGACGCGGGCGCGCGTGTCGATGCGCTGCGCATCGCCCCAGCTGTTCATCGGCACGCCCTTGATGTCGATGGCGCGCTTTTGCGTCACGCGCACGCGCAGGGCAAGCCCGTTCGGGTCGATGGCGCCGGTTTCCCCGTCGCGCTCAAAGAAACCCGGCGCCCCGGCCAGTTTGGCGGAGATGGTTTTTACGTTGACCGGTGAAGCCACGCCCCACACCACCTCGCGCACCGTCGGGCCGGTTTCCATCGCCGGCGCGAGCGAAGCATCGTCGCTGCGCGCGATGATCACGCCGCAGCCGTTAAGGCACTCGAATTCCAGCCTGTCGGCGCTTTCGCGCACGAGCTTGAGGCCCCAGTCGAGAAAAAACTGGCGGCAGGGGG
>Ga0194049_1000139_pt1 | contig 28155 bp, 27 predicted proteins | sample JunL2225m_MetaG_FD_148665 | JGI IMG/M metagenome (GOLD analysis project Ga0194049, IMG submission 148665) | Anoxic zone freshwater microbial communities from boreal shield lake in IISD Experimental Lakes Area, Ontario, Canada - Jun2016-L224-25m | ecosystem: Environmental > Aquatic > Freshwater >... | reverse complement strand
ATGCGCTCGCGGTCGAATTCCTGAACGACTGGGAGGCGATCTTTGCCGTCCTCTCGAACCCGTCTTGGCCGTTGACCAACAACGAGGCCGAACGCGCCTTGCGGCATTGGGTGATCCTGCGGCAAATCAGCCACGGCACCCGCACGCCCCAGGGGTCGCGTCACTTCGCCTTGCTGGCCAGTGTCATCGACACCTGCCGCCGGCGCGGCCATTCCCCCTGGGAATACCTGCAAACCGCCATCACCCGTCGGCGCCAAGGATTGGCCCTCTTGCCGTTGCCGGCGTAAGGGGGTGAACGCTTACGCTTGAACCAGTTCAAATTAAGTGTCTGCAATTGGGCCAAACATCAGATATGAATTAAACCCTCGTCAGTAATTTGATTGCATCCATAAAAATTGAGTTCCTGCAATTGAGGCAAACATGATATATAGGCCAATCTCTTGTCGCTGATTTGCTCACACCCACGCAGGTCAAGCTTATACAACGGAACATCGACAGGAAATCCAGCAAAAAAACTCAAATCGCCTTCATTCTCTCCAAGTTTGAACCCAATCGAAACCCCTTTGGGTATTCTAACGATGCCTTGCGCCGGAATGCTTTTTCCCATAACCCCAATCCATCCCACAACCCTATCCTCTGGAAACTTCAATTCCCATTCCTGAATTTTCTGCAAATCCACCAGCCCCCGCCCCGCCAGCGAGGCCGCCGCCGTGCTTAGGTTTTGCGGTTTAGTGGGTGTCAGTGAACGCTGGTCGGTTTTGTCCATGGTTTGCCCGGTTTATTGTTAAGGTGCGGTTAGAAAATTTCAATGCAAGCCTTGCCTTCACGCTCAAGTGCTTGCTCAATCGCATCCTTCGATTTCAATAACACATTGAGAACCGCTGCTTTGGATTGATTGCCAGTTCTGAGCCAGATAATCTTAGGCGGTTGTCCACGCAACGCGCTTAAGTCCAGATAATCAGAGTCGCGGGTTACGATGGCAAAGCCGTTTTGTTTGGCGTATTCCAAAACGGCAAGGTCGTCGGCTTGCTGCATACCGAGCAAGGCAATCTGGGTGCTGTCGGGGTAGACTTCGAGAATAAACGGAACCACTCGCCTTGACAGGTTTTCATCCAGCAATAATTTCATGGCATTGGCAGGCGTTCAATCCGCTGCTCCTTGTCTGCCGCAAAGCTCAGGCAAGCATAAATGTCTGTTTCGGTCAGTTCGGGAAAGTCTTCCACGATCTCTGCGGGGGTCATGCCAGCCGCCAAGTGTTCCAAGACATCATAAACCGTGATGCGCAATCCACGGACACAGGGGCGGCCACCGCGTTTGCCAGATTCCAAGGTGATTATCTTATGGTAATCCATTGTTTTGCCTCGCTAATGGGGATTAGTTTTAAAAAATGGGTAATGTCGTGGGGGATTTTCTTGAAGATGATGGCATGGCGGCGCATGAATTCTTCACCTAATAAGCATTGGTCGGCGTATATCACCAATTTACCCGGTTTTATCGTCAGTTTAGCTAATAAATACAAATCCAGCGAAGCCGCCGCCGTGCTGATGGTTTGTGCTTTGGCGGGTGTCAGTGAACGCTTGTCGGATTTCTCCATAGTTTGCCCGGTGTTGAATGGATAAGCATTTGGCGGTTAGCAGCTTACACCATCCCTCATCGAAACGGGTTGATTATGGTCAAGCGGTTGTCGATAATCTGCCCGTGCTGCATGTCTTCGCTATAGAGCGTGTCGCAACCGGCATCCAGCGCCGTCGCCACGATCAAGCTGTCATAAATCGAAAAGCAATAGCGTCCGGCCACCTGCAACGCCCGCCTAACGGTCGCGGACTCGATGCGTTGCAACCTATAAAGGCATTCAGCAGGGCATCATGGAAACTTTCAATCTCAGCCATGCCGCACCCGAACTTGCGCCGCATCACGTTGGCTGATTCTGCCAGCACTTGCGTGGACAAGGTGCAGCCGTCATTTAACAGTTCCGCCACTTGTTGCTTTCGCTGTAAGTCTTTCGATAACGCATAAAGCACGATGTTCGTGTCAAAAAACGCGTTAACGTCTGGCATTGGCCTCCTCCCTGTCAAACTTGAATCCAGTCATGTCAATCTGGAATTGGGAGAAACACGCCATCAATTTTGCCTTGTGCTTTCCGAGCTTTTCAAACTCGCTCCAATCGTCTGCCTCTGTGGACTGTTCCGTTACCTCAAGTTGTCTTTTCGCTTGGCGGGCCTTCAAGAACTCCACAAAGTCTAAAACCTCCACCGCGTCTTGGTCGGGCAGGGTTTGGACAGCCTCAGAAATCTTTTCGGCAATGCTGCTCATGGTAGTAATCTCTCACCTATTTGGGTGGATAATATTGGCACTGACAAACTCAACGCGCATTGGCCTCCTCCCGGTCAAAACGGAAGCCGCTCAGGTCACGGCGATAGGGCGCAAACAAGCCTTCCAACTCGTCGATTTTCGCGGCGGAAGTTTCCATCGGTTCCTCCGCCACGGGGTGGCGGGTTTTCAAGTAGCCGATGAAATCCAAAACCTCCGCGCCCAAATTGTCGGGTAAAGTCTTGGCCCCTTGGCAAATCAATTCAGCCGTGTTCATGGGTTTGCCTCTCGGTTGTTTCGGTGTGGGCGGTTTCCCTCGCCGGTCGGGGTTCAAAGAGACTCTGTTGTTAGCCCAAGGGCAAGCGCCGATTCCTTCATGACCTTATCCAAGGTGCAGACGGTCAAGCCGTGCCGCTCGGCAATCGCCAAATGCAAGGCATCGCCGGAACGCAAGCCAAGCCGCCAGTTGCGCAACCATTCAGCCGCCTTGTGGAAATCCACCGTTTCTACGGTTAACTTGATGAAATGGCGGTTCATGGCTTGGTATTGCCCCTGCACGGTTAGGGATTGTGCCTCGGTCAATTGCCCCGTCCTGCATTTGATACCCAAGGCAGAGACAAACTCAGTCGCCGTCCATCCGCTGATTGCCAGCGGGTAACGACTGGCATCCCTCAAGACCGCTTCCACCTTGGCGGAATGCGCTTCAGGGATGAAATAGGCAATCAGTGCGCTTGTGTCCACATAGAGCATTTAAAACCGCTCCCCGTCGCGCATGGCTCGGCAAAACTCACCCGCGCCGATGGGCTGCAAGGGCAGACTTTGGCGAAAACCCTCCATGCTCGGCAACAAGTCGCTAGTGATTAACCCCGCCGTTGCCTCTTGCCTCATCTTTGCCACGGTGTCGCCATCGGTCAGCGGTTGGGATTCAACCAATTCCCGCAAGCGTTCACACCATGCCGCGTGTTCTTCCTCGGTCACTGGCAGGGTTGGACCTTCATCAGCCATCACGCCTTGCACATACCCTAAAACCCGCTCGGCTTTAGATTCGGGCAGGGTCTTAACCAGTTCATAAATTCTTTCCGCCACGCTTGCCATGGGTTTGACCTCTCGCTTGTCTAAGGTGGACGATCTTGGTGGATTCCCTCGCCGGTTGGGTTCGGTCAAGCTGCCTTGCGCCTTGGTTCCGGCAAGGTGCGCCCTAGCCCCAATGCCGCGCCTATCCATAGGCGCATGGCGGTTTCCATCTCCTTGACGGCCTCTTGTGGCGTGTCGCCTATCGCGCTGCATCCGGGCAAGTCCGGTGCTATGCAGACAAAAGCCTCGCTGCCCTCGTCCCAAAACACTTCAAGCGGGTATTTGTGTTCGTTCATGGCTTTTCCTCATGTCGGTCTATCATGGCAATCAACTGTCTGGCTTGGTACTCGGCAATCAGCCCACGCCTATTCTGAAAGTTCAATATCACGGGTTCGCCTTGCCTAGCATAAACCCGGTGCGAGCCTTCCCCGCCCCGCAAGGTGAAACCAAGCAACTCGGCAACCTTGCAAGCGTCTTCATAACGTACAGACTTGGGGTTGTTCCTGATTGCCGTCAAAAGCTTTTCACGCTTGGTCATCGCTGGCCTAACCCCTTGCTTGCTTAAGTTGGATGACCTCGGCGGTTTCCCTTGCCCCGGCATTAGCCAGTATGGAACCCGCCCCGGCTTCGATGGCCGCCCGCCTAGGGTCCGTGCCTAGTTGCTGGTAGCGTAGAGCCATGGATAGGGTCTTGTGGCCCATGGCCCGAGCCGTGGTGATGGTGTTCACGCCCGCCGCCGCCATATTGGAGCCGAGCGTCCGCCTCAAGTCGTGAATCCGCAGGTCGGCAATGCCGGCCCTTTCAAGGATGCGCTTCCATGCTGTTTTGGGTTCCGCCAGATGCCCGGTTTTGCCAGTGCCGGGGAACACCCATTCGCCGCCTTTCGCTTGGCGGTCTGCCAGTAGGCTAACCACTTCGCCTATGAGCGGCACGGTCAACGGTTCGCGGTTCTTCGGATCGGGAATGCGCCACTCCTTACGCTCCATGCTGACTTGATTCCAGCGCATGGACAAGACACCCTCCCGCCGCTGCCCCGTCAACAGGCACACCATGAAGAAGTCGGCAAAGTCGCGGTTAGGCTCGTCCAACAGGGCTTGCCAAAACGGCATCATTTCATCGGACTGGATGTAACGGTCACGGGCTGTTTCCTTGAACTTCTTCACTGCCTTGGCGGGGTTGTCGGGCATGTAACCCCAATCCTGCGCCACGCCCAATGCGGAACTCAGCACGGCCAGCGCACGGTTTGCGGTCGCCCCGCTGGTCTTGCTGGCTATCTCATGGTGCAGCTTTTGGCAATCCTGCTTGGTGATCTTGGACAGCTTGCGGGCGGCCAAAACGGACAGGTAGTTCCGATAGGTCTTTTCGTCCTCTTGGATGGTGCGCTCCTTCTTGCGGGCTTTGGAATATTTATCCATGTACTCTTTCCAGAACTCGGCAAACTTCATTTCCGCACGGTCAAGTCGTTTTTTCTCCATCGGGTTGATGCCCCTCGCAATGTCGGCATTGATTCGCGCCGATTCGATTCTAGCCTGTTCGATGGTCATGTCCGGGAAACGCCCCAAGGTGACTCGCTCAGGCTTTGCGTCGCCCTTTAGCCAACGGTACAGGCTGAAAGTCTTGATGCCGGTGGATGAAATGCGCAATTGCAAGCCGTTTACCTTGGTGTCGTGGTAGGTCGCCCGCTTGCCTTGTTCCGGCAATTCCAAACCGTCAAAGTTTGCTTTGGTGAAGTTGATCTCGTTCTTAGCCATTGTCCGCACCTTGGGGTTAGGATTTTATTCCGGGGTTAGGCCGGGGTTAGAATTTAGGTAAAATTTCATCCAATTTCATCTAACCCCGTTAAGCTAAGTATGGCAATAGATCATTGTACCGTAAGGACTAATTAAGGTTCGTAAATGTGCGGAAAAGTACGGAAAAGCATAAACCCACACATTAGTAATGTGCGGGTCGTGTGTTCGATTCACATCATCGGATCCAAAAAATCAAAGGCTTGCAGTCAATCGACGGCAAGCCTTTTTTATTGGGGACATGCCGTAAAAAAATCCGGGGGCACTATCGCCCTAAGCTCAAGGCTTACCCTGCCAGCAAACCAAGCCCGAACCTTCCCTTTGACGGTTCACCGTGGGCTTAGCGTTATCCACTACCCCCTCTTTTTCGCGGTTTTCTCAATGTTTCCGCCAACGCCCGCCCCATATTCGCAATCATAGCGCGAGTGCCTGATTAGCCCGGTTTTCCATACGCTGGCTGATTATGCCCCGCACTCAAGACGGACTGGATCAATACCGAATGTCAGGCTGCATGGCCCGGATGCAGCCCCTCGGCCTGATCCCGAGTCGGCAAATGCCGGTCGCGATCATAGGGTGGCGTTTCATGCTCAGGCACGACATCGTCTGGGAAGTCCTTGGCCCAGTCTTGCCGCGTTTTTTCATCGGCATAGTAGCGCAGATAACGTTCAATATCCTCTTCGCTACCGCTGCCCACCAAGTCGACATGCCAAGCAGAGTCCCCGTCAATCGGCATGGTCGGGCCTTCATCCCGAGACCGGACAAACGCGCAAAACGCCGCCCGACAGTCTCATCAGCCTCATGCATTGTGCAAGTCCGCCTTTAATTCCTCGCAGGTCAAATCAATCGCTGCGACACCATAACGATGCAGATCAAGCAGAAATCTCACCCGGGCCACACCGGCCATAGCCGCAGCCGTGCCGCTGGAAATCCGCTTCATCTCGAATAATTTTACAGCCATCGCCATTTTTGCCTCCCGTTCGAATTGTTCTGGGGATTGTTGCAGGGCATCAGGAAGTTTCTCCGGGTAATTCACGATGAGTTGCATAAGGTTTCTCCAGTTTATTCAATTGATCTTTTCCAAGCCCCAGCTTGGAAATTTAGTCTTGGAAGCACTCGCTTCCTGCTAAGCATTCGGGAAGCTGGAGCTTCCAAAGCGGGGTTCCCAAACTGGAGTTTGGGAACCAGCACACCGCATGGATAACATCCCTTCAAGGGATGTTATCCATAGCCCAAGGCCGGAAGGCGCAATAGCGGCTTACGCCGATTGCGCCCGACGCGGGCTAGGGTTTGCTGGCAACGGCCAGAGTCCCGACGGTTGGTTGGGTGTCTAGCTTGACCAACCGGGCGGCAAGGGTTTCCATGCGCTGGGCTTGCGCCTGCACGAGGGCCATCTGCTGTTTCATCTCGGTGATGGTTTGGGTTTGTGTGAGCATCCGCGACTCCAAGGCACTGACCTTGGCTTGTGCGGCTTTGAGTGCGGTTTCCTGCGCCAGATTCTGGGCTTTCTCCGCTTGCCATGCCTTGCTCAGGCGTTGCACTTCATTCAGCAGCATCGGCGTGAGTTTGTGGTATTGTACGGTTTCAATTTGCCCGTCTTTGCCACGCACGACCAGTTCCGGGTAGACTTTGGCGACTTCCTCGGCAATCAACCCATACTCCAACGGCTTGCTGCCGTCGGCGGTGGCTTGTTTGTAATGGTAGGTCACCGGGCGCAATTCCAGCAAGCGGCGGCTGGACTCGTTCATGTCGCGGATGTCGTCCTTATACCGCTGCGCGGACGGCAGGGTTCCCAGTTTGCCGGTGCTGTCGATATACACCGGAACCGAAGCCGCCGCGTTAGTGGTGGATTTCGCATACACCCCCGCGATATAGGTGCTAGTTTGCAAGCCGCCCAAGCGCATCGTCGCACTCTCGTCCAGCGTCGCCGTGTTGCCCAGATAAACATTATTACTGCCAGCGATGACATTATTCCCCACTTGAAAACCAATCGCGATGTTATTGGTTCCGGTGTTATTGCTCGCTAGGGCGGAGTAACCGACGGCGGTGTTATTATTGCCGGTGGTATTGGCATACAGCGCACGGGTCCCGTTGGCGACATTGGAAAAGCCGATGGTATTGGAATAAAGAGCGTAGTTACCGTTGGCGACATTGTAGTCGCCGGTGGTGTTGTAATAAAGTGCTTGCCGACCATTGGCGACATTGTTGCTGCCGGTGGTGTTGTAATAAAGTGCTTGCCGACCATTGGCGACATTACTGCTGCCGGTGGTGTTTTTATAAAGTGCTTGGTAACCATTGGCGACATTGAAGTCGCCGGTGGTGTTGGAATAAAGTGCATAGGCACCGTAGGCAGCATTGTTGATGCCGGTGGTGTTGGAATAAAGTGCATAGGCACCGTAGGCAGCATTGTTGATGCCTCTGGTGTTATTGCTTAATGCGCCTGTCCCTATGGCGGTGTTATTGCCCGCTCCCCAGCCGGGGCTGGGATTCAAGCTTAACCAAGCGGCACTGCACAGTAAAACGATTCGGACAGGTTGATTCATGAGATGACTCTGGTTTAGGTTGAGAACAATCAGTAAGCAAGGGGTGTGGCAAACGGCTTTAACCTGTGCCCACGCGAAACGGAACCCCAATTTAGCCAATTCAGCCGCTTTTGATTCGGCCTTGAATTGGCTCGACGGAACTATACAGGATGAGCGTGGAGAAATATATACTGGAATATTTACGGGGGTGCGATTTAGATGGTTCCCACGCTCCGGCGTCACTGCCATTAAGTTAACTGATGTTACGCACCGAACTGTTCACGTTCGGCGCAGTGCCCACGTCGGCAAAGGGTTGCCGACCTACGACATCGGGGGAACCTCAAGCCCTTGCTTAATCCTCACCGCCGCATGGGAACCCCAAGCACCAGATCTCGTCGTTATACACAAGTGCATGCATGCCAATATATTGCAACCCGTAGGGTTGCCAGCCAAAAGCCTAAGGGTTGAGCGAAGCGACACCCCCGGATAATGCGGAAAAAAAGACCCACGACCCCGGAGGGGTCGCAGCAATCGGCCCAGGAACCTAGGCACCCTTCGGCAAACCAGCAATTCTCATTATGGCTCCATTGCCGTCATTCCGGCATGGATGCCGGAATCCAGTGCCAGGGACGGTAACATGCCGCTTGCGTAAGTGTTTGAAAAAGGCTTGGTGGCGACCCCTAGTTTCACATCCTTGTGACTGGATTCCGGCATCCATGCCGGAATGACGGGTTATCTATCAGCACTTTGGCTCATAATGAGAATTGCTGCCCTCGCGGCGACTGGACGGGCAAAGAAAATGGCCTTGTTCCCAATCGCCGCGAGGACGCGGCTCCCACACTAGGCTTAACTTAATGGCAGTGACGCTTCGGCGTGGGAACCCATCCCGGACGCTCCGCGTCCGCACACCGCCGGAGCGGTTCAAGCTGCATTCCCCCGCCCCGCCAGCGAAGCCGCCGCCGTGCTGACGGTCAAGCGGTTGTCGATCAACTGCCCGTGCTGCATGTCCTCTTGCGCTGGCTGCGATTCGACAAGGGGCCTCTGCGCAATAAAAAAAGGTTTAAAGAAAAGACTTACTTTTATTACTATTGCGCACCCCGTTTTCCGGTATAAAATCCGTTTCTCGCTTAAAAACAAAAGGTTTCCGGTTTATCGCCTTGTGGACAAGGAAAGGATTGCCCCGCACTGCTCTGTGGATAACTTCAACTCCCTGTTTTACCCACATTTTGCCGACAGCTTGCCCACACGGTCATCCAGCCACTTACCCACAGCCCGTGGCGGTTTGCGCAAGCCCCGGCCCGTGTTGGCATCGACAAACTCAACGCGCATTGGCCTAATCCCGGTCGAAGCGGAAGCCGCTCAAGTCGCTTGTTTCGGTGTGGGCGATTTCCCTCTCTGGTCGGGGTTCGGTCAAGCCGCTTTCCTGTCTTCGGTCTGCGCCGGGTGCATGCCTTTGGTTTTACTGGCTATCTCATGGTGCAGCTTTTGGCAATCCTGCTGGGTGATCTTCAGCAATTCTCATTATGGCTCCATTGCCGTCATTCCGGCATGGATGCCGGAATCCAGTGCCACGGACGGTGACATGTCGGTTGCGTAAGTGTTTGAAAAAGTATTGATGGCGACCCCTAGATTCACATCCTTGTGACTGGATTCCGGCATCCATGCCGGAATGACGGGTTGTCTATCAGCACTTTGGCTCATAATGAGAATTGCTGGGTGATCTTGGATAGCCTGCGTGTGGCCAAATGTGCGGGTCGTGTGTTCGATTCAAACAACAAATTCCAAGGCAGTGCGTAATATCGGTTGGTAAGTTAAAATGAGGATGTTTGAAAAAAGGGGAAATGCCATGGGCTTGCCACAAACCACACCGCTGCTAAGCTTTGACGACTACCTCGCCTACGAGCGCGAGGAACAAATCCGCCATGAATATTGTGATGGGCTGATATACGCGATGGCCGGGGAGAGCCTGGAGCATAGTGCGATCAGCGCCAACTTGATTGGGATTCTTCACGGCCAGCTTAAGAGCAAGCCCTGCCGTGCGCTGTCGCCCAATATTAAGGTGCTAAGCGGCCAATATTTCCCCGGACAGACGCAAGGGTTGTTTTCCTATCCCGATGTCACCGTGGTCTGCGGCGAGCCGAAATTCCACGACGGGCGGCGCGACGTGCTGACCAACCCGACGGTGATTGTCGAGGTGCTATCGCCGGGTACGGAGTCGTTTGACCGGGGGGAGAAGTTCCAGCGTTACCGCAATCACTTGGATTCTTTGCAGGATTTTGTGTTGGTTTCGTCCCTTTATCCCTCGGTCGAATTGTTCCAGCGCCAGCCCGGCGGGTTTTGGCTTTATTCGGCAGTGGCGGAGATGGATGCAAGCTTGGTGTTGCCGTCGATAGCTTGTCAATTGCCATTGGTTGAGCTTTATGATCGCGTGGGGTTTGTAGCCCGGATGGCGCCTCCGGCGGAATCCGGGGAGGAGTAAGGCAAGACCCGGGTTCCGCCGCGCCTCACCCAAGCGGGTCGGAGTTTGCAACCCCTGTCACGCTTCGCTTGATTTGACGCAGGAAAAAAGCGGACAATAATATAAAATATTTTAAATATAACTAATCCCATTGAGGAGTAACTTTCACGATGAAACCAGCGCGCACGTCTACACCACCACGATCCCGCCTAGTATCGACACAACTGCCTGTGCAAGGTCTGGGTAAACCCCGTACCAAGCTTATGGCTATTCTATTCGGCTTGGGCATGGTTTGTGGCGGGCCTCAAGCTTTGGCCGAGGAAGAGCAGCCATTGGGGCAAATCACGCCGAATCTTAGGGTCACCGGCGAATTGCGCGCCCGTTACGAAGGATTCGACTTTTTTCAACCGCAACTCAATCCCAAGGCTGGCGTGATCGCCGACCACAACGATTACAGCTTCGGTGCATTGCGCGCCCGGCTCGGGGTGAACTTCACCAGCGATTATTTGGATGCCTTCGCCCAAGGGCAGTATACCGGCCTCTACGCCCTGCCCGAACAGGCTTTCGGCGGAGCGGGAGTCGGACCTTTGGGGCTAGGTGCATCCTACTACCGGGACAGCGGCAACAGCGTCAACCCCAACGAGGTGTTCCTCAAGCAGGGCTATGTTAATTTCAAGCTGCAAAAAATGGTCGGCTTGCCCAATACATTTCTCAAGGCCGGGCGCTTTGAACTCAACGACGGCCTCGAATACAAAACCGGCGAAGCCAAGTTCGACATGCTGAAGACCACACGGGTCTCGCAACGGCTGATCGGCGCGTTCGATTTCACCCATGTCACCCGCAGCTTTGACGGATTATCGCTGAACTTCGACAACCCGTCCCTCAATGTGACATTGTCTGCCACGCACCCGACCCAAGGCGGATTCAATGTCCATGCGCAAGACCAAATCAGCAAGATCGACTTGGCCTATGCGGCCTTTACCACCAAGAAAGGGGCGTTGATTCCCGACACCGAAGCCCGCCTGTTTTATATTTACTATGGCGACGACCGAAGCGAGGTGCAGGTGGTCGATAACCGCCCGGTCATAGCCCGCCCGTTGTTGAGCAACCGGAACCTGTCGATCCACACCTTGGGCACCCATCTGTTGGGGGTGAGCAAGCTCGGCCCCGGCGCGGTGGATTACATGGTGTGGGGCGCTTACCAGTTCGGCGACTGGACCAATTTAAGCCAGAGCGCTTATGCCTTCGCCACGGAAGCGGGCTATCAATGGACCGAGGAATTCCTCAAGCCTTGGATCCGGGCCGGCTACTCCATTGGTTCAGGCGACACCAACGCCAGGGACGGAACCCATGGCACGTTCTTCCAAATCATGCCAACGGTGCGCCTGTATGCAAAATTCCCATTCTACAATATGATGAACATGCAGGATGCCTTCGCGCAATTCATCGTGGCACCGACACAGACGACCAAGGTCGGGGTTGACTTCCATCACCTGATGCTGGCTGAAACCTCCGACTTGTTTTACGGCGGCGCCGGCGCGACCTCGCGCACCGGATCCTTGGGCTATTTTGGGCGTGCCAGCGGCGGCAACAGCACGATAGGGCAAATAGTGGATGTTAGCTTCACCCACAACCTTAACAAGTATTTTTCCTGGAGCGCGTATTATGCCCACGCCTTCGGCAACGACGTGACCGGCAATGTTTATCAGTCGAAAAACTACGCCGATTATGGTTTTGTGGAGTTTACTGCGTCGTTTTGAGGGTCGCAACGGCATCGGATAATTGCACGGTGACTGATGTTACACAGCATTGGCTGTGGTCAATGGTAGGGCGGCCTTCAGGCCGCCAACTAAGTCCGGCAAGCTCTGCGAAACGTCAAAGCGGCCTGAAGGCCACCCTACGGGTGTTCCCTGCGAATTTAAACCGCTTCCATCCCATCCACCCGTTGGAATCCCCTAGGCAAGGGATGCCCACGCTTGCCGCGACCGGCTTCATACGCCGCCAAATCATTGCCCTGCAAGGTCAAAAAGCGTTTGCCGGCAATTATTTTCAATGCACTACCCGGTGGCACGGCGCATAATCCAACAATTCGGTCAACCCCTTCCGCCAAATCGGACGCTTTGATATCGACCAGTTTATTGCCCTTGCCCTTGTTCAGCACCGGTATTTCACTGAAGGGAAATACCAGCAACCTTCCTTGCGTAGTCACCACGGCCAGGCGGTCGGTTTCGGGATTGCCCAACTTTAACGGCAATAACACTTCAGAATGCCCAGGCAGGGTCAATAAAGCTTTTCCAGCCCGGTTCTTGCAGGCGAATTCCCCCAATTGGGTGACAAAACCATAACCACCGCTAGTGGCAAGCAAATACCAGTCCTCATCGGAACCTGCCAGCACGGTTTTGAAAGTGGCCAAAGGCGGCGGATTCAACCGGCCTGTCAGCGGCTCGCCTTGACTGCGGGCAGAAGGCAGGTCATGGGCCGAGATGGCATAACTGCGGCCAGTCGAGTCGATGAAATAAGCCGGTTGGCTGCTGCGCCCCTGGGCTGCGGCTAAGAATGCGTCGCCGGTGCGGTAGCCGAGATTGGCCGCGTCTATATCGTGGCCCTTGGCCGAACGCACCCAGCCCTTTTCCGACAGGATAATCGTCAGCGGCTCGTTGGGGATCAGCGCGGTTTCGTCCATGGCCTGGGCGCTTTGCCGCACCACAATCGGCGAGCGGCGGGCATCGCCATATTTTTCCGCGTCCTGCGTCAATTCCTGCTTGACCAGTGCGTGTAGCTTGGCCTTCGAGCCAAGGATGGCTTGCAACTTTCCCCGTTCCTTGCCCAGTTCGTCCTGATCGCCGCGTATCTTCATTTCCTCCAGTTTGGCCAGGTGGCGCAGTTTCGTTTCCAAAATGGCCTCGGTTTGAATATCCGTCAGGCCGAAGCGGGCCATCAGCACTGGCTTGGGTTCGTCCTCTGTGCGGATGATGCGGATGACTTCATCCAAGTTGAGATAGGCAATCAGCAAGCCGTCGAGGATATGCAGCCGCGCTTCGACTTTGGACAAGCGATGTTGCAAGCGGCGGGTGACGGTTCGGGTGCGGAAAACCAGCCATTCGCTGAGAATCGTGCGCAGATTCTTCACCCGTGGCTTGCCATCCAAGCCAATCATGTTCATGTTGACGCGGTAGCTCTTCTCCAAATCGGTGGTGGCGAACAAATGCGACATCAATTGCGCCGCGTCGATGCGCTTCGACTTGGGCATGATGACCAGCCGGGTCGGGCTTTGGTGGTCGGACTCGTCACGCAGGTCCTCCACCATCGGCAATTTTTTGGCCTGCATTTGCGCGGCGATTTGTTCCATGATCTTGTTGCCCGACACCTGATAAGGCAGCGCGGTGATGATGATGTTGCCGTCTTCCTGCTCGTAACGCGCCCGCAATCGCACCGAGCCGTTGCCGGTTTGGTATAGGCGCAGGATATCTTCTCTTGACGTGATGATTTCCGCTTCGGTGGGGAAATCCGGTGCTTTAACCAGTCCGCACAAGTCTTCCAGCGTCGCATCGGGGTTGTCCAGCAAGTGGATGCAAGCACTGACGACTTCGCGCAGATTGTGCGGGGGAATGTCGGTGGCCATGCCCACGGCGATGCCGGTCGCGCCGTTCAGCAGCAGATTGGGCAAACGCGCCGACAGCAAGGAAGGCTCATCCATCGTGCCGTCGAAGTTAGGCACCCAATCGACCGTGCCTTGCTCCAGTTCAGCCAACAGCGTTTGGGCATAGGGCGTGAGCCGCGCTTCGGTATAGCGCATCGCGGCGAAGGACTTGGGGTCGTCTGGCGAACCCCAGTTGCCCTGGCCGTCAATCAGCGGATAGCGGTAGGAAAACGGCTGGGCCATCAGCACCATCGCCTCGTAACAGGCGGAATCGCCATGCGGATGGTATTTGCCCAACACATCGCCGACGGTGCGGGCGGATTTTTTGTGTTTGGACAGCGCCGACAAGCCCAGCTCGGACATTGCGTAGACGATGCGTCGCTGCACAGGTTTCAAACCGTCGGCGATATGCGGCAAGGCACGGTCGAGGATGACATACATGGAATAATCCAAGTACGCCTTCTCGGTGAATTCTTTCAGGGGGATGATTTCGTGGGACAGGGAAATGTTCATGCGGACTGCGATAGTGGAGGTATGCGGGGGATTTTACCGCACTTCCAATGGTCGGATTTAGGATTATCGCAAGAGCCATCGGCTTGCGCAGAGCTTCATCCGGTTCAGGCGGTTTTTCGCAAGTATCGGCAAATCCTCAAACTCCTGTTGCGTCAACGGCGGGTTAGGCTAGAATCACCCATAATCATATCACTTGCACCAACTTCGCCTGAACTGCAGCCCTCATGGAAATCGCCAGCCTTATCATCATTGCATTAGTCGCCTGGTTCTGGTCCGACAGTCTCAGAGCCAGGGAAACGGGTGTCAAAGCCGTCAGGCGAGCCTGTGAAGAGGAAGGTCTGCAATTGCTGGACGAGACAATTTCCCTGTTCAGCATGAAACCGGCGAGGAATGATTATGGACGGAGGGTGTTGCGGCGGGTTTATCAGTTCGAGTTCAGCGACACCGGGGAAAACCGTCGCCGGGGCAGTGTGCATCTGCTCGGCCAGCAGGTGGTGCTGCTGAATGTGGGGCTGCGGTTGGTTTCGGATCACAGGACTTTGCATTAGCGTCAGGTTTGGCTTTATTTTCCACTCTTTTAAACAAACATCCAACAAGACCATGAATTCATTGACTCATTTCAACCAATCCGGCGAGGCCCACATGGTCGATGTCGGCGACAAGCAAGCGACCGGGCGGGTCGCGGTCGCCGAAGGCTATATCGAAATGTTGCCGCAAACTCTGGCGTTGATTCAACAAGGGGGCCACAAGAAAGGCGATGTATTGGGCATCGCCCGCATTGCCGGCATTATGGCAAGCAAGCGGACAGCGGATTTGATTCCCCTTTGCCACCCGATAGCCCTTAGCCATGTCGGGGTGAAGCTCGAACCGCAACCTGGGCAAAACCGGGTTCGTTGCGAGGCCACGGTGAAGACGGTGGGCATGACCGGGGTGGAGATGGAGGCGCTGACCGCCGTGCAGGTCGCGCTACTGACCATTTATGACATGTGCAAGGCGGTGGATCGGGGCATGTGCATACAATCGGTGCGCTTGCTGGAAAAGGCCGGCGGCAAGTCGGGGCATTGGCTTAGGCTGACCGACAACCCATAAGTTTGATGCCACTAGTGAGGCAACAATACAAGAAAGTAGTGAAATTATTGTGTGCCGATGGATTTTAACGCCTCATCGATATGGGGGTAGTCTGGCCTAAGCTCCTTAGCTTTTTCAAATTCTGATCTAGCTTCTGCTTTACTGTTAAGCTGAAGCAGCGTCTGTCCTAGGGTAAAATGCGCCCGAGCGCTGTATGGATTATCTTGGGGTTCGTCGGGATAAAAGTCGATTGCATCGCGCAAAGCTTTTTCAGCTTCCTCAAGGTGGCCTTGGATAAGCAACGCGGCACCCAGCATCTCATTCGCTTCGGCTAAGGAAGGCTTAATTTTGATGGCTCGTATAAAATGACTAACTGCCATATCGGTCTTTTTTTCCTCCAAATCAATCCGGCCAAGTTCAAATTCACTCTCGGCGTTTGGTTTGGCACTGATAGATTTTTCATAAAGCAGCCGGGCTTCTTCGAGCCGGCCAATTTTGGCGACGGCTTGGGCACTTTCATAATAATAATCCTCAAGTTTAATAAATTTAACAGTACCTGGGGCCATTAAATCCCCGCGCCCCGAATAATCGGCAGGTTTTCCATTCGCATCCACTGCCCCGATCGAAAATAGGTTGGTTGTCCCGCAGGTTGCAGGATAAACCTTAACATCGGATCCATCATTCCCTGCGGCAGCAATAAAGAATATTTCTGGATGCTTTTCGATGGCTTTGCACAAGCTCTCGTTTTCCTGTCGGGTTCCGGTGAATCCGAGACTGAGGTTGACAACCTTTGCCCCTTGCGCGACAACCCAATCAATGGCTCTGACAACATTTTCCCGCGAAATGTTTCCGTCGCGGTCGACTACCTTCGCGCTGACGATCCCTGGGGGTGGATTCATTTGTCCCTGTCCAAACAGTGCAATCAGCGCAACGGCAGTGCCGTGCCCGATTACATCCTCCACCCCTTCACCGGTAAAATCTTTGGCTTCCTTCAGGTAACCCGCAAGCTGTGGGTGAGTGGATAGCACCCCCGAGTCGATGACCCCGATCAATACTGCCTCTTTTGATGCCTTGCCACCTAAAGGGACACCGGGATAAAGCAGAAGATCGCCGCCTTCTATGGAAGGACGGTCCATGCCATCCCACAAGAGCCTACCAAATTGTTCAGCTTCGCAATTCATCATAATTAACCTCGAAGGTGATTCTTATGTTTTACGGTATTTGTTGCCTGGGCTTGCCATGATCGTGCGGTCAGGGACGGATAAGACAACCTCCTGCAGATACGTTTCGACATCCGGCCAAGGGGCGCTCTTTCCATTCTTAGGACACATGAACTGGAGTATCTTCGCACCCATTGAAATTGGATTCAAGTCGCCGATTGGGTTGATTTTATCTAGCCCGTCAGGCCATTTGTCATCCTGTTTGTGCAGATCCTCATCTTGGTTTGCATAGAAGTGAAACTCTTTGATAAAGGAACGCTTGAATATTTTCTCTCCATTTTCTGCGGTGTAATCCAAAACCTCACGTTCGGTGTGACCTGGCGCATAAGAGTCTTGGATCATATGCAGCAGGGAACCCATGGCTACGCGCCTGGCAAATTCTCCACCCCTGAAAAGCTCCTCAATCGTCATTTCTTCCAGCTTGAGGTTGCCAACAAAGAGGTTGCGGACAGATTCGATGGGTATTGTATTCAGCTTCGTCTTCTGCGGTATTTCACCAATGGCAACTTTATAGGTAAATTCCGCCCAAGCGAGCATCTTATCTAGTGTTTCCCCGGCAGTTTCGCTGTCCGTTGATGCCATGCTGTGTAAGAACTGTAAGTCCCCAAAATGGCTACGCTCCAGCAAGCCATCGCTTATATTGAAGAGAGATGGGGAGCCTTGGGTTTGTTGGCGTTTAACTTTTTGTTTGGCTGACTGAAATCGTTCACCAAAAGTAATGCCCCAGCGTTTGTCGAATTTGCGCAGATTGAAAACGCTACATTCGGGGCAGAGTAGATTTTCCGGGTCATCATTGAAAAAAACGCCATGAATAAACCCTTCATCTTGCTCATAGTCAAACGGCCTGTCCAAAATATTGGAGAGGGTAACCGAAGCCTTGGTCATGTCTTCATGGACGGCAGAGCCAATAAAAGGTATCCCTGCGTCGATTTCCCATAGCGGTTTGCCGAATCCGTTCGATACCGCAGGGGCTCCCTGCTGAAGATTGGAATATTTCTTGATTATCTCTTGCAAGTCGTTCGGATGGGCCTGTAGAAGAGAAGAGAATAAACTTGGGTAATCAGTATTCTGTTTATGTTCGGTTTCCTCTTTCATTTCACTTTTCCTTAATCTTAAAAGTTATGAGCTTGCCTATGAATTGGATTAAGTTATCGTTATAATCAATCCTAACGCTTCATCGATTCGAAAAATTCACCATTGGTTCTGGTGTCTTTCAGTTTGCCAATCAGGAATTCACTCGCCGCCATTTCGTCCATGGGCTGGAGAATCTTACGCAATATCCAACATTTTTGCAGTTCGTCCGGGGGGACTAGGTATTCCTCGCGGCGGGTGCCGGAACGGTTGATGTTGATGGCGGGGTAGATGCGCTTCTCGGCGATTTTGCGCTCCAAATGGAGTTCCATGTTGCCGGTGCCTTTGAATTCCTCGTAGATCACCTCGTCCATGCGCGAACCCGTGTCCACCAGCGCGGTGGCAATGATGGTCAGGCTGCCGCCTTCCTCGATGTTGCGCGCCGCGCCAAAAAAGCGCTTGGGGCGTTCCAATGCGTTGGCATCGACACCGCCGGTCAGCACCTTGCCGGAGGACGGCACGACGGTGTTGTAGGCGCGTGCCAAACGAGTGACGGAATCGAGTAAAATAATCACGTCGCGCTTATGCTCCACCAGCCTTTTGGCCTTTTCGATGACCATTTCAGCGACTTGGACATGGCGCGCGGGCGGTTCGTCGAAGGTGGAAGACACCACCTCGCCTTTCACGCTCCGTTGCATTTCAGTCACTTCCTCCGGACGCTCGTCGATCAATAGCACGATCAAGTAGCATTCTGGGTTTTGCTCGGCAATGGAGTGGGCAAGATTCTGCAAAATCATTGTCTTGCCCGCTTTGGGGGGCGATACGATCAGCCCTCGCTGGCCTTTGCCGATGGGGGCCACCAAGTCGATGATGCGGGCGGTGAGGTCTTCGCTGGTGCCATTGCCCAGTTCCAGCACGAAACGCGACTTGGCAAACAGTGGGGTGAGGTTGGAGAATAAAATCTTGTGCTTGGCGTTCTCGGGGGGTTCAAAATTGATCTGCTCCACCTTGAGCATGGCGAAATAGCGTTCGCCTTCCTTCGGTGGCCTGATTTTTCCTGAAATCGTGTCGCCCGTGCGCAATGAAAAACGCCGGATTTGGCTGGGGGACACATAAATGTCGTCCGGCCCCGCCAAATAGGAACTGTCGGCGCAGCGGAGAAAACCGAAGCCATCCGTCAGAATTTCCAATACCCCATCGCCAAATATATCCTCGCCGCTTTTGGCCTGTTTTTTGAGGATGGCAAAGATGAGATCCTGTTTCTTGGAGCGGGCAAAGCCCTCGATATCCAGTGATTCGGCGATGTTGATTAGCTCAGAAACGGGCTTGCGTTTTAGGTCGGTCAGGTTCATAGGTTAGAAGTCAAGAAAAGCGGATTGAAGGGTATGCGTCGATTTGTTTAGGGATGGACCCTGACGGGAGATGCCGGGTCTTGGAGCCTATATGGGGGGCAACCGGTAGCGGTCGCAAGGCTTTAGGAGATTGTGTCTTCTAGTGTCTTTATAAGGTTAAGCATAACATGCAGAGGGGCGGCCCGTCCAGAAAGAATCGAAACGGGCCAAAACCGATCAGAGGTTGGCGTCTATAAAAGCCATGAGTTGGGACTTGGAGAGCGCACCCACTTTGGTTGCCTCCACTTCGCCACCCTTGAACAGCATCAACGTGGGTATGCCTCTCACACCATAGCGTTGAGGCGTTAAAGGGTTGTCGTCGATATTCAGCTTGGCAACCGTGAGTTTGCCCTCATAGGCTTCTTCCGTGGCAATGCCCTCAAGGAAGGGGGCGATCATTTTGCAGGGGCCACACCATTCGGCCCAGTAATCGACTAACACGGGGCCACTCGCTTTGAGCACTTTCTCTTCAAAGTCGCTATCGCTCAGATGCAGGATATTGTCACTCACAGAAATCTCCAGGGTTGTTAAGGGGGCGAGCCGCAGCCAAAAGCCAGCTCAGATCCACGGGCGGATATTGATCCGAATGAGGCATTTTCAGCCCAAACCGGGCTAGATTTCAAGTCCTAGAATAAATGAAGGCCCATCGGTTGGTTGGGCATCGGGTAAATTCCATACCGATGCGGATTTTAAAACCGCGTCGGTTTCGCCAAGGCCTGCCTTATAATGCTTCCAAATCAATGCCCGGCGTCTCCACGACGACATGACCTGCGTCATCCCACCGCACCGTGCCGATGTCCCGCCAAGGCTGGCGCACATTATATTCGCGCAGGTTTGGCTCCCAATCCATCGGAACGCGGACTTCTTTCATCTTCAGAAGAAAAACAGTGTTGCCCACATCAAGCCCTACTTTGCTTCCCCAGAACGCCGTCACCTGCATCAGTGCCTTGTTCAATCTGTGGCGTTTGATATGCGGCGTCACCGCAATATTCGCCCACCAACACTGGACGCGACCCCAGTTCGGCGCGACGATGCGTCCTTCTTCATTGACGAAGGGCAGAAAGCGCTCTTTGCCATCCTTGTCTTTGTAGGCAATGGCGAGTAGATGATTGTACCCCACAAAATGATCGTGCATGTACAAGGCGTGTGGCGTAATCCCCAAGAAAGTATGCGACAAGAACAAAATGGAGTTGCTCGCGCCTTCCAGAACTTGGCCCATTTCGGTGCTGGCGTGGCCCTTGTTGAGCCGGAAGAACACGCCGAATTGCAAGGTGCTGTTCAATTGCAGCAAGATGATCAGCACCAAGAACTTGGCGATGCGCGTGGCTTGTTGGCGTTGTGTGCCGACGAAGTGGTCGTAAAGCTTGGCAAAAGGATTGTCTTCCGGTGGCGGCTGCGGCACGGCACAACGCTCATCACAAACCAGACGGGTGCGATTGTCGGCGATGCGCCGGTAAGCAGCCCGGGCGATGGGGTGAATGCCGGGGATTCTGATGATCCAAGCCACGGGGGCCGGGTAGATCATTGCAGACAGGATGCGGGTATAGGTGTCGACCCCGTCAAACAATTTTCCCTGGCCGTCCACCGCGTACAAATCCGTCAGCAGTTCCGCCTCGGGAATGACATCCAACGCCCGGCAATCCTTGGCGTGGGTTTGCAGGTCTTTGAAAGCGACGGCCCCCAAGCAATCGAAATGGGACAAAATGATCACCGTGCGGTTGCACAAGGGACATAGCCCGTCATAATACACCGTCAGCGTGGCCGACTTCATGCGCAAAACCTTCCACCAGGAGAATGGCACCATCAGTGCGTAAGGGGCCAACATGCCGAAGCCAAATTGGTAAATGTTCAGCGAAAGGATAATGCCTGCATGAAAGCTGACGCCGATCAGCAGCAACGGCACACGCGCCCAGCGGAACCACAGCAGCGGCAGGAACAGGAATTGGAAGGTGATCAGGGAATAGCCGATGACCCGCTCCAGCCACTCGTTTTCAAGCAGCCAGCTCATGCCCAGCGGAGACATGTAATAGGGGTGGGTGGGCGGCAGCCAGGAACCCATGCCGTTGCGCCAGAATTCGGCGGACAGCTTGTGGATGCCGGCATCCAAATACAAAAAACCCATGACGATAGCCACCGGCAGCAGATAACACAGCACCGACACCGATGCATTAGGTTGATAAGGCCGTCCCGGCGACGAGTATTTCAGCTTGAACCGCAGATTGTCCAATGACCAACCACGCTCCGAGGGCAGGAATATCATCAGGAAGCTAATGCCGGTCATCATCTGGTCGAAGCCGCCGTCGAAATCCAGCCACATCGGCGTGAAACCGACGAACACTAGCCACAGCAGATAATTCCCCACTGCCGCGAAGCGCGTGTACAAGCCCAACGCAAGGCAAGCCGCCAACACCGCCCATAGGCTTAAGAACAAGTCCACCACCGGCGAGGCTTGCTCCACAAAGGGGATGCGGTCAAAAATCAAATGGCGGAAGAACAGCAGGTAAAACACCTCTTGCAATATCACCAAGCCAACCAACATGCGGAAAACACCCAGGCCGGTGGCGGGCACTTGTTTGGCCAAGCCTTGTTGGACGAGTTTGCGGAGCAATCGAATCATAGCGGATCTGCCTTGAAAAGAGTATTGGGAAAGCGGCTTTTCCGGGCGGGGGCATGATGCCTGGACTAGCCCTTAATGCGCAAGGTTATCACGTCCGGCCCTGCATAAGAACCATGATGGGAGTAAGTATTCACTCCCCTTGGGATCGCCAATGCTGTTGAATTACTGATTTTTCCGTTCGCCCTGAGCCCTTCGATAAGCTCAGGAGGGCCTTGTCGAAGGGTGAACGGAAAAATATCATGCTGTTGATAATTAACTGATGTTATGCATAAACCTATGGCTGGAGCGTCAAAGCTTGCTTTGACTTCAAGGCGAAGCCTTGACGGATACGTTGCCAAAGCAAGCTTTGGCGCTCCAACCCCAATCCGAGCCAAAGCAAGCTTTGACGCTCCTGCGCAAATGGTGCGTAACATCAGTTCCTAATCAGGAAATAGGTTATCATTACATCGACTTTGGCCTCTTTGTTAGCAGCCCCAGCGATGGGTGGAACATCAGTCAGTATCATTCCCATGAAAGCCGCACCCGAGTTGCAGCACTACACCCTTACTGAAAAACTGGGGGAAAGCCTACAGTCATTGGTCTACAAGGCCTATCACAAAAGCCAGCCCGGTCGTCCGCTGGCGCTCAAGCTGTTCAAATTCTTATCCGGCGAGAATGACCAGTCGCGCCATCTACGGCAAAAAGTCGAGCGGCTGAAAGTTCTGCACGATGATCGGGCTTGCACACCCTTGGCGCTGGAATTCGATGCCGGGATGCACTTCATCGTGCAACCTTGGTTTGCCGGCGTGACCTTGGATGCCTGGGTGGCCGGGCAGGCATCACTTCTGTTAGACGACTTTTTCACCATCGCCTGTGTCTTGGTGGACACCCTACAGGCCGTGCATGAAGCCGGCATCATCCATGGCGGTATCAAACCCCACAACGTCCTAGTGCAACGAGACATCCTCAGTTTGCGGCTGATCGATTTCATCACCCCGTTGGACATCCGTGATGTCAGCCATTTCATCTATGATGCCGAATTCGTGCGTGGCACCTTGGCCTACACCTCCCCCGAGCAGACGGGCCGCATCAACCATCGCGTGGACTTTTCGACCGACCTCTACTCGCTGGGCATCGTGTTCTATGAAATCTTGGCCGGGCGGCTGCCGTTCTTCTCCGCCGACCCGCTGGAGTTGATCCATTCCCATCTGGCAGAAATTGCGCCCGCCGTGGATCAACTGAATAAGGCCATCCCGAAGCCGCTCGGCGAAATTATCGGCAAGCTCATCCTCAAGGCCCCGGAGAGGCGCTACCAGAGCGCATCCGGCCTATTAGCCGACCTCATCCGCTGCCGCGATGAATATCGGGCGACAGCCGCCATCACGCCGTTTCAACTCGGCTTGCGGGACATCACCAAACGGACTATTTTCATCTCGAAAATGGTCGGGCGCCAAGTGGAAGCCGACTTGATTCTGGGCGAGTACGGCCAAGTTACCCAAGGCGCCTTCCGTTCGCTGTTCATCTCGGGGCTGTCCGGCATCGGCAAGACCAGGCTGATCCAGGAATTGCAGAAACCGCTGGTGCGGCACCGTGGCTATTTCACCTCGGGCAAATTCGACCAGTACCAGAAAAACATCCCCTACAGTTCCCTGATTCAGGCTTTGCGCAACCTCATGCGTACCTTCCTCACTGAAAGCGGCACCCAAGTTGCGCGCTGGAGAACGCATATTCTCGCCACGGTGGAACATCAGGGGCGCGTGGCCACCGACGTGATACCCGAACTGGAATTCATCATCGGAGCGCAGCCGGAAGTGGCGCATCTGCCGCCCGTCGAGGCGCGCATCCGTTTCAACACGGTGTTCGGACGCTTTCTCGGTTGCCTTGCCAGCGAAGCGAATCCGCTGGTGCTGTTCATCGACGATCTGCAATGGTGCGATGTCGCCACGTTCGACTTCTTACAGCAGGTCTTCGCCAACCCTGCCGAGCACCGCCACCTGTTTTTCATGGGGGCCTATCGCCACAACGAGGTGGATGCCAGCCACCCGCTGGTCAAATTACTGCAAGGAATCAAGGCAAGCAAAGGGCCCATCAAGGAAATCCGCCTCAGCGAACTGGACTGGCAGCACTGTCACGAGATGGTGGCCTACATCCTCGACGCGCAACTGGACGAAACTGCCGTGCTGGCCCAGTTCATCGCCGATCTGACCGATGGCAACCCACTTTTTGTGAGCGAGAGCCTGTCCTACCTGCATAACGATGACTTGCTGTTCCTGGACAATGACCGTCAGTGGCACTGGGACATGGACAAGATTCGCGAAACCCCCATGCCCGGCAGTGTGGTGGATTTGTTCGGATCTAAGGTGCGGCGGCTCCCCCCGGACACTTTGCACATCCTCAACCACTGCGCCTGCATGGGCAACCGTTTTGCCGCCGAAGAAGTGGTGCGCGTGGTGGAAACCGATCTGGTCAATCTGTTCGAGAAGCTGAAACCGGTGCTGAACCTGAGTTTGCTACTGGAGAACAAAGCCGACCTGCAATTCGTGCATGACCGGGTGCAGGAGGCGGTGCTGTGCCAAATGGACGAACAAGACCGCACCGGCATGCACTGGCGCATTGGCCGCTGCCTTCTGGAAGCCATTCCAGAAGAGGGCGGTCTGGAAGCCGCAGCCAACCTATTCACCATCGCCACCCATCTCAACCGGGGGCGTCCGCAGACAATCGACCCGGCCACTGCCTATCGCTTGGCGCAAGTCAATTTCCATGCTGGCAACAAGGCCCTGGACGCGCTGGCCAGCGAAGCCGCCAACGGGTTTTATCGTCAAGCAAGCGAATACTTGCCCCCGGATTGCTGGGAGGCGGCCTACGAGGTGACTTTCCGCATCTACCAGCGGCTCGCCAAAACGGAACTGATGTGTGGGCGTTACGAAGCTTCCGAGGCACTGCTCAACCAACTCATCGGAAAGGCGCAAAGCGATCTGGACAAGGCGGAGGCGCTGGCCGAACAGACTACCTCGCTGTCCTCCTACGGCAACTTCATCAAAGCCATCGCCACCGCCAACTGGGGGCTGGCTTATTTCGGCCAGGCGATCCCGGAAGACGCCGAATTGGCGCAGCAGCGCATGCAAGCCCTGATGCGGCAGATAGAGGCGCAAGGCGACGTGTGGGACAAAATCCTGCACATGGCCTTCACCCAAGATCGCAAGAGCAAGATCGAACTGAGTTTCTACAGTGAACTAATCCCCGACCTTTACATGTCCGGCTTGGTGCCGCAGCTTTACCTTGCCGCCGCCCAATCCACCCAGCACTGCCTGGCCGGCGGCATGGACGAGTCGGTGATCTACTCCTTCTCCATCATGGGCCTCAACTTAGGAGAGCAGGAAAAGTTCGACTTAGCCTCACGTTACGAAGATTTGGCCCATTCTTTGTGCGCCAAATATCCCAATACTTTTGGTGCCACCCGGGGGATGAATGGCATCGTCTGGTGCAACATGCACTCGCGCAGGCACCCGGCGGCCATCGTCGAATTCTGTCTGAAGGGCATCCAGTGCGGTAAAAACTGTGGCGACCTCTACAACGCGGGCTTGTCCTACGGCCCGCTGCTGTGGAACCTAATGGCACAGGGCAAAGATTTACGCCTGATTGATGAATACGCCCAGGAATGCCTGCAATTCTCGCGCAAGAACCAGCTTTATTTCTCCGTCGGCCTGGCCGAGGCGGTGCTGGCGGGTTGGCTGGCACCGATGCAGCCGGATTGCCAGCCAGTGCCCATGGAAGAAACGCTAACACACTGGGCCGCAGACAATCATGTCGCCTTGGCCGGCAGCTATTTCGCCTTGCTCGGCTTTGCCCAGTATTACTTGGGGGATTACCCCGCTGCTGCGGACTCGTTGGCAGCGGTGGATCGCTACCTGCATGGCCTTACCGACAATGTGCTTAAAAGGTTGTGGTTTGTGTTCCGCATTCTTAACCGGCTGAGCTTGAACCGAGCCTCCGCCACCCCTGTCCCTTGGGCGGAACTGGAAGAAGACATAGCACCCTTGCTGCAAAAAGTGGAAACCTGGAGCCGTTTGGGTCCGCTGCTGCGTCCCTATCTTGCCTTCATCAGGGCCGAGCTGGCACACACTCGCGGCGAATTGCGCGAGGCACGCAACCTCTATTTGGATGCCATTGACGAGGCGCAAACCCATCAATATGTGCTGCTGTGCGCCCATCTGTATGAATGCCTGGGCCGGCTGCTGCAATCGTCCGGGCCAAACCCTGCCCCAATCTACTTCGCGGAAGCTCGTCGCCTCTATCGTGCCTGTCACGCCACCGCCAAAGAACGGCGGTTGCTGGAATACTTTGAACTCGACGACGACGCCCCGCAGCAGACCGAATCTGCGGATGGGCCACTAGACAACGCAACCCTGCCCAACCTCGATGTCAGTTATCTGATGAAATCGGCGCTGGCCATCTCCACCGAAATCGACTTACAGCAACTGCTGCACGAGATCATGAAAGTGGTGCTGGAATGTTCTGGCGCCCAGCACGGCTACCTGCTGATCAAGGAGCAGAATGAATTGTGGGTGGCGGCGGAAAACCACATCGGTCAAAGGAATCCGGTCAACATCCATCGCCCCAATCTGGCCCAAGCGGAGGGTGTGTGCCAAGCCATCGTCAATTATGTCTACCGCACCCGGGAGAAAGTCATTCTTCGAGATGCTTGCGTGGAAGGCGGCTTTCAAAGCGTGCCCGAGGTGCAGACCTTGGGGCTGCGCTCGGTGCTTTGCCTGCCGGTGGTCAAGCAGGCGGAACTCATCGGCGTGCTCTACTTGGAAAACCGGCTTGCCGATGACGTGTTCACGGCAGAAAAAAGCGGCATGACCGAGTTGCTCACCTCCCATGCCGCCATTTCGCTGGAGAATGCCCGCCTACTGGAAGAAGTTCGCCTTGCCGCCAAGGCGTTCGAATCACAAGAAGGGATGATCGTCACCGATGGCCATGCGGTGATTATCCGAGTCAACCGTGCCTTCACGGAATTGACGGGTTACAGTGCCGTGGAAGCCATCGGCAAGACCCCTGCCCTACTCAAGTCCGACCGACAGGACGCCGGGTTTTACCAAACCATGTGGGCGACCCTGCTCCGCGACCATTACTGGGAAGGCGAACTCTGGAACCGGCGCAAGAATGGGGAACTCTTCCCGGAATGGCTGGCAATCACCGCCATCGTCGATGGCGATGGCAAAACCACCCATTATGTTGGTGCTTTTTCGGACATCACTATACGCAAACAAGCTGAAGATGAGATTCACCGTCTCGCCTTTTACGACCCGCTCACCAAGCTGCCCAATCGGCGTTTGCTATTGGATCGCCTCCGGCAGGCAACCGAAGGCAGTGTGCGCAACAAGACCTGTGCCGCACTCCTGTTCATTGACCTTGATAACTTTAAGAAATTAAACGACACCAAGGGACACGACATCGGCGACCAACTTCTGATCGAGGTGGCCCAACGCCTGCAAACCTGTGTGCGCAGCAGCGATACATTGGCACGCTTGGGCGGGGATGAATTCGTCGTGTTGTTGGATGGGTTGAGCGAAGAGGGGGAGCAGGTTGCCGTGCAGGCTTTAAGGGTGGGGGAAAAAGTGCTTAATGTCCTCAACCAGCCCTATATGCTTAAGGGATACGAACATTTCTGTTCGTCCAGCATCGGTGTCAGCCTGTTTCTCAATCATGCTTGCAAGCCCGAGGACATGCTCAAACAAGCCGATGTGGCTATGTACGAAGCCAAGAAAGCCGGTCGCAACACACTGCGCTTTTTTGATCCGGCAATGCAGGAAATACTGGAAACCCGCTTCCAGTTCGAAGCAGGCTTGCGCGAGGCATTGCGCAAACAGGAATTCCAGCTTCACTACCAGATACAGGTTGATGACCGGCAACGCCCCGTCGGCGCGGAAGCGCTCATCCGCTGGGAACGTCCCGGGCAAGGGCTGGTCAATCCCACCCAATTCATTTTCGTTGCCGAAGAAACCGGGCTGATTCATACCATCGGCCTGTGGGCGTTACAAACCGCCTGTGTACAACTCAAGGCATGGGAAAACAACCCACTCACGCGGGAATTGTCGCTTGCGGTCAACGTCAGTGCCAAGCAGTTCCGCCAGGCTGATTTTGTCGAACAAGTATGCAGGACGGTGAAAGTGACGGCAATCGACCCCTCACTGCTGCACCTCGAACTCACTGAAAGCCTGATGCTCGAAAACATTGAAGAAACCATCGTTAAGATGGAAGCGCTCAAGGATGGCGGGATACGCTTCTCGATGGATGATTTTGGCACGGGTTACTCATCGCTTTCCTACCTGACGAAATTGCCGCTCGACCGGCTGAAGATTGACCGGTCTTTTGTATCCGTCATTCCGCACCCCTACTATCCAGAATTGGCATACACGGCGACATAGCGTTCGCCGAGCAGATTGAGCAGCGCCCTGTGGTGTGCTTTGAGGTTCGGCACGATTTCGGCGAGTGTCGGGAGGAT
>Ga0194049_1000138_pt1 | contig 28195 bp, 22 predicted proteins | sample JunL2225m_MetaG_FD_148665 | JGI IMG/M metagenome (GOLD analysis project Ga0194049, IMG submission 148665) | Anoxic zone freshwater microbial communities from boreal shield lake in IISD Experimental Lakes Area, Ontario, Canada - Jun2016-L224-25m | ecosystem: Environmental > Aquatic > Freshwater >... | reverse complement strand
CTGTTTGTATGTCTCGCACAAAGCCTTCAACGCCGTTGCTGGCAAGTCTGCATCACTCTTGACACCAGCCGACTTTTTAGCATCATCAAACGGATGCTCAAACTTTGCACCATCAATGCCAAGCACAATGCGTCCGTACATCGAAATAAAGCGTCGGTAGCTGTCATATGAAAAACGCTCATCATTGGTGGTGCGAGCCAAACCAACCACGCTCTTGTCATTCAGACCCAGGTTGAGAACAGTGTCCATCATGCCTGGCATCGAAAACTTGGCGCCTGAACGCACCGACACCAACAACGGACTTGACGGATCACCCAAACGCGCCTTCATTTTGCGCTCAAGTGCTGCAACCTGCAGTGTGATCTCTTTGTCGAGGCTCTTTGGCCAACCGCCGTGCATATAGTCGCGACACGCATCGGTGGTCACCGTAAATCCGTGTGGCACTGGCAAGTGAAGCACACTCATCATCTCTGCCAAGTTGGCGCCCTTGCCGCCCAGCAAGTCTTTAAGACTCATCGGCGATTTGCGGTGCTTGTGATCAAAAGCGTAGATGTAAGTCATACAGCCATCCTAGAGGGGCTAATTTTCTCCGTATGGGTCGTTTATTTCGACTCCCCGTTTAATCAAGGCCAGCGCCATCATGCCCGACACTGTGGTGTACTTCCCAACTACTTCGCCATTCACCAACACTTCATCACCAACTTTTGCATCTGAGACACAAGTTACCCTGCACAATCTGCGCGGTGCCATCGATCCTCGCGAATCCATTCGTTCCACAAGCTCTTGACCCGGATAACAACCCTTAGTAAAACTCACCGCCACTTCGACCACGCTTGTTTCTGCAGGGATCATCTCGGTCGTGATATCTGTACCCATGACCGGCCAGCACGCGCGCACGCGAGACTCAGCAAATTCGGCTTCGGTTCCTTCTCGCACAGTTGGCGGCATCACGAGGTTCGGCGAAAAAATATCGAATGCTGATCCATCACACCGCCATGCAGGTATGGCGCCGTCTATCGATAACACAGCCGTCTCGGTGCTGCGCACTGCACGCCATGTTTGACGCTGCAATTCGATCTCGGCATTGACTCGGATCTTGAAACGACTCAGCCGTGCAACAGTTGACTCACCAAAGCCTGGATCACAGTCCAACACAAAACGATCGGCTGCTGCACATGTCACTCGCAGCAGTGAATCAACTTTTCCGGTTGGCTGCAAGAGTAATGACATCCGCACATCGCCAGGTTGCATAGATGCGATGTCCTGGCTGAGTTGTGAGTGCAGGTATGTCTTGGCGTCCGAACCGGTCACAGTGATCACATCACGGTCAATCGAGACCCAAAACCACCCGCTACTCAATTGCAATCCCTCATTGAGTGCCGGCAGCGGCATTGCGCGCTGCAGTCATGCGTCGCGCAGCGGGAATTGCGGCCATCAATGCGGCAGTCTTGTTGAAGCACTCCAAATCTTCGTCTTCGGGAATGCTGTCAGCAACAATGCCAGCACCAGCCTGCAACGACGCGCCATGCTCACCAATAAACATGGTGCGAATTGCAATTGCTGTATCCAAGTTGCCACAGAAGTCCACATAGCCAACAACTCCCGCGTATGGTCCGCGTTTAACAGGTTCGAGTTCGTCAATGATCTCCATCGCTCGCACTTTGGGCGCTCCGCTCACGGTGCCGGCCGGCAATGTTGCACGCAATACATCGATCGGTCCAAGTCCATCCAACAACTCTCCCGATACTTGCGACGTCAGATGCATCACATGGCTGTAGCGCTCAAGCGACATGAACTCGTCTACATTCATCGATCCAAACTTGGCAACACGACCAACATCGTTGCGTGCCAGATCCACCAACATCACATGCTCGGCAATCTCTTTTGGATTTTCCTTCAACTCGGCTGCCAATTTGCGATCGTGCTCTTGGTCGACACCGCGCTTTCGAGTGCCCGCAATTGGTCGACTCACCACTTTGCCATCGCGCAACTGCACCAACGGCTCGGGAGAGCTACCAACAATGGTCAGCTCGGGATGCTTGACGTAATACATATACGGACTTGGGTTGACTTGACGCAACACGCGGTACACATCAAACGGATCTGCATTCAGTCGAACATCAAATCGCTGCGAGAGCACGACCTGAAAAATATCGCCAGCTTGGATGTACTCTTTCGCGGCCAACACTGCACGCTGATACGAGTTGCCGTTTTTTGTTGGATCAAAATTTGATTTGTAATCTTCCGCCCGTGGAGGCTCAACCGCCACGTACGACAACGGCTTCGTTAAGTCCGCTACTGCTTCTTGAATTCGCTCAATCGCAGCGTCATAGGCAGCATCAATCTCGATGTTGTTGAGTTTGATCAAAGGAACGCTCTCCAGCATGTAGACGCGCTGTCTCCAATGATCAAATGCCGCAAGCGAACCGATCACACTGATAGTTGCATCTGGCAATTTGCGATCATCGCGCGGTGTGTTTGGCAAATGTTCAACCTCACGCACAATGTCATAACCCAAAAAGCCCATGAGTCCGCCTTGTAGCGGCGGCAGTTCTTCCATGACAGGTGCCTTGTATATCGAAAGCAGCGATTCCATCGCAGCCAACATGCCCTTGTCGAGCACCACGTCGTTCGGGATCTCGCCAGTTGTGGTGATCACGCCGTCGCGCAACACGAGTGTGGCAAGTGGATTACGACCAACAAACGAATACCTGCTCCAACGCTCGCCATTCTCGACCGATTCAAGCAAAAACCCTGGCTCGTCACCGACAAGTTTCATATATGCGGCAACAGGTGTTTCCATGTCGGCCAACACTTCCGTCCACACAGGCACAACGGTGTGAGCAATGGAAAGCATATGAAAATCTTCGCGGCTTGGAAAAAACTTCATCAGATGTACAGCCCAGTGCTTGCTTCAATACGAGTGGCAGCAACGGCATGAATATCACGCTCTCGCAACATGATGTAGTCCTGTCCACCAACCTCAACTTCGTAGCGATCGTCTGGGCTAAACAACACACGATCACCTGTTTCTGCAGCGCGCACGTTTTGCCCCATGGCCACTACTTCGGCCCACACCAACCGTTTGGCCACCTGAGCGGTTGCCGGAATCACGATGCCGCCGTGAGAACGTCGCTCATTTTCTCCTTGGGGTATACGCACCAACAAACGATCATTGAGCATCTTGATTGGAAGTTTTTCGGGCGCTCCAGTCACGGTCGTCAGGGTACTAGCGCCCTTGGCGTGCCGCACGTTGCACAAGCCGTAAAGCGGTATTGAGCCCCCGCTCGGCTTCATAAATTGCAGTCAACAGGTCGTCTCCCGCGTCAGCATTCTTTGGGTCACGTATTGCCATCAGTCGCGACGCACCGAGCGAAGACAGTCGTTCCCTGCAACGGTCGAGCGTGTCGGCAATTGCTGCGAGTTCGGCTTTTGTACTCTCGGTGTTTGCTGCGCCATCGGTAGAGGTATTTTTTGGCATCGTTATTTAGCTTTCTTTGTTTTCTTCAATTTTCCATATGGCATCTCTGACGATGGACAGATATCTGCGAGTTCGCACACATCACACTTTGGCTTCTTTGCATCACACACCCGACGCCCATGCAAAATCAGCCTCAAACTAAATCCACCCCAGTCTTTCGGGTCAAACATTGCATTCAACTCGTATTCCACCTTGACGGGATCCTCTTCTTTGGTCAGTCCAAGTCGGCGCGACAGTCTTCCCACGTGCGTGTCTACGGGGAGTCCAGGCAAGTCGAACACCACACTGCGCAAGACGTTTGCAGTCTTGCGACCAACGCCGGGCAGAGTCACCAAGTCTTCGATAGCGCTCGGCACTTGACCATCAAATCTCTCCATTACGTTGCGCGCCATGCCCACCAAATTTTTAGCTTTGGTTGCATAAAAACCGGTCGAGCGCACCAGCTCTTCAACTCGGGCTACATCGGCCACTGCCATTTTCTCGGCGGATGGAAATTCTGCAAACAATGCAGGGGTCACCATATTGACTCGTACGTCGGTGCACTGTGCCGACAAAATAGTGGCGCTCAATAATTGAAAAGCATTTTCGTGAGTGAGTTCACAAATTGGCGCACCATAAATGACTTTCAGTCTCTTAAATATTTCTGCTGAGCGATCAAGAATTTTTGAATTGACTTTTTTAGTAGTTTTAACTTTTGGCGAAGTTTTTGCGCGTGTTGGTGTAGTAGCCACAGTGCCGAACACTAGCGATTGGCGCAGATATCCTGAGAGTTATGGCATATCTCGACATCAAGAAGCGATCTGCCACCGACGATCTCTCCGAAGTAGATGACCTACTTCGAAGAGTCGAGCGTGCCGATGGAGTCAGGCCGCTTTCTGACCACCTCTGGATTGACCTACGTCAAGGTGGTCGTCCTGGATTTGCCGGCCTACTTGCGTACATCCCTGGCCATGATCACCTCGTTGCCTACTGCCAGGTTTCTCGTGGCAACGATTCGTGGTCACTCGATTTGATCGTCGACCCGCACCACCGTTACGACATGGCATCAATTGGTCCAGAGATGCTTGCTGAAGCAATTCGCATTATTCGTCAGGAAGGTGGAGGACATGTGCACTGGTGGGTGTATGAACCAACCCAAGTGCATCAACAACTTGCAAACAGCGTCAAACTTGTCATCAGTCGTACCGTTACTCAAATGCGAGTCAATCTCCCACTCAGCCAAGATGTGCTGAACAACACAACCCAGACTGAGACATGTGCTTTTCGTGTTGGCACCGACGAACAATCTTGGCTCGATGTAAACAACCGTGCATTTAGCGACCACCCAGAACAAGGTGGATGGACAAAAGAGATTCTTCAATCGAGACAACAAGAACCTTGGTTTAGTCCAAACGGTTTTTTGTTGCATCACATTGACAACAAGTTGGCCGGCTTTTGCTGGACAAAAGTTCACCTTGACACCCAACCCGTGCTCGGAGAAATTTATGTCGTTGCCGTTGATCCCGATTTTGGGGGCAAAGGCCTCGGTCGATCCCTCACTGTGGCAGGCCTGCAACACCTAGCCAAAGTTGGGACCAGCGTGGGCATGTTGTACGTAGACAACCAAAACAGCATTGCGCTCAACATGTACAAGGCTCTTGGTTTTGCAAGCCATCACCAGCAGTGTGCATTTGTTGGCGATGTGCACTAGTTTTTAGCGCATGCCAACTATCAAAAACCCAGAATCTGCCTCACTTCCCCGCTGGTCGGTTGCTGATGTGCATGAATCTTTTTCGGCACGTTCATTTACCGATGCGATGGAACGCGCCGGAGCAACAGTGTCGCGCATGGAGCAACTCTTCGACCAACACAATGTGCGAGCCATCGAGCCGCGCGCGCCCGGTGAAGCCGATGGTCAAGCAGCAGACGCCGTAATCAAATCCTTCAATGCGACAGTTGAAGAGTCCGAGATCTTGGGTGCGTACATTTATGCGACTGTCAGCACCGATTCGCGTCACGAACAGGCTCAAGGTTTGCTCAGTGAGCTCGAAACCTTGGATGCACGAGTATCGCCCTTGCTTGCACGTCTTGCGGACTGGGTCGCGTCGTTGGGCGCAGATGCGCTTGCAGCAGTCAGCATTGAGGCGCGCGAACACCTTGGTCCATTACAACGCCTGCAGGCTCGTAGCGAGCATCAGATGTCGGAAGCCGAAGAGGGTTTGTATTCCGAATTGGGTACGACAGGTTCGTCAGCGTGGGGTCGCTTGCAAGGAGACCTCACTTCGCAACTCAGTGTTGACGTGCAACTTCCAAGCGGCACCACAAATATGCCGATGGCCGCAGTGCGTGGGCTTGCAACAGATGGCGACCTGGCTACGCGCAAGGCTGCATACGACGCAGAGATGAAAGCATGGCCAACTATTGCAGTCGCGTGCGCAGCTGCAATGAACTCGATCAAGGGCGAAGCCAACACTGTCAATCGTCGACGCAACTGGAATTCGCCACTCGATGCATCGCTCTATGGAAATAGCGTCAGCCGCGCGACATTCGATGCAATGCAGTCGGCGGTGCACGCGTCACTCCCCGACTTTCGTAAATGGATGCGCGTCAAGGCTCAACTCGCCGGAGACACCAACGGCTTGTCGTGGTGGAACCTCTTTGCTCCTCTCTCGGTCTCGCCAGGTGCAATCTCATGGGATGAAGGAATCAGTTTGGTCAAAGGTGCGTTTGCCAGTTACAGCGATCAACTGTCGCACCTAGTTGACCGCTCGCTATCCGAGCAATGGATCGATGCCGAACCACGAAGTGGCAAAGTTGGTGGCGCGTTTTGCATGTCTTTCGTAAAGGACCGATCGCTTGTATTGCTCAATTGGAGTGGCAGCGTTGACTCTGCACAAACAACAGCGCACGAACTTGGTCACGCATATCACAACACACAGCTAGCCGAGCGAACGCCGTTGCAAAAGCGAGTACCGATGGCACTTGCCGAAACAGCAAGTATTTTTTGCGAGACTCTCGTCGTCGAAGAAGGCTTACGAAAACTGCAAGGTGATGACCGTCTTGCACTGCTCAACGTAGACCTCATCGGTGCATCCCAAGTTGTTGTCGATATTCACAGCCGTTTTCTTTTTGAAACCGAAGTATTTGCTCGGCGCCAGCACCGCACACTTGGCGTGAGCGAACTCAACGAGATCATGCTCTCGGCTCAGCGCGACGCCTATGGCGATGGCATTGATCAATCGACAGCCCACCCTCACATGTGGGTACTCAAGCCGCATTATTACGGCAGTCACTTTTACAACTGGCCATATACATACGGCCTACTCTTCGGACTCGGTCTGTATGCGCGTTTTCAACATGATCCGGAGCATTTCCGTAGCGGTTACGACGATGTGCTTTCACGAGCAGGCATGGACACAGCAGAGCAACTTGGTGCTGCGTTTGGACTAGATGTGACAGACGAAGCATTTTGGACAGCGAGCCTCGATGTACTTCGTGCACGCATGACCGACTTCAACACACTTGCGCAAAAGCACTTGTAAACTGACTCAATGGTCAGTCTTTACGATGCATCCCGCGAAGACATCACCACCCTCTTAGAAGGTCAGCCAGCATTTCGTATCAAGCAAGTCTGGGAAGGCCTGTATCAGCAATTTATTGAGCCAGCACAAATGCTCACGCTTCCTGTTGCCCTGCGCAACAAGTTGAACGAACAGTTTCCACCAGCGCTCAACCTCACTGCAGTGAGCGTGAGCGATAAGGGAGACACCACCAAGTTTTTGTGGTCTCTTGCCGATGGGGGTCACCCGATTGAAACCGTGTTGATGCATTACAAAGAGCGCGCAACGGTTTGTGTAAGCACCCAAGCAGGCTGTGCGATGGCCTGCGGTTTTTGCGCCACCGGCCAAGCGGGCTTCACTCGCCACCTGACGAGCGGAGAAATTGTGGAGCAAGTTGTGCGCGCAGCCCGCGAGAGTGCCAAGAAAGAACAACGCGTAGCAAACGTGGTTTTCATGGGCATGGGAGAACCCCTTGCCAACGAAGAAGCAGTGTGGGGTGCAGTCGAACGCATGCACCACGACATTGGTATCTCTGCTCGACACCTCACCATTTCGACTGTCGGCATTATTCCTGGTATTCGTGCGCTCGCACAACGGCCACTGCCCGTCAACTTGGCCGTGTCACTGCACGCAGCGCGCGATCCATTGCGCGACCGACTGGTGCCAATCAACAAGCGCTACCCCATCGCCGACTTAGTGCAGGAGTGCGCAGATTATTTGCGCGTCAAGAATCGTCGTGTCAGTTTTGAGTGGGCGATGATTGAGGGCGTAAACGATCAGCCCCAAGATGCTAAAGAACTCGCGAGGTTGTGCAAGCGATTGCGCCCATCCGCCCACGTCAATTTAATTCCACTCAATCCAACACCTGGTTGGCCAACCAAAGGCACGTCGGCGCAAGGCGTGCGCGATTTTGCAGAGCAACTCGAAGATTTGGGCATCAACGTGACTATTCGTCGCAATCGTGGAACCGATATCGACGCTGCATGCGGACAACTTGCCGCTGGTCAACCAATCAAGCTGTCGTCAAAGCGCGAAATTCCTGCAACGTAGTTGCTAATTTTTACGCTTTCTTACGCTTTTTTACGCTTGCAAAACGGTGAGTAGCCGCTCGCGTCCTTGCGAGATCTGATCCGCAAGTAGCCGCTCCAATACGCCGCCCGTAAACAACGTGCCGCCGTAATGCAGGTTGACTGTGAGGTTTGAGCCAACACTGGTGAGCCCAACTTGCGCGGTTAACACCCACGGCGAATGCTTGCGCCCATCGGTCTCACGGCGTTCAAACACCACAATATTTGGGCTCTCGCACACAGATTGCACCATACGCAAGCGTTTTGATCGAGCAAATGGCCCCACTTTGCCTCGCAACTCAACCAGCCAAGCGCTCATCCCATCTGATCCAATTGGCTCAACCGTTACTTGATGCACGATGCTGAGCCATTGCGGATATGTCGTGAGATTGGCCACTGCCGCAAAGAGTTTTTCTACGCCAACAGGTGCTTCAACAGTTGCAGTTACATCCATAAATATCGTTTATCAAGGTATGTCGAACTCATTGAACGCTTCGCGTTCGAGCTCATCTACAGGTACATCATCAACTACATCATCAACTACCGGTCGTGGATATTCAATTGTTTCGTCAAGACCAAAGGCACGACTCAACAATTTTCCTTTTGGTCGCAACACTCCACCCAAGTCATCAGTGCGATCAAATTGCGGAGCCCATGGCATAGCTTTTGTTTCCTCAAGGTCTGCATCGCGCACAACCGGCTTGGCAGCTGGTGCTTGAACTTCTTCAAATTTTTCCACGTCTTGCTTGTCGGTCTGAAACAACATCGGTCGCACTACTGGTTTCTTTTTCTGCTTCGAATCAGTCGCTGACTTTTTTGCGCTTGCCTTCGCAGGCGCTACACCTGATTTGGGTGTCTTAAATAAACGCGGTGGGTCCTCTCGGCGATCATCAATTGACCAACCTTTTGGCACACTCATTCGGTCGCCGTGAGTAACGCACAATGCACTTCGACGCTCACCCTTGACCACTTCATAGTTCTGGAGCGTCAGTAGCAAACTGTGCGGATCAATAATGTATTCAACCGCTGCTGGTTGCGCACATCCTGGTCTTTCGCACTGCTGGGCCACAACTAAACACTAGTTCTCGTGGGCGATATGGGCCTCGATCCCACGACTTCCACGATGTGAACGTGGCGCTCTTCCGACTGAGCTAACCGCCCGAGGCTGTTGAGGTTACAGCCAGCTATTGGCTCGGTACAACGCACGCCTGACCCATTCCTTGCCGATCCCGTATCGCTTCCGTATCGGATGGGCATGTCATGTCAAAACCTATTAATTGCCGCACAACTCCATAATGATCCTCTTCGCACCCCACTTCAACGGCAAGTTTGTTGGCGTCAACGACGACACATGATCCCGACTGCAACAAGCCGTCTGGTTTTGCTGGAGCAATCGGATCACTCAACACATTGAGCACCAGCACACCTGAAATAGCGATCGCAAGAATCCATCCGATCAGACTCTTAGGAAAATGCCCACGCACGATGGGGGTCGGTGGAAACGAATCATCAACCTCGCCATCTGCACCAAACAACTCTTCGTCGTATGCGCGCCTGAGATCGGCGTTTGACAATGTCGACCAGGCCCAAACTACTTCTGCCATCTGCAGTGACGCAGTTGGTGATGCAACGACCGCACTATCAGGATGAATAACACGGACTTTGTCTCGATAAGCAGTGCGTATCTGTTCTATTGATGCAGTTGGTGTTACCCCAAGCACTTCATAATAATTTTCGTTTTGTTGTGACATCAATACCCAACCGCTATGTCAACAATGCCGATCAACTGCTCACCAGACGCAAAGCGACGCACGTTCTCAGCAATTCGTACAGCCAACAATGGCGGAACCATCTCGGCGGTATTACCGACATGAGGTGTGATGATGCAGTTTGGCAGTGACCACAACGGGTGCCCTGTGGGCAGTGGTTCCGGATCGGTGACGTCCAACGCCGCCCCACCAATCTCGCCTGTTTCAAGTGCCCACACTAGGTCGTCGGTAACAATTTGCTTTCCACGCCCGACATTGACGATCCACGCGTGCGACTGCATTGATTGAAACTCTGCTTTACCCATGATGCCGTGCGTTTGTGGTGTCAGCGCAATTGCCATGAGTACTGCGTCAGCACGAAGAAGTGCTTCATGCAAACGAGAGGTGGTGAGTACAACATCTGCTCCAGGCACATCACCTTCGCGATTACGCACCACAGTGATATGACAATTGAACGGCTTGAGCATCGAGATCAACGACTGCGCAATACCGCCAGCGCCAAGAATTGTTACGCGCGCTCCAAACAACGTGCGACCGTGATCTTCGGTCCACTGTTGTTGCCGCGCATAGCCAGCAATATGTCGCATGCCTCCGAGCAACAAACCAAGGGCCAGTTCGGCAACTGCTCCACCAAACACTCCTTTGGCACTTGTCCATGTGCGTGTTTCATCGATATAGGGCATGTATGTTTCGACACCCGAAAATGGAACCTGCACCCACGTGATACCCGGATTATTTGCAAGAGTTTCAATAAGTTGCGCCGTTGAATCAAAGTCGGTCCACACAAGCCCTTGCGCTTCGGACGCATCTACGACTACTCCGCCACCCGCTCGCACGGCATCGCATGCCCAACCAGCATCACCTTGTGGCCCAACAGCAATCTTGGGCACAGCCTTGCCTTGCGCCACGAGCTACGAGCCGCCAGTAAATGTGGCGGCAATCTTGCTCGCCGAATCGCCTCCGCGACGCAGGATGACCGCCAAAAACCACAGCGCACTCAGGGTCACAATAAATAATAGAGACGCGCCTACACCCCAGAACGGTTTGATCGTGCTGCGAGTAGCGCCCAACAGTGCAACTGGGAATGTTGTCGATCCGGCCTCACTGATCAATGTCGAGATCACGGCATTGTCGAGACATAGTGCAAACGAAAGCAACCCGCCAGCCACCATCGCCGACGCGATCAGTGGCAACGTGATCTGTCTAAAGGCGCGACCAGGAGGTGCACCCAAGTCGCCTGCAGCTTCTTCGAGAGACTCATCAATGCCGGCAAGTCGCGCACGAACAATCAGAGTTACCACCGCACTCGCATACAACGACTGCCCCACCCATAGTTTGTTGATGCCACCGTTAAACGGACCCCAACCACTGGTAAAAATAATGCCAACGATTGGAATCTCTTTGATTCGTGGAAACCAAGTAGCCAGGGCAACAGCGTCCATGATTTCTGGTGTCACCAAAATCAAAAAAACCGTTGCCATAAAAAACGTTGTCCATCTGCCAGGCCGGCGAGCAAGCGCAACTCCAGACATTCCGCCAATGATCACCGCAATGACCGTTGCACCAAATGCGGCAATAAACGAATTACGAATTGCATCTCCAATGCCCGTGAAATCAAAGATTGTCCGATACCACTCGGTCATCAGACCATTCAAGATGAGTGCAAAAACGAAAGAAGCAACCACAATCCACGACGACACAAACTTGGGGACATTGTCGCGACCTTTAATCAATCGTTTTATCACAATACCTATGACAAGCAATGCGACAAATCGAATGAGCACTCCCACCATTTCGCCACCATTAAATAATTCGCCCCACCATTTGGTGCTGGTCTTACCAGACCAAATCGTGAATGACCCACCGTTGTTAAACGAATGCAGAAACACCAGCAAGATTGGGATAAACAAAAACACCAGTACAAGTACCGTCCACACACCAAGTGCTTTCGGTAACACTTCAATCTTTGCCTTGGTGCGTGGCTTGATGTGTTTTGCTTGCTCAAGAGTTCGTTCGTGCATCTTGCGACGCAAGTTCTGCACTGCAGGCGAAGCAAGCGAATTGATGAGCGGAACAATCTTCATCGCTACAAACCCAACACCGAGCGACAACAGCACTGCTCCAATCATCAAGATCGCCATTGCCGAACCAAGCGGCCAGTTTTGTGCACCGCTAAATTGCGACGCAATCATTGCGCCGATCATGTTGCCTTTTGCGCCACCAAGCACAGTTGCTGTCACATAGTCGCCGCACATTGGAATAAACGTCAGCAACACACCAGCCACAATGCCCGGACCAGCAAGTGGCAGTGTCACCCCAAAGAATGTTGCAACACGCCCTGCGCCCAAGTCTTTGCTGGCCTCACGCATGCGCACATCGATCCGATCAAGTGCCACGAAGAGCGGCAAGATCATGAACCCGAGGTAGTTGTAGACAATTGCAATTTGCACCGCAAGCGGAGTCTCAAGGATCTGAATTCCGTTTTGACCTATCCACCCCATTCCGACCAGCCATTTGGAAAATGTACCATTAGGGGCAAGCGGAATTCTCCATGCAACTGTGCGAATCAGGAAGCTCGTGAAGCTCGGCACAACCACTGCGGCCAGAATGATTGCTTTCCATTTTTCTGGCACCTTGAATGCAGCGAAATACGCGACCGGCAATCCGATCAACACGCACATCGCCGTGGCGATCACCGAAATACGAAGCGTCCCTCTAAAAGTCTTAAAGAAGGTTTCATCGAAAACTGCCGAATAACTGTGTGTCGACAAGTGGCTGAAGTCAACTGGCAATAATTTTGTCGAGTCCTTGGTGCCGAACGAATAGAACACGATGAAAGCAATTGGTAACGCAAAGAACAGCAGATACCAAATGATTGCAGGCAATGCGAGCAGGTATTTAGGCCCGTGAAACCTCTTTTTAAATCGTGTCGCGACCGTTTCGGTCACCCCAGATCAGCCTCCGGCCTTTGCCTTCGACTTGTTCAAGATGTCAATGAGTCGATCAAGGGCTGGAGTAATGATTTGTGTGTGCATGGTCTTGACTTGGTCGTCACCAAAGAAAATCATGTCACCCTTTTCTAGATCCGGTGCAATCTCGCCAATCAGCGTCGACATGTTCTTCATGCCGGTGTTGTAGCCGTGATACTGCAAGTCACGAACTGAAATCTCTGGAATTAAATCCCAGTTGATCCACGCGTGCGCGGCCTCTGGGTTTGGTGCGCCTACTGGAATGCAGTAGTTGTCCATCCACAGTTCGGTATCTGGCGTACCAAGTACCCACTTCCAATCTTCGGGGTTGCCACCTGCATCCGCAATGCGTGTGTATGCCTGACGAGCATCACCATTCCATGCCATGGCGATTGAATAAGCACCTTCAGCAAGTTTGGTCGATGGGTAACTGTCAAACGCCTTGATGTGCTGAGCGAACTCGTCAACCAAGAATTTTTCGGCTGCGTCCAGGCTGGCTGCATCTTCGGTGTTCCAATCAATGCCATTAGCCCAGAACCACATTCCGCAATAGTTAGGAGCAGCATCGATCACTGCGCACTGGCCAGAAGCTTCGCCCATGCATGTGTCAATAAAGTCCTGCCAAGTTGCGAGTTCCTTTGAGATCTTGGTTGTGTCGTAGAAGAAACCAGTAGTGCCCCAGTTCTTGCACACCGAGTAATCATTTGTTGTGTCCCACGCCTGACCGAGGTACAGCGGGTCGACGTTGACCATGTTTGGAATTAACGACTTGTCAAACTTTTGCAACAATCCTTTTTCAATCATCTGTGTGATGTAAGGACCAGTTGGTACAACGATGTCGAAGCCGCTCGCCCCACCGCTGGTTGCCAACTTGGTGATCAAGTCTTCGTTACTTGCGTAGTAGTCAACTTTCATCGTCACGCTCAAAGTTGACGCAGCAAGTGCGCCTACAAGTTCTGGATCGTTGTAATCGCCCCACGTGTACATAGCCAACGTGCCACTTGCAGTGTTAATAACGCGACTCCAGTCGCCACTTGCCAAACCGTCTGTTGAGCCAGCAGCAGTATCTGTTGTTGCCCCACCGTCAGATGACGAATTTCCACAAGCTGCTGCAATCAATGCAAAACCAGCAAGCGCAGTTCCACCTTGCAAGAATGCGCGACGTGAGAGCTTCTCGCGAAAGCTGTCTGGTGCCAACATGTTGAGTTGTTTTGGTGATTCTTTTTTCATTTCATACTCCTATTGTCGTTGTTGATGATCTTTGTTTGATATTAGTCATGAGCCGGCGCTGCCATGACAACACTGGCTTGCCTCGCCGAAAACAGATACACATCTTCAGCCGACCACGAGCACCACACTGTTTCGCCCACCGCAAACCGTGACGGATTGGTGCGAGCCACCATCACCAAAATATCGCGACCTTTGGCGCTCACTACGTACTGCAATACATCACCGAAATGGGACACTCCGGCGACCTTTGCCTCAACCGCGTTTGTCGTCTGGGCTGGTTGTGCTGCAGACAAGTTGATGCACTCTGGACGCACCGCAGAAAGAGCGGCTTCACCATTTGGCACATTCTCTTCAGGCCGAGTTGCTACAAACACTGTGCCATCGTCGGCTCGAGCACCGTCCTCGGTTGCAATACCCTGCCAGAAGTTGTTGCGACCAATAAATCCGGCAACAAATGCAGACGTCGGATGCTCATACACAGTTTCAGGGTCACCCAACTGCTCAATGTGGCCGTCGAGCATGATGGCAATGCGGTTCGACATGGACATTGCTTCTTCTTGGTCGTGAGTAACAAATACGAATGTGATTCCTAGTCGGCTCTGCAACAACTTCAACTCGATCTGCATCTCTTCGCGCAGTTTTCGGTCGAGTGCCCCGAGTGGTTCGTCGAGAAGCAAAATACTTGGACGATTTACGAGTGCGCGCGCGACTGCAATGCGTTGCTGTTGGCCGCCCGACATTTGTCGTGGTTTACGTTCTGCCAGCTTGGTCATTTGCACCATGTCAAGTGCTTCCATGACACGAGTTGCGGTCTCTATCTTGTTGACACCTTTTTGTCGTAATCCGTAAGCAACGTTTTCGGCAACTGACATGTGCGGAAAAAGCGCGTAGTGCTGAAACACTGTATTGACGTCGCGCTTATACGGCGGCACGCCTTGCACCTCAAGACCGTTGATGCGGATAAAGCCTTCGTCTGGTTGTTCAAAACCTGCGAGCATTCGAAGCGTCGTTGTCTTGCCGCAACCAGATGGACCGAGCAAAGAAAGAAACTCGCCTGCCTTAATCTGCAGATTGATTCCATTAACAGCGAGCACGTCACCGTACTTCTTCGTGACGTTGATCAGTTCAACTGAACCGCGCTCGCTATTTTCCATGCTTCCCCCGTGCTCTTGTTTTCTACAACTGGCTAACTGTTGAGGTTAATCATCACATGCTTGATGCGCGTGTAATCATCCAATGCATATGCCGATAAATCTTTGCCGTACCCCGACTTTTTGTATCCACCGTGAGGCATCTCGGCGACCATCGGGATGTGGGTGTTGACCCAAACGCAACCAAAGTCAAGATTTTTTGTCATGCGCATTGCGCGACCAAGGTCGCGTGTCCATACCGAAGATGCGAGCGCATACTCAACGCCGTTGGCCCATTTGAGCGCCTCTTCTTCGTCACTAAATTGCTGCACAGTGATGACCGGTCCAAACATTTCATTCTGAATCATCTCGTCTTGCTGTTTGAGGTCACAGATCACGGTTGGCTCGAAGAAATAACCCGCTCCGCTGATTTGTGAACCACCTGTTGTGATGCGGGCATGCTTTGGTGTGCGATCGACAAACCCCTTGACCTTGCTCAAGTGTGTTTCGTTATTGAGTGGCCCGTAGAGCACGTCTTCGCTTGGCTTGCCAGTCTTAGTTTTCTTGGCGGCTTCGGTCAGTGCGTCAACAAAGTCGCGGTAAATTTTTGGTCCTGCAATGACCCGCGTTGCTGCGGTGCAGTCTTGTCCAGCATTGAAGTATCCGGTCATTGCAATTGTCTCAACCGCAAGCTCGATATCGGCATCATCAAAAATAATGACAGGTGCTTTTCCGCCGAGTTCGAGATGCACACGCTTCAAGCTCTTTGCAGCGGCTTCAGCCACTTCCATTCCTGCTCGCACCGACCCAGTGATCGAAACCATTCCTGGCGTGTCGTGCGTGACCATTGCGCGTCCTGTATCGCGGTCTCCACAAATCACGTTGAGTACGCCTGGAGGCAACACTTGACCAGCGATCTTTGCAACCAATGCAGTCGATGCAGGTGTGGTGTCACTTGGTTTGAGCACAGTGGTATTACCCGCAGCAATTGCAGGAATAAATTTCCAGACACCCATCATCAGCGGATAATTCCATGGCGCAACTTGGGCACACACGCCGATTGGCTCGCGACGAATGTATGAGGTGAAGTTGGTCATGTATTCGCCTGCGCTCTTACCTTCGAGCATTCGTGCAGCACCAGCAAAGAAACGAATCTGATCCATCATCGGTGGCACTTCTTCGCCAAACGTAATGGCGCGCGGCTTACCGGTGTTCTCGATTTCGGCTTCAATCAATTCAGTCATATTGGCTTCCATCGCATCGGCGATGTCGTTGATTGCCTTTTGGCGTACTGATGGCGTGGAGTGTTTCCACGAATCGAATGCATCTGCAGCCGCCTTCATCGCATTGTCTACATCTGCAGGGCCCGACAATGCGGCCGTTGCATACTGCTTGCCCGTGACTGGGTCAATAATCGGGGTCGTGCGACCATCTTGTGCTGCAACTTCTTTGCCATTGATGTAGTTATTGAACGATTTCATAGGACAACACTAACCAGCGACATCAAGTGCTATGAAATACCAAGCCATCAAATAGCAGCACCCCACTTAGGCGTAGTGTCGGGCTATGGCATCAAGCATCAAAACACTCGGTGTGCCCAAAGAAATCAAGACTTTAGAGGGCCGTGTCTCTTTGACCCCAGACGGAGTGCGCGAATTTGAGCGCCTCGGCATTGAAGTATTTGTTGAGAAAAGCGCTGGAGAAGGCGCATCCATCAGCGACGCCGAATACGTAGCAGCGGGAGCCACGATTGTGCCGACTGCCGCTGACGCATGGAGCCAGCAAATGGTTGTCAAGGTCAAGGAGCCAAAGGCTGAAGAGTTCGGCTTTTTACGACCCGATCTCACACTGTTTACATACTTGCATCTCTCGGCTTATCCAGCGGTTGCTGCAGCATTACAAAAGTCGAAGACGACGGCCATTGCATACGAGACAGTGCAACTCGAAGATGGATCACTGCCGCTGCTTGCGCCGATGAGTGAAATTGCTGGCCGACTTGCAACCCAGGCCGGTGCACATTTTCTTGAGCGCCCACAGGGTGGTCGCGGAGTCTTGATGGGCGGCGCACCTGGTGTGCGACCAGCGAAAGTTGTTGTGATCGGTGCCGGCAACGTTGGATACAACGCCGCATGGATTGCGGCAGGCATGCAAGCCGAAGTGATCATCCTTGATAAAAATCTGGATCGCCTTCGATACATCGAACAAATTTGCATTGGTCGCACCACGACGCTTGCATCAAATCGTGGCGCAATCGAGCGCGTGCTTGCCGACGCCGATCTGCTGATTGGCGCAGTACTCGTTGCAGGCGCACGTGCGCCAGTTGTTGTCAGTGAAGACATGGTGCGCAGTATGAAACGCGGCTCGGTGATTGTTGATGTGGCTGTTGATCAAGGGGGATGCATCGCAACGACACACGAAACCACTCACACCGAACCCGTGTATGAGACTCATGGCGTCATTCACTATGCAGTTGGCAACATGCCAGGCGCCGTGCCAAACACCAGCACCTATGCACTCACCAACGCGACTCTTCCCTATCAATTACAAATTGCAACACTGGGTGCACGCGATGCAGCAGCAAACAGTGCAGCAATCCGACTTGGAGTCAACACTGCAAATGGGCACATCACAAGCGAGCCTGTCGCTCGAGAACTTTCAACAGATTTTGTCAGCCCCGAAGACGCACTGGCATAACAACAAGTTTTTCTAGTCGCAGCAACTGTCGCGCCAGCCGCACGACCCACACCTGAAGTGTGCGTGCTCGGCATACAAACCAGAGCCGCAATGCGGACACTCCGAAAAAATTCCGCGTGGCGAATTACACGTAGCCGCACTCGTTGCGGTGACGCTTGACATCGTTTGAGCGCCAGATGCTGTTGTATCGTGGAGGTCAAGTTCGCGCTCAAATGTTTGATCCATAACCAGCATTCTTGCCGATCCCGCCACGAACATGACTGATACCAACGACACACCAATCCATAAGCCACAACGTGGGAGCGCTCGCGCAGCACTCGGTGTTCGCGACTTTCGCCTTGTCTGGTTTGGATCCTTGGGCTCAAATATTGGCACGTGGATGCAAAATGTCGTACTTCCTGCCTACGTCTACCACCGCACAGGCAAAGCATCGGTTGTGGGTTTGCTCATCTTTGCCCAACTCGGACCCCTGCTTTTCTTATCTATTCCTGCAGGTGTTATCGCCGATCGTTTTAACCGCAAAAAATGGCTGATCTCGATGCAAGTTGTGCAACTTTCTTTTTCAGTGGCACTCGCAACACTCGCACTCGGCACTCCACCAATCTGGGCACTTTTTGCGGCAGCTTTCGGTGTGGGTATAGGAAATGCGCTCAATGCGCCTGCGTGGTCTGCAATGTTGCCATCGCTCGTACGACCTGAAGATTTATCGGGAGCAATTGCACTCAACAGCACAGTCATTAACGGTTCGCGCGTCGTTGGCCCAATCATCGTTGCTGTCTTTTCTCAATGGGGTGCCACCACAGCACAGTTCTTTTATTTCAATGCCGCGACATATTTATTTGTTATTTTTGCGCTACTCAGAGTGACAGTGCCCGATTTTGTACCAGACCCAACGCAGGGCTGGCGACGCTTCACCGTGGGTGTGTCAATTGCGCGCGACAGGCCGGTCGTGCGTCGCCTCATTGTTTCGCTAGCCACGTTTTCGCTGCTCTCGTTGCCTTATGTTGGCCTCTTCCCTGCAGTTGCTCGACTTACGTTCAAGATTGACGAAAGCGGTGTCACATACAAGTGGCTGTATGCCACATGGGGTTTCGGCGCATGTCTTGGCGGACTTGCAATCGGCACCGTCTTTTCACACGTTGACATGCGTCGACTCATTCAGTGGGGATTCGCGGCATTTTCTGTTGCGATGTTTTTGTTTGCACTTTCGCAGTCGCCTCTACCAGCATTCATCTCTGGATTCTTTTTGGGATTTGCCTATTTCTTTACAACAACATCAATGATGACTGTTGTGCAAATGCGGCTCGAACCCGCAGTTCGCGGTCGCGTGCTTGCACTGTGGTTCATGGCATTTGGCGGCCTGATTCCGTTTGGCAATATGTTTTTCGGACCACTCATCGATCGATATGGTTCGCGCGGGATGCTAATGATCAGTTCCGCAACCGCCCTTTTCCTTGCGTGGCGATGCAATATTACGGCTCTCGACAAAAAACAAGCCGAGATCAAGGCGTAGCGAGCATTGCAACCAATTTCTCAAGTTGAGCAACTCGAGAACCCTTAATCAAAATAGTTGCAGTATTTTCTACTGTTGAAAGAATTGCCGCAACTTCGTTGCGCGTTCGAGATGGCACCTCGTACATATCTGTTTCAACAGCGATGACCTCGATGCCAAGTTGTTTAGCAAGTTGAGAAATCTGCAGATGATCTTGTTCGGGCTCCGACAACTCGGCCATTACTCCAAGCACTGCAATGCGCCGACTTGCTTTGGTTGCACTCAAAGCATGCAACGCTGCTGCCATTGATGCAGGGTTTGCGTTATATGAATCGTCAATGATCAACGCGCCACCGTGTGCAGTTCGGTGTTGCATCCGCATCTCCGACAAGACCGACAACGATATGGCATCTGCCGCTCGCTGCAGATCCAACCCCATTACGCCAGCAACTGCGATGGCTCCAACTGCATTGTGCGCCATGTGCTCGCCCGGCACATTCATTTTCCACGATGCTCTGCCCCACGGCGATTCAACAGTCACCAGCGCACATGCACGCTCATCCAAGACACAACTCGTCATTCGCACATCCGCCGTTGGCGCCACACCATATGTAATGACTCGAGCACTCGTAAGTGACTGCATTGCCACAACACGATCGTCGTCGGCATTCAAGATTGCAAACCCAGAAGCATCGAGCGCCTTGACAAGTTCGCTTTTGGCACGAGCAACGCCGTCAATGTCTCCCACTCGTTGGGTATGCGCCGAAGCAACCTTTGTGACGACACCGATATTGGGCCTAGCAACCGTGCACAGGCGAGCTATCTCGCCAAAGCCACGCATGCCCATCTCGAGCACGAGCGCCTCTACATCGTCAGGTGCATTCAAGATGGTGACTGGCAGACCCTGATCATTATTAAAGGATCCTTCATTTGCCGTTACTCGCAAAGTTGATCCAAGTGCTGCGGCAACAAAATCCTTTGTACTTGTTTTGCCAACAGAACCAGTAATGCCAACAACACGATTGGCAAGTTGTGCATCGAGTTTGTTTCGACCCCAAGCACCTAGTTGCAACAGTGCAGTGAGTGTGTCTGGCACCGTGATTGATGTACGCCCAAATGTTTTGCCAGTTGTCAAATATGCGCCAGCACCTGCGCTCAGTGCGGCTAAGACAAAATCGTGCCCATCGCGCTCGGCCACAATCGGCACAAAGAGTTGCCCAGGTCGCACGCTGCGCGAATCAAAACTGACACCCGAAAGATGGGCATTTTGACCAACGAGTGTTCCGTTGGTCGCCTTCGCCACATCGGCAGCCATCAAGCGCATACCGCAATCCTACCGAGCAAAGACAATGCCATGAATTGCTAGTACCGTGTTTTTGATGACATCACCACAACGCATTCACGTCGTCGTGCTCTTTGGCGGAGAATCTGCTGAGCACGATGTCAGTTGCGTCACGGCTGCGCATGTGCTTCGCGCTCTCGACAACGACAAATACCGAATCACCACAGTAGGTATTACTCGCCAAGGTCAATGGTGCCTCGTTAACGAACACTCGCCCGACAAGTTGGTTGCAACTGGTGTGCCGATCTCGATCACACAGATTGTCGCCGATGCTCGCAGCTTTGAGCGCACAGTGGTGCTTCCATTACTGCACGGACCACTCGGCGAAGACGGCACCATGCAAGGCGTACTTGAGGTTGCAAACATTCCCTATGTCGGTTCAGGTGTTCTTGGCAGCGCTGTTGCAATGGACAAAGGTGTTGCCAAACAATTGCTCGCCGTCAATGGAATTCCCCAACCAAAATATGTATCGCTGCACGAACAGCACATCACCGATGCTGCTCTTCAACATGCAATTGACACTCTCGGACTTCCTGTATTTGTGAAACCTGCCAACATGGGTTCATCTATTGGTGTCACAAAGGCTCGCAATTTAGGTGAACTTCGAAAATCAATAGCCCTTGCTGTTACGTATGACGAATGGGTGCTTATTGAAGAGGCAATTGTTGGGCGAGAAATTGAAGTTGCGGTTCTTGGCAACCTCACTGTTCGCACATCTGTTCCAGGAGAGATTATTCCGAGTAGCGAATTTTATGATTACAACGACAAATATGTGAGCGACTCAGCGCAGCTCAAGATTCCCGCACCACTTACCGCAGTCGAAACTGAAGCCGTGCAAAAACTCGCTGCAGTTATTTTCCACACATTGCGTGCCGAAGGCATGGCCCGTGTCGACTTTTTCTATGAAGAAGGTGGGCGCGGATTCTTGTGCAACGAGATCAACACAATCCCGGGGTTCACCCCAATCTCGATGTATCCAAAGTTGTGGCAAGCATCTGGAGTCTCGTACTCACAGCTTCTCGACGAACTTATCGAGTTGGCATTTGACCGCCACTCACGTCGGCGCCGCAATACGGCGCGTTAATGCAAATCTTCTAGCTGCCAGAAGCAGGAATATTCAAAATTTGACCTGGATACAACAGTGCCCCAGAACTATTAAATCCGTTAGCGCTCAGTAGCGAGCCAAGCGATACGCAGAACTTTCTGCGAATGATGTACATGGAGTCACCCCTCGCAACTTTGTATGTGCCAGCAGGGCGGGGGTCGCAGCCAGGCTGACTTGGGCCCGCAGCAACATCGGGCGCCACATTGATCTGCGGATTGTTCACCGTTGCAGTGGGCGGAATTTTGAGAATTGCTCCCGGAAATGGAAACTGGCTTGTTGCAACGAGTCCATTCCACGACAACAGCTCGGCCACCATGATGCCGTACAGATTGGCAACCAAACTCGGCGAATCACCTGCCCGTACCGTATAAATCTGTTCAACACCAACCGCACCGATAGGCAACGTGGTCACGATGTTTGGCAACGTTGACTGCACAGGTGGAATCGTTGCAAAATCAGTTGGGCCAACTGGCACGATCGTTGTTGCAGTGCCCGCAATTGTGGTGCTGCACGCTCCAACAAAAAATAGGCTCGCCAAAACCACAGTTGCGTGTTGGATTGCTTTCGTACTGCTCTTCATTGCCCTCAATAATAGGCGAATATTACGACGCGTGAAGCTATGCCATTGGGTGAGCAGATGCAACGATCGGCGTCGGAAGCGTTGATGAGCCCATCAATCGCTGATCAACGGCTGCAGCGCAGGCACGGCCTTCGGCAATTGCCCACACGATCAGGCTCTGTCCGCGACCCATGTCGCCAGCCACAAATACACCAGGGATATTTGTTGCATACTCATCTGTGCGCGCAATGTTGCCGCGCGCATCCAGTGCAACGCCAAGCTGATCGAGCCATGCCTTTTTCTCTGGGCCAATAAATCCGAGCGCAAGCAACACCAAGTCAGCTTGCAACTCACGCTCTGTTCCTGGCACAGTCACAAACTTTCCGTCAACAAGTTCAACTTCATTCAGCACAAGAGCGCGTACGACACCTTCAGCATTGCCAACAAATCGATCTGTATTCACGCTGAATACTCGCTCGCCACCTTCTTCGTGGGCCGAACTTGTGCGAAACACCAGACTCCATTGCGGCCAAGGATTTGCATCGGCTCGCACATCAGGCGGGCGCGGCATGATCTCGAGTTGCGTCACCGAGAGTGCACCTTGTCTGTGCGCCGTGCCCAGGCAGTCGGCACCTGTGTCACCTCCACCAATGATCACCACATGTTTTCCGTGAGCACTGATTGTCGTTTCCGATATGTCACCTTGTTGCACGCGATTACTTGGAGGCAAATATTCCATCGCTTGATAAATGCCCTTCAGCTCTCTGCCTGGCACTGGCAGATCGCGCCATTGCGTTGCACCGCAGGCCAACACCACTGCATCATGCGACGCCACCAACACATCAATGTCGACATTGTCACCGACAGCAGCATTAACCCGAAATTCTGTTCCCTCTTGCGTCATCTGCTCGACGCGTCGATCAATATGCCGCTTTTCCATTTTGAATTCGGGAATGCCGTAACGCAACAAACCGCCGATGCGATCATCGCGCTCCAACACCACCACATCGTGTCCGGCACGAGTGAGTTGCTGTGCGGCAGCCAAACCAGCAGGACCAGAACCTATGACGGCAACACGTTTGCCAGTCTTGTGAGCAGATATAAATGGTGTGACCCAGCCTTCGTTCCACGCTCGATCAATAATTTCAACTTCAACCTGTTTGATCGCAACCGGATCTTGATTGATTCCCAAAACGCACGCAGACTCGCATGGCGCAGGACACAAACGGCCAGTGAATTCAGGAAAATTATTTGTCGCATGCAAGCGGTCAAGTGCGTCACGCCAATTATCGCGGTACACCAAGTCGTTCCAGTCGGGAATCAAGTTGCCAAGTGGGCAGCCGTTGTTGCAAAACGGAATACCGCAATCCATGCACCTGCCCGCTTGATGCTTCAGGTCATCAGCCGGAAATGCTTCGTAGACCTCGCGCCAGTCTGCAACACGCACTGGTATCGGGCGACGCTTTGGCGTGGTGCGCTGCCAATGAATAAATCCTGTTGGCTCACCCATTGATCGGCTCCATCACTCGTCGAGATATTTCTTCCTCACTCACACCGTCGATCTTTGCTTGATCAATGATCGCCATTACGCGCGCATAATCGCGCGGCAACACTTTGCGAAACTTCAAATATGCAGTTGCCCAATCCTCGAGCATCCCCGCACCAAGTGGCGACGCGGTCAACAGCACATGCTGCTCGATCGTTTCGCGCAACCACGATGTATCGTGCGCATTTGGCTCTACAACATCCACCATCTCTGCATTGACCCGCGACTCAAATAATCCGTCTTCGTCATATACATAGGCGATGCCGCCGCTCATGCCAGCAGCAAAATTGCGGCCTGTAATGCCGAGCACAACCACTCGACCACCAGTCATGTATTCGCATCCATGATCGCCGATACCTTCTACAACTGCAGTAGCACCCGAGTTGCGCACGCAGAAGCGCTCGCCCACAAGCCCGTTGATAAATATTTCTCCAGATGTTGCACCGTACCCAATCACGTTGCCTGCGATCACGTTGTCTTGCGGGTGGAATGTCGCACGAGTGCTTGGCCGCAACACAATGCGACCACCCGATAATCCTTTGCCCAGATAATCGTTTGCATCACCATGCAAGTGAATTGAAATTCCCTTTGGCAAAAACGCACCGAGGCTTTGTCCAGCCGAGCCGGTGAAGCGCAATGTGATGGTGTCACTTGGCAAGCCTTCACTACCCCACTTCTTTGTAACGGCGCCTCCGAGCATTGTGCCAACCGTGCGATTGACATTGCTAATAGGCAAATCGAGTTGAATTGGTGTCGCATCATTGATTGCACCGACGCATTGCTTGAGCAATTGCGTATCAAGAGCATTTGCTAGGCCATGATCTTGCACAACCGAATGATGCAGCGTTTGCTGATACGGATTCTGTGCAACTGCCAAGATCGGCGAAATGTCAAGACCCTTGGCCTTCCAATGCGTGACTGCATGCCGTGTGTCGAGCACCTCAACATGGCCCACCGCTTCTTGCAGAGTCTTGAAACCAAGTTGTGCAAGGTACTCGCGCACCTCTTGAGCAATGTATTCAAAAAAGTTGACAACAAACTCTGGCTTGCCACTAAAGCGCTTGCGCAGTTCTGGGTTTTGTGTTGCAATCCCCACCGGACATGTATCGAGATGACAGACGCGCATCATCACGCAACCGCTCACCACAAGAGGTGCAGTTGCAAACCCAAACTCTTCCGCGCCAAGTAGCGCTGCCACAATTACATCTCGTCCCGTTTTCATCTGGCCGTCGGCTTGCACCACAATGCGGTCGCGCAATCCATTGAGCAACAATGTTTGTTGCGCCTCAGCCAACCCAAGTTCCCACGGCGCGCCCACGTGCTTCAGCGAAGTCAGAGGTGAAGCGCCAGTGCCTCCGTCGTGACCCGAGATCAGCACCACATCGGCTTTTGCCTTGCTTACACCAGCCGCAACAGTGCCAATACCAACCTCTGCTACCAACTTGACATGCACTCGCGCAGTTGGGTTTGAGTTTTTGAGATCGTGAATCAGTTGTTTCAAATCTTCGATCGAATAAATGTCGTGGTGCGGTGGTGGGCTAATGAGGCCAACGCCAGGAGTTGAGTAACGAGTTTTTGCAATCCACGGATACACCTTGTGTCCGGGCAATTGCCCACCCTCACCAGGCTTTGCTCCTTGGGCCATCTTGATCTGCAGGTCATCAGCATTCACTAGGTATTCGCTCGTCACACCAAAGCGCCCAGATGCAACCTGCTTGATTGCCGATCGCTTGGAGTCACCGTTAGATAGAGGAATGTTTCGTTCGGCGTCTTCGCCGCCCTCACCCGTATTGCTCTTGCCACCAATTCGATTCATTGCAATCGCCAAAGTTTCGTGCACTTCCGCCGAGATAGACCCGTAGCTCATTGCTCCTGTAGAAAAACGCGTGACAAGACTCGCCACCGATTCGACTTCATCGATCGGAATGCTTTGGCGGTCCGCTGTGAAATCAAAAAGTCCACGCAGGGTTGAAAGCACTCGAGACTGATCATCAACCGCCTTGGTGTATTGCTTAAACACGTCATATCTGCCTGCGCGAGTTGCGTGCTGCAATCGATACACCGTCTCTGGGTTAAACAAATGATGCTCGCCCTCGCGGCGCCACTGATATTCACCGCCCAACTCAAGTTTGCGATGCATGCGCTGATCGGGACGATGAGGATGAGCAATTGCATGACGTGCAGCTACCTCTGTTGCAATTTCGGTCAGACCAATGCCACCGAGTCGCGACACAGTTCCAGTAAAAAACTCGCCAACAAGTTCTTTACCAAGTCCAAGCGCCTCAAAAATTTGTGCGCCCGTATACGAGGCCACTGTCGACACACCCATCTTCGACATCACCTTGAGCACACCTTTGCCTGCAGCCTTGATGTAGTTGTTGACAGCCTTTTGCGAGTCAATGCCGCCGAGACCGTTTACTCCCTCGCCATCATTGGCAGCAATCATGTCTTCGATTGATTCAAATGCGAGATATGGGTTGATTGCTCCCGCTCCATAACCAATGAGCAATGCCATGTGATGCACTTCGCGTGCATCGCCACACTCGACTATCAAACCAACTTGTGTGCGCTTCTTTTCACGAATGAGGTGATGATGCACCGCGCTTGTGAGCAACAACGATGGGATCGGCGCGAAGACTTCGTCCGAGTTTCTGTCCGAGATCACGACAATGCGGGCACCGTTATCAATTGCCTCACTTGCGGTCGCGCGTGCTGCATCAAGCGCATCGCGCAGTCCTTGTTCTCCATCGGCAACCCGATACAAGCCACTTACTACAACAGATTGCAATTGTGGATACGTATTGTCATCGTTGATATGGATAATTTTTGCAAGATGATCGTTGTTGATGATTGGAAAAGGCAGCACAAGTTGTCGACAATGCTCTGGGCCTGCTTCAAGCAAGTTGCTCTCTGGTCCCACTGCAGTACCAATTGAAGTGACGACTTCTTCTCGAATTGCGTCAAGTGGTGGGTTCGTGACTTGAGCAAACATCTGCTGAAAATAATCGAACAGTAGGCGTGGTCGTGCAGAAAGTACGGCAATAGGTGTATCTGTACCCATCGAACCAAGCGGCTCTCCGCCACTCTTGGCCATTGGCGCCAAAATTATTTTGAGTTCTTCGTGTGTGTAACCAAACACCTGCTGACGGCGCAGCACGCTGTCGCGACTAAACACCATGTGTTCACGTGCGGGCAAATCGCTGAGCTCTACAAGTCCAGCGTCAAGCCATTCTTGATACGGCGCAGTTGCACTCAGTTGTTGCTTGATCTCATCATCTTCAACAATCCGACCCAGGTCAGTATCAATCAACAGCATTCGCCCTGGCTGCAACCGTCCCTTGCGAACAATTTTTGCCTGATCAATATCGACAACACCAACTTCACTGGCCATGATCACAATGTCATCGTCAGTCACCCAGTAGCGACTTGGTCGCAGACCGTTGCGGTCCAATACTGCTCCGATCAGAGTGCCGTCAGTGAAAGCAATACAGGCCGGTCCGTCCCACGGTTCCATCAAAGACGCGTGGAAGCGATAAAAAGCACGCTTCTCAGCGCTCATGGTCTTGTTGTGTTCCCACGCCTCAGGAATCATCATCATTACTGCATGCGGCAAACTTCGGCCACCCAAGTGCAGAAGCTCGAGCACTTCATCAAAACTCGCAGAGTCACTGCCGCCCATTGCACAGATTGGAAATGCTCGCTCTAGCCCCGGCAACAAATTGCTGCTCAATAAAGACTCCCGCGTGCGCATCCAGTTGCGATTTCCCTGCACCGTGTTGATCTCGCCGTTATGGGCAATAAATCGGTACGGGTGAGCAAGCGGCCACGAAGGAAAAGTGTTGGTCGAGAATCTGCTGTGCACAAGAGCAATAGCCGATTCAATTCGTGCATCGGTGAGGTCTGGAAAAAACATTGCCAACTGGGGCGTTGTCAACATTCCTTTATAAATGAGTGTGCGGCACGACAAAGACGGAAAGTACGTCTGCAACTCTGTAGGCAATTCGTGTTCAATGCGCTTGCGAGCAATAAACAACTTGCGATCCAACTCAATCTCCCGCGCACCATCCATGTCTGCAATAAATATTTGCGAGAATGCTGGCATCACGTCTCGCGCGCTCTTGCCAAGACAACTTGGGTCAACTGGCACCTCACGCCAACCCAACACATCGAGGTTTTGTTCTGCAATAATTCGTTCAACTGCAACGACTGCAGCGTCGCGAAGTTTTTTATCAGCCGGCAAAAAGGCAACACCGACCCCGTAGCTGCCTTCAG
>Ga0194049_1000137_pt1 | contig 28239 bp, 26 predicted proteins | sample JunL2225m_MetaG_FD_148665 | JGI IMG/M metagenome (GOLD analysis project Ga0194049, IMG submission 148665) | Anoxic zone freshwater microbial communities from boreal shield lake in IISD Experimental Lakes Area, Ontario, Canada - Jun2016-L224-25m | ecosystem: Environmental > Aquatic > Freshwater >... | reverse complement strand
TTTTTCAAACTTGAACTGCTCAAGACAAAGCATCAACTTAACCATTTCGCGCTCAAGAGCAAACTTTACATCAAAGCCCTACAAGCCAGTTTCGCCGAGCTTCAACGGCTCACTGCGTAACATCAGTAAATAACTCTTTGATGTTGAAAACGCTGTATACATTCGGCGCGATACGCAGCGGAACCGACATTGCGCCCCGGGGCTTGAGTCCCCATAACCCTTAACAACGCATTCCCAACCGCCCCGCCGCCCGTTATACTGCTTCCATGGATCATGATCACAGCTACAAACTCCTGTTTTCCCACCCCGAAATGGTTGCCGACCTGCTGCGAGGCTTCGTCCATGAGGACTGGGTGAATGATCTGGACTTCGCCACCTTGGAGCGGGTCAGCGACGGTTACGTGACCGACGATCTGCGCGAACGGGTGGACGACATTGTTTGGCGGGTGAGGCTTGGGCCGGAATGGATTTACGTCTATTTGCTGATCGAGTTCCAGTCCAGCGTGGATCAATTCATGGCGGTGCGGGTACTGGCTTATCTTGGTTTGCTTTATCAGGACATCATTCGCACCGGGGGCTTGACGGCGGAACGCAAACTACCTCCGGTGTTGCCCATCGTGCTTTACAATGGCAAGCCGCGCTGGACGGCGGCGACGGAGGTTTCCGAACTGATTGCCGCCGCGCCCACCGGGCTGGGCCGCTACCGCCCGCACCTGCGCTATTTATTGCTAGACGAAGGCCGCTATACCGAGAGCGAACTGGCCCCGTTGCGCAACTTGACGGCGGCACTATTCCGCCTGGAGAACAGCCGCACCCCGCAGGACATGGAACAGGTGTTGACCGCCTTGGTCGAATGGTTAAAGTCGCCCGGACAAGACTCGCTGCGCCGGGCGTTCACCGTCTGGCTGAAGCGGGTGCTGTTGCCGGGGCGGATGCCCGGCGTGGATTTCGAGAATCTCAATGAATTGCAAGAGGTGAAGAGCATGTTGGCAGAACGAGTAATCGAGTGGACTGAGGAATGGAAGCAGCAAGGCATTCAAAAAGGTATTGAACTGGGTTGGGAAAAAGGCCGGCAAGAAGGCCGGCAGGAAGGTCGGCAAGAAGGTCGGCAGGAAGGCGAGGCTTCTCTGCTATTCCGGCTGATGGAGCTACGGTTTGGCAGGGTGGACGAGCAGACACGCCACAGGCTGCAAACCGCCGACGCGGAAACCCTACTTCGCTGGGGAGACAGGCTGCTAAGTGCAGCATCGGCAGAAGATGTCTTAAGGGATTGAGTCCGCATAAATCAACTTTCCCGTCAGGTAAGGAGAGCGCAATGAAATTTAAATGTCCTTTATTGACACTAACCCCATGAGGCTTTCAAAATCCGAATTGCAAACTATAAGGGATATCCTGTATTCCGCAGACCCACAGGGGAGGATTTACCTGTTTGGCTCCCGTTCCAATGATAAAAGATAAGGGGGGGATATAGACTTATATTTTGAAGCCTCCAAAGCATTGGACTTAAGGGCCATACTGACCCTTGAGTATCGTTTGACATCACAGTGCGGAACACACGTTGACCTGTTGGTTAAAAATCCAAACGAGTCAGAACAACCCATTTTTTTTATAGCAAGACAAGGAGTGCTTATATGACAAAGGAAAACTAAATTTTACTTGCCAATTTGACGGCAACAAATCAAGCAATGCCTATTTGGATGGCGGAATATTGGGCAACGTTGCACTTAAGCCAAAACATCTTTTCATAATCAAAAACATGCGACTTTCATCAATGCAAACTCAGACAATTCGTCAAACCGTCACTGCCGTGCTTGGGCAAGAGGCTGAGATTGTCCTGTTCGGCTCGCGAGTGGACGAAAGCGCACGCGGCGGGGATGTGGATTTGTTGGTTACCGTCAGGCAAGCACCCGTGAACCCCGCCTACACCGCTGCGTTTCTCGCGGCCAAATTAGAACGGGCTTTGGAAGGTCGCAAGGTGGACGTTGTGCTTCGCGCCCCAGGTTCGCCTTTCCGGCCCATCCACGAAATTGCGTTGCGCACCGGTGTGGCATTATGAATGGCCGGCCCACTCTGCAACAACTTGTCCGTCTGCGTTCGCTCCTGCAAGTGGCCGAGGCGGAATTATATTATCTTACTCGCACCGATGCCCGGCTTTTTGCCATGCCATTGACCGTCGAGCAAATGGGCCAATTGCCTTTTGACGATGAATTGGCCGAGCGGGTCGATGCCTTCGTGGCCCGTTTTGGGCGATTGCAAGATACCGTGGGGGACAAATTGCTCCCTGCATTTTTAGTTGCCACGGCGGAAAAGCTCGGAACCGCATTGGAAAATCTTGATCGTGCCGAAAAACTGGGTTTGATCCAATCCGCCGATACTTGGTTGGCAGTGCGCAAATTGCGCAATCGTATGATTCATGAGTATGTGGGCGAACCTAGCGAATTGCAAAATGCGTTGACAGCCGCACACCAGAATATAACAGCACTGGCAGAAGCCTTGGCAAACATCAAAGACCGGCTCGTTGGCCTATTTCCTGAACTTGCCACTGCCGATGCCCCAGAACATCCAATTGCACTGAACCCGACAAGAGATTGCCTGCCATGACCCAATCCAAAAGATATGATACGGAAATAGTCGCCTTGTTCGTGCAGGGCTACGGCGAAACAGTGCGGGCAGCGCGAACGGAATGAGGCTCGACCCTGAAATTGTGCCACGCTTGGTGGCGGAGATGCGGCAGGTTTATGGAGCAATCGGCCAAAGCCATCCTCACCAATAATATAATCAATAACATGCGACTGTCATCAATGCAAACTCAGATATGTCAACATCACTAGCCGAAATCATCCAACGCGGGGAAGATAACGCGGTTGAATTCAAAAGTTCGAGATTCCGCAATGACAGCCTAGCCAAAGAAATTGTTGCCTTTTCCAATAGGTCGGGTGGGAGTATTTTCATAGGCATTGAAGATGATGGAACAATCAGCGGCATCACGGGGGAAGGCATTGAGGAACGGGTCATCAATATTTGCCGTACTTTGGTTGAACCTTCGGTGATTCCTGAAATTTATTCCCATCTTGCCGATGGCGAAAAGGTATTGGAAGTTCGCATCCCCAAGGGAATGTTTAAACCCTATAAGGTCAAGAACACGCATCGTTTCTATGTTCGAGTCGGTTCGGTCTCCATAGAACCTAGCACCCAAGAATTGGTGCGTTTGCTCCAGTCTGGAGGGGTGTATCATTTCGAGGTGACTTCCCTGCCCGGTACATCGCTTGCCGACGTTGACCTGTTGCGGTTTAGAACCTATTGTGAGGCTTATCGCAAAGTCGAGTTTGATGAAACGGATTTCGCCCGCCTTCTTTGCAATTGGCAACTGACCGACAAACAAGGGCAATGCTCCATCACAGGAATGCTTTTTTTTGGAAAAGACATTCCCCGTTTTTTGCCACAAGCGGGAATGCAATTATTCTATTTCGAGGGCATTGACCGCACGGGTGTTATTCTCGACCAGCGGGAATTATGCGAACCGATACCCGAAACCATTGACACTGCGGTTAGGTTTGTTTTAGCGCACAGTTCGGTCAAGTCGTTTTTTCCCACGCATTCAATCCGACGGGTTGATGTGCCAGAATATGAACTTTTTGCAGTCCGGGAGTTAATCGTCAATGCCTTTTGCCATCGTGATTGGTCGGTTTCCGGTCAAAAAATCCGTCTATCGCTGTTCGACGACCGGTTGGAGGTTTTTTCACCGGGGGCATTGCCCAATAGCTTGTCTCTTGAAAACGCCCTTTCGGGTGTCTCCTATTACCGAAACCCCAATATTGCCCAACTTTGCAAAGATTATGAATTGGCTGAAAAGGCGGGCAGGGGTTTGCAGAAAATTTTTAAAAACTTCCGTGAAAGCAATCTGCCCACACCGGAAATCGTTAATGATCCGGGCTTTTTCCAAGTGATCATGAAAAGGAATCGAGGTTAGTTGGCGTTGGAAACTATTGGCGTGAGCATGTTGGCGGCAATGCTTTCGACGATCTGGACGAAAGAGCAAAGTCTGGCGGACTTGGTCATCGTTCTGGTTACCGTCCACGGCACTGGATTCCGGCATCCATGCCGGAATGACGGCTTTTTTTACTCGCGCCAACAGGTGGCCCCCACCCGTTGCAATCCCTGCGTAAAACTTGTTAATAGGAATACATGAACATGAGCCAACTATCGAACAAGTGGATCTATGTCATCCTGACCCTTGTCACCTTACTGGGCTTGCAGTTGCGGTTGCAAGCAGTCCGCTACACCGAGGTGGATACGCCGGTTCGGGCCGATGCCAGGGGTTATTTGCTTTATGCCATCAACCTAAAACAATTTCATACTTATTCCCGTTCCCCGGATGCCCTTGAGGGCAAGGTGGCAAGCCCTACGCCCGATGCGATGAGAACACCAGGATATCCATTGTTCTTGCGCATGTTTATGGGTGATAATTTTTCAGATAAAACGCTCTATAATATTGAACTTGCTCAAGCTCTATTAAGTACATTGACCATCCTGCTGGCCTATGCAACATTTGCAAGCTTGCTTAACCGACCTCTAGCGTTAATAGTCGCACTGCTCACGGCGATTAGCCCACACTTGGTATTTACTAATGTTTTCATATTAAGCGAAAGTTTGTCCTGTTTCTTCCTAATGTCCTTTCTATGGGGCTTGTCAAGATGGAAGACAGACCCCTCATCTTGGCTTATGGTAGGTACTGGATTATTGCTGGCCCTAACGTCACTTACGCGACCATGGATGCAGTATTTTATATTGCTATTGATTCCATTGATGATATTTTATTCGCCAGTCGCTCGTCCCAAAAGAGAAGCAATATTACTCAGTGTTGGGTTTATTCTGCCTATGCTGATCTGGATGGGACGTAATTTAATTACCCTTGGAATTCTTTCTGACGACTCCGTGGTAATTAGCTCGCTCTATCAAGGACATTATGCTAGATTGATGTATGACAACCATCCAGAGACATTTGCTTATCCTTATCGGTTTGATCCTCGTGCGGCTGAAATCTCCGCATCTTTCGCTACAGTGTGGGCGGAAATTCTACGACATCTCAAAGAGAATACATTAGATTATATAGGCTGGTATGTGATCGGCAAGCCTTTATTTCTTTTTTCATGGGATATATTTGAGGGTTTAGGAGACTTATTAATATATCCAGTTTTACGAACCCCTTATTCCGATTTATCCCTTTTTAAAGTCACTCATGTGATTATGCGCAATTTACATGACTGGTTGGTAATGTTGGCGGCACTTGGCTGTATTGCTGCTTGGCTACCTAGTGCTTGGGTAGGCTTGGCGGGTGAACGGCGATTTCTGTTGCGCAGCCTAGCGTTCTTATTTGCCTATTTCGTATTAATACACTGCATACTAAAGCCCGAGGCGCGTTACTCGATTCCGATGCGACCAGTGATCTATGGCATGGCGATGTTCGGTCTATGGTACTTGGGTTGCCTATTGCGACCATTAGTATCTACCCTGGCTTCTAGGTTTTTCCACAAGATTTCTACATGATGTCAAAATAGCGAGGAATATCATGGGACTAGCCCAACGCGATGACCAATTGCACACCTATGCCGAGTATCTGACTTGGCCGGATGATGTGCGTTATGAACTGATTGAAGGAGTGGCCTATTTAATGGCTCCGCCCGCCCCCACGCTCGACCACCAGGATTTTGCCGGCGAAATTTACTTTCAACTCAGGAGGGCACTCGAAGGCAAGCCCTGCCGGGTGTTCATTGCACCGGTGGATGTGCGGTTGCCTAAGGTTAATGAGGCGGACGAACTCATCGACACGGTGGTGCAACCGGACGTGCTGGTCGTTTGCGACCCAAACAAGCTGGATCGCAAGCGCGGGGTGCGTGGCGCGCCGGACTTTGCGGTGGAGGTGTTGTCGCCTTCCACCGCCAGCCACGACCATGTGCGTAAGCGCCGAGTCTACGAACGGGCCGGGGTGCGGGAATATTGGCTGGTTCACCCCACCGACCGCATCGTCACCATTTACCGGCTGGAAAGCGGCGAGTTCGGTAAACCCGATGTCTGCGTATTGTCAGGCGAAACCCCCGTCGGCGTGTTGCCGGGCGTAGCCATCAGTTGGGATGACTTGATTCGTCGCATTCCCCAGCCCGAATGGTAGATGCCGAACGAACTCATCCTTGTCGATCAAATCGGCAAAAAATTCCACCGGACCCTTACCGGGGCCTTCCTGCACAGCCTCGCAACCATGGCCCGCAAGGCATTGTGCCTTCGCCCAAACGAAACTTTGGGCAAAGACGAGTTTTGGGCGGTGCGGGACATCTCCTTCATCGTCGAACGAGGGGAATGCCTGGGAGTGATTGGGCCGAATGGGGCGGGCAAAAGCACGTTGCTGAAACTCATCCATCGCGAACACCGCGCCGATGCGGGGCGGATCATTGCCTTGGGTTCGATCAAGTCCTTGCTCCGCATTGATTCGGGTCTCCAACCTTTGTTGAGCGGGCGGGAAAATATTTACGTCCGTTGCCAGCAAATGGGGCTGGGCAAGGGCGAAACCGATGCCAAACTTGATGAAATTATCGTTTTCGCAGGGCTTGAGGAGGCCATCGACGCACCGGTCAAGACCTATTCCGACGGCATGTACGCACGCTTGGAATTTTCCATCGCCACGAGCGTACAGTCAGATATTTTGTTGGTGGACGAAATCCTGTCAGTGGGCGATATCGCCTTTCAAATCCGGGCTTTGGACCGGCTCAACCAACTCAAGCGCAAGGGTGCGGCGATTGTTTTCGTGTCCCATTCGGAAATGAATGTCCGCCATGTCGCCGACCGTTGCCTGCTGCTGTTCAATGGCCGGCAAATTGCCCTAGGCAACCCCGATGCCCTGTTTTACAAGTATTACGAATCCGTCGGCTATCTCAACCACCGGTTAAAACCCTTGGGGGATTCGATGCAAACCGTCAAGGATGTGAGCGGCCCGGTCGCGGTCAAAAGTCTGCGAGCCACTGGAAAGGCCGAAGGCGAACTGACCGTGCGGACCGGGGGCAGCGTGGATTGGATTCTGGAATACGCATCGGAGAACGAAATTTTGGATGCCAGTCTGACATTGCATTTTAGAAATTTATCAGGTTTGCTGGTGGCCTCCGTCGATTCAGGCTTGACCGGCGAGCCCTTAAGGCTCCAAGCTGGCAGGGGGGGCATCGGCGTGTGCCTGCCGTTTTTGTCGCTTACGCCGGGAGCCTACCGGGTCGCAGCAGGCTTTTCCGTCGCGGGTGAATGGCTGGCCTATAACGGGTTTCTTCTGGAGTTTTATGTCGTGCAGAATAAAATGACCGCTTACCATGGGCTGATGGTCATGGATGCCAGATTCGAAAGCAGGGGTTCATCTTAAATTTCCTTCAGGGCGCTTGGGTGGCCTGAAGACCACCCTACGGGTAAAGACGTTCCCGTAAATGTCCTAAGCCCAAAGCGTGGCCTTTCTTTTTACCGCCGGGTGAAGTAGAGTCTAACATTCTATACCGCTGGCAAATTCCTGGATAAGAGGAACATACACGATGTCCACCCCCCCATCATTCACCCTGCCATTCGACAAGCTGCCGGTATCATTGCTGCTTTTCCCCATGCCGCATGCCGTCGTCATGCCGGGCTGCCAGTTGCCGCTTAACATCTTTGAGCCTCGCTACTTGAACATGGTCTTCGACGCGCTTGCCGAACAACGTTTGATTGGAATGGTTCAGCCGGAGATTTCCGCCTCCGACGAAAAGACTTTGGCCCTTTACAAAACCGGGACGGCAGGACGCATCACATTCTTCAATGAAACCAACGATAACAGGCTGATGGTCGTGCTGACCGGGGTTTGCCGCTTCGACATCAAAGAGGAGATTCCGACCACGCGCGGTTATCGGCGCGTCTTAGTGGATTGGTCAAGATTCCGCGGCGACACCGAAGAGGACTCGGTCTCCGACATGGAGCGTGGCCATTTCTTGCGACAAATGCGTAGCTATTGCGAGTACAAGCGCCTGGACATCGAATGGCCGGTATTGGAGCATGTCAGCATGGTCGATCTGATTAACCGCCTGACGTGTGTATTGCCCCTGGAGGTTGCCGAGCGCCAGATGCTTATCGAGGCCGTCACGCTGCCTGAACGGCTGGAAATCCTGTCGATGCTGTTGCGCTGCGAGACATTGGAAACCACGGCGGACGCTTCGAGGAGGCATTGATTCCAGTTGTGGGGGGTTTGTAAAAGGTGATTCATTTGGGTTGGGAGTGCCTAATGCCGAAATTTTGACGGTGAAATGCCCTATTCCCGCTGAAACCATTTTGCCATCTCCCGCAAGTGGGTTATCGCCAAACTATTGACTTCTTCGGTGGGCTTGCCGGTCAGCAGGCTTAACGCCTGCTCCACCGTAGCCACGGCATAAATGGCAAACCGGCCCTGGCGGACTGCATCCACCACGGACGAGTCCAGCATCAGATTGGCGACATTCGCCTCGGGTATGACAACACCCTGCCTGCCGGTAAGCTTGCGCGCGGCGCACAGCTTAAAAAAACCTTCGATTTTCTCGTTGACTCCGCCCACTGCCTGCACCTCGCCATACTGATTGATGGAGCCGGTGACCGCCAAGCCTTGGCGGAGAGGCAAGCCGGTGAGCGCCGAGACGAGTGCAAGCAGTTCCGCCAATGCCGCGCTGTCGCCATCGACGTAGCCGTAAGATTGCTCCAGCGCGATGGTGGCGGAGATGGCCAAAGGGAAGTCGCGGGCATATTGGTGGGCCAGGTAGCCGGAAAGGATCATCACCCCCTTGGAGTGAATGGCTTGGCCAAGCTGGACCTCGCGCTCAATGTCGACAACCCCGCGCCTACCCGGCGAAACCGTCGAGGTAAAGCGGGCAGGCATGCCGAATCGGCTGCCGCCCAACTCCAGCACGGTGAGGCCGTTGACCCTACCGACCGCATCGCCCTCCGTGCCGATGAGGATGGTGCCATCCAGCATTTCCTCCAGCAGACGACGGCTAATTCGGCCCAGGCGCTGCTCCTTGCGGCCCAATGCGGCAACGATGTGCCTCTCCTCGATGTGCGTGGCGCCTACTTGCCGGCGCATGAGATCAGACTCCGCCGTCAGTTCGAAAATGTCGCCAATGTGGGCAGACAACCGACGCTGATGCTCGGCCAGGCGACCACTGAATTCGACAATCCGGGTGCTCGCCCCGGCGGTCAAGGGCGCAAAACCGGAGCTTTCAGAGTAATCCTTGACCAGCCCGATCATCTGCGCAATGGTCTCCGCATTGCGGGGGAGGTGGTCGTCAAAGTCCGCCAAGACACGGAACAATTCGTTGAACTCGTCGTCCATCTCCTGTAGCAGGAAATAAAGTTCGCGGCCCCCGATCAGCACGAGCTTCAAGGCCATGGCAATGGGCTGTGGGTTTAGGCTTGGCGCAGTGGGTGAAGACTGATCCGTCCAAGGGGGGTCGATGCTGATCAGCCGGTTTTTCAGCGCCCGTTTCAAAGCCGGCCAGACATGCGGCTCCTCGGCCAGTTTGTCCGCTTCGAGGATGAGATAGCCGCCGTTGGCTTGGTGCAGCGCACCGGGGCAAATCAACCGGTGATGGGTATTCAACAAGCCCTGTTCGACTAGGTATTCGACCTTTCCGAACAGATTCTGATAGGTCGGGTTGGCCTCGAAAACAACCGGGGCACCAGACTCCTCCAAGTGGGAAACCATCAACCTCGGGGCATAACGCTCCACCCATGGGGCAACTCGGGGGGCTTGGTCGGGATGCTCCGCTTGGCGCTCCTCCATCGACTGCTCCGAATATTTGCTTTGCAAATCAGCGCGCATTGCCTCAAGGTAACTTGACACACCCTTGTGCAGCGCAAATTTTCCAGCCAGATTGTCCAGCAGTGGTCCGATGGCCTGGTCAATGGTATGTTGATTGAGTTGGCTTACGCGCTCATTGGTTTCCCTCCGCCACTGGGGCAGCTCAGCCAGCATTTCCGTCAGATAGTCCTGCAAGAGCAGGCTTTGCCGGTTGAAAACCTCCTTCTCCGCTTCGGCAAAGGCCGCGAATTCTTCTTCGCTGACCGCTTTGCCATCCAGCATCGGTACGAAAGAAATGGTTTCCCCGTCGCGAAACAAGGCGATGTTTTGCTGACGGGCCTGGCATTCGACGAGATCGATGGCTTGGCTGTAGCGCTTCGTAAATGTCCGTTCGATCTCGGCCTTGCCGCGTTGATAGGCTGGATTTTCGAAAGCAGCGGGAAAGCTTGCGAACAGACTATCAACAAGTTTTTCCACCTCAGCTAGGAATTCCTTGCCTTTTCCCGGCGGAAGGGGCAGGGCAACGGGTTCCCTGGGTTCGCCAAAATTATTCAAATAAAGCCAGTCTGACGGTGTTTCCTCCAGTTTTGCCGCATTCTCAAGGTATTGCCGGGCCAGGGAAAGGCGTCCTGTGCCGGGTTCGCCGGAAACGAAAATGTTGTAGCCGGGGCGGGCCATGGCAATGCCAAAGGCAATGGCGTCCCGCGCCCCTTGCTGGCCGATCACGCCCCGGTAAGGCTCAACGATCTCCTCGGCAGTGGTGGCGAAGGCCATGGTGTCTGGGTCGATGCGAACCGTCAACCGGTCGGGAGGCAGTGCTGGGGGATGTTCGCTGAAAGTCACGGAAACTCCTGAATTTAGGTTGGGTGACGGCAATGGGCGATGCTCGAAAAATACAATCTCCGTTGTAGGTAGCCCTTCAGGGCGCTAGGGTGGCTGAAGGCCGCCGTACAGGTAAAGTCCGGTCAAGTGCTTGACTATGCCGCACAAATTCGTCATTATTATAGCAAGAAACTTGCCAACCAAGGTCGATGATTGCAACGCCGGGGCCACCCGCAGCAGTTCAAGCGCTGGACTCGGCAAGTGCGAGTTTGTTATATTCAATGCCATGAATCATCCACAAGATTCCCAATTTTTTTTTCAATACATCCTAGCAGGAGAAAACTTATGACGATTAAAGTCGCAATAAATGGTTACGGACGAATTGGCCGCAATATTCTGCGTTCCGTTTACGAATATGGCCACGATGATATCAAGATTGTAGCCATCAACGACTTGGGCGATGCCAAGATCAACGCCCATCTCACCAAGCATGACACGGTGCATGGACCCTTCAAGGGTACCGTGGAAATCGAGGGCGGCGACATCATTGTCAATGGCGACCGCATCAAGGCACTTTCCGAAAGAGACCCGTCCAAGCTGCCTTGGGCCGAGTTGGGTGTGGACGTGGTATTGGAATGCACCGGCATTTTCCGCACCAAAGCCAAGTGCCAAGCGCATCTTGATGCCGGCGCGAAGAAAGTGATCATGTCCGCGCCCGCCGACAAGAATGAAGCGGATGCCACCATCGTTTTTGGCGTAAACGACAATCTCCTCAAGGCTACGGACACCGTCATCTCCAATGCCTCGTGCACCACCAACTGTTTGGCACCCATGGTCAAGCCGTTGAACGACAAGCTGGGGCTGGTTTCCGGTTTGATGACGACGATCCACGCCTACACCAACGACCAAGTGTTGACCGACGTTTACCACACCGACCTATACCGCGCCCGCGCCGCCGCGCTGAACATGATCCCGACCAAGACTGGTGCTGCGAATGCGGTTGGCCTGGTGCTCCCGGAACTGAACGGCAAGTTGTCCGGTTTTGCCATCCGCGTTCCGACCCCCAATGTTTCAGTGGTCGATTTAACCTTCATCTCCGCCCGCGACACGACCAAGGAAGAAGTGAACGCGATCATGAAAGAAGCGTCTGAAAGCGCTCGTTTAAAGGGCATTCTCGGGTACAATGTCGAACCTTTAGTATCCAGTGACTTCAACCACACCACTACCTCCTCCAACTTCGATGCCACGCAGACGACGGTCATCGGCGGAAACTTGGTGAAGGTGCTGTCTTGGTATGACAACGAATGGGGCTTCTCCAACCGCATGTTGGATACCACCCGCGCCCTTATGAATGCGAAATAAACGATAAAAAATGAGCAAGCAGGCAATCCGTCGAACCAAAATCATCGCCACCCTGGGGCCAGCTTCCGAATCCCCCGAGGTATTGGAGAAAATCATCCGCGCCGGAACGGATGTGGTTAGGCTCAACTTTTCCCATGGCACCGCCGATGAACACCGGGCAAGGGCGGAGTTAGTCCGTAGCATCGCAGGACGGCTCCAACGCCATGTGGCGATCCTGGCCGATTTGCAGGGTCCGAAGATTCGAATCGCACGCTTTAAGGACAAACGCAAGATTCAGTTGGTGGAAGGCCAAGACTTTGACTTGGACATCGCTTTCTCCCCGGATGCGGGCGATGAAACCCAAGTGGGCTGTTGTTACGATGACTTGCCCAGGGATGTCAAAGCGGGGGATATCCTGCTGCTCAACGATGGACTAATTGAAATGAAGGTCAAGGAAGTGGTGGCTACACGGGTCAAGTGCGTGGTCACCATCCCGGGTGTGCTGTCCGACCACAAGGGCATCAACAAGCTGGGCGGCGGTCTTTCGGCGCCGGCGCTCACCGACAAGGATCGCGAGGATCTGCTCACAGCAGTAAGCATCGGCGCGGATTACCTGGCGATTTCCTTCCCACGTTCGAAAGAGGATATCCTGGAAGCGCGTGAACTGTTGCGCCAAGCCGGCAGTGACATGGGCATAGTCGCCAAAATCGAGCGGGCCGAAGCCATTCGGGACGGGGTGATCGAAGGCATCATTGATGCCTCCGATGCCATCATGGTGGCGCGAGGCGACTTGGGCGTGGAAATCGGCGATGCCCAACTGCCCCATGAACAGAAGCGCCTGATCCGTCTGGCCCGAATGCGTAACAAGGTGGTGATCACTGCCACTCAAATGATGGAATCCATGATCGAAAACCCCCAGCCCACCCGGGCCGAGGTTTCCGACGTGGCCAATGCCGTCATCGACGGCACCGACGCGGTGATGCTGTCCGCCGAAACGGCCGCCGGGAGATTCCCGGATCGTGCCGTGGGGGCGATGGCTAGAGTCTGTTTGGAGGCAGAGAAATATCCCAGAATGCGGCAGAGTGACCACCGCATGTCTGAAGAATTCGGGAAGATTGACGAAGCCATTTCCATGTCGGCCATGTACATCGCCAACCGACTGAAAGTCAGGTGCATCGGCGCATTGACCGAGACCGGTTCGACGCCGTTGTGGATGTCGCGCATCAGTTCGGGCATTCCGATTTTTGCGCTGACCAGCCATGAAAAAACCTGCCGGAAGGTAACCCTCTACCGGGGCGTGTACCCGATCTTTTTTAATGAAAAGGGCATTTCCGACCACGCGGTGTTGAACCGCGCCATCGTCGAAGAATTCCTTCGGCGCAAACTGGTAGTCGAGGATGACATGGTGATCCTGACCAAAGGCGATCTGGCCGGGCGCACGGGCAGCACCAACGCCCTGAAAATTGCCCGTGTCGATGACGTACTCGCGGCTGCGCCAATGGCCAAAGCGTAAACGCCCGCTTCAACCTAAGGACTTTACGAGAATGCCTATACCCGTAGGGTGGCCTTCAGGCCACCAAAGCGCCCTAAAGGACGCCCTACAACGGGTGATTTTAATTTTCGAAAATCGCCTAAAGAGAAAAGAATCATGAAGGGCGTATCCCTGATTCAGTTTCTCATCCACGAACAACGCAAAACCCCCCAGGCAAAAGGGGGGTTCACCCTGTTGTTGAACGATATTGCCAGTGCTTGCAAGGCGATTTCCCACGAGGTTCACCGGGGGGCTTTGGCGGGCAACTTAGGTGTTGCCGGATCAGAGAACATCCAAGGCGAAGTTCAAAAGAAACTGGATGTGATCACCAACAACATCTTCATCAAGGCGTTGGAGTGGACCGGGCATTTGGCGGCCTTGGCTTCGGAGGAAAATGACGAGATCATCCAAATCCCCCAGGCGTTTCCGAAAGGCAACTATCTCGTCTGCTTCGACCCCTTGGACGGCTCTGCGAATGTGGACCTCAACATGTCTGTCGGCACCATTTTTTCCATCCTTCGCGCACCCGGGGGAATCGCCACCCCGACTGCCGCAGACTTCATGCAACCGGGCGTCAAGCAGGTCTGCGCGGGCTTCTGCATCTACGGCCCGACCACCATCATGGTGTTGACCACGGGCAACGGGGTCAACGGCTTCACCTTGGATGGGGATATCGGCGAGTTCATCCTCACCCACCCCGATATGCGCATCCCCGAGGACACCGCCGAATTTGCCATCAACATGTCCAACCAGCGTTTCTGGGAAGAACCGGTGCTACGCTATGTGACTGAATGCGTCAAAGGCGTGGACGGCGGGCGGGACAAGAATTTCAACATGCGTTGGATTGCCGCGATGGTCGCCGAGGTTTACCGCATCCTCACCCGTGGCGGCATTTTCATGTACCCCTACGATACCAAAGACCCAGGCAAGGAAGGCAAGCTGCGGCTGATGTATGAGGCCAATCCTATGTCTTTTATTATCGAGCAAGCCGGCGGGGCGAGTTCCACCGGACGGCAACGCATCTTGGACATTCAGCCGAAAAGCATCCACCAGCGGGTGCCTGTCATTTTAGGCTCGAAGAATGAAGTTGGGCGGATAGTTTCCTACCACTAAGTTAAGGGGTAGGTTAGATCGGGGTTTGTGGGAGCCATGCCCTCACGGCAATACTGTTGAATTAAGCCTATGCAACAGAATCCGTAGGCCGGCAACCCTTTGCCGCCGAGGGAAGAACAAGTTCATTGTCGGCATGGGGATGCCGACCTACTTCTTAATTCAACAGTATTGTGCCCTCACGGCGACTGAATAACTTGGAAAAACAGCCGGAAACGTTATCAGTTCTTTCAATTCTGTGTCGGTCATGGTCGTCGGGTTTTTGAGTTTGCTTAAGGGAAGATGGCGGGGCTTCGATGCGGCTTATTATCCACCGCTTCGGGAGGGATTGCCACACTGCCATTACCGCAATTCTCATTATGAGCCAAAGTGCTGATAGACGATTCGTCATTCCGGCATGGATGCCGGAATCCAGTCACAAGGATGTGAATCTAGGGGTCGCCACCAAGCCTTTTTCAAACACTTAACGCACGACATGTCACCGTCCATGGCACTGGATTCCGGCATCCATGCCGGTATGACGAAGTCCTGGGCACTGGCTGAAGAATCTTGCCAATCAGGAACGTTTTTATATGCATTCTGGTGGGCGTCAACCCAATGCGGTTGAATCATGGTTTCCGGCATGAACTGTCGGCAGTGCCGCATAATCGAAAGGACAAAGATAGTCTCACGCAACGACGCAACGAAAAGCACATAGTTGATTTCCAATAATGAATCCACCAAAAGAATCGTCCATGAAAAACACGAAAGGCACGAACGAATCTTGCTTTTGTTCGTGCTTTTCGTGCCTTTCGTGGACTCTATTTTTTGCCTACGGATCAGATTCTTGATGGGATGTTCTTTCTCAGGAATCACCTTATGCGTTGCGCCGCTGCGTCGTTGCGTGAAACCGCTTCTTCCTGTTTGGGCGCTTGGCACCTATCAATTTTCAGAAAAAAACGTATTTCTGCTGCCCATCGCGGTAAAATTGGCATTTGGATTCCGACTGCCCAGCGCAAAACCCGCAGCATCGCCCACCGGAACCGACAACCCCCTGTTGCCCAGCTTAAAGGTAGTATTACATGTTCGACAACCTGACCCAACGATTTGACCAATCGCTCAAGAAAATTCGCGGCCAAGGCCGCCTGACCGAAAGCAACATTCAAGACACCCTGCGCGAGGTGAGGGCTGCACTGCTGGAGGCCGATGTGGCATTGCCCGTGGTGAAGGACTTCATCGAGCAGGTGAAGGCACGGGCGCTCGGCCATGAGGTGGAGAAAAGCCTCAACCCTGGGCAGTCGCTGGTGAAGATCGTCCATGAAGAGTTGAAAGCCGTCATGGGCAGTGCCCATGTGAAGCTCAGCCTGGCCTGCCAGCCGCCGGCGGTCATCCTCATGGCCGGCCTGCAAGGCGCGGGCAAGACCACCACGGTTGCCAAGTTGGCGCGCTGGTTGAAGGAGACCGAGCGCAAATCGGTGTTGGTGGTGTCCGCCGACGTTTACCGCCCGGCCGCCATCGAGCAGTTGAAAACCTTGGCTGCTGAAGTGAAAGCAGAGTTTTTCCCCAGCGACATTTCGCAAAAACCCGTGGACATCGCCCGGAATGCCATCACCTACGCCCGCAAGAAATATTTCGACGTAGTCCTCGTCGATACTGCGGGCCGTCTCCACATAGACGGGCAAATGATGGCGGAAATCAAGGAAATCCATGCCGCGATCAATCCCATCGAAACCTTGTTCGTGGTCGATAGCATGACCGGCCAGGATGCCGCCAACACTGCCAAGGCTTTCCATGACGCACTGCCCTTGACCGGCATCATCCTGACCAAGACCGACGGCGATGCGCGGGGCGGCGCGGCGCTGTCGATCCGCCACATCACCGGCAAGCCCATCAAGTTCTTAGGCGTTGGCGAAAAGACCGCCGCCTTGGAGTTGTTCCATCCTGACCGCCTGGCCTCCAGAATCCTAGGCATGGGCGACATGCTCTCCCTGATTGAGGACGTGGAGCGCAAAATGGACAAGGACAAGGCCGAGAAACTGGCGGAAAAGATCCACAAGGGCAAGAGCTTCAACTTGGAGGACTATCGCGACCAACTCACCCAGTTGAAGGGCATGGGCGGCGTGATGGCCATGCTGGACAAACTGCCCGGCGCGGCCACCATGCCGCAGCACGTCAAGGATAAGATCAACGAGAAGGAGTTGTTCCAACAACTCTCCATGATTGACTCGATGACCAAGAAAGAGCGTTCCAGCCCTGAAATCCTCAATGGCTCGCGCAAGAACCGCATTGCCAAGGGTTCGGGTACGGATGTGCCGAACATCAACAAGATGCTCAAGCAATTCGAGCAGATGCAGAAGATGATGAAGAAGTTCAAGAAGGGTGGCAGCATGGCTTCCATGATGCGCGGCGCAAAAGGCATGATGGGCAAGCGGGCACCGACGTTTTGAGTGGAATGGGCAAGACGGAAGCCTGGCTTGTTGTCCCGAGATTTTCCGGTTGCGGTTGGCCGGGCGGAGGTTCGCCGGAATAGGCCAGAAGACCCCCTTTGCAAAGGGGGGCTAAGGGGGATTTGCTTTCGGCTACGCTCAGGACAGGCTTATCCCGGCCTAGGACATATGCAACGGGAAACGGAGCCTGGGAACCAGCGCAAACCCCACACCCCTACATGCTGTTGAATTAAGGCGTAGGGCGGCATCCCCATGCCGACAACGGACTTGTCTCATCCCTCGGCGGCAAAGGGTTGCCGCCCTACGGGTTTTGTCGTTATTGCTTAATTCAACAGTACTACCTACTCTGGTGGGCCATCGGATGGCAAATCAGCGGACGGCTCACCCTGCGAGCGGCATTTCATGGGGAGGAATTTGGCTTCAAGGCTCCCTTCGCCGCATGACCATGTGATTTGATCACCATTGACCTGTGGGCGTAGCACCGTGGTCTTGCCCGCCAATTGAGTAGGCGGCCCGGCAAAGGTCAAGGTGATTGCGCCATTTTGTCCAACTTGGACGGATTGCAAGGCCGGCGCACTCATGTTTGCATCCAATCCAATATCTTTGTTTTTCGACGGCCATTTTTGGGATTTGCCTGCGTAGTCAATGACGTTTTGCTTAATTTGCCCGGTGGAATTGAAGCCCTCCGCCACCTTGGCGCGCACTTGGAAGTCTTGGTAAGCGGGAACGGCGACGGCCGCCAAGATGCCGATGACGGCGATCATGATTAGAGGTGATGCCCCCGTCCCGGATCCAACGCCTATCCGGGGAATGCATAGGGCCAGTAGCCAAGCCCGCAGCCTCCGCCGTGGGAAATTCGGCTCCCGGCCTTCCGCTGTTGCCCTCAGCCTTTCCATGCGTTTGATCAGCCAAGGATAATCGGCAATCAATTCATGAAGCGACATCCAAAACCCTCCTGTCGCGGCGGTTTGATCGACATATTCGTTGATGTCAAGGGTCTTGAATCGCTTGCCGCCAGCGGCCAACGCGGACAAACCCCGGCAAGCGTCGTCCATATTGGGGCAACAGGCCAAGCCGTGTAAATCAGAACTGTATTCGCGCGAACGCGAATAGGCGGCCCCTAAGGCAGTTTCACCGGCTTGGTGAATACCAAATCCTGATCCTTGACCACAGAATGACAGGCAATGCATTCTTGGGAAAAATCGGCTTTGTCGTAAGGCTTTTGTTCCATGCCGATCCAGCGGCCCCAACCCCAACCGCCGGTGGAGGCGTATTTCACATCGTCCTTAATCATAAAATCGGCACGGGTGAAGTCGCCGGGAATGGTGGCGGCGGGGAATTTGTCGCTAGGCGTGTGCTTCCAGCCCAACTTGGCGAGGATGGTTCCATTTGGCCACGGATTGGTTTTGCCCGCTCGTGCCGCCTCAATCGCCACATCGTTGCCGAGGATGGCACGCAGGGTCTGGTCGTCGGATCGCTGGGAAACGCCGATCAGACGGAAGTTTTTATAGCCTTCGGGGATGCCGATGCCGTTATTGCCGACAGCGACCTTGGCCTCTTCAGCCTGAAGCATGGACGCGGACACCAGCAAAACGCTTAAAAATAGAATGGATTTCTTCATGACACGGGTCTCTATTGGTTGTGGATGACGGAGGCTTAACGCTAACAGAGCCAAAGCCCAAGGTAAAGCCCAAACAATCACTTGAAAATACTCCTCCAAGAATATCCCGGCAGGGATGGAATTTTGGAATTGTCGAGGTTGGCGGGTTTCTTGCCGGGGACAGGGAGCGTTGCCAAGCTTCCGTCATACGGTGGCAAGCCGGCTTGGCTGCGGTTTTCAGCCCAGCGATTGCCTTCCTCCCTGACCCCGTCCATGCCGATTCGATTCAGCCCGACCATCACGTTATTGCGGACGACGACGGGGCCCAGTTTTTGCCCCCTGAACAACACTTTCTGACCGCGTGTGTCATCGTCGAAAATCACCCAATTGTCTTCCAGCAAAACGGAATGTCCGCTAGGCAACAATCGGTTGGGTTCCAGTGCAAGGCCGATCACGTCGCTATTGTCGGACTGCGGCCCTTGCTGGATGACATTTCGGCGCAGGCTAATGTCGCCCCCGGCAAAAGCATCCAATGCTCGCGAATTGTGGCCGTTCAACGCGGCGATGACGCTATCTTCCACGATCAGTTTTTGCACACCCGATTTGAGCGAATGCCCGGCATCCTTCGATGACAGTATTTTACTGCGGCGTATCACTGCTTCGTTCCCATAAGTCAGATAGACTCCATGGGCTTGCCCATTGCCGTAACCATTGCCCTCGAATGTTGAATCCTCCAGGGTGAGTCTGCCACTGAATCCCCCGAGGATTCCATCTTGGCTGTCATGGCAATAGAGGTTTTTAATCGTAATATCACGACTGCCCGGATCCAGCCGGATACAGGCACCGTTTCCGTCACCTACTTGGATGCCGGAAATCTCAAACCCCTCGATGGTGATGTTGGGGGCTGCCGTAACCAAAGACGCCTTGCCTAGGCAAACCCCGCCTGCCAGGTGTGCGCGCGAGCCATCCTTGCCCTGCAAACCTGACAGTCGAAGCGGCTTGTTGATGACCGCGCAAGTTCCATTGATTTCGGCTGCGACCGAAATAAGGCCGCCCGGCGGGGCGGCATCCACCGCCTGTTGCAAATCTTGGAAATCACAGCCTTGATGGCAAACCGAAATTCCGCCCCCCTTGCTTAACGACGGAAGAAGGGGGTTCACTTCGGTACGCGGGGGTTCGGCAGGGACGGGCTGGGGCAGGGTCTGCGGGGATGGCATTGCCATCGGCTTTAGTTGCTTGAGTTTCTCCTCAATCTGTCGAATACGATTGTCTTGACGCTCAGTCGCCTGGTGAACCTCTTCGCGTAATGCACGGATTTCCGCCGCCAACCCACCATTTTGATTTTCATTTTGCCGGTAATAGCCCAAGTCGCGACGGACCCGCTCCACTCTTGGATCAATTCCCTCCGCCAGCCCCTGTGCCGCAATGCCGAAAATCAGCATGACGCCCGTCAGTGTCTTGTAAATTTTTGCCATTTTCCCGTTCGATATTTAAGTAGGGGCGGGTTCCAAACCCGCCCTTTGATCGCAGGTGCGGGTTCCAAACCCGCCCTTTAATTTATAGGGCGGGTTTGGAACCCGCCCCTACGTGTGACCTTGATTCTTGGAATATAGCCTACACACTTAGGCTTTCCGCCGCCAGTCCAATTTTTTTTCAACAAAAAGCTTGCATTTATAAGACGACTGGTCGTATTATGTTTTTCATGATGAAAACCGCTTCAAAACACATCACGCGCGAAAAATTGCTAGACCAAGGTGTCGCGCTGTTCACCGAGCATGGCTACCATGGCACGGGGCTGCAAGACATACTGGAAAGTGTCGGAGTGCCGAAGGGGTCTTTTTACAATTACTTTGCCAGCAAGGAAGAATTTGGCGCGGCTGCCATTGGACATTACATTGAGCCGTTTATCACCCTGCTGGATCAATGGCTGAAACGACCCGAATTGAGCGCCGCCGCCGCGCTTGAAGGCTATTTTGGGGAATTGACCGCCGCGTTGGAGCGCCGGCAATTTGTTGGCGGTTGCCTGTTGGGCAATCTCATCGGCGAGATCGGCGACACCAGCGCAAGCTGCCGCTTGGCATTGAGCAGCGCCTTGCATCGTTATCGTGACAAACTAAGGGAAGGAATCGAGCGAGGTCAACAGGAAGGACAGTTTCGCAAGGATAAAGACGCGGAAGAAATGGCCGACTTTCTTTCCGACGCTTGGCAGGGTGCGTTATTACGGATGAAGATAGAGCAATCCACCGCCCCTCTGACGGCTTGCTGCAAAAATTTGTTGGCGGGCTACTTTAAAGCCTAAAATTTTTCAGCCGTAACGAGACGACCGGTCATTTAAGTTGACTGATGTTACGCATGGAGCGTCAAAGCTTGCTTTGACCGCCTGTCGCAGACAGGTAGGAAGGGGCAAGGCAAGCCTTGCCAGTCAAAGCAAGCTTTGACGCTCCAGCCCTAGGTTCATGCGCAACATCTGTTAGTTATAACCTCAACCCACAACAGGAGAAACAGCCATGCCGAAATACATCATCGAACGCGATATTCCAGGCGCAGGCCAGTGGTCGCCCGGCGAATTGCAGGGTATTTCGCAAAAGTCCTGCTCAATATTGAAAAATCTCGGCCCACAGATTCAGTGGGTGGAAAGCTTCGTCACGCAGGACAAGGTCTACTGCGTGTACATTGCCCCCAACGAAGCGATGATACGGGAACATGCCGATCAAGGCGGGTTCCCGGCCAATAGCATCCGCCAAATCGTGACGAAGATAGACCCGTGTACAGCGGAACAATCCCCGGCATAAACCGGGTTCGGAAATAAAAAAATATTAAAGAGAGATCATGCCAAGATGAATAAAACAATCACTCGGACAATCCGTGGACTACTGACAGGCTTCACCGTCGCAGGTCTGCTGGGCCTTGCCGCCCTGCCCGCCACGTCATTTGCAGACGAAACCTGCGCGTCCCCCTACATGAAGAAAATCACCGGGCAGGAAGACTATGTCTATGTCTGGACACTGGGCGAGGAAGGCATAGGTGACGAACAAGACAAACTGGTCACCGTCGATGTCAATCCCAAGTCGGACAAATACGGCAAAGTGATCCACCAGTTTTCCGTCGGTGGCCGCAACGAGGCGCATCATTCCGATTTCACCGATGACCGCCAATACTTGTGGGCGGGCGGACTGGACACCAGTAAAATTTTTGTCTTTGACGTGAAAACCGACCCCTCCAAACCGAAACTGCACAAAACCATCACCAATTTCGTCGAAAAATCGGGCGGTGTGGTCGGTCCGCATACCATGTACGCGCTGCCGGGAAGGATGATCATCACCGGCCTGTCCAATAATAAAGACCATGGCGGACGCACGGCACTGGTCGAATACACCAATGAAGGGGAATACATTGCAACCCATTGGATGCCCACCGACAGCGATTTGCAAGGCGCCATCAAAACCGGCAAGTATGCCGACGGCTACAATTATGATGTCCGCGCCCTGCCGCGCAAGAACCTGTTGGTGACTTCATCCTTCACCGGTTGGAACAACTACATGATGGATTTTGGCAAGATGCTGGCCGACCCGGAAGCGATGAAGCACTTCGGCAACACCGTGGTGACTTGGGATTTGCACACCAAGCAAGCGAAGAAAGTTTTTGACGTGCCGGGCGCGCCGTTGGAAATCCGTTGCGCTTGGGGCGAGACGCATAATTATTGCTTCACCACCACCGCGTTGACCTCAAAAATTTGGTTGATTCATGAGGACGCCAAGGGCGAATGGCAGGCCAAAGAAGTCGCCGACATTGGCGATCCGTCCAAAATCCCCTTGCCAGTGGATATTTCCATCTCCAACGACGACCAGCATCTGTGGGTGAACACTTTCATGGACGGCAACACCCGTCTGTTTGATATTTCCAACCCCGACAAGCCAGTGCAGGTTTATGAAAAGCACATCGGTTCCCAAGTCAACATGGTGTCTTCGAGTTGGGACGGCAAACGGCTGTACTACACAACTTCATTGCTGGCTAACTGGGACAAGAAAGGCAAGGACAACGAGCAGTTCCTGAAGTTGTACCACTGGGACGGCAAGGAGTTGAAGGAGCAGTTCGCCATCGACTTCCACGCAGAAAAGCTGGGCCGCCCGCATCAGATGCGGTTTGGTGCGCACTCCTTGTATTCCGGTCTGGCCGGCCAAGGTGGCCACGCGTTGGCGAAGGCGGAGTAATTACGTAAGTTGTAGGGGCGGGTTCCAAACCCGCCCCTACGCTATTTGGCAATGGTCAAATAATATACCGCAAGAAATCCTTGAGACTCTTCACTGGCATGAAGGTGTCGAATTGAAGCTAACCGCTACCGGGCAAGGCGTGTTGTTGGAAGCCAAATCGAACAGGCGAGGTAAGAGGATTGAGAATTTGATCGGTATGCTTCAACATGACGGGCCACCCATCCCCATTGAAGAATTGTGTATTATGCACACATTTGATAAGAATTTTTGCAAAGCTTCCCGCGCAACGGGCAAGGCACACGAAATTAACATCCTAAACAGCCGTGGGCATCAAAGCATATAGATGCCCAAGCATAGGGTTGTTGTAACTACAAAGATACTTACTTAAATACATTTAGCCAAGAAGTTTAGACAAAGTAGAAAAAAGCTCATCTTCAACTATCGTAAGCGGCCCAAGATCGGAAGGAGGAACATTGAGCAAGTTAGCTGCTGCTTTAATTTCCTGCTTTGATCTAGCACCTATAGGGGTACTCGCGAGATATGGATCAAGAGTTGTACATACTGCGCTTAGCAATATCATTCTAAGAGCTATTTCCTCATTGCCATCATAATCACGAAGCATATAAGGCCCACTTTTCTTCTCAATCGCTGCCTTCAACTCTGTGAGACTTCCTTTTAGTTGCCCAGATAGTTCCATTATTTTCTCAGCGATTTCTTGTCCGGACAATTTACCCAGTTGTTCAATTTTCTGTTTAACACTATCACACATCATCATTCTCCTCTGTATTCCCCATAATTCATCATTTTGTTGCCCAGAAAAAAGCCATTGAAAGGCGAGGAATCCGAAAAAGTCATCAGAAACCTTAAGTTGGCTTTGTATAGTCTTTCCTTGGCCTCTAGTCTTCTTGCAGAACTGCTGTAAAAATAATGACAGCTTATCATCTTGAACGGCATTGAATTCACCCGCTATAATCGCTTCAATATTATCTAAAATCGCATCTGAATATTCCCATGTAAACTTATTTGAAATTAGGCGAACTGCTTCAACATTATTGTTAGATACAATACGTTCAGCATTTTCAATGTCTTGTTCATAAAGATGTAAGCTATCAATAAAGTGACATTGTTTGCCTATCATTACTCCAAGTGTCCTTGATATTTGACGTTGCAATAGACCAAATACGAATACATTGTAGGGAAGCCCTAGGTATAAATCGTTTGATCGGTTTAGTACGGTAATATCTAGGCTTTCATTACATATTTTCAGATATACTGTTGTGTTACAAGGAATGTCTTTTGAATCTTTAATCAAATCAAGCGGTGAATATATGGTCAATACAACGCGTCTTGTATTATGGTCTGCTTTAAGCAGTTCCACCGCTGAGGATATTTGATTGATTCCAAAAAAATATTGTAGACGTGCACCATATGCGCCATTAAGCGTTTCGCCATCATCGGAATATGAGCGAAAATTAGGAAGCTCATTTTCTAAGGGAATAAGTTTGTTGCTGCCTGAGAGCATCCAAGCACCCTCAACAACAGCAAAAACTGGATTAAGCTTCCTGTGGTTTAAAAAAACTAGACGTGGATCGTGAGCACTGATTTCAAAATATGCCTGTCCCAAGTTAATAACAGGGCCTATGCGTGAGTCCTCAAAAGTTCTAGTTGTTGATACCGCAATATTCAGGGTTCTCAAGTAAAGACCATTAAAACAATCACCGCTTAGTTTAAGCATTCCTTTCAAATCCACGAAATTTTAATGCATTTTTCGCCATCTTTTTTTCGTAACCTCCTTCCAAGTCTACACCAAATTGCCCTGCAATTTTGAGTAAATAGATAAATACATCAACGAGTTCTTCATCCAGTTCATTTTTAGCTTCATCTAAGGTGAGGTCACCTCGTCGGACTTTCTTTAATATGTTTGAAAACTCTCCAAGTTCTCCGAGCAGACAAACGAGCAAATGCTCAAGTTCAGGAAGATTTTTTTCATCAATCTCAACAAAAAAAGGTATATCTCCTGAGTATTTTTCATCAAAAGCTCGCTGCTTTCCAAGCAATTCTGTAATTGTTAGTGTCATTTTCTAAACTCCGCCGCAATCTTTTCTACGGCTGTGACGAATTTTATTGAAACCTCATCAATATGCGGGTCATGCGAGTTTCGACACCTCAAGGATCGCAAGTCATTAGCTACTAATATCGCTTCATCAATAGCAGCGGTTATTACTGGAACATTCAACTTGGCTGGCCACCTAGATTTGCGCTCGGAACATAGCCACTCTTTAATGGATTTAAGACCACTAAGCTCAACGACGGTGGTTTCTTTAGCTTTGCGATCTAATAATTCTGGTATCTGCGATGGGTTATCGTCATACAAATCCATTATTTTAATTGCAGACATCAAGTCCAGTTCGCACTTTTCAAGAGGAATTTGATCTGGTTTTTTATACGCACTAAACGCTAGAACGGCAAGCCGAACTACCGATGGTGAACTAGGCAATTTATTTAAAATATCACAGATATTTAACCTTATTTCTTCCAAGTTTATTCGGAAAAAATTAGCGATTTCCAAGGCCCTAAAATAAACCGTACAATAAAAAAAATCAGAATCAATTGCGCACTGAAATATCATAAAAGACGGGATTGGGTTATCACCACTTCCAACTATATCTTTTTGGCTAATCAGTGAATACAAGGCTCGATTACTAGAAGGCTTTTCTTTCAGCTCATCAACAATGTGCTCTATGCCACCGAGAGAATATACCCCGTGATTTATGATTAGGTTGTCAGGAACTGTTGGCGCACGCCAACTTTCAGCTTTGTCTGTCACATCAGCCAATGACTGTTTGCGAATGGAAGAAGCAGATAACTCAGCAGTTAGAAATAAGTTCAAATATCTTTTTCTCTCCTGAATTTCTTTACCTGCATATTCAGCCAATTCCTCTAAATTATCGAAAGGTTTATATTCTGTCTCTGTCATAGTAATTTTCTCACTTGATTATAGATATTATAATGAATTACGTCAGGCTCATCTTTGGCATCCAAAATGATAAGCGATCCGTCATATTCTGAAAAAATATCATCGTAGTTTCTGCCTACTTTGGTAAGTTTCTGCTCGTTTTCATAAGCATCTTTATGGGCGCGATTAGCCATTCTTTGGATTGAGCATTCAACCGAGTTCCTGAGGTAAATCACCAGATCAGGCTTTGGAAAAGCTTCATTGAGTTTCTTGACAAAAGCGAGTGAGTCTCCGCTATCACTGTGATACGCATAGGATGAAAAAAAATATCTAGTGCTTATTACGTGATTTCCTTTCCCGGTAAGTTTTATCACGCCATCAACGTCATTATGCAAATGGTCGTGACGATCAGCCGCAAATAAATAGGCCATCTGTTTGTCAAACAACATAGGGTTGCTTGAAAATTGAAGCCGACCCTTCATTCCTTGGCGAATCATATTACCTATCGGTCCTTCAGACGGCTCAGATGTAAGTGTTACAGCGTAGCCATTCGCTGACAACCTATCTCGAAGCATGATTGCCTGAGTAGACGTTCCAGAGCCGTCAATTCCTTCAAACACTATAAAAAGACCTTTTTTCATTTATTATCCACCGAATTGAATGATAATCCGCGAATTTGAGAGTTATCACGGGACAGAAATTTCTGTGAACTCGTCCAACTACCATGATCAAATGATATAATTGATATTCCATTCACATGCCCTGCGGTCTGAAAATTGAGTGAGCGACCAGAGAATATTTCCATTTGATTTTTTCCTACAGTTAGAGAGTTTTGAGAGTGTTGGTGACCGTGCAGCACTAGGCCAAAATTATATTCATCTAAAATCGCCAAGAATCTTGATGCATTCCGAATGGTTGAGGTGTCTGTTTTTTCAACACCTATTACATGATGGTGTACGACGAGAACTCTGTGTCGAACATTAGATAAATTACCGCTGTTTTCGATCAGGGTCTTATGCAGAAAACAGCAGTCGACCAGACCATATTTATGATCTAAATGATAAGCAGAATTTACTAACAAAAATGCAACCTTGTCAAATTTAAGTAGCCTACATGAATTTTGAGAAAAGTCAGCATTATGATCTCGGCGAATCCCATACATGAATCTATCGAATTGATTAAAACTATTATTGCAAATATCATGATTACCAGGGCAAGCTAAGAATCTTTCACGACTACCACCATGATCTAACCAAGTTTCTGAAAAAAACATTCCAGCCTGATTATAACCATTAGACTTGCCTTGAAAAGTAATATCACCACTAACGACTAAGTATGTATCCTCCAGCTTGAAGATGTCTGCGTACTCATGCAAGGCGCGTTTTAGTTCAGCTAAATCAAATGCAGGATTAACATTTCCAAAGTGGGTATCGCTAATATGTATAATTTTCATAAATATGGTAATCAGACTGCACAAACAATAAAAAAAGAAACCAAAGAAGCGGGTGATGCATGTATTGGCTTGCACAAATCATACCTTCTACCCCCCAACATTCTCAAGGGTAAAAAAGTTTTCCTTGCGCCGGTTCCATTGGCAAATCTGTTGATATGCCTCATCGGGTGTAGCAGCGGGTTGGTCGTGCTTAGATCCGCCATGATGGGCCACCCAATGCACCAAATATAACAGTTTCAACCCTTAAGGTGTCTCGAAACCTTCCGCCAAGTATTGAACCCGCTTAATTCGCGCCAAAGATTCATCGGCATATGTTAGCCATTCCTCGGCAAGGGAACTGGCATCGCCGAGCAACTCAATGATTTTAGCTGTTTTGCGCTGTTGCCAAAACTGCTAATATAATGGCCTTCTAAGATTTGCAGCAATTTGTTGAGGTTCCCCGCATATGGAGCATAATGCCCGGGTTCATAATTCAAGCGTAGCGACTCCCCTGCGGCTTGCAGAAAATAAGCGAGCTTCTGCACTTGTCCCAAGCTGAGTTTACCATCCAAAGGCCGGTAATTGCTGATAAGTTTTTGGCCGCATCTGCTTGGTTCTTGTCCGCCTGTTCCGCTAGATACTCGCTGACCACATCCTTGATAAGTTGGTCGCTGTCCTTCCCTGCCATCGCCGCCAGTTGGGTGAGTGCCGCTTCGTTGTGTGCGTCAAATTGGATTGTGTGCATGATTTAACCTGCGGTTTGTTTCAATCCGTCATTCCGCACCCCCCTTTGCTACAATTGCGCATTTCCGACCGAATTGAACGATGCCGTCCCCCGACCTTCCTAGCGCTACCGACGATAACACCTACGCGAGTTACACGCTTGACCATCACGGCCTGGTGGCGGGCATGGTCGATGAACTGGGCCTGGTTGAAAAAATCGACGCCATGATCCCGCAGGACCTCGGCCAGCGCCAAGTCTCC
>Ga0194049_1000131_pt1 | contig 28647 bp, 26 predicted proteins | sample JunL2225m_MetaG_FD_148665 | JGI IMG/M metagenome (GOLD analysis project Ga0194049, IMG submission 148665) | Anoxic zone freshwater microbial communities from boreal shield lake in IISD Experimental Lakes Area, Ontario, Canada - Jun2016-L224-25m | ecosystem: Environmental > Aquatic > Freshwater >... | reverse complement strand
TTAAGTATTCGTCGCGGTTGTTGACGTGTACCAAGCCGAGGTGATGCTTGACCCAGGAGCAAAAACATCGACACACGATCCATAGTTAGAAAACGACGAGCGCGCATCGGCTGACGTTGTTGCACCAACAGTGATCGCTAGTGGCTCACCTGCGGGCGACGACTGACAAGCGTTTGCCGTACTGTTGCCTGCAGCCACCACAAACACCACGCCATCTGCCACGGCAGATTGAACTGCAATGTCAAGTGCCGAGGAGCGCCCACCACCGAGCGACATGTTGGCAACGGCGGATGTGCCTGCAACGTGGTTTGCAATTACCCAATCGATACCCGCGATGACTCCCGATGTGCTGCCAGAACCCGAGCAATCAAGCACGCGCACAGGAACGATTGCTACTCCTGGTGCAACTCCATAATTGCTTCCGCCAACGGTGCCAGCAACATGAGTTCCATGACCATTGCAATCTTCGGTGCCATTCGAGTCGCTCACCGATGAAAAACCGCTCAACACTCGCCCACCAAACTCGGTGTGCGTCGACAACACACCAGTGTCGATGATGTATGCGGTCACTCCGCTACCGGTGTATGCACGGCTGAACTGATTGTTAAGCGGCAGTGCGCGTTGGTCGATGCGGTCGAGTCCCCACAACGTTGTTGGTGCTTCAGGTGTCGAAGCAGTTGCTGGTGTAACAGGATCGGAAGCAGTTGATGCAGCGCTGACACCAATGGCGTTTGTGGCGGTCACCCTAAAGGTGTAGGCAACACCGTTTGTCAAATTTCGCACTGTGCAGGTGAGGGCACCAGTTGAAGTACAGGTTTTTGATCCGGGGTTTGATGTCGCGGTGTAGGTCGTGACAATACGACTTCCGTTGTCAAGTGGCGCCTCCCAATACAAAGTGACCAACTGATCGCCAGTGCTTCCACGCACGTTGCGTGGCGGCGATGGTGCAGTTGGGTCTGGTGCCGCAGTGAACTGCCAATTCAGTGTTGTCGAACCTTTGCGATTGCCATAGCCATCGATCGCAAAGAAGTACGACGTGCCCGCAACGACTGTGATCGTGACACTGCTCCACAACCCACCACCACTGTCGTCATTGGCGGCCAGTGTTGTCAGTGCATTGACTTGCGAGCCCGTGTATGCGCCCAACAGTGTGTCAAAGACGCTGAGCCGAGTGTCGACTACCAATGTGCCGTCTTGCGTTGCCACCCACTTGTACCAAATAGAGGCGGATGCACCATAACCACCGTGGGATGGCTCACCAGTTTCGCGACTCGCAGTCAATGTCGAACTCGACACTGCTCCAGTAGTGCCCGAAAAAACTTCTGCACCTGCAAATGGATCGTTGGTTAAGGCACCGATCGTCGTGATTGAGTTTGAATTGAGTGACGCCGCACCCGTGCCCCGCGAGTTGATCGCCGAAACCCGAAACAGCACATTGATTCCAACAGGAAGCGTGCGAATAGTTGCAATCGTGGCAGTGCTCACTGTGTCGACATATGTTGTCCAAGTCGAACCCGCATTGGATGAATACTCAATTAAATAGTCGGTGATCGGTGCTCCACCATCCGTTGTTGGCGTGTCCCAGTCGAGACCAACTTGGCCAGTGTTAGCAGTTGCAACTGCATTGAGGGGTCGGCCTGGTGCAGTTGGAGTGAGCGGTGTGTACGCATCAGAAACATCGGATGGTGGTCCTGTCGCAACAGCATTGCGCGCACTGATTCGAAACTTGTGAGGCACTCCATCAGTGAGGCCAGTGATCGTGCGATTGGTGCCGTTGCCGGTTGACTCTGGCCAAGTTGTCCACGACACGCCGTCATTGATGGTGTACTCGATCACATAGTTCGTGACCACAGATCCGCCATCAAATGTTGGCGCACCCCAACGAAGTGCCACATATTGCGGACCGACAAGTAGCTCGGTGATACAGCATGGAGCAGTCGGCACTCCAGGACGCACTGATGCTGACACGACCGATGGGTCTCCGGTGCCAGCACTATTGCGCGCACTCACTCGAAAGATGTAACTCACTCCGCTCACCAAATCAGTAACTGTTGTCGACCGTATTGATGAAACGGGATCAGTGAAAGTTGCCCACGTGGAGCCAGATGTAGATGAATACTCAATTACATAGTCGGTAATTGTGTCGCCACCGTTCGTGGCCGGAATTGTCCATGAAAGACCAACTTGATTGAGACCGTAGCTAGCAATCGCCAGATCGAGTGGCGCACTTGGCAACGATGCGGCCCACGGAACGGCAATGACCACCGAAGAATACGCGCTCGTTCCAACACTGTTGACTGCGCTGACTCTCAATTGATAGGTCAAGCCATTGGTCAGACCAGTGACAGTGGTTGTCGTCGAAGTAGAGACGCTGTCGCTGAATGTCGACCACGTTGCACCAGAGTCTGCAGAAAATTGCGCGACATAATCAGTGATTGCCGAGCCGCCATTTTGCGTAGGCGCTGTCCACGACAACCGTACCGAGAGGCCAAGCGGCGTTGCGCTCAGCGATGTTGGCGCACTTGGTACACCAACGATTGCGGTTGCTGTCGAAGACGCTTCGCTGGTGCCGCCACTGCTGACAGCCTTGACGCGAAACTGATACATCGTGCCATTCGCGAGTCCTGTCACTGTTGCAGAAGTACTTGTCGACACACCGTCAGCAAATACCGTCCATGTAGAACCGCTATTCGATGAATACTCAACGACGTAGTCGGTCACGTCTGCACCACCACTTTGTGTTGGAGCATTCCACGAAAGTGATGCCTGCGTCACGCCACCAACTGCAGTGAGCGATGTTGGCACCGATGGCGCAACTGGATTTGGCGAGACGAATGCAGCACCCGTGTACAGCACGAGGTTTGGTGAGCCAGCAGCTAAACCAGTGATGACATCGGGTGTTGCGCTATTGACGATTAAGGCAGCAATTTGTGCGGGAGTTGCGGTTGGATCAGATTGCAACAGCAATGCAGCAGCGCCTGCAACGTGTGGCGAAGCCATTGAAGTACCCGAAAGCATGCGAGACGCGCTCGATGAAGCGATGGTTGCCGACATGATGCTCACGCCTGGCGCAAACAAGTCAACGCATGATCCGTAGTTAGTAAATGATGCGCGATCATCACTGCCACCGATTGCGCCGACCGTGATTGCGGTCGGCGCTGATGCCGGCGAGTAACTGCAGGCATTGGCGTTGCTGTTGCCTGCAGCAACTGCAAACACAATGCCGTCCGCAGTTGCGTTGGCGACAGCCGAGTTCAATGCAGTCGAATACGAACCACCGAGACTCATATTGGCTACTGCGGGTGAATAGCTGGCGTGATCATTTATTGCCCAGTCGATACCTGCAATCACACCCGATGTAGAACCAGTACCGGAACAGCTGAGGACACGAATAGGAATAAGTGAAACCGCTTTTGCAATGCCGTACGTCGAGCCACCGATAGTTCCTGCAACGTGCGTGCCGTGACCATTGCAGTCGGTTGTGCCATACGAGTCGCTGTACACCGTGTAGCCAGCACCGACTCGCCCACCGAAATCGATATGGCTTGCCAAGATGCCGGTGTCAATGACATACGCGGTCACTCCAGTACCTGTGTTGGTATATAAATAACGTGAGTTACGAGTTCCCGATCGTTGGTCAACTCGGTCAAGACCCCACGGTGGATCTACTTGATCTCCCTCTAACACCACAACTCGATCTTGTTCAATTGATGCAACATTTGGATCTTTTGCCAAGCGCTCGAGTGCCGATACATTCAGCACCGCGGCAAAGCCATTCATTGCGGTTGTGTACACCGACAAAATTTGTGAACCAGTTGTGGCCTCTGCCGTTGCAAACGCGCGCGGTGCAACGTCATTTTTCAGCGTCACGATGTACTGATTATCGACTGGTGCACCCATCAGATTGGAAAGATCTGGGCCGAGCACACCACCAAATTCGTTGATACTTATTGTGCGATCGAGTTCAACAAGCAAAACGTCTTTGTCTTTGCGCAAACGCACTACGTCAGCGTTGTCGAGCTCAACAACAAAGCCATCGAGTGCCGACGAATACACGTCACTCACCGCATTACCCAAGCCTGCTTCTTTAGCAACTTTGCGATCTAAGTTGACGCCGTCTTTAAAGATCACTATGTAATCACCGGTCGTAGCTATAGCTGATGCTGGCAAAGGCTTAATTGATGTGATGATCAATGGCATTAACAAAGCAATGAGCGAAATCGCAATCACGTGATGTTTCATCAGTCTTGAAACCCCCATGCTGCCACCTCGCTTTCTTAAACGAATGAGTTGATTTAACTTTTTGGTTGATCTACAGACTGTTATCGGCAGATTGGCGCAAAAAGTTACAGATTTATTTAGGGTGCCACCGTTGTTGTAACTGCAGGATCGAGCGACGTCTGACGTGCCCGAATCGGTTCATTTTCTGGATGTGGAACGTTGATACCGAATACGTTGAGCACGTTCGACATCGCAACCTGCATTGGATCAGGTAAAACGTTTAGCGAGGAGAGACTCACTGTGGCTACGACCGCGGCAATTGCAACCCATCCAATTGCGCTCACTCGACCGACCAGCACTAGCGCGCGTCTTACGACGCGAAATTCTGATTGTCGCTTGTCCATTGATGAAGCAATGGCGAGTGACTGCAAGCGTGCCGCAAGGTCGTTATCAATGTCCTGCCGCACATCCATTTCGCTCGCATAACTATGGAGGCTAAGTGAGTTCAAGCGATGTCGAATTGCTGCGCGCGAGATTTTGGAAGATGTGCGCTTATTCATAATTCGATGCCCTCCTGAACTGATTGTAGGACTTCACGTAAACGAACTATCGCGCGCGATAAGCCAACCCGTGTGGCCACTTCCGACTTGCCCATTGAACGCGCGATCTCCTTTGTTGTTAACCCAGCCGTGTAACGGAGATAAATCATTTGCTGCATCACTTCTGGTATCTGACCAATTGCCAGTTGTAGATCAGGATCCTGAGAGTCAACAACCGAGGCAACAAGATCGGGTCCTGCTTCATTCGTGAAGTCAAAATCGACTCGCGAAGCTCTTGAACCCTTTCGTAATTCGTCCACTATCCGAGCGTGCGCAACAGAAAATACAAACGATCTCAATTCACTGTGTCCACCTTCAAAACTCTTAATCCTTCTTGCAATCGTTTCAAAGGTCAATCCTGTTACCTCTTCTGGGTCTGCAAGACCAAGTTTTTTTGCATATCCAGTTACCGGGCCTTGAAATGCACTGACAAACCAACGCCACGCCTCGGGTTGACCTGTCTTGAGGTCTTGTACCGGTGGTCGTTGTGAGCTCATGAGTTCAAAATCCCTTGTTCAACTCCACGCTAGCGAAGGGATGTTTGGCAATATGCTGAGCAGATGAGCACACAACAAGCTACAAATTTCCGGCCTGTTGCGGTCGTTACTGGGGCCAACTCTGGCATCGGCAGAGCCACCACCATTTACCTAGCCCAGCAGGGTTTCAGGGTGTTTGGCACCGTGCGCAGTCTGGACAAAGCGGCCAAACTCGTGGCACTTGCCGAGAAACTTGGCGTAGCGATCGAACTGGTCGAGATGGATGTCGCTGATGACGCATCAGTACGCCAAGGTTTCGCTGATATTTTTCGTGCGACGCCCCACGTTGACGTGCTTGTCAATAACGCAGGCATCGGCGGCAACGGTGTCACCGAGGAAACGACACCCGAGCAATATTTTGATTCGTTCAATGTCAACGTCGTTGGTGTTGTGCGCTGCACGCAACAAGTGCTGCCACAGATGCGCTCAACCAAAAGTGGCACGATCATCAACATTTCATCAATTGTCGGTCGCATCGCGGCTGTTGCACAATCACCGTACGTCACTTCTAAATGGGCACTTGAAGGACTCACCGAAGGTCTTGCACACGAAGTCGCACCGTTCGGTATTCGTGTCGTCATGATCGAACCTGGCATCACCAAATCGTCAATCTTTATGAAAAATCTTGACGCACCAAATGCAAGTGGCGCATACGACTCGCATTACCGACGCATGTTGCAGTTTTATGCCGCAGGTATTCCGCACGCCACCGACCCAACCGAAGTTGGCGCACTGATTCATCACGCCATCACCACCGATACGCCCCAATTGCGATACCCGTGTTCGTGGGGCGGCCATGAGTTCATTAATGGTCGCGCCAAGATGAGCGACGCCGATTGGATCGCACTCGGAGCAGTTGAGAGCGACGCAGATTACGAGATTGAGTTCAAAAAGGCTTTCGGAATCGACATCTCTCAAAGTTGACAAGTTTGGTCGGGTTTCCGATATGCTGACCGCCCCATAGCAAGTTGCCCAAATGGGCGACCAAACCAAGGAGCCCCCATGTCAGTTCGTCTCGGAGACATTGCCCCAGACTTCACCGCCCAAACCACCCAAGGCGAGATCAAGTTTCACGACTGGCTCGGCGACTCGTGGGGCGTGTTGTTTAGTCATCCAAAAGATTTCACACCGGTCTGCACCACCGAACTCGGTTACGTCGCCAAGATCAAGCCAGAGTTCGACAAGCGCAACGTCAAAGTGATCGGCCTCTCGGTTGACAGTGTTGAGTCGCACGAAAAATGGGAAAGCGACATTGGCGAGACGCAAGGTACGCCAGTCAACTTCCCGATGATCGGCGACTCTGACCGTACGGTCAGCAACTTGTACGACATGATTCACCCAAACGCCAATGACACGATGACCGTGCGCAGCGTGTTTGTCGTTGGGCCAGACAAAAAAGTCAAACTCACCATCACTTACCCAGCTTCAACAGGCCGCAACTTCGACGAAGTGCTTCGCGTCATCGACTCGCTGCAACTCACTGCAAAGTTCAAGGTTGCAACACCAGCCAACTGGACAGATGGCAAAGATGTCATCATCGGCGCTGCAGTTACTGACGAAGAGGCAAAGACACTTTTCCCAGGTGGCTGGAAAACGATCAAGCCATACTTGCGAACATTGGCACAACCAAAGTAAACGCAAGACAAATTTAGTAATTTCTTACGTAACTCAAGCGCTTACATAAAGAAGTCATAAAACGACGAAATAGACTGAGGGGCATGAACAACCCCTCAGTCACTTTTCCTCCACCAGTTGCGAGCACAGATTCAGCCGCCGCACGAGCTACCAATGTCAGCAAGATCTACGGTCACGATGACAGCGAAGTACGTGCGCTTGACAACGTGACAGTGCAGTTCGAAAAGGGCAAATTCACTGCCATCATGGGGCCAAGCGGCTCTGGCAAGTCAACACTCATGCATTGCATGGCGGGGCTCGATGAAATGACTGAAGGTTCAGCCACTATTGCCGGCATTGATATCGCAAGTTTGAAAGACAAGGACCTCACCAAACTTCGCAGAGACAAAATTGGATTCGTGTTTCAGGCATTCAACTTGGTTCCGACGCTTACAGCAGATGAAAACATCAGACTGCCACTTCTCCTTGGCAACAACAAGGGCAACGAAGAATGGATCCAGAAAGTCATCAATACTGTTCATTTACAGGACCGTTTAAGCCACCGTCCAAGCGAACTTTCCGGTGGACAACAACAACGCGTGGCCGTTGCGCGCGCACTCGCTAGTGAGCCAGCAATTATTTTTGCAGACGAACCAACTGGCAACCTCGACTCAACGACTGGAAACGAAATTCTTTCGTTCATGCGCAAGGCAGTTGACGAATTAGGACAGACCATTGTGATGGTCACCCATGATCCTGTCTCCGCAAGTTACGCAGACCGCATCGTGTTTTTAAAGGACGGGAAAATTGCTGGTGAGTTGCTCGAACCAACACCAGAACTCGTGCTTGATTACATGAAGCAATTAGGCCACTAAGCCATGTGGCGCATTGCCCTTAAGGGCATTTTCGGCCGCAAGGCACGCTTAGTTCTTACTTCCCTCGCAGTCATTTTGGGCACTGCATTTCTGTCTGGAACTGCAGTATTTTCTGCGACGTTGAACCAAACGTTCGACAATTTGTTTAGCGATGTATTTCGCAATGTTGACTCCTATGTGCGATCGACACAGGTTATTGAAGCCGACTTCGGTCAACAAGAACGCCAGCGAATTCCTGTCGAACTGGTAGATGTCGTCAAGCAAGTTCCCGGAGTTGCTGATGTGCAAGCAGACATTCAGGCGTTTGCTCGAATTATCGGCAAGGATGGCAAGCCTCTCGGATCCGAAGGTAAAGGTCCTCCAACATTTGGTGGCGTTGGCCAAAAATTTAAAGGCGCATTATGGTCAATCAGCAAGGGTCATTTCGCCGCTGGGCCAACAGAGGTCGTGCTCGACGAAGCCTCAGTAAAAGCCGGAAAGTTCGCGCTCAATGACACGGTAAAGGTTGTTGCTCAATCCGGCAGTCGCGAATTCACTTTGGTCGGAATTGCGTCATACGGCGACGTGCGGTCGCCAGGTGGAGCAACGTTTGCGCTCTTCGACCTTGCAACAGCACAGGAATTTTTGGCGAAACCTGGATTCATTGACAACATCTTGGTTTCCGGAGATGGCTCTCTGTCCGACGTCGATTTAGCAAAGGCAATCACTGCTGCAATCCCTGGCACTTTCAAAACCGAAACCTTGACTGGTGCGCAGATCACAAAAGAAACGCAAGATGAAATTGGAACCGCCTTAAGTTTCTTTGGCATTTTGCTCTCCGTGTTCAGCTACATCGCACTCGGTGTTGGCAGCTTCGTGATTTACAACGTTTTCTCCATTAGTGCCGCGCAACGCCAGCGTGAGAATGCGCTCCTTCGCGCAATCGGCGCGTCAAAAAAACAAGTGACTCGTGCAATGTTGATCGAATCAGTTGTTGTTGGTCTGTTTGGTTCGACAGTTGGATTGATTGCTGGTATCGGACTTTCAAAAGTACTCAGCGCACTACTGAAAGCCGCCAGTATCGATCTACCAAGTGGCGGACTTGTAGTTCCACGTTCAGCAATTCTCAACACCATCGTGATTGGCCTCATTGTCACTGTTGCCTCTGCATGGCTGCCAGCACGCCGTGCCGGCAAAGTTCCCCCACTTGCCGCAATGCGTGAAACAGCAATCGAATTTGTTGCTCTTTCCCGCCGACGCACGATATTTGGACTTTTCCTCATCGCGCTTGGTGCTGTTTCAATTGTTGCCGTCACCAATGGTGCGAGCAAAACTTTGCTTGGTTTTGGAATTCTGTTTTTCTTTTCTGGCACCATCACACTTGGCCCAGTAATTGCTCGACCAGTTGCATTGCTCTTGGGCAAGCCTGCAGAAAAATTCCGCGGAGTTACGGGAACCATGGCTCGCCAAAACAGTGCACGCAACCCTAAACGAACTTCGCGTACAGCTGCTCCAGTGCTCATCGGAGTCGCGCTTGTAACTGCGGTCGCTGCACTTGCAGCAAGTATCAGCTCGCAAATCGACGGAGTATTTACGCAACAATTCAAAGGCGATTATGCGATTAGCACCACTGCTCGAGGATTTGGTGGACTCAGCCCATCACTTGCCGATGACATCAATGTGATGCCTCAAGTGCAGCGCGCAACAGGAATTGGTCGGCTCACAGTAAAAATCGACGACAAGGGTCAGTTCCTCACCACCATCAACCCAGCAACCGTTGAAGGTGTTTTCGATATTGGACTCATATCCGGTTCGTATGCAGATCTCACTGCAGACACAATTTTCGTTTCACAAAAATATGCAAACAACCATGCCACCAAACTTGGTGACACCATCCAGGTCACGCTTGCCGATGCACAAATTAAGACACTAAAAATCGCTGGAATTTACATTTATGACGAGCTCGCTGGAAAATACACCGTCAGCAGGGATCTCATAAAAGATTCATCAGTTATTTCTTTCGACCTTGGTGTCTATATAAAATTGAAACCAGGCGTGAGCGACAAATCTGCGCGCAGCGAACTTCAGGCTGCTGTCGACAAGTACGGGCAAGGAACGTTGCTTTCAAAGCGCGAGTACATTGACTCGCAGTCGGGAAGCATCAATACACTTCTTGGCCTTATCTACGGTCTACTTTTCTTGTCGGTCATCATTGCTGTGGTTGGAATCATTATCACGCTGCTTCTCTCGGTATTTGAACGTCAGCGCGAAATCGGTCTATTGCGCGCTGTGGGTATGACGAAAGCCCAGGTTCGCACCACTGTTCGCTGGGAAAGTGTCATCACATCACTGATTGGTGCCGTGGTGGGGATTGTGCTGGGTGTCGGGCTTGGTTGGGTCATCGTGTACGCATTGCGCGACCAGGGCCTCTCATCGTTCTCTGTGCCTGTGGGATCAACCGTGTCGATTTTGATTATGGCCTTCATCATTGGAGTACTTGCTGCCGTGTATCCGGCATGGCGTGCAACTCGTGTGAACCTTCTCGATGCAATCACCACCGCGTAATGAATCCTTCAGAGATCACCCCTGAGATATTGCAGTTCTTGACCGAACGTCATCTTGCAACACTCACAACACTGCGGCAAGATGGCTCACCCCATGTTGTCGCTGTTGGATTTAGTTACGACGCCTCAACATGCCAAGCACGTGTGATCACTTTTTCAACTGCACAAAAAGCTCTCAACGCTGCTCGTGGCGGACGAGCCGCAGTTTCACAAGTGGACGGCGGACGTTGGCTCACGCTTGAAGGCACCGTACATCTCGCGACGATGGACAATGACCCAGAAGAAGTTCGTCGAGCAGTTGCTGGATATGCGCAGCGTTACCAAGACCCCAAAGAGCGCGACAATCGTGTTGCCGTGATCATTGAAGTCGACCGAATTATGGGTCGGGCTTAGTTTTTAGTCTTACTTACTAGCCAGCATCGCGCAGCGAAATAATTTCGTTCATAAATTGCTTGGCAGCGGGGTGACTGTCGCCCACACTTATATCGCGCTCGATATATAACGGCGTAAAGTTTGGTCGCACGAGCGGCTCGTGGGCAGTCTGGCAACCTGCGCACCAATACAAGACCCGGTTTGCTTCGCCGTGATGATTGACCTTGACTAGATCACCGCAACGTACACATGATTTGCCCTGTCGGCCGTAAATTGCCAAGTTGTCCGACGACACATCAGCATTTTGCAACATCTCATGAGCGAGCGTGAGCAATTCTCGACACTCGGCACGCTTGAGAGTTCCGATATTGGCATATGGGTGCAATTCACACGCCCACAAAATCTCGCAACGAAACACATTGCTCACTCCGCGAACAACTCGTTGATCAAGTAGCACGTCGGCAACTGTCTCATCGCGCTCTTCGTATTCCATCATTCGATCAACAGCTTCTTCGATGTCGGCATCAACATGTGTGAGCTCTGGTCCAAGTTTGCCAAGTATCGGGTGACGCCGAGGATCAAAGTCGTGATACACGTCGATCTCTGGCGTATCAAAACACACCGCAACCCAATCTTGCACATCAATCAAAATATCTGCGTGCTTTGCATTTTTTCGCCACGTGTCACCTTTGCGATACACGTTCCATGAACTCATCATCTTCATTCGGGTATTGAGCACGATGCCGTTGTCCCAAATAATCTCAATGCTCTTATCAAGATTGCGCACTTCTTCTATAGTGTGACCCACCTCAGGCACGATGCTGTCCATCTGCGGTGCTTCAAACCGGACCATCTTTTTGCCCAACAACGCAGTGCGCAATGCTGCTGCGTTGTGTTGAACCTTGTTACCGATGAGCACGAGTAAAGATTATTCACACCGCTCACCCGAGTGAGGGATATACCGTTAGTTTGAACGATGTGAATGAAAAACTTGGCGACGATGAGTTTGTACTCGACCAAGATGACGCCATGGTTCGACGTGCGGCTCAGCGATACGGCACAGTCGGTGCAATGTTGGCTGGCGGCATGCTGGTATTTGACAAACTGCTCGGCCGAAAACCAAAAGAAGAAGCTGCGGTTGTCATTGAGGCCGCAAGCGAGCCAGGAAATATCGACGACAACGGCATCACGCTTGTTGTCGATGCCAACACAACGGTTGTTTCACCCCCACCACACCTGCGTCGACACGATGCCCAGACCGGTCCGCGGATTGTGCGAAAGCGGCGAAAACTCAACCCCGATAAGGGTTTGTAGTCCTTACGGCAGTTGCCCCACAGAGGCCAAGGCAAGTCTGATTAAGCGGTCGTGACCGCTCGTCATTTCTTTACGCATTTGTTCGCTCACCGCTTGTTCAGGTGAAAACCATCCGAGATCGAGCGCTTGTTGACTCGGTTGACAGTCGCCCGACACCGGCACAACGAACGCGAGACTCACTGCATGATGGCGTGGGTCGTGAAAACCGCTGATGGTTGGGTCTGGAAAGTATTCGACGACAGTAAACGGTGCTGGCTCTGGGGGAATTTGTGGAAGCGCAAGTGGCCCAAGGTCTTTTTCGAGATGTCGTAATAACGCCTCACGAATTCGTTCGCCCAACAGAACGCGACCCGACACCACCGTGCGACTGATACTGCCGTCGGGCGCTTGGCGCAACAGCATGCCAACCGATGTGACTTGCCCCATGTCGTCAACCCGCACTGGCACAGCGTCTACGTATACGAGTGGCACTTGCCCACGCACTTGATCGAGGGCGTTCGGGTCGAGCCAATTGGTCTTGATGTCGATTTGGTCACTCACTATTTCCATTGTCACAGATGCCAGCAGTCCATCGTGGAATACCTAGTCAAGAGCCCACTGCGTCTGTCAAAATACATGCGTGACAAAACAACAATCTGCCGTAACAAGCGCCCGAATATTGGCAACTTTCTTACTCGTAGCCGGGGTAACGCACTTTGCCAATCCAACCTTTTTTGACAACATCGTTCCACCATGGTTGCCACCGAGCGAACGATTCTGGACCTACATCAGTGGCGTTGGCGAAATCTCTATCGGACTAGGTCTGCTCATGAGTGCAACTCGTCGTCGCGCAGCATTTGCAGCATTCGCAATATTTGTTGCGGTCTACCCAGCCAACCTCTACATGGCATGGGATTGGCGCGATCACGCAATGAGTGACCAACTTGTTGCGTATGGTCGGTTGCCGTTGCAGTTTGCGTTGTTTTGGTGGGCGCTCTCGATTGCCCGAGCGAATGCTCTACCAGTTGCCGGCGACGTACTTGGTTTCCAGGAACGCGAGTAGCCCGTCGTGGCCGCCTTCGCGACCAATACCCGATGCCTTGACTCCACCAAATGGTGCAGCAGGGTCAGAAACAATTCCACGATTGAAGCCAATCATCCCAGCCTCCAACGACTCGGCAACGCGCATACCTTTAGCGGCATCGCGCGTAAACACGTAACTCACTAGTCCGTATTCAACATCGTTGGCAAGTAGCACCATCTCGGCGTCATCGCTGCATGCAACTATCGGCGCAACTGGTCCAAATATTTCGTCTTTCAAAATTTCGTCATCGGGTGAAACATTGGCCAACACTGTGGCCTGATATCCAAATGCTGGAGTCGTCACCGACTTGCCACCACACAACACTTTTGCCCCCCTGCTCACTGCGCCATCCACCATTTTTGCCACTGACTCTTGTTCGGCGCGAGACACGAGCGGGCCTAGTGTGGTTGAGGCATTGAGTCCATCGCCCAACACAAGTGCCGACATGCGTGCGGTCAACTTGTCAGTAAATTCTGCAAGCACCGAATCGTGCACGTAGAAACGATTTGCAGCAGTGCATGCCGCACCGCCATTGCGCATCTTTGCGAGCATCGCGCCATCAACGGCTGCATCAATATCTGCATCACCAAAAACCAAAAATGGTGCGTTGCCACCCAGTTCCATGCTGCAGTTGATTACTCGTGATGCCGCTTGTGCGAGCAAAATCGAACCGACTTTGGTTGATCCGGTGAAACTCAACTTGCGCACTTTCCCAGAATCCATCATCGCTGCAACAGCAGGGCCCGATGGGTTTGTAACAACAACGTTGACTACACCAGCTGGAACACCTGCGCGCTGTAACACATCGGCAATTGCAAGTGCGGTGAGTGGCGTGTCTTGTGCTGGCTTAAGCACCACTGTGCAACCTGCTGCAAGCGCTGGCCCAATCTTGCGCGTCGCCATTGCGGCCGGAAAATTCCATGGCGTTGCGAGCAGTGCCACACCAACTGGTTGCCTACTCACCATCAGCCAATTGGCCCCACCTGGTGCACGCCTGTAGTCGCCGTCGATGCGCACTGCCTCTTCGCTAAACCACCTAAAAAACTCGGCCGCATAAGCCACTTCTGCTCGCGAGTCAGCAAGTATTTTGCCCATCTCGAGCGTGATCAAACGTGCCAGTTGCTCTTGTTCGGCCATCATGATCTCGAATGCTTTGCGCAAAATTTCCGCACGCAAGCGGGGAGCAGTTGTACGCCACGAAACAAATGCTGTATCTGCTGCATCAACTGCGCGCAAACAATCGGCTATCGATGCATTGGCAACATTTGCAAGCGACTCGCCAGTTGCAGGGTTGAGCACGTCAATCTGGTTTGCAGAACCCACCCACTCGCCATTAATAAATGACTGCGTCTTGATATCTTGCATGTACTTAATCCTTTGTCAGCTCAACGCCCGCAATTTCTTTGATGCGATCGCGCAAGAAGTCAAATGCTGTTTTGTTTTCAGCAATCAACACGTCGTCTGCGGGGTGCAAAAACAACGGTGTCGAAACACGCGATCTCGTCGCTGCATCGCCAACTGGGTTAATCACTTGATGAGTTGTGCTCGGGTAATAACCGCCGGTTACATATTTGAGCATGTCGCCCGCATTGATCGCCACGCTGCCCGGGTCACACGGCACGTCGTGCCACTTGCCATCTAGGTCGCGCACTTGCAAACCAGGCTCGTTGGCGGCTGGCAACACCGTGATCATGTTGATATCTTCGTGGGCTGCCGCACGCACCGAACCAACTGGCTCGTTGCCTTTCAGTGGCGGATAATGCAAAATTCGTAAAAGTGTTCGCTTCGTACCAACGATCATTTCAGAAAGTGGCATCGAAAAAGATTTAGAAATGCTGCTCGGTGTGTTTGCTTCCACCCATGTCAACAACTCTGCAGCAAGCGACCAACCGGCTTGATACATAGCGGCCGCACTTGCCGACTCAACAGCCGGCTGACGGCCCCACGGATACCAGTGAAAATACTCTTTGATGTCAGGAAGCGAAGCACCAACTGCTTGTTCGGCTTCTTCGAGCGGACGATATCCGTCTTGTCCACCTTCGCCTGGCAAGTAATCCCACTTGTTGCCTGTGCGAAAAAAATTGAGCCACTCGTTTTGCAATCGTTGCACCATGTCGTACTGCACGGGATGATTTGTGAGCACGGCAAAACCTGTGTCGCGCAACGACTCAGTAAAACGTTTTGGTGCATCAGGTGATTGATAATCGACAACTGCGACATCCATAACAACAGCCTACGGACAATCAAGGTTGGTCTAGTGTGGCTCGGTGGCCCACAAGCGATTGATCTATATTTTGCAGATTGCAATGGGGTTTCTTGCATCCGGATACGGCGTCATGTTTACAATGCTCGACGACTGGCGTGACAAATTTGGCATTCACGAAACTGGTCTCGGCATCATTATTGCCGCCGGATTCTTTACTTCATTCGTTGCCCAATTGACCATTGCCCCGTATGCCGACAAGGGTCATGCTCGACGGTTGATGACGTGGGGCGTGGCGGGCAATGTTGTCGGTGCAATCGTGATGGCATACGGCTCGTCAATGACTGGCTTTATTTGTGGACGGGTGTTAATGGGCATCGGTGCCGGCATCGCAATTCCTGCAATCAAGCGCATTGTGATTGTCAGTGACCCAGAAAATATGGGAACCAATTTGGGTCGCGGTGTTGCGATCGAGGTAGGCGGTTTTGCGCTTGGTCCAATTATCTCGGCTCTGACAGTCGGCACATTTGGATTGGCTGCGCCTTTCCTGATCATCGCAGCAATTCTCGTGGTGATGGTTGCATTAATCGCACGCGAAGACATCGAAGAAACTCCTGCCGAAGATCGCACCTCTGAGCGTTTTGCTATCGACTTATTGCGCATCCGACCACTGCTTGGTGCGGTACTTGTCGGAGTCGCGTTGTACGTCATGATCGGCGTGTTCGATCCACTCTGGGTAGTGATGATGGACGACATGGGAGCCCCTAATTGGGTTGGTAACGCTGGCATCTCAATTTTTGGAATGCCATGGATTTTGTTTGCAACAGTCGGTGGCACCATCGCACAAAAATATGGTCCCTTTCGTGTCAGTGCATTTGGCCTCGCGCTCGGCGCCTTTTATATGACTGCATACGGTTTTATCGGCAGCCCATATTGGATGCTCGGCATCGGTGTCACACAGTCGGCACTCGATGCACTCACCGTCACTGGCACCGGTATCGCCGTTGCTCAAGTTGCTCCGCCAGAGCGTCAAGCCGGTGCATCTGGTTTGCTCGGCGGAATCCAAACGCTCACTGGTGGCATTGTCGCAATGATCGCGGGCAGTGTGTACGAGCACTACGGACGACACGCGGCATTTGTTGCTACTGGCATCACCATGTTCACACTTGTGTGCCTTGGATGCTTGCTGGTTGGACCAAAATATCTTCGACGTCCAGCCAATGCGAGTGAAGTGACTATCGCATCGCAAATCAACAGATAGATTCACAGCATGGAATTTAGATACCTCGGCCGAAGCGGCTTCAAAGTCTCAGCAATTAGTTATGGCAACTGGATCACACATGGCAGCCAAGTAGAAGAAGATGCCGCCAACGCATGTGTCAAGCGTGCGCTCGAACTTGGCATCACCACGTTTGATACAGCCGACGTTTATGCCGGCACCCGCGCCGAAGCCGTGCTTGGTCGTGCACTTGCTGGCGTGCCACGCGAAAGCATCGAAGTATTTACCAAGGTCTATTTCCCAACCGGGGGTGGTGTTAACGATCGTGGCCTATCGCGCAAACACATCATGCATTCCATTGATGCATCACTCAAGCGCCTCAACATGGATCATGTCGATTTGTATCAAGCACACCGCTACGACGTGGAAACTCCACTCGAAGAAACGATGCTTGCTTTTGCCGACATCGTGCGCCAAGGCAAGGCCCTGTATATCGGTGTGTCCGAGTGGGATGCCGATCAAATCACGCGTGGTGCAGAACTGGCGCGCGAACTGCACGTGCCATTTATTTCCAACCAACCTCAATACTCCATGCTGTGGCGCGTAATCGACCAAGAAGTTGTACCAGCAAGTGAGCGCGAAGGACTTTCACAAATCGTGTGGTCACCAATGGCTCAAGGAGTGCTCACCGGCAAGTACCTACCTGGTCAACCACCGCCGGAGGGCTCGCGCGCAACCGACGAGTTGAGTGGCAAAAATTTCATCTCGCGTTGGCTCACCGACGACACGCTGACAAAAGTGCAAGAACTCAAACCAATTGCTGCACAAGCAGGTATCACGATGGCGCAGATGGCCATCGCCTGGGTGTTGCAAAACAAAAATATTGCATCAGCAATTGTTGGTGCCACTCGCCCAGATCAACTCGACGACAACGTGAAAGCCGCAAACATCGTGCTTGAGCCAGCAATCTTGACGGCAATCGACAAGGTGCTTGAAGGCATTATCGTCAGCGATCCACGACTCACCGTGTCACCAAAAACTCGCTTTTAAGTTTTATTTGCCCTTCATCGGCGCAAAAGTTTCACCTTCGTAGCGCGCAATTTCGGCTCTACCAACAACGTGCCAGTGCACTTCGTCAGGGCCATCGGCAAGTCGCAATGTGCGCTGACCTGCATACATGCGTGCAAGTGGCGTCCATTGTGAAACACCTGCTCCGCCAAAAACTTGAATTGCTTCATCAATGATCTTGCACACACGCTCTGGCACCATTGCCTTTACAGCGCTCACCCAAATACGCGCCTCGGCATTGCCAAGAGTGTCCATTGCTTTCGCAGCACGAAGCACCATCAGGCGCATCGCTTCAATCTCAATTCGTGCTTTCGCAATCACTTCTGTGTTTTTTCCGAGTCGGGCTATTGGTTTGCCAAAAGCTTCACGGCTCAGCCCACGCTGCACCATAAGTTCGAGCGCACGCTCTGCTGCTCCAATCGAGCGCATGCAGTGATGAATGCGTCCTGGTCCTAAACGGACTTGGCTAATTTCAAAACCGCGACCTTCACCCAGCAACATATTGCTTGCTGGCACACGAACGTCGGTGAAACGTAAGTGCATGTGGCCGTGAGGCGCATCGTCTTCGCCAAATACTTCCATATGCCCAAGGATTTCGACTCCTGGGGTGTCCATCGGCACGAGTATTTGTGAATGCCTGCCGTGTGGCGGTCCATCTTGGCTTGTTCGCAGCATGCAAATCAATATCTTGCAGCGTGGGTCTCCTGCTCCAGAGATGTAAAACTTCTCACCGTTGATGAGCCATTCGTCGCCATCCTTCACTGCACGGCACTCAAGATTCTTGGCATCTGATGAAGCGACATCGGGTTCGGTCATCGCGTATGCAGAACGAATTTCGCCAGCAAGCAGCGGCTCGAGCCAACGCTTCTTTTGCTCTGGAGTTCCAACCCGCTCCAACACTTCCATGTTGCCCGTGTCTGGCGCACTGCAGTTAAAGCACTCAGATGCAATTGGATTCTTGCCTAATTCATTTGCAATGTAGGCATAGTCGAGGTTTGACAAACCTTCGCCAGTCTCGGCATTTGGCAAGAAGAAATTCCATAGACCAGCCTTCTTGGCTTTTGCTTTCACCGAATTCAGCAACTCAAGTTGACCTTCGCCATATTGCCAGCGATCCGGTCTGCCTTCGCCAAGCCGAAAATACTCAGCAGTGATCGGATCGATCTCATTTTTAATAAATGCTGTAACGGCCTCAAACAATGGAACCGCTTTGGCCGACATGGCCAAGTTCATCGCGTCGTCTGTGGTTATTCCTGAGTGCATTCCGGGCTTTGGCATATACCCACGCTACCCGTCTTGTCGATTTGCCGACCTAGTCAGAGTGCCAAGCAGGTTTAGGATTCGGAAAGTATGACTAGCGGTATCTCGCGCGATGTCTTTTCTTGATATCCCGCATAACCCTTATACGCTCCCGCAACAATTGGCCACATGCGTCCGCGTTCTTCTGAGTTGGCTGTGCGGGCAGTCATGATTTTGTGAGGTGCACCTTTATATGACACCTGCACCTGTGGTGTCTCGAGCAAATTGAGATACCAAGCAGGGTGATGGTCATCGCCACCTCGAGATGCAACAATCACAATCTCGCTGTTTTCTTGTAACGGCGAAGTCAACAAACAACTACGTGGTTCACCACTCTTGCGACCAATGGTTGTCAGTTCGAGCACGGGCATATTGCCTGCTGTCCAACCTGCTTTGCCTCGTGTGACACCGAGGATGAGGCGGTGCACGGCATTCATTGTTTTGAGCGCTCTGTCGCTAGGCATGAGCAACCTCCATTACATATTTTGGTTTAAACAATACGAAGAACACGACGCCACCAAGAATGATGCATGCCGATGAAACAAACAGTGGTTGGCTCGACGTGATGTCGCTGGTGATGTACCCAACCAAAATCGAGGCCGGCACTTGAGCAAGGCTCGACACGCTCGAATAAATGCCCATTGCTTGGCCTTGTTGACCCATTTCAGCAGAACGACTGATCAGACTCGACATGTTGGCCATCGTCAAACCATTAAACAATGTGAAAAATGGGATGACAAGATACAAGAAATACGACGATGTCGTTGGAATAACGAAGTACACCAACATCATGATGCCAAGGCCAAACATGCTGAACCGCAGTACCTTCCAGTCGGAGAGTTTTTTCGCAACTCTGGCCACTACAACTGCCTGCGATATCGCAATGAATAAACCGACGATCGCGAAGTAGTCGCCAATCTTGGCAGAGTTGAAGTTGAAGTTGTTACGCAAGTACACGCCAAAGAATGTTGTGAAGAACGTAAATCCGGCGCTGAACAAAAACCCTGCCATCAACACAACTCGAAGGCGGTCAGATTTGAATCCACCTACTACGTTGCTCACAGCACGACTCATCTTGATGCGACCACCGTGCACTTTTTCCTTGAGCGTTTCTGGAAACACTGTGAGGATGCTTGCACAGTTAGCGAGCGCCAAAATTGTTGCGAACCAAAATGGTGTGGTCGCACCAAACCAACTTGGGGTGTGGAACAAACCGTAAAAACTCGTGTCCGGCGTGCTCAGTCGTCCGCCTAAATATGGTCCGATGATAAACCCAAGCCCGAATGCAGCACCGAGCATTCCAAAGTTTTTCGCTCGGTTTTCATGCGTACTCACGTCACCAATTGCTGCTTGTGCAACAGCCAAGTTGCCACCCGTGATGCCATCGAGTGCGCGTGCTGCAAACAACAGTGGAATATTTGCAGTACTGATGCCAATCGCGAACAGCGCGTAACCAACTGCTGTTCCAAAAATAGAAAATGCGAGCACTGGCTTACGACCATGTCGGTCTGATAACTGTCCGAGAATCGGCGCGGCAATAAAAATACAAAACGGGAAAATCGCTTGCAGCCAGCCAAGCATGATCAGACCCTGCGTGAATGACCAGCCTTCGGGGGTCACACGAAATGGTGATCCAGGGCTGATCAACAGCGGGAATACAGGAATCAAAATTCCAAATCCAAGCAGGTCGATGAAAACAGTGAGGAATATGGCCACCATGGGGTTCTTGCGCATCGTTAGAGAGTACTACCCACCCTCTACAGTGGCTCGGATGAAAGACATCTTCTCACTCAATGGTCGTGTGGCACTCGTAACAGGCGGATCCCGTGGCATCGGCGCCATGATCGTCCAAGGCTTTTTGGAGCACGGTTGTTCCCGTGTCTATATCACTGCTCGAAAGGCTGCGCAGTGCGATGCCGCAGCAAAAAATCTCAGCATGTACGGCGAGTGCATCTCACTCCCTGGCGATATTTCGACCCAAGCAGGCATCGAAACACTCGCTGCACAGATTGCTGAACGCGAAGAGACTCTTGACATTCTTGTCAACAACGCTGGCGCTGCATGGGGCGCGGCATTTGATGAGTTCCCAGAGAGCGGATGGGATAAGACAGTTGACCTCAACTTAAAGACACCGTTCTTTCTCACCCAAGCGCTCGCCCCTCAATTACGTGCCGCCGCTGCAAAGAATGGTCACCTTGCAAAGGTCATCAACATCGCATCCATCGATGGCATCTCGACCAACTTGGAAGAGACATACCCGTACGCAGGTAGCAAGGCTGGTCTCATTCATATGACAAAACGTATGGCGTTGCGTCTCATCAAAGACGGCATCGGTGTCACTGCAATTGCACCTGGCGCCTTCGCTTCCGACATGAACAAGGTCGCACGCGACCACGGTGATGCAATCGCAGCCGCAATTCCATCCGGCCGCATTGGCACACCTGAAGACATGGCTGGTGCTGCAATTTATTTGGCATCTCGCGCCGGCGACTACGTGGTTGGATCAACCGTCGTTGTTGACGGTGGCGTTACCTACGCACGATAACTCACTAGAACTTTTTATTGGCGCTTTTTATTAGCATTTTTTACGTTTAGATAGTTGCCCACCGACGCGCGCAACTTGACAATGCCGATGCCGGTTGTCGCACTCACCCAAACAATGTCATCTTGAGCAAGACCGCATCCGCGTGCAAGATCGCGCTTGCGAGTTTCGAGTTGAGATGGTTTTACTTTGTCGAGCTTGGTAGCCACAACAGTAAATGGAATTCCATTTTCTTCAAGTTCGCCCAACACTTGCTGATCTAATTCGGTGGGTCCGATCACGCCATCCACCAATGCAAAGACCATCACAAGCGATTCGCGATCGAGCAAGTAATTCGTGATCATGCTCTGCCAACGCTTGCGCACGTTTCCAGGTGCTGCGGCATATCCATAACCGGGCAAGTCCACAACTGTTCCACCATCTGGCGTTTCAAACAAGTTGATCAATTGCGTCCGGCCAGGAGTATTGGAAACCCGTGCGAGTTGTTTGCGATTGGCAAGCGCATTAATCAATGACGACTTACCCACATTTGACCTACCAACTACCGCAACTTCAATTGGCGATTCAGGCAAGTCACGAATATTGACAGCCGACGTTACAAACTCAAGTTGTAGGGGCCCAGACACGTAGTTGAGTGTATTGACTAACCCTGTGGGCTGATTGCGATGGCTTGATACCGATCAAAACCCTCGACCCATGTAGATCCTTGTGTGCCCATCACAAATCCAGCCGTCGCAAATGCATCTGCCCACATCAAGTCGGGCCCAACAACAGTGAACGAAAGTAAGGGGCTCACAAATTGATCAGTACAACCATCCCAAATGTGTCGGCCACGTGCCGCAGTTCCTGAAGTCGCAATTGCAAAACCTTCAGGGATCTCCACGATGCATCGCACTTGTTGATCGTCCGTTGGGTCAACAATGCCAACACTCCAAAGCTCTCCGCAAGCCTGTCGACCTGATGTTTGAATATCTCCACCAACCGACAAAAACCAATTGTTTAAACCTTGTTCAGTCAAGAGCCGAGATGCGCGCTGCGTTGCCCAACCCTTTACAAAACCTGCTGGGTCGAGTGTTCCGTTTGGCCTTCGTGCACGAAATGCGCCATCACTTGCATGTTCAAGCCATGTGCACGCGTCAAAAACTTCGATCACTTCACGAGATGCGTCCAACAGGTGCAACTCTCCTCTGCTGATGCGCGAAATTTCACTTGTTTCTATAAATGTTGAAAATTTCTGTTCGATGCCCCACAACAGATCAACCACACTGCGCCATGCACGCTCTGCAACATCTGCATCGCAAACGTCATCAATGTGCAAGCTCGCGGCAGTGCCCATGGCCTTAGCCACAAACTTGTGATTGAGCGCAATGGTCATGGACGCGAATCCAGAACTGCCTGCAATGCCGCAACATATGCCTGCCACGAGTACGTTGCACCAGAAATAGCACGAATCTTTGCGCTGTGGTTTTGCACAGCTTCCTGATTGTAAATCGGTAACGCATAGTTATTGATCTGTACCGATGTGCGACGGTCATTAGGAAATTGCAGCACCGTCACATTGCACAACACATTTGCTGTTGTGAACTGTGTTTGCAACTGAATCACGCCATATCGAAACTGTGCAGAAGGACTCGCGACTACGTCACCGTCGCATGCACCTGGGTTGGCTGGTGCGGCAGTAACCGGTGCCGCAGTTGCAGGCGCAGCGGTCGCCGCCGGTGCAGCAGTTGCTGCAGGAGCCGCGCTATTACCCGACACTGGTGTTGGTGCAAGCGTTGTGTTAGTCGGTTGTGCCGCAGGTGCTGTTGCGTTTGGGTCAGCAACAATCGTTGTTGGAGCATTCGGATCAACAACAGGATTCGTAGCTACTGCCGTGAGACCGACAGAACCAGACGACGAGCCGTCGAGCAACGAAACGAACCCAACTCCAACTGCCGTCAATGCAACTGCTGGCATTACTTGACGAGCAAACGTGGGCTTTGACTGTCTTCCAATTGGGGGTCTGTTTTGCGACATGATTTACCACCAGGCCCTTTCTGCATGAATGTTTTCAGATGGAACTCCAGCTGCTTTTGAACCTCGTTGCACTGCTTTGACCATTGACTCTGGGCCAGCAACCATCACAACTCGACTCGCAAGATCGGGAATGAGTTTGAGCAATACATTCGGTGAAAATGGGTCGGCAACTTTCAATTTTGCGCGAGGGCCGATCAGAGTGTGCACACGACCATTGCGTTCTTTGACAAGGGCCTCAATTTCTTCAAGGTGCGACACTTCTTTATTGGAGTGTGCACGATAAAGAACGATCGGTTCACTTGATGGCTTGAGGTGTTCGAGATACGACACAATTGGCCCGATACCGACACCACCGGCAACAAGTAATGCCTTCTTATCGCCTACCGCGTCAGGCGTGCACACTCCATATGGTCCTTCAGCAATCACTTTTGTACCAACACAAATTTGGGTCATTGCTTCGCTAGCTTCACCACGAGCCTTAATAGTGAATCGCAATCCGGCAGTTGTAGGTACCGATGACAACGAAAACGGATTTGCTCGCCACCATCTGCCGCGCACGACTTGGCGAAGCAAATAAAACTGTCCGGCCTGAGCTCGGTGTTGTTGTAAGTGCGATCCCTGCAAAACAACACTTGTTACACCCTGTGCTTCATTCGTCACTGATGCAACGCGCAACGGGCGCGTGCATGCTTTTACCAACGAACCCCATCGACTCCAGATGATCCACAACATGATTACAACGTGTATTCCAACCCAGAACCAGCGTGCGAGTTTGTCGGTAGCAAAATCGCTTCCCAATACAATTTGGTGCGAAAACGACATGGCAAGACCCACGTAAACCGTGAGGTGCACGAAATACCACATCTCATATGAAAGCTGATTGCGAAACCACTTCAGCGAACTTAAGGTCACGAGCAGAACAATCAACGTTCCGACAGCAGTAAGAGCCATGTATGACTCGCCACCCGTGAGGGACTTCACCGCATTGAATACTCCACCAGGGGTCGACCACGCCCAGACACTGAACACAATGTGCAAAATGAGCAGCAGCGACATTGCTACACCAAGTATGCGGTGCCAGTTAAGCAACCGATCGAGGCCATATTTTCGCTCGAGCAGCGGTGTGCGGGTGACCAAAATTAATCCAAGCAACCCAGCTTCGCTACATAACAAACCGGTGATCTGATCGAGTGCAGTCATTTTTGTGACCATCGAATTACCGAACCCGATCATTCCGCCGTGATGCCACCAAATGCCCACGACAACGAGTGTGAGAAAGCCGATGACGGCCCCGACATCGGTGTCACGAATCAAACTGGTGCCAGGCGAACGAAGTTTTCTAATCGGCATACGGTTTGTTCGCTGAGGCATGGATCTATTCTTCAGGCAATAGGTAAGAAAAGCCCAAGAACAAACACCTCATTGGGCTAAAAATCAACGTGTCTATTAACACACATTCTTTATCGTCTAAAGGGACGTAGTCCATTGGCGGGAACAGTTCCGAGAAGTCCACGCTGAAAATCATCAAACGCTTGTTGTAGCTCGTCTCTTGTATTCATCACAAATGGTCCGTGCTGAGCGACCGGTTCGCGAATTGGCTGACCACCGAGCAACATCACATCAAGCGCTTCGTGTGCCGATGCGCGCAGCGTGATTGAGTCACCATCAACAAACACTGCAAGCTGGCCGAGATTGATCTGGTGTGCATCGTCGCCAACAGTTCCACTTCCTGACAATACGTAAGCAAGTGCGTTATACGTCGAGTCCCACGGCAATGTCATCTGTGCCCCGGCACTGAGCGTTGCATGTGCAACGACAATTGGTGTTTGCGTTGAACCTGGCCCACGATGTCCACCAAGATCTCCGGCAATCAAACGCACAAGTGCGCCACCATCTTCCGATGACAACAACACCACCTGATCACCTTCCAAGTTTTGGTATGCAGGCGACATCATTTTCAATTTCGAAGGCAAGTTGACCCACAACTGAATTCCGTGAAACAAACCGCCCCGAATCACCAAGTCTTCGGGAGGAGTTTCAATGTGCAAGATTCCGCTACCGGCCGTCATCCATTGCGTGCCACCATTTGCAATGACCCCGCCACCACCATGACTGTCTTGGTGCACGAATGTGCCGTCCATTAAATAGGTAACAGTTTCGAAGCCACGATGTGGATGCCAGTCGGTGCCGCGGGGCTCGAGCGGCGCGTAATTGATCTCGCCCATTTGATCCATCATGATGAACGGATCAAGATCGGCCGTCGACACGTCAGCAAAAGCGCGACGCACTGGAAACCCTTCGCCTTCAAAACCACTTGGTGCGGTGGTGATCGAGCGCACCGAACGTGAGCGCTTCGACAATGCCGCACTTATTCGCGGAAGTGTCAGTGTGTCTGCGGTGACCGCTGGCATTTGAGTGCGCTACTTACTGGGGTGCATACGTCGACAAGAAGTTGCCGATGCGCCCGATTGCTTCTGTGAGGTCTGTTGCCCATGGCAATGTCACAATGCGCAAGTGGTCTGGTGTTGGCCAGTTAAAACCGGTTCCTTGTACTACCAAGACATGCTCGGCTCGCAACAAATCGAGTACAAACTTGCGGTCATCCGCAATCGGATACATAGTTGGATCAAGTTTTGGAAATACATACAACGCGCCTTTTGGCTCGACGCATGAAACACCAGGAATTTTGCGTAGGGCGGTGATTGCGGCATTGCGTTGCTCGAGCAATCGCCCGCCTGGCAGCACCAAGTCTTTAATACTCTGTCGCCCACCGAGCGCGGTCTGAATAGCGTGCTGAGCAGGAACGTTGGCACACAATCGCATGTTGGTGAGCATCGTGATGCCTTCGATATAGCTCGTTGCGTGTTTGCGCGGGCCGGTCATCACCATCCACGCGGCACGAAAACCAGCGAGACGATATGCCTTCGAGAGTCCGTTGAACGTGAGAGTAAATACATCTGGCGCAATGGATGCAAATGTGGTGTGCACTGCGTCGTCGTACAAAATCTTGTCGTAGATCTCGTCTGCCATCACAATGAGATTTCTCTCCGCAGCAAAATCGGCAATCTCGCGCAAGATCTCGGGGCTGTACACAGCACCAGTCGGATTATTAGGGTTGATGATCACGATTGCTTTGGTGCGATCGCTCACCTTTGCCCGAATGTCATTCATGTCTGGCATCCAGCCATTTGCCTCGTCACATAAATAGTGCACTGGTTTGCCACCCGACAAACTTGTCGACGCTGTCCACAACGGATAGTCAGGTGCGGGAATCAATACTTCGTCACCTTCGTTCAGCAAGGCATTGAGTGCCACCTGGATGAGTTCACTGACGCCGTTGCCCAACCACACATCATCTACGTCGGTGATATCGATGCCACGCTCTTGGTAGTGCTGCACAACCGCAGTGCGCGCAGACAAGATGCCTTGCGAATCCGAGTAACCCTGTGAAATCGGCAAATTGCGCACGACTTCAACCAACACTTCTGGTGGAGTCTCAAAACCAAATGGCTGCGGATTACCGATATTCAATTTGATGATGCGATGCCCTGCAGCCTCTAAACGCTTGGCTTCTTCAAGCACAGGGCCACGAATGTCATACAAGACATTGGCCAACTTGTGCGACTGCATAATTTCCATGACTGTCAAGGCTACGCCGAGGCGCTTGTCAGCCACGCCTTATTTATCGTGACACCGCTAAATTTAGAGTCATCGAACCCACCAAAATCGTCCTCTTCTACAAGTTCACACCGCTTGCCGATCCAGAAGCAATCCGCCTCTGGCAGCGCGCGCTTTGTGAACGCCTCGATCTCAACGGCCGAATCATCATCTCGAAAGACGGCATCAATGGAACTGTCGGCGGATCGTTGGCTTCCATCAAAAAATACGTGCGGGTCACCAAAGAGTTTCCGGCTTTCAAGACCATCGACTTCAAGTGGTCTGATGGCATCGGCGAAGACTTTCCACGAATCGAAATACGCGTGCGTGATGAGATCGTGACGTTCGGTGTTCCCGACGAAATCAAAGTTGATGAAAATGGGGTTATTGGTGGCGGTGTGCACCTCAAGCCAACCGAAGTCAATCAACTTGTTGCCGAGCGTGGCGACGAAGTTGTTTTCTTTGACGGCAGAAGCGCATATGAAGCACGCATTGGCAGATTTAAAAACGCAGTCATTCCCGACGTTGAGACAACACCAGATTTTGTTGCCGAAATAGAGAGTGGCAAGTACGACCACCTCAAAGACAAGTCAGTAATCACTTACTGCACCGGCGGCATTCGCTGCGAAGTGTTATCGGTGATCATGAAAAACCGCGGATTCAAAGATGTCTACCAAATCGATGGTGGCATTGTTCGCTACGGCGAAGAGTTTCGTGACAAAGGCCTATGGGAAGGCTCGCTATATGTCTTTGATCGACGACTCAAAATTGAATTTAGCGATGACGCCAAAGTGTTGGGCACCTGCAATTTGTGTTCTGCGCCAACTGCCCAGTTTCATAATTGCTCGAACCTTGCTTGCCACAAGTTGACCTTGGTGTGCACTGCGTGTGAGGCAGCATCGCCCACAATTTCGTGCGAAGACTGCCGCGAGTAAGACTAGAACTATGGCTGTTGCATCTCATCCACATCAAGGAATCGTCACGCTCGATCTCGAAGGCGTATTGGTGCCCGAGATCTGGATTGCTGTTGCCGAAAGCACTGGTATTCCAGAGTTGAAGCGCACGACTCGTGACGAGCCCAACTATGACGTGCTCATGAAATCGCGTATTCAGATTCTCGACCAACATGGCCTCACCATGAGCCGTATCGAGCAAGTGATCGCTGGCTTATCGCCAATGCCAGGTGCCGTCGAATTTTTGGATGCATTGCGTGAGCGCACACAGGTCATTATTCTCTCTGACACGTTTGAGCAGTTTGGACGTCCACTCATGCGCCTGCTCAATTGGCCAACACTGTTTTGCCATCGTCTCATTGTCAAAGACGACCACATCGTCGATTTTGAGTTGCGTCAAGCCGACCAAAAGCGTCTTGCCGTTGAGGCTTTCAAGAAATTGAACTACCGCGTTGCAGCTGCTGGCGACTCATATAACGACACAGCCATGTTGGGTGCTGCCGACGCAGGCTTCCTTTTTCATGCGCCCGACAACATCAAGGCTGAGTTTTTT
>Ga0194049_1000130_pt1 | contig 28700 bp, 28 predicted proteins | sample JunL2225m_MetaG_FD_148665 | JGI IMG/M metagenome (GOLD analysis project Ga0194049, IMG submission 148665) | Anoxic zone freshwater microbial communities from boreal shield lake in IISD Experimental Lakes Area, Ontario, Canada - Jun2016-L224-25m | ecosystem: Environmental > Aquatic > Freshwater >... | reverse complement strand
CCCGAAGTGAAAACTAAATCTCCAATCATCGGAATACTTTCTCCTTCACGAATACCCATGTAGACCTGACAAGAGGAAGTGTTCACACGTACCGCTTTAGCTTGGGCTAAAAATTCGGCATCGAAGGACGAAGCGTCACTGAGTTTTAGAACTGTATCTTTAATATTAGCATTCGATATCACCGTAGCACAGGCCACTTCGGCTTCTTCGCCGAGGCGCGTACCGCGCAATTTGACTCCGACGACGCGACGTACGCCGGCGGAATCTTTTTCGACGACGACTTTTTCAACTAAGACATTACGGCGGATATCGACACCGTTCGCCTTCATCTCCGCCGTCATAATATTAATCATCGTGTCCGTTCCGCCTTGGAAAATAAACACGCCCTTGGACATGAAATTTGAGAAAACAATTCCGAAGGTGATAGCGGGATCCTCTAACGTGGAGCCATTAGCGTAAGCAATCGGCTCCAACAGAAGGCGCTGTACATCGGGACGGCCTGGAAAAAACTGTTCAAACAACTCACGCGTGGTACGCGGATCGTTATCGTAATAATTCATCTCTCTTAAATGTGCAAAAAAAGCCTCCACCGTTTCCGCGGGAATTTTAAATTGCTCAATCATGATACGCGTGAAGTCGACACGGTCAAAAGTCGTACGAACGTCGAAATCGGGATTAATAAAACGAACATCTTTCAGTTGGTGTATTTTGTCCGAAATCTCTTTCGACCAATAACGTCGAGTAGACTTAATCATACCGTGCGGAAAGCCGTGCAGAGAAATATCAAAAATATGTCCACCTGCCCGTTTAAAGAATGTCGCCAAGCCGCCCAATTGATAATGGTGCTCAACCAGTAAAACCTTTCGGCCAAATTTAGCTAAATTATTAGCGGCCGTCATTCCGCCCAAACCAGCTCCAATCACGACGGCATCGTAGCGCGGCAAAAGATTATCGAAAGGCGAAGGCATAAATGTAGAGAAAAGGAGAAGATTAAGCCCGATTGGAGCAAGCAGAAGATAAAAGAAAAACGAAAATGCCTGTCGTACGAGCGACACCGCCTTGCAGTCGTGAGAATCTTGACTCCTAATTAGGCTATGAATCGTGCGGTACCCCTATTCTTGCTTCTGACCTTCTCCCGTCTGTTAGCCGAAGATGTATTTACCTATTCCGACCCCCATCCTCAGGCTTATCACACGAGTACACGTGCCAGCGTGATCGACTCTCGCTGTAGTTCTCATCCGGAGATAAACTTTTTTTTAGAAAAAGACGGTAAATCCACCGACACCGAAAATGCAGATGTGGACACGCATGTAAAACCTCGCGGCCAATGTGTCATTTGGCTGATGGGCTACAATCCACTACTCGCTGAGAGATTAAATCAGTATGGTCTACATTCTATCCAAGTCGCCTACGCGCGAGAGTGGTTTAACCAATTAAATACCGAGCCCAAGGATGACACTCAACATTTAGGTAACATTCGCTGTGAAGCGCTCACTGGATTGGACGCTTCAAAATTCATCCAAATCCCCTTGCCCGACAGTATGCAAGAGCGTGCCTTCCAACTCATAAAATTTCTCGCTAAAAATCAACCCGCAGCTCGTTGGGATTATTTTCTTAAGGCGGACGGCACTGGTTTAAATTGGGAAAAAATGATTATCGCGGGATCTTCACATGGCGCCACTTCATCGGCACGTTTCGGCATTCAGCAAAAGGTGGCGCGCGTTGTCATGTTCTGCGGACCGCGCGATCAATTTGAAGACTGGCAGTCGCTCCCTTCGGCAACACCGCCCAATCGTTTCTTTGGATACAGTCATATTTTAGACGGTGGCTGGACGGGTAATCACTACCCTCGGTCATGGTTATTATTAGGGCTTAATAAATTTGGTCCCATCGTAAACGCTGACACCACACCTGCACCCTTTGCCCATTCGAGAAGACTAACCACTGAAGGTGATGTAAAAAATGATCCCGCCAAAGCGCATGGCTACGTGCAGCCGAATAAAAATTCCCCCAAGGACACCAAGGGCAACTACCTCCAAGATGAGGTTTGGAAATATCTTTTTACATCCGATGTTAATACGGTTGGAGTTGCAGTTGTACCTGAGGTATCGACTCCGATGGATTTAAGAAAAAAATAATTTTTATCGATGGCTTGCTCTCTGATAATTTTAAGACGTTGATAGTTCTTCCAAGATGGCTGTGCGCATCGATCTCATCACTCTCTTCCCTGCAATGGCCAACGGCTTCTTGCAGGAATCGGTCATTGGTCGTGCCATTGAAACGGGGCTGATTCAGTTCAAAGCCCATAACCTTCGGGACTGGTCGAAAGATAAACATCATAAAGTGGACGATGTCCCTTACGGCGGGGGTCCCGGTATGTTAATGACCTGCCAGCCGCTGTTTGATGCAGTGGATGGCCTGGCGACCCCAGGGGCCGAAGTCATCTACCTTTGCCCCGATGGTGAGCAACTGACCAACGATTTAGCCCGCGAATTAGCCAAGAAATCGCACTTAATCCTCGTTTCTGGACATTACGAGGGTATCGACCAGCGATTCCGCGATGCCCGGGTTACCCGCGAAATATCGGTCGGGGACTATGTGCTGACTAATGGCACACTTCCGGCCTGTATTGTGGTGGATTGTGTCGGTCGGCAGATTCCCGGGGTACTTGGTGAGGAAAACTCCTTGACTGGGGATAGCTACAACGGCAAGTTGCTCGCCTTTCCGCAGTACACTAGACCCGCTGTTTATGATGGTCTCGAAGTGCCCCCGGTCCTCCTCGGAGGCCACCACGCTGAAATCGAAAAATGGCGTCGGACAAAGCAAATCGAGAAGACAAAGCAACGAAGGCCGGACCTACTGGAAGACAAATAAAACTAGCCATGAGCAACCATCCCCTCCTCCACTTCGCGACCCAGTCGCAACTTAAAGCTAACCGCGGTCACGACACATTTAAAGTCGGTGACGGCGTACGCGTCTCCACCAAGGTTCGCGAAGGCGACAAAGAACGTACCCAGGTTTTCTCGGGTATCGTAATCTCCCGCAAAGGTGGTAACGTACAAGAAACCTTTACCGTTCGCCGCGTATCCTTCGGCGAAGGTGTTGAACGTACTTTCCCAGTTCACTCTCCCAACATCGAAAAAATCGAAGTTGAGCGCGTGTCACAAGTCATGAAGGCTCGTCTCTACTATCTCCGTGGTCGCCAAGGTAAGTCCGCGACCAAGGTTAAAGAAAAGCGCTACGATCCATCGGCTGAAACCGTTGCTAAGTAATCGTCTTCGATTAACTTTTAAAAGACCCGCTTCGGCGGGTTTTTTTGTATTTTAACAAATTTCACGGGAAGGGGTAATTTAAATGAGCGAATTCAAGCGAATGAAGCCGTTCATTATTAAGCACTTAAACTGCTGTTTTAGGTAAGTCGTGAATAACTCGTTAAATAAATTAGCACAATTTGGCAGGTGCAGGCTTGACTCCCCTCCCTCCGCCTGCGTTTTTTCTCTTTCCTCTTTTGGCTAAACCCAAGTTAGGCCTTCTCTCACCTTCTCCCTATTTATGTTACGCATTCGCCTCCAACGCTTCGGAACCAAAAACGAGCCGACCTATCGTCTCGTCGTGGCCGAACAACACATCCGTCGCGACGGTCGCTTCGTTGAAGTCTTGGGTCACTACAACCCAAGCGCACGCGGCAAAGCGACTCCTCTCGTGATCAACGTCGAACGCGTTGATCATTGGATCAAGCTCGGAGCGCAACCTTCCGACACCGCTAAGTCTCTGGTCAAACGCGCACGCGCGACGATCAAAGCGTAAGTAAATTTTTCGACGGCGGAAACGCCTCACCCTGACGACGTCTCGCCCCGCCCAACCGCGGGGCGTTTCGTTTTAGGGGTTAATTAATTTTATTCCATCCACCTTCGCCGTCTTTTTCTAATTTTTGAAAACCGGCTTGGCGTAATTTTTCATCAGAGACGGATTGTTTCATCGCCCCTTCACCATACTTAATGGTTAGACTGGGTGAATCAATCACCCGACGACAAGATTCCTTCGTTACAGGATGAAAAGTGAAATCAGGGGCATCCTTCGGCAAATCTACTTCAAACTCCTGTCCCTCTGAGCCATCGGGCTTGATCACGATATAACGTCGAAGGGGCATGATTAATTTTTATTACTACGCGGATCAAAAGCATCGCGCAAGCCATCACCTAAATAACTCAATGAAAGTAGTGATAAAGCAAAAGTGGTGGCAGGAATAATTAAAAGCCAGGGACACTGCTCCATGACATCCGTTCCTTCTTTAATTAATAGACCCCACGATGTCATGGGCGCCTTCACTCCCAGACCCAAGAAGCTCACAAAGGCTTCGAGCATTAATACATTCGGAATCGTTAACGTCGTGTAAACAGCGATGGTGCCAGAAAGATTAGGGAGATAGTGATTAAAAATAATTCCTAAGCGCGACTGCCCTAAGGCGACGGAGGCGTCGACAAATTGCCGGCTCTTAAGCTGACGCGTCTTGGTGCAAATAATACGCGCCATAGTCAGCCAAGATACACCGCCCACCGCTAAAAAGATTAGCCAAATATTTTGGCCAAAAACCACGGTACACAAAACAACAATGAGTGTTAGAGGAAGTGTACTGATGATATCAATCACCCGCATGGAAAGATCTTCGAAGCGACCACCGAGCTCCGCTGCCATAATTCCATAAATAACTCCGACCAATAATGCGACCAGCGTAGCAATCAAACCAACGGTAATAGAGATTAAGCCGCCTTGCAGAACGCGGGACAATAAATCGCGTCCTAATAAATCAGTGCCAAACCAATGTTCAGCGGACGGACTGGTCGGGCCTAATAATAAATTTTGTGATTTATAATCGTAAGGCGAAATCCACGGAGAGAGAAAACAGACGGTCGCTAAAATCACCAAGAAGCCTAATGCGATAAGCGGTAAAGATTTCTGAGTAAATCTCTGCCAAAGCGTGGCGGGGGCTGGCGTATCTAATGCTAATTCGCTCATGAGTTTTTGCGTAGTAAGCGCGGATCGAGTGCCGCCTTAACCAAGTCGGCAACCAAGTTTAAGACCAACAACGCCACGGCGTAAATCAAGGTGGTTCCTAAAATAAGAGTGATATCGCGATTAATAATAGCGGTTACAAATAAGCGTCCTAAACCTGGGACGTCGAATAAAGACTCTACCACGAAAGTTCCAGAAACTAAAGCAGCGGTGGCGGGACCGAGGTAAGTCACCACGGGTAAAATTCCATTTCTTAAAACGTGAATGAATCTTACACGAAAGGGTGAAATACCTTTGGCTTTAGCGGTGCGAATATAATCCAACTGACCCACTTCCAATAACTCACCGCGCGTCAGACGAGCCAAAGGCGCAGCGGTAATTAAACCTAAAGTTAACGCAGGCAAAACCAGATGAATGGGCGAGCCCCAGCCACAAGGAGGAAGCCAACCTAACGTTTTGGAAAATACCAAAGACAGAATCGGACCCAAAACAAAGGCCGGTAAACAAACGCCTAATAAAGCAAAGCCCATCGGAAGACGGTCCAGAGAAGAATTAGGGTACGACGAAGCTAAAACTCCCACCGGTATACCAATCAAGACCGCTAAGATAATTGAGACAGTTCCTAGCGTCACCGAAACGGGAATTCTTGATCCGATAATTTCATTCACCGTCCATCCAGGATATTTAAGGGAAGGTCCTAAATCTCCCTGCAGTAAATTTTTAATATAGTTTTTAAGTTGAATAACTAAGGGTTGATCCAAGCCATAATAAGCTTCGAGACGCAGTTTCACTTCGGGTGGTAGCGGACGTTCCTTATCAAATGGCCCACCTGGCACGGCGTGAGCTAAGAAAAAAGTGGCGACAACGACCAGCAGAAGAACCGGAATCATTTCCGCCAACCTTTTTAAGACATACAAAAACATTACGGGTTAGCGGCTTTAACTTTTTTCTCTAATTCTTCAGTAGTCGGAGGGGGCGGTAAACCGCGCGCATCGGAGCGCGACCAACCCATGCGATCCGAAACAGTTTCATATTCTTTATCATTGAGTGAACTCTTGGTCTTTAAACGAGTTTGGCGAATTTCACTATCGCGATGCATTTGCTCGATGGATTCTTTTTCGGAGCGGTCGCGATAAGAGGAGCAACCCATCAATAATCCTGAAGCCAGTATGCTCGTTACTAATAATCTCATAACTTTACTATTCAGCGAGATCATCGTGGCTCAAGCACGGACAGACTTTGGATAAATTTAGTCGGTGACGCGAGCGAGCGACCAAGTCGTAGAAAAAATCGCGGATAACTCGGGGAATAATTTTTAGGCTCAGACCCACCCAGGGCCAAAGGCCGTCCGATTGGCTTAAAAGATAAATCACAGCCGCCGATCGCACTAATCGGCGAGAGCCAACCCAAACGACCACCGTGCTATTGTCACCCCCGGGAGGTTCGCCCAAAATTCGAGCTACTTCGCCTGCATTCTTAGCAAAAATGAAATGCTTACTTTGATTTCGGGCACTAAACCAAATCATCGTCCGATTACAGAGCGTGCAATCCCCGTCAATGAGGACAATAGCTGGGCTAATCGGCATAGCCATAGAGTGAAGAAATCGGTCCAAGTGTGAAGGCCTTTTAGTCCATTTCACACATTATTAGGAAAAGAGTCCAAAACGTCGAAAAGCGCTTGTCATCATACTCCTAGAGTGCCAAATAAGCCCTTCCTACTGGTCTGGAAGGGTATCCAAGTGGCTAAAGGTCGCGGACTGTAAATCCGTTCAGCTTCGCTGTTCGTGGGTTCGAATCCCACCCCTTCCACCAGCAGGAATTTTAAAGCCCCCGAAGAAAGGGGGTATTTTGATTAAATCCGCGTTGACTCCGAGGGCTAGCCACGGCTTCCCTAATACTTCACATGGCCAACATCAAAGCTAACAAAAAGAGCGTCCGTCAGACCGCCGCTCGCGCCGCTCGTAATAAGATCGTCCGCACCCGTCTGAAAACCCTCGTTAAAGGTTTCACCGCAGGCGCACCCGCCGCGGCTGCCTCACTCGTTGCCTCAGCTGCTGACAAAGCAGTTAAGTCCGGCGTGATTCATCGCAACAAGGCTAACCGTATCAAGGCACGCCTCGCGAAGAAATTAGCTGCTGCTAAAAAATAGTGATTTAAAGTTTTTTCCAACAACCCCGCCGTCTTCGCGACGTCGGGGTTTTTTATTTTAACCATGACCAAGCCTCTCTCCATCGGATTTCCTAGCGGACTCTTTGGCGAGGAAGCCTTGCGACTCGATATCCTACAACAAGGCGACGGTTGGTTCGCGATTTCGAAACCTGGACAAATTCCTTTCGACGACCATCCCTGGCAAAACGGGGAAACTCATTTGATCGGTGCGATTCGCTCACAACTCGAAATGGGTAAACCCGAAATCGTACGATTAGGCCTACAAGAACCTGCCTCAGCTTTCGGACCCGAACCCGAAGTCTCGGGAGTGGCCGTGGTCGCCGATCGCGCCAGCACCCTGGCAGCCTGGCGTGACGCCTTGGGCTCTTTTCAACTGCAATTCACCTACACGCTCATGGCTAAAAATGAAGACGCTCCTAACGAAGGCGGGGTGTGCGATTTATCGATTGGCATGGATGACACCCGCAGGCGGGCCTTTATCTCGAGTCACCGCGGGAAACAGGCGGAGACCGATTTCACGGGCGGAGAAGTTTTTAATGGCTGGCGACAATGGACGGCAAAAACGCGCTACCCGCGACGTGATCAAATACGTATCCACGCACACGAATGCGGAATAAAAATCGCCGGCGAGTTAAACTACGAACGCACAGGTCGAATTACTTTAGCTGACACGGTGAGACGCGGAAGAATCAACAAAGGCGAAGACCATCCACTGCATCGTTGCTTGCTCCTTCATTTACAAAAAGTCGAAGGAGTAGTTGATGGTAAATCATTTGCCATTGAAGCACCGTTACCCACCGACTTCGCCACGGTGTTGAAGCGACTACGTAAAGGCGCCTAGATTCGCGGCACCATCGAATCGTATCCTAATTATCTTTTATTATCTTCTCCCGCGTGCGAGGCCATGGCTTCGCGTCTTAATCCATCTTCGCGATACGACATAAATAAATATAAACCTACACCCACACAAATACAGGAGTCGGCGATATTAAAAGCGGGGAAGCGATAATACGGTAGATGAATATCAATAAAATCAATAACGTGATCACCGAGCAATCGGTCCAAAACATTTCCAAGGGTGCCGCCGACAAATAAACCGAAGGCAAGTTGTCCGTAACTCAGCTCACGCATCAAAGGCTTACGCCAAAGCCAAATTAAAGCGAGTACTGTAAAAGCTAGAAAAATGAGAATCGGTTTAACACCCTGCTGTGCACCGAGGCCCCAAGCAGCGCCTTTGTTGCCAACATGAACTATCCAAAATCTGGAAAAAATAATAATCGGTTGGCGTTCGGGCTCATCTAAAAAGTAAGCACCAAAGGGAATCGTTTGAGCGACCCAAACTTTAGTCAGCCAATCCAATAAAACGGATACGCCCATCACGCACCAGAATGTGCGATAAGGACGGAGCCGATTAAACTGGATGAGGCCCGAGCTCAAGTCTCGGGAGTGTCATCTTCGCCGCCACCGCCGCCAGAACCGAATCCAACTTCATCACCGATTTCACCCAGAGGATTACCGCCACGACGACGGCTAGCGCGACGAGTCCGTTCGAGTTCTTTTTGGCCTTCGAGCGAATAACGAGTGAAAGGAACAGCCATCAAACGAGCGTGCGGGATAGGCTTATTGGTGATTTCACAAACCCCGTAAGAGTTTTTCTTCATGCGAACAATGGCGTCAGAGATTTCTTTCAGAGCTTCTTGCTCGTTCGAAATGAGAGACAGCGCAAAGTCACGATCTGCGGTATCGCTACCTGCATCGGCTAAGTGTTGTGAGTAGCCTGAGAGGTCACCAGCGTCGTCTTTACCATTCTTCTTGAGTGCCTCTTCAGAGTGAAAGGCTAAGCCCTTCTGAATGGCTTCACGCATTGCCATCAGGAGATGGTAATAGCGACGAAGTTTTTCTGGAATTTCTTTAACTTCATCACCTGCACTGGAGCCCTTGCGGAAGGGATTAGATCCACCTAATAAATCGGCAATCGAGGCGGATTCAACATTGAGGACTTTAACGGGTTGAACACGGGATGAAGTGGCCGCTCTCTCACGCGCTTTACGTTCCTCATCGGGTACCCATAAATTGAGTTTAGTGCCACCCTTCTTGTGAGCCTTTAAAAATTCGTGAACGTTCTCGATTGTGAAAAATTGTAACTTCGGACGAACGGGAGCGATTAATACATCCTCTTTTTTAACATTAATTTTATCACGATGTTGGTTTAAACTAGCTACTTGTTTATCGTGTTTAGCCTTATTATCGATTTTGGCTCCGCCCTTGGCATTTTTACCAGTAGGTACTTTGGCGACAACTACAGGCTTCTTAGCCTCTACTTTTTTAGCAATAGGTTTAACAGAAGCCTTCGTACCTTTGACAGGGGCAGCAGGTTTAACATTCTTCTTAGCGACTGGCTTGGCTTTGGTCGGCGCAGTCATTTTTTTAGCAGCAACGACTGGCTTCTTCGGTGCGGGTTTAGCTGCAGGTTTTTTTGCGGCTGATTTTTTTGGAGGAGTTTTCTTAGGCATGAAAATTAGCTGAGTGAAAATTTAGAAGCGAGGGCTTCGCGGCAACGTGGAGAGACCATACCAAATTCCCCGGCATTCACAAGTTCAGGAACCCAGCGCCATGAGCGCGGGCAACGCACCCCAAGTGCGTGGTCTACTTTAAATGTCAAGTCAGCCCCATCTGTCGGAGTCAGAGTCACCGCTGAAACTATCCAAAACTCGCTTAAAAGTTCAGAATAACGGCTTAATAGGGCAAAATCTTTATTCTGAGGATCGGCCGAAACATCCACTGCAGCCTCGAGCGATTGTCCGATTTTCTTCTCCTGACGTAACTTCTCGAGAGGGATATTAACCTGCGCGGCTAAATTTTGAATAGCGAGAAAGGCCGCATGAGCCTCCAGGCCCGCCGCATCTTCCCACTCGTTTTCTACGACTGGCCAATCCTGCAAGTGCACGGCGGTGTCATCATTATACTCGATTTTATGATGCAGATGGGACCAAGCTTCATCCGCGGTAAAGGGCACGAAGGGAGCAATCAGTTTTAGATATACCTGAAGGACTTGGTAAATCGCCGTCTGGGTGGAGCGACGTAACGGATGATTCACCGCCATGGTGTATAAACGATCCTTAACAATATTATGATAGGTCGCCGATAAAGTTCCGGTCGTAAAAGCGGCAATCGCAGCCGCCGCACGATGGAACTCATAACGCTCACAAGCATCGGATACTTCACGAACGAGTTTAGCAGTCTCCACTAAGACCCATCGGTCAATCAGAGATAATTTTGCCGTCGGTACGGTATCGGTACTTGGATTAAAGTCGTGCAAGTTTCCTAATTGATAACGGAGCGAGTTACGCATTCCGCGATACTGATTCGAAATCGTCTCGAAGATTGCGTCCGAAATAGGGATATCGCTTTGGTAATTTTCTGAGGCCACCCACAGACGAACAATATCGGCTCCATATTTTTTAACGTAGTCATCCGCCGTTTGTGGTTTGCCTGAATTATCCGACTTAGAAATTTTCTGGCGTTTCTCATTCACCACAAATCCGTGAGTGAGCACCGAACGATAGGGTGCTGTCCCTTTAACCGCGATGGCGGTCCAGAGTGATGATTGGAACCAACCACGATGTTGGTCGGATCCTTCTAAATATAAATCAGCGGGCCAGTGTAAGTCAGGATGGATTGCACAGACCGCTAAGTGACTGGAACCAGAATCAATCCAGACATCTAGAGTATCACTACCCTTTTTTAAATCTTTCGGCCAAGCCGTGGGTACAGGTGCGCCGTTAAGAACTTCACTCACATCCGTCGCCCACCACCAATCTCCACCCTGCTTCGCAACTTGGGCCGCGACGTGACGAACAACCCCTGCATCCAAATAAGAATCGCCCGTTGACGGAGAATAAAATGAAGGAATCGGAACACCCCAGGCACGCTGACGAGAGATACACCAATCAGGACGGCCTTCGAGCGCGGCACGAATACGATTCTCTCCGCTCGCTGGAATCCATTTCACCTGACCGACCGATGCTAAAGCTTTGGCGCGAAGTCCACCACGATCTAATCCAACGAACCATTGATCAAGTGCGCGGAAAACAACCGGCGACTTCGAACGCCAACAATGGGGGTATTGATGCTCAAAGGTGGATGATTTGATGAGGGCGCCCTTCGCCTTTAAGATTGTGAGCACAGCAATGTTAGCAGGATTTTTTCCATCGGTTTCTAAAACGGTAACCCCGACCAACTCTTTTGGTACGCGTCCATCATCGGCGTAAGTGCCATCGTCACGAACCGGACAATAAGGTTCGAGACCGTATTTATTTCCGGTTTGAAAATCTTCTAAGCCGTGTCCTGGTGCCGTGTGAACACAGCCGGAACCTGCATCTGTAGTTACATAGTCCGCTAAAACGATTGGAGCGTCGCGCTCAATAAAGGGATGGCGCGGTAAAAGGCCTTCGAGATTTTTTCCTTTAACTTTAAATCCATCAACGGCGCCTTCTAATCCGCATTCAGAAACAAAAGCGTCACGACGAGCAGTGGCTACGAGGTAAGATTTTTCTCCGTGGATTACTTCGACGTAATCGAACTCAGGGTGAACCGCGATGGCGAGATTCGCGGGCAACGTCCAGGGAGTCGTTGTCCAAATCACCACCGAAAGAGGATGCGCGGGCTTGAGTCCTTTACTCTCCGGTTGAGCCACGGGGAACGCTACCCAAATGGAGTATGAACGTTTTGTGATGTATTCGATTTCCGCTTCCGCTAAAGCTGTCTGACAGGGAATCGACCAGTAAACAGGTTTCTTCGAACGATACACCAAGCCCTGCTCAACGAAATTGGAAAATCCTTTCAGGATTTCAGATTCGTAAGCGGGATCCATCGTACGGTATTCCGACTTCCAATCGGCCAGAACTCCTAAACGACGAAATTGACCGCGTTGTTTTTCGATATAACTCGCAGAAAATTCGGCACAGGCTTTACGAATACCTAATGGCTCTAAAGTTTGTTTCTTCGCCTGCAGTTCCTTCATTACTTTATGTTCAATTGGCAAACCATGACAATCCCATCCAGGCACATACGGCGTGCGCAAACCTTTCATCGATTTGAAACGCAAAATAGAATCTTTTAAAAGTTTATTGAGCGCGGTTCCGATATGGACGTCGCCATTGGTAAACGGTGGTCCGTCGTGCAAAACAAACGCCGGTTTACCTGCGGCACGCTTTTGAATTTTTTCGTATAGCTTAAGACGATCCCAGTGAGCAATTCGCACGGGCTCGCGCTCAGCCAAACCGGCCCGCATCGGGAAGTCGGTTATAGGCAAATTCAGGGTATCCTTGAGCTCTACGGCCATAATTGATAAAGTTTAGTGTGTGTTAATTAGCGGGTGGCAATACCCCACCGGGCGGGCAGAATGATGGAGTTACACATATTGGCAAGGGGTAGATACGAGAAAATGACCACTGGGTATCAAATATAAAAGGTAAAAATCGGGTAGTATTGACAGACTTAGAGATAAAGCCACCAATGTTGACTCCATGGATAATACGAAGCCAAATCTGGTCACCAAACAAGGAGCAATTATCGATGTCGTTCTAACGGTAATTTTCTTCGTCATCATGACCAACGTTCTTAAAAACCACGTGCCCTGGGTCGAGGCCGGCGAATTCGCGGTATTACTCGGCGGCGCCTATGCCTCAGCCTGCCTTTCGGGCGTATTCTGGTTAGCCCTCTCACTCTTCCGCGTCACGCTCGCCGACCAAGTTCTGCAAAAAGTAGAATCGCAAAAGAATAACTAACTAAAAGTTCTTTCGTCCCAAGAAGGCCAGCTCACTGCTGGCCTTCTTTTTTGGACAAGCCATCAGAAAGCGCGGCCTCAATTTCTTTTCTTAATTCATTAGCCGCACTGCGCTCTTTTAAAAATTCAGCCCACTGCCGATCTAATTCTTCGGGCGTAGCCGTAGAAAAATTCTCCAGCCAAGTACCAAGAGTTCGCCAAGCATTATGATAAACGGGATTTTGCCGCAGAAGTTCTCGACGTAAAGCGACGAGCCGTGACTTCATTTCTAATTGGACCCCTTGTGCGTCTCGATTTTTTACCGCCATGGGACCAGTTAAAATGACATCACCCTGACCTAAATCAAAAACGAATCGCGATAAATCATCGAGCGTCTCGGCCGATTCGCGCATACCCAAACTCACCGGTGCACGATTTAATAATAAATTAGCCCGAGCCATTAACCACCAGTTTTCGTCGAGTAATTTATTCTTAACTACTAATTTTAAAATGTCTTCACCCTGCGCACTATTAATTAAAACTTTAATCTGTTCCGCACTTGAACCTATTTCATTTCGAACGGCGCGCCAAAATAAAAAAGATTCTCTATCGGCTGCCTGTCCGTATATAATTTTCTCTAATGATGACGGGGTGTTTATACGGCCCTGACGATACCACCAATCCACCATGGTAGGTCGCAATAACCCAATGATTTCCGACTTCAAAGCTTGGCGCAACCAGAGGGGGCTTTTGTCATAAGGTCGCCCTCCCGCCAAAGCTGCACGCGCTAACCATGTACAGGCTGCCGCCTCGGCCACTTGATCAGAAATATCCTCTTTCGTATTAACGTTAATTTGAGTAAGAATTTCTCCGCTTAAATTTCGCACTGAAACAGGCGGTGCACTTTTCGTATCTATTAATTCAATACGCGCCTTGGGTGGAGGCAAAGACGGCATGAATAACACCTGCTCCATGTAGCGGTTGATGGCTTCGCAATGCGAAGCGACAAAACTGATCTCATTTAAATTATATCCTAAAACCACCCCCAATGCAGTCTCGTTAATATAGAGATGCGGCTCAGCGGGTGGAACTTCCGGAGGCGAAGGCGGAGTCGTTAAAAGAATACAGGTAGCCAGCAAACTCAGCATACATCAAGATCCCGCAAAATGATCTTCACTCACTTCGACTGGCTCGCCGCCTGAAAGATGCAGAGGCTCACCCAAAGGTGTTTGATCATTTTTCCAGACCTCAACCGTCGCCGGCGCTTCAGACTCAGGAGAAATCCACTGCCAGCGACCGATTCCTAAAAATGTCATCGGAATACCTTTTTCCATACTCAAACCAGGACCCGTACCACGCACATAAGGCTTATTTCCAATACCAATCATGAGGTTAATAGTCAGTGAGGTGCCTGGGGCAGATGTGGCAGGTGGCTCAGCTTTTTCTTCAACTGGGGCTGCTTCGATTTTAGCAACTTCTTCAATTTCTACCTCCTCCACTTCTTCATCGTCTACATCTTCTTCGTCATCAGAAATAACCGCTTCGGCCTCCGGCTCTTCTTCCTGAACGGAAGCTGGACTAGGAGCGGAGGCCTTAGAGGGGTTTTCCTGAATCGATTTTACCTGGGATTGTAGATCGTCAATGCGGTCGCCCGTTTTATCAATTTGTTGGCCGACTTTTTTAATTTCGTCGCGCACTTTCTTGAAATCATCGGCTACTTCCTCCGCATCCGCCACCACGCCTCGCAGTGTATTCGTGAGCGAACCTACCTTTTCGTTTAAATCATCAATGTCTTCTTTCTTCGCAGCTGAAGCCGCTGAACTAACATCTTTTTCTAATGACTTTATTTTATTCTCTAAAATGGCGAATACAGATTTTATTTGGTTGATTTCCGTCGAAGCTCTTTGCGCAATCGCTTCATTGGCGGAACGACTGTTTTGCTCTACTTCGGCGAGACGACGGGAAATAACTTCCATGGCTGATCTAAATTCATCGCGTTGACGATCGAGCTCTTCTTTCAGTGCGGCCCGCAAGCGAGCCTGCTCCGCCATTCTATCTTTTTTATCACCACCCTCCGACATCACGGGGATGACGACAATTAGAGAAGAAATTAAAATACCTGCACCGGCCAGAAAAGCATCCCAACCATCTCGCTTCGGAGCGTCAGAATAAATAAATAAAATGGCTAGCACCGCCAGAAAATCTGCGGCGACTAGAAACCATTTCTCTTGGAGTATTTTTTCGATTTCGCGGTTCTTCATAGGTAGTTTGTGGGGTAAATTTATCGAGGTCTCTCAACGAAACCTACTTTACGGTTAACCTTTGAGAGAACCTTAAAAGCACGACTTTGGGCCTGTTCTGCACCTATTTTAAAGATTTTATCTAATTCCGCACGGTCTTTAATCAGTGTTTCATAACGCGTACTTACCGGATTCAAAGTAGTGACCACGGCGTCCGCAACGGTCTTCTTGAAATCGCCATAACCCTTACCAGTAAATTTATTTTCTAACGCAGAAATAGATTCACCCGTACAAGCCGAGAGGATGGTTAAAAGATTAGAAACCCCAGGCTTATCTTCGGCAAATTTTACTTCGCTGCCAGAATCAGTGACTGATGACATAATCTTTTTTCTGATTTCATCAGCCGAGTCGGTAATATAAACAGTCGACGATTGATTGGGGTCTGACTTCGACATCTTAGTCGAGGGATCTTGCAGCGACATAATACGTGAGCCTACTTTCGAAATAAAAGGTTCAGGAATTTTAAAGGTGTCCGAATAACGATGATTAAATTTCTCGGCCAAATCTCGGGCTAATTCTAAATGCTGCTTCTGATCATCACCCACGGGAACTAATTCAGCATTATAAAGTAAAATATCCGCCGCCATGAGAACGGGATAAAAAAGCAATCCAGCATCAACCGACTCATGCTTACGGGCTTTGTCTTTAAACTGAGTCATACGCTCTAATTGACCGAGCGGACACAGACAGCCTAAAATCCAAGCGAGTTCCGTATGTCCGATAACATGGGACTGCGCGAATAAATGGCTCTTGGCGGGATCGAGGCCACAGGCGATGTACTGAGCCAAACATGAATAAGTATTGTCCCTTAACTCGGCGGGAACTTGGCGCACCGTGATGGCGTGCTGATCGACAATTCCAAAGAAGCATTCGTAGTCGTCCTGCATGCGGCCCCAGTTAAGCACGGCACCTAAATAATTACCCAGATGAAGCCTCCCAGTGGGCTGGGCACAGGTTAGAACCACCGGCTTGGCGGGCTTTTTATCAGCTGTATCAGTCATTCCTTGCCCGAAGAGTGGCAAGAGGCGGGCAAATCTTCAAGCGGATTGGGAGATTAGTGACGCTTGAAAATATAAGCATACCTGTTTTAGTCCGACTACCCTATCTACCTTCACCATGAATCCGTTATCTTCGCCCGCAACCCCTACCGCTCTAGCTAATTTAGAGGATATTCTCTACAATTCTGCAGGATTGATTGCCTTAGCCTTTATTTCCGGCTGGGCCGTTAAAAAAATCCTCGGTTGGTTGGGTAGTAAATTGACCGACAGTCCGATTGCCAAGGCACTCATCACCGCCGCCGGCAAAAGTCTTCAAGTCATCCTGCCAGCCTACACCATCTGGCTTTTGATTGATCATAACATGATCCATATTTCTGCCAGCAAACAGGAATATTTTAAAACTGGAACGAGCCTCCTCTTGTCGCTCGCTCACACAGCCACCGTCTATCACTTCGTCCTCGTTCCCATCGCCTGGGCACAGAAAATCGCCGATCAAACTGAAAATAAACTGGATGACGTTCTCGTCCCCATGCTTAGCACAGTCATTCGAGTCGCGGTGGTTTTAGTAGGAACAGTAAAAGCGGTTTCGATTGTCGACCCCGAAACTGCGAAATCAGTCCTCGCCTTATTAGCGACCGGCGCCGTGGCCATTGGCTTCGCCGCGCAAGATACCATCAAAAATATCTTCGGTGCAGTCATGCTTATCATCGATCAACCTTTCACCCTCGGTGATAATATTAATATCGGAACGCATGAAGGTAAAGTAGAGTCGCTGGGACTTCGCTCCACAGTGATTGTACTCTTAGATGGTCAACGCGTCGCTATCCCGAATGGCGATTTGGCGGGTCGTTCCATCATCAACATTACCCGACGCGACTTCATTCGTGCTCAAGACTTGGTACATTTAGAAATGAATACACCGGCCGATAAAGTTAAGGAAGCCGTTGAAATTATTCGAGAGCTTCTCTCTAAGCATGAAGGGTTTGATCATCGCCTCCCAGCTCTTGTTCACGTGATGGAGTTTGGTGAGTGGGCAATTAATATCCGATTCATGTACTGGTATAAACCAAACCTCGCCAAACAAATGGAATTCAATGAAAAAATTATGATTCAAATTTCAGAAAAATTCCAGAAGGCAGGTATACGCTTAGCAGCCCAAGGCACTCCACAAACCCGATAATTTATGGCTCTTATCGAAGTTAAAAATTTAAAAAAATCTTACGGATCAATTCACGCTGTCCGCGGTATTTCTTTTTCCGTCGAACGTGGTGAAGTCGTCGGCTTTCTCGGGCCCAATGGCGCCGGAAAATCGACCACGATGAAATTAATCGCCGGACATCTGCGAGCCGACCACGGCGAGGCCATCGTCGCGGGCTTTGATATTTCCGCTCATCCTATCGAGGCAAAAACGCACTTGGGTTACTCACCCGAAGGTGCTCCTGCCTATGGCGAAATGACCGTTAGAGAATTTTTACGTTTTGCGGCCGACCTCCGCAATCTCCCCAATCCATCTGAACGAGTTAAGAAAACCCTCGAACTGTGCCGATTAAATGAAGTCGCTCATCAAACAGTCGATACACTTTCCAAAGGCTACCGTATGCGCCTTGGTTTCGCCCAAGCCGTGATTCACGACCCCGAAGTATTAATTTTAGATGAACCGACGGATGGACTCGACCCGAATCAAAAATTTGAAGTGCGGCGCATTCTTAAAGAGATGGCCTCACGGAAAGCTGTCATCGTCTCCACTCACATCCTCGAAGAAATCGACGAGCTGTGCACACGCGTCATTGTCATCGCTCACGGTGAAGTACGTTGTGATGAATCTAAAGAAAAATTTCTTCAACGCGGTGCCGACTTAAACGAAGTCTTCCGTAAACTCACTGCCTAAATTTATGTCTTCTGAATCTTCTCCGTCCACCCCCAGTGCACCGTCAGCAGTCTGGGCAATTTTTAATCGCGAGTTCGCTGGTTATTTTCGTACGCCACTGGCCTACGTATTCCTAGCGGTCTTCAACGCCTTTGCGATTTCTTTAGCCTTTTTCGTTGGCAACATTTACGAAGCCGGCGTCGCTAACCTCGATCGATTCTTCCTCTATCATCCATGGCTCTGGGCCTTTCTCGCTCCCGCCGCTGGTGCGAGACTCTGGGCCGAAGAGCGTCGCCAAGGAACCATCGAACTTTTACTGACCTGGCCTATTTCAGTTTGGCAAGTGGCGGTTGGAAAATTCTTAGCCGCGTGGCTTTTTCTGGCAACCGCACTTTTCATTACCCTACCAGTTGCATTTACGATTGGTTATCTCGGCGACCCCGATGTTGGCGTAATAGTTTCAGGTTATCTTGGCTCACTACTTTGCGCGGGAGCTTGCCTCGGTATTGCATCCATTGCTTCCGCGCTCACCCGCAATCAAGTGATCGCCTTCGTCACCGGATTTTTGGCCTGCTTCCTTCTCGTCCTCATCGGCTACGGTGTATTCGATGAATTTATTGGTGGACTATTTTCACGCAATATTATCGAAGAGGTCCGTCGCCTCGGACTCTGGCGCAACCTCGAACCATTCACCCTCGGTCTAGTCGACTTACGACCATTTGCCTACTTCTTAACCCTCTCCTTTGGTGGACTGGGCTTGAGCACTATCATCATCGAACGTCGCTAATTTAACATGTCTCGCCTCCAAACCTTCTTCGCTATTTTTGCGGTAATCGCCGCTGCCATTTTTGTTAATCTTCTTGTCAGCACTATCAGTCCTCGTGTCGACCTCACTGAAGACCGCACCTTCACGCTCTCGGAAGGTTCACTTAAAATTATCAATAAAATCGAGGAGCCGATCACGCTCGAACTCTACGCCAGTCGCTCCGATGTTAAATTACGGCCCTACCTCGAGAGCTACTCTCGACGTATCGAAGTTCTTCTTCGTGAATACGTCGCCGCCTCTAAAGGAAAAATAAAGTTAGTGATCACCGACCCCAAGCCCGACACCAAAGAAGAACAGCGCGCCCAGCGTTATGCCTTGAGTGGCATGGGTGCGCTCAATGGTGCGGCTTATTTAGGACTCACCGTTCAACAGGCCGATACAATCAAGGTGATTAATATTTTTGATCCGAGTCGGGAAAAATTCCTGGAGTATGATATCTCAAAATTAATCACTTCGGCGATGCGCTTAGACCGACCCAAACTCGCGCTGATTAGCACTTTAGCGATCACCACCGGATTGCCCCAAGGTGGACAGCAAGAGCCTGGCCCAGCCGATGTTCTGATTTCCGAATTAAGTCAGACCTACGAAGTCACTGCATTAAGTAATCAATCAGAAGAATTACCTAAAGACACCAGCGTGGTTCTTTTAATTCATCCACACAATCTCTCCGACAAACTTGCCTACTCGGTAGATCAATTTCTTCTCAACGGGGGCTCCATCTTCGCCGCCGTCGCCCCACTCTCGCGTTTTCAAAAATACCAACAAGGTGCGATGCCATTTCAGGTTTCGCCGATGCTGGCCATGGGTGCGGCAAGCGACCCCACTCTACTCAAAGCTTGGGGAGTTAATGTAGACGTCGAGATACTCAGCGGGGACGTAGAACATTCCGTGGCGATTCGCGGTTCGCGCGGACAACCCATCCAATATCCCGCTGCGTTCTCCGTCACTTCAGAATCCTTTGCCAAAGATTCAATGTTGGTATCCTCCTTGCGCGAAATTTCTTTCATGGAAGCCGGCAAGATAAGTTTAATTTCTGGGGCGGAAAAACGCATCAAGATGGAGCCCTTGATTACACTAAAGAATGCCACCTCAGGTTCCGTCGCTACGAGTATCGCCAATGCGGGGCCATTCGAAAAAACGACCGCGAGTTTTGCCGTGAATAAAGAAGCTAAAATTTTAGCCGCACTGTTTACTGGAAACTTCCCATCCGCCTTCCCCCTAGGTGCACCGACCGATAACAAAAAGCCGGCAGCACCCGCTAAGACTATTCATCTTAAAGAATCAGCTAAACCTGGAAAATTACTGGTCGTTGCCGATTCAGATTTTCTTTTGGATCCGTTTACTGTCCGACAAAAACAAATGAACGGACAAATCGTCGCTGAAGAAATTAATGATAATCTTAAGTTTGTGGTGAGTGCGCTGGAAAGCTTGGGTGGCAGTAACGACTTAGTAAGCCTGCGTGCTAAAGGCACATCCCTTCGTCCTTTCAAAGTAGTCGCAAACCTTGAACGCGAAGCCCAAATCAAATACCAATCGAAACTCGACCAGATCGAGAAAAGTATCGAGGTAGCGACTACCAAGATTACTGAAATATCAAAACGTTCAGGCGGAGATCTATCCAAAGGATTGGTGATTACGCCCGAATTACAAAAAGAACTCGAGCGATTCCAAACGGAGATAGAAAAATTATCTGAAGAACGGAGAATTATTCGCCGCGGCTTAAACGAAGACGTCAACTCCCTCGGTCGCAGAATCCAAATTATCAATCTACTGATTGGACCCGCTATCGCCGCACTCTTTGGTCTACTTTACACACTCTATCGTCGTCGTAAAAGCGCCTAAATCTCTATGCGAAATAAACCCCTCTTAGTGGGCACACTGGTGCTTGGACTGATTACCCTCGTTGTCTTAAATTTTAATAAATCGAGCGACGAAGTTAAACTCTCCGCCAAACCATTAATCGATAGCGAGATTCTTAATCATCCCAGCCGTCTGATTATTAAAACCGCCGGAAAGACATCGACCATCGAACATCTAAACAATGACTGGGTTATTAAAGAACGATTTGATCTGCCCGTGGATATCGAAAATCGTCTCTTGCCTTTAATTGCTTCGCTGCAGAAAACTCAAAACTTCGGAATACTCACGAGTAACCCTAAGCGCCTCGCTCGACTAAACTTGAGTGATACGATTATTTCAATCACTGGTGAAAATGGGAAAACTTTCGCAGCAGAAATGGGCAAGATCACCGACGACGCCTTGGGCAATGCGATGATACTACAAGGGGAAACCTCGGCTATTCGTACTAATTTTACGGGGGACGTGGAAGCGGATCCCGCCGCATGGCTTAACCCAATTTTATATTCAGTTAAACCCGAAGATATTAAAAGTGTGACCTTTAAGTTTAAGGATCAAAAAAATACTTTTACGCGTACCGAAAAAGGGAAAAAATTTAACGACCAAGAAAATCCTTGGTTAGAGGATTTCGTACTCAACCTGGCCACCTTGCGTATTATCGACGCCCAAGGAAAAGGCGTGACCACCACAGAACAAGCCTTTCAACAATCCCATGAAATCCGGTTTGATTTTTTTGATGGCAGTTCGATAACCACCACTTGGGCCAGTGAGTCCAACCCATCGACCAAAGAGGCCAAAGGCTTTGTCCGCGCTCAACATTCTGACCCTAAAAATAAGATGAACCGTTTAGGCGAAAAAGCCGATTTTTTATGCCCCTCCTGGCTGATGGAGCAAATTCCGATATCTATAGAGGATCTTAACAAAAGATTAAATCCACCCACCGAAAACGCCAAATAATTAGGTGTTTTACAAAAGCCCTTGCAACTTTGGCCAAGGGCTTTTTCGTGTCTATCTGCAATGGTCATCGCCGAAGCCCAAACATTATCCACCTACCTTCCGGTTTTAATTCAAGCCGGACTGGGTCTCATGTTGCCCGCTATCATTTTGGCAGTGAGTCACATTTTTGGTCAGCGCGCCAAAGGAAATTATATTAAAGATAAAGCTTACGAGTGCGGTCTGCCTGCTGAAGGTAAAGTACATCCACGCTTTGCAGTTAAATTCTACGTCACGGCAATGCTCTTCATTCTTTTTGATATCGAAGTTGTTTTCCTCGTACCTTGGGCATTGGTCTACCGTGAATTTCTAGCGTCAGGCATAGCCATCACGGCTGCTACTGGAGTATTTCTTTTTACCCTCATTCTTGGGCTCGCCTACGAAATCAAGCGTGGCGCTCTCGAGTGGGATAAATAATTATTTAGCAGAGTTCTTGCGATCGAACATTTCGATAAGGCCATAGTTTCTCAAGTTCACCTCGCGCATGGCATCAACAAGTGGCACGTAGGGCACGTAGCGATTTGTAACTATACCCTTATTAGCATCTTTGTTGGATCCATCCGTTTTTTCATCGGGATCGTTATCGCTGTAACGGAACCAGTGCCAACCGACGCACCCAGGATTTTCTATTAAAGCTAGAGTAAAATTTTGGTAAAAAAGACCGCGATCTTTTTGCGTATGCACTAACCAGCCAGCCCCGCTTGTATTAGCCAGTCCACTATCCTCTGCCTTGGCGTACCACTCACTAATTAGGAAAGGCTTACCAGACTCCTTAGACCATGCCTCCATATTAGATTTATTGGGTGTCCAAGAACGATAGTAATTAATAGTGATTATATCGCAGTATTTTCCAGCCGCACGGAATAAAGGTTTTAACTTAAGAGCGACACCATGAAAACGCGAACCAAGTACCATATGATTGGGATCATTTTCACGAATAGCTTGTGAAGTAATCCTAAAATAAGTCTCTGCAGCTAATTGTAGAAATTCTTCGCGATGCGCATCGGTAATTTTTGAAATTTTGTTTTTCTTCAACCATTCCTCAGCAAAAATTCTCCCCTGATCTTTGACATCAAGTTTTAGATACTTATCTAGAAGGTCATTAGCCCAAGGCATTTCGTTATCAGTGTAATAACCGAGAATCCAGGGATTATTCTTATTTTGGGCCAATGTCTTACAGGCTTCCTTACAATAGGTTTCAAACTCTTTGTCGAAAATAAATGGACAATCTCCAGGATATCCCATGTGACCTGGCTGCGGGGTAACACCCCCGCGCACCTTACCATAACGTGACATTAGAGATAGTAAACGCGTACTAACCAACTTGTTAGAAGTAGTATCGAGAATAGCATCATCACTGACACCACCCGTTCCATTAAAACCAATATCAGTAATAAAACGGGTAGTCGCTGCAGCCCATCCATTTTTGTCCTTAAAAGTTGCTACTAGGGCTGCTTGAGCACCAGGTGTAGATATCGTCGTTACTGTAGCCATACCTCGATGGATAAATCTACCACCCGTTGGATCAATAATCCACCAGCGACCATTTATTTTTTCTGTTCTAAAAAAACCGGTCGGCTTATATTTTGGTTCTGTAATACCTCCGTAGGGATTTAAACCCTTATCTTCAGGAATCGTGGGTAAATCCGCTAAAATTCTTGTGGGATTTGAAATAAACTTTTCACCAGGTTTGGTCGCATATTCGACGACTGGACCAGCCATTAATTCAACTCGGTCAAAGCTGAAAAGAATCACCAATGAAAGAAATATCTTTAATTTCATAAATTATTTTAATAAAGTGATTGGAACCCAAAAGTTGCAAGAGGTATTTCAAGGAGATTGCCGATCTAATACCTTAATGAGATTATAGGTACGCTGATTAAGTTCACGCATAGCGTCTATGAGCGGTGCATAGGGAACGTAGCGCGCTGTAACTATACCCTTATTTGAATCTAAATTAGATGGGTCGACCCCTTTAGCGTCGGGATCGTTATCGGCATACTTAAACCAATGCCATCCCACGCAACCTGGGTGCTTTAAGAGGGAAAGTGTAAAGTTTTGGTAATACAGTCCGCGGTCTTTTTGCGTATGCACGAGCCAACCAGCACCGCCCGTATTAGCCATCCCACTATCTTCAGCCTTCGCATACCACTCGGTGATGATAAAGGGCTTTTGTGCATTCTTCAGCCACATATCCATCAAGCTCTTATTAGGAGTCCAAGCACCATAATAATTGACTGAAATAATATCACAGTAACGGCCCGCGGCTGTAAATACGGGAGGAAAATTATAGGCGGCACTATGATAACGCGCACCGAGAATCATGTGATTGGGGTCTGCTGCACGTATCGCAGTAGTCGCGATTTTAAAATAAGTGTCAGCGGCATATTCCAAAAAAGCGTGACGATTATCATCGGTAATCCTCTCCTTGTTCACTTTATTTTTAACCAACCATGCTTCGGCTGCTTTACGTCCATTATCTGTATCACTGAGCTTAAGAAATTTATCTAAGAGATTTAATTTCCAGGGCATTTCGTTATCCGTAAAATAACCTAATAGCCAGGGATTATTTTTATCCTTAATTAACTTCTGACATTCTTTTTTACAGTGTTCCGAAAACTCCGGATCAAATATTGGAGGGCAATCACCGGGATAAGACATATTGCCACTACCCATTTTAGCTCCTTTAGTTTTTCCGTAACTAGCCATCAGCGAAAGTAGTTTGGTTGAAACTAGACGAGGTTCCACTGACTCCAAGGTTGCGTCATCTGACCAGGACCCAGTGCCATTAAATCCATTTTCTATTAGCTGAGTAGCGGTGGCTCGGGCCCAGCCTTCTTTGGTCTTAAACTTTTTACTCAACTCTTCTTTGGCACCATCGGTCGGAATAGTATTTACCGAAGCCATACCGCGATGAATGAAGCGTCCGCCCACTGGGTCGATGATCCACCAACGACCATTGATATTTTCAACGCGGAAAAAACCGGTCGCTTTTTGCTTAGGCTCAATGACTCCGCCAAATTTGTTTAAACCACTATCTACTTTAACCGACGGCACGTCAGCCAAGGTTATAGTCTTTTGCAGCGTGAACTTTTCACCAGGTTTTTTTGCTACCTCAACTTGTTGTTCGGCATTTAATACGGACACTCCAAGAACAATGCCCAAAAGAGATACAGCGAAATGATTCATTACTTACTTGGCCTCAGGTGCCTTGATTTCAGCTACTGGAGTTTTACCCTTTAAGTGCTGATCAAAAAAAGCTGTCACCAGTGGACGTAAATCGCGCTGCTTGGGTTGTAAGTCAAAAGTATGTGGAGCGTTAGGAATAATTTCTAAAGTGCAATTGGCACCTTTTTCTTTAGCTACTTTTAAATAGGACTCACTTTGACTGAGCGGTACGGTTACATCGGCAGTGCCGTGCACTAAAAGCATGGGAGAGTCTTTGGCGTCTAAATAATTTATGGGTGAGCCCTTTTTATAGAGTTCAGGTGCTTCTTCGCGTGTTTTAGCGAACATTTTCATGTCGTGGTAATTAATCAAATCCACTGCTCCGTAGAAACCAATAGCACATGAAACCTTCGGTGAAATATCTTGATAAGGCTCATCCTTAACAACGTCGAACCCGTCGGTTGGTCCAGTCGTTGCTAACATCATAGATAAATTACAACCCGCGGAAGAACCAATCACTCCGATTTTCTCGGGATCAACCCCAAAGTTCTTCGCTTCTTTTCGCATGTAGCGAACAGCAGCCTTCGCATCATAAACACTCTGCGGCCAAGTTACCTGTTCCTTTATTCGACGAAGCTTATAATTAATACTCATACAGACATAACCTTGGAGGGTTAAGTTTTCGCAAATATTTAGTTCACGACCGCGCGCTTTATCACCGTCATTAAATCCGCCTCCGTGAATCACGATAATTCCAGGCAATGACTTAGTCGCATCATGATTCAGGGGTGAATAAATATCGGCTTTTTCTTTTCGCGTCTCTCCCAAGTAGGCGACGTCTTTTTGCACCTTAACGGTCGTTGGATAAACCACCTTCTTTTTAAGAACGGCTGGCGTATCCTCGCTAGCGGGCTCAGCTGTCTTACTCGCGGCCTCTTTAGCAACCACAGGTTCAACAGACTTTACCGGGGGAGTTTCTGCCGTTGGTGCAGTCGCTGCCAATAAAGAAGCGAGTAGAATACTGGGGGTAAGCATGGCTCTATACAATTACTTAGATTTGTTGAGTCAATCTCTCGAAACTTAAGGCGAACAAATTCCGCAACCCGCTGGAAGATTTTGGAAAAAATCTACCCCTTTATCGTCGATTAAAATAAACGCCGGGAAGTTAACTACATCAATTTTCCATACGGCTTCCATACCTAGTTCTGGATAGTCAATGACTTCGACTTTCTTGATGTTTTCCTGAGCCAGAATAGCGGCGGGGCCACCGATGGACCCTAAATAAAATCCGCCATACTTCTTGCAAGAGTCGGTCACCATTTGAGTGCGATTTCCTTTTGCAATCATCACCATTGATCCGCCGTTTTTCTGAAAAAGTTCAACATACCCATCCATACGGCCTGCGGTCGTTGGTCCAAACGAACCCGATGGCATACCGACAGGAGTTTTGGCCGGACCTGCGTAATAAACCGGATGATTCTTAAAGTATTCAGGCAGTCCTTCGCCACGTTCTAAACGTTCGCGTAATTTGGCATGAGCAATATCACGCGCGACTACTAAAGTGCCTGTTAACGCTAACCTTGTTGTCACAGGGTATTTTGATAGTTCGGCCAGGATTTCTTTTATCGGACGATTTAAATTAATCGCCACCACCTTGGATGAGTCCTGATGCTTTCTTAATTCGTCAGGAATAAATTTCCCGTGATTTTCTTCCAACTGCTCAATCCAAATTCCGTCCTTATCAATACGCGCCTTAGCGTTGCGATCAGCTGAGCACGATACAGCCATACCAATCGGACAAGAGGCACCGTGACGAGGTAAGCGAATGACTCTCACATCTAATGCGAACCACTTTCCACCAAACTGCGCTCCTATACCTAATTGGTGAGCAGCCTTAAGTAATTCAGCTTCGAGAGCGATATCTCGAAATGCCTGACCGTGCTCATTACCCTGCGTTGGCAATTCATCATAGTAGTGAGTAGAAGCCAGTTTAACGGTCTTCATCGTGGCTTCGGCGGATGTTCCACCGACCACGATAGCTAAGTGATAGGGCGGACAGGCCGAAGTTCCGAGACCCTTCATTTTTTCTATTAAAAATAAAGGTAAGGACTTAGGATTTAAAACCGCCTTGGTTTCTTGAAATAATAAACACTTATTCGCCGAACCCCCACCCTTCGCGACGAATAGTAAATCATACTTCATACCCGCGGTGGCAGCGATATCGATTTGGGCCGGTAAATTAGTGCCAGTATTTTTTTCGGTATATAAATCCGCGGGAGCGAGCTGCGAATACCTTAAATTATTTTGAACGTAGGCTTGGTAAACTCCTAATGATAGTGCTTCAGCATCATCAGCTCCCGTCCAAACCTGCTGACCTTTCTTTGCGGTAATGGCGGCCGTTCCAGTATCTTGGCAAAACGGTAAAACGCCTTTCGCTGCCACCTCAGCATTGCGCAACATAGCGAGAGCAACGGAGCGATCATTATCACTTGCTTCCGGATCTTTTAAAATATGAGCAACTTGTTCGAGGTGCTTAGTACGCAGATAAAAATTGATGTCATGAAAGGCCTGATTCGCCAAAAGCGTGAGACCCGCTGGATCAACTTTTAAAATCGGCTTACCTTCAAATTCAGAGACGCTGACAAAATCTTTAGTCAGCAGCCGGTACTGTGTCTTATCGGGACCAACCGGAAACGGTTCTTGATAATGAAACGAGGAAGCCATCGTTTATGAAACTACTAAAAACCCTAAAACTCGCAAATATAAACCTTATGAGTATTTAGGTAATTTGGCTAATCGACCCACTAGGACAGGTCCGATACTGGAATCAAGTATCGTTCCCTCAGCACAATCAATCGACACTAGGGCCAAGCCCTTCTTACCCATAAACGACTTCATTGTCCCAACTGTTTTTCCATTACCGGGAGATTTTAATTCGATATCACCGCGGAGTGCTTCAGTCGCAGAAATCTGTCGAAGACTTCGACGCAACGAACCCATGGATTGAATTCGAGCCATCACCTCTTGTCCCAGATAACATCCTTTGTTATAGGACACCCAATCATCCAAGCCACACTCCTGAGGAAATTCACTAACTCCACAATCTTCAGGAACGGAAGGAATACCCGACTCAATTCGGTTATGTTCTATAAAACTAATGTCCAACTCGGTTGCCTCTATCGAAATATCTTTAGGAAATAAAACGCCCCAGGATTCGAAACTTGTACGAGCTGAGGGCCAAAAATGAATACCCGAATTAAAGTTCGGCATAGTCTCACCCCAAACGATTCCAGTCTTCCATTGCGCAGTCTCATCTAGAAGCGTGACGTCATCAGCAATTAGGTTTGATGACATAACCGCAATGGCATCCGTCGCCGATAAATGAGGACAAATAATTAAAAATGACTGATTGGGCTCTTTTATAATCAAAGTATGAGCGAGAACCCGTCCTTTACGATTTAACCAAAGTGCGTGAACTTTATTAGCTTTTGTTAGGTCGGCTGAACACTGTCCCTGTAGATAACTCACAGCATCACTACCTGTCACTCGAATGGCTGCAGCTGAAGTTAAAACAAGGTGAAGTGCCATACCTTATTAAGGCTTAACCTGAATGTGTGCCGGCGGTAAATCAGATTGATAACGCTCGTAAGCCTCAATGAGTGCAGCTTCGAAATGTTTGGTGTAAAGTTTCGTATCAAACAATGGAGTCGTCAGACGATTCTTTGATAATTTTGATTTTTTT
>Ga0194049_1000128_pt1 | contig 29348 bp, 32 predicted proteins | sample JunL2225m_MetaG_FD_148665 | JGI IMG/M metagenome (GOLD analysis project Ga0194049, IMG submission 148665) | Anoxic zone freshwater microbial communities from boreal shield lake in IISD Experimental Lakes Area, Ontario, Canada - Jun2016-L224-25m | ecosystem: Environmental > Aquatic > Freshwater >... | reverse complement strand
ACGCGCAGACGGTGAACCGGGCAGTGTCCTTCAACGCCATCAAGAACGAGGCGTTTGATCTGCTGATGGGCGACCTCGAAACCGGGCCGCTGCTGGAGAAGTTGACGGCGCTGTTCCTCACCAATCCCTCTCTGGAGAGGAGGGACCGAAACCCGCCCCGCAAAAAGCCATCCGCCAGGGCTTTGCTGGATTTTCACAAGCGGCAAAGAAAACATTGTTTTTGAAGGTGTTACGGTCAATTTAATGGAGACGATCCCAGTTATTCGGTTTATTGTTATAAATCAATGCGATACATCTTAACTTAATGGCAGTGACGCTGGAGCGTGGGAACGAGAGGAATGAATTTGAAGAACCTCGTCATTGGACATGGCATCATAGGGAGGATGGAACGACCATGCAGCTTGTGCCAACCGAACTGCATAAAAATGTGCCTCATACCGGAGGCGTTTCAATAGCAAAAGACCCTAGTTACTAACAGATTGGATTATTTTATATGTTAAAAGAAATTGAAGAACCTTTGGAGGCATTAAACCTACAGGCAATCCAAAAAGCCGAAAGTTCTTTAGGTGTAAAATTTCCGGAAGAGTATATACAATTTTTATTGAAATACAATGGCGGTAGACCGGAACCGGCTGGTTTTGACATAGATTGGAAAAATATTCAAGAAATCGGTCAACATTGGAGAACATCATTGCTTTCTTGGTTTCTTTCCATCTATGATGGTAAATCAACTAATTTATTGAGATACAACCAAGTAACTTTTAGAGGTCGCATACCCAAAGATACCATAGCCATCGCTGATGATTGCGGTGGCAATTTAATTTTATTGGGAGTGACAGGTGAATATAAAGGCAAAGTGCTTTTTTGGGTAAAGGATTATGAAGTTGAGGAAGGCGAGGTTCCAGGGTTTGACAATGTGGGTTTTCTAGCGGATAGTTTTGATGAGTTTATAAATGAGAAACTCCGTTGAGTTTCAACCTAAGCAATGGCCTGATTTCGCCGATACTTGGATTGAAAACTGGCCCCCCGGCCTGTCAAACCTTTCCTATCCACAGATAGGCATTCAACTTGAAGTCAATGAAGTCCATTCCCTTGGCAGACGCAACGGTGTACACAGCCATTGCTTCGATCCAACCGTTGAAGATGATCTACAACCTTTGGAACTAAGGCTCGATAAGGCAATCCGCAATTTTCCTCAAGGGGTGTTTGTCCGGCTCGGGTCGCGCAGCCCAAAAGATACGCTTGAAGGTATGCTCACATCCGGTAAAGCCTTTGACGGCCAACAAGCCATTCGCTTATTGACGTGCGGTTCAGCCAGAATTGCCTACGACCTTAGGGCAGCGATAAAAGCCAATTACAACCCTTGGATATTCGTCCGCCAATGGGCGGATATTCCTCCTGACATGGAGTTTCGCTGTTTTATGCAGCAACGCCAATTGATAGGCATCTCTCAATATTTTCATAAGACTTATTTTCCCCGGTTAGGCTTGGAACCAATAAGAGAAACCATTAAGCAATTATTGCAGGAGTTCTTTCCAGCGTTGTCTAAACACTGCCCTCTTGCCGATGTTGTTTTTGACGTGGAAATATCCTTGACTCACCCGCCTGAAATAAATCTTATTGAAATAAATCCATTTCATGAGTTAACCGATTCCTGCCTTTTTTCATGGAAAAAATTTGATTTTGACGGAGGCATTCGTATTATGGTTCAGATATCGGCATGCCGCGTGAAAGATTATCACGATGATTAACTGGTGTTACGCACCAAACTGTAAATGTTTGGCATATCGCTGACCTTGGCACGGAGTGTCAAAGCTTGCTTTGACTGGCAAGGCTTGCCTTGCCCCTGTCTGTCTGCGACAGGCGGTCAAAGCAAGCTTTGACGCTCCAGCCCTAGGTCAATGCGTAACATCGGTTAAAAACTTAAAGTACAATGTCAACAACAATAATTTACCCAACCCCCATGCCATGCTAATTATCCGCCCCGACCAGATGCAATCGTTCACCGACAGGATCAGGGCGCAATTTGCCGCCAAGCTCACCGGGCAATTGCAAGCCGACTACCCCGGACTGTTCCAGCCTTTACCGCCGCCATTGGCCCTGCGCATGGTGTCCGCTAAAATTGATTACGCCGAATACCGCTACGAAATCCGTTTTCAAAGTGCGTTGACGGTTTTCCTATACTACTGTTGCGCGATTGGCCCGGCCTTCGACCGGCAACCCGACATTCAAGCAGTATTGGACGACTTGACCCTCTACCCCGACGACATCCCCGCCCTGTTGCCGGACGCGGTCGACGAAGAGGCTTGGGAGGAGGCGGCACAGGCGGCGCGGCGCGCCGATTGGTTTGACCCCGACAAACCCGGACAACTGCCGGACCAAGTGGCCGCCCGGATGTGTTGGGCACTGGCGGCACTGGCACCCAACCTGCCCGACGTCAAATTGCCACAGGATGAAGCCACCCTGAGCCACTTTGCCACCGCAGCAATACAGTCCGCACAACAACAACACATCCACGATGCCGACGGCATCGCCGCGTTCGCACTGTGCCAAAGCCTGTTGGGCCGGGACTTTCACCGGCAGACGCCCAAACCCTGGGTGGCGGCGGTGTTCAACGACCCGGCCATCCTGCCCGCCCTGCGCGGTGCCACATTGGCAGGTTGCGTGGAACTGGAATGGGGGATTCAGCTATGACTGGCAACGGGCGGGCAGGTTGGTCTCATGGCCAGTGACAACTATGCGTTGAATTTTGTCGAATACATGAAAGGCGTGGGCGACTCGGCGGTCAACCTCGCCAAAGAGGGTGCTTACGGGGTTTACGATTTTGGCCAGGTGGCGGTGGGGGGCGGCAAAATCCTCGCCAAAGAGGGGCTGTCCGCCATCGGCGCGACCGAAGCCGCCGCCAACATCGTCCTTGAAGACATCCAGCCGTTGAGCAGCCTCGGCAAAGTGGCGGCGCAAGGCGGCTACCAGGGGTTGGGCGAAGCGGTCAAAGATCTGCCCGGCAATGTCGCCAGTGCCGTGGCCGATGCCGCCCGGCAAGGCGACATGCGGGCCTTGGGCAGCGCCGTGACCGATGCGGCCTTGCTGGCCGACGGCGCGGCGAGTGCCGCCAAGGGCTTGGCGACAGGCGCCCGCCGGGCCGCCGGCGCGGCGGGCAAGGCGATTGACAAGTCCAAAGCCGCCTTGGCCAAGGCGGCGAAAACCGGCAATTCAGAGACAACCAACGACGCGGTGGCCAGGTGCGGCAAACAAAACGACGTGGCCTCGCGCCAGTCCAAGCAAACCAGCACCCAAAAGGCCGCGTTTGGCGAAAAGACCGCGCACGATAAAATGCTACAACGGCAAATGGAGCCGCTCGGGTCCACCGACGGCCAATACCAACCGGGTAAAACCGGCATTGACGGGGTGTACAAAAACCATAGCCCGCCGCCGGCCTATATCATCACCGAGGCAAAGTATGGCACGTCAAAATTAGGCTGGACGAAGGATGGCAAGCAGATGAGTGATAGATGGTTAACGGATGAGCGATTAATTAATAAGGTTGGTTCAGAAAATGCCGATGCCATTCGACAGGCTCTTAAAAGGGGAAATGTTGAAAAATGGCTTATCAATGTGAGGGAAGGCGGCTCGGCAAGGATGATCAGATTAGATGGAGAGGCAAACAAAATCGGTCAATGGACATCGTTTTAGCAATTGAGAGGCAAGCCATGCGTGACACAATCCAGAATAAAGACTATTTCGATAAAGGCATTGCGTTTAAACAAAAAACTATTGATCGCGATAAAAACGCAGTCAATGAAATACCTTTGCACTCAGGACGGGCAATGGAGTTGTTTAGCTTATGTGAGCGCTCCGCCGCACTTTGCTCCCAACGCTACAGCCGGGGCGATGCGCTGGGCGATATGGAACCCAGTATCAGGCAGATGCTGCAATTGTTTCAGTTGCGCAGTTTAACCCTGCCGACATTGGAGTTGGAGCCTAAAACCCGTGAAATGTGGAGTAATCTCACCCTGAGCGAACTTTATGACACCCTCACCTGCTTGGCTTTTGCCGTCAGCCAGCGTTACCCTGCGGAAAGCTACCACAAACTTTTTCAGTTTATCGGACATGCGGGCAAGGACGGTTTGTTGGATCGGATTGCCGTTCAGATGGGCGAGCAGAACCGCCCTGTTGCGTCGGCCTCTAAATTCACCAAGGAATATAACGCACTCGTTGCCGTGGTGGACGCACCCGCCGAAGCCCGGCCCGCATTACTGAAAACCTACGTTGAAAACTGGTATAAAAAGCACATGCGCGGTTCGGCGCTTTATGGCACCCACAAGAGCGAAGCCTATGACGGCTACTGGTGCTTTGAAGCGTCGCTGGTCGCCATGTTATGGAAAATCGACGACAGCGATTTCGCCGAGCATCCGCATTACCCGTTTGATTTGGTGCGCCATTACCGTACTCAAGCCGAGTAGGATTCCTTACTTAACTGATATTAGGTGCTTGCCACAAATGAACCATCTACCTCAGCGGCCACAGAGTCACGTAACCGGTGATGAGGCTGTTCGGCTCTTTGTAGCTGCATGCCCTCGGCAATGGGTAGTCTCGCCTGTAATGATCGATTACGGTCTTGATTTGCGGGTGGAATTCGTCCGCAACGGGGCTGTAACGGGTGAAGAGTTTCTGGTACAGGTCAAAGGCAGGAGGCGACAGACCTTTACACATGACGGTTCTGTCAAGATAACGATAAAAACTTCAACCCTGAACTATTGGCTCGGCAAACTACATCCCATAATGATTGTATCGGCTGATACTTCAGAGGGGCGGTTGTGGTACGGTTGGCTCGACCAAGTATATCACAACTACCCTGAACGCATTCATGCTGAATTGAAGATTGAATTGCTGCTTACTTCTCGTATCGACTATCAGTTTGAACCGGCCATTGGTTCGTACATTGCTGAATATTTCTCGAATCTTCAGCGTGACCGTTTGCTTTTAGATCGCGTTCAGCTTTCGCGCTTCTCTCTTCACATGGCAGGCATAACATCAGCTCTAACACGTATCCATCTTGCGCTCACTTCAGGGCAGCCTATTGAGAAATTGCAGGAGCATCTGGATTTTCTTTTTTTTGAATATGGTTGCCATGATTCATTTTTGCTCAGCCTTTGCGAACTTGAATCTCCGTGGCGTCAGAATCTTACATCTCGCATTGCCGCTATCGTCTTTCCCGCCTTGGAAAAGTACGTAGATCTCAGGGAAACCTTCTGGATGCGTGAGAAGCGTATAGTAGAGGGCGTTTTTGAATTCATCCCTTTTTCGTACTCTGCACTCTGCAAACATCTCATTCCTACACTGGAAGCCGCATGGGTTCTTCAAAGTACTGTTAACGAGTTGCTTGTTCTTGGGTCAGCACCAAGCATTGCCGCATCACATAAACCTCCAATCAACACGGACTCTGCCGATGAAGCCGCCCGACCCGATTAGTTCCGGTTCTGGATTTTAATTTGGAGGAGAAATGGTCAGAGATACGCTCAAAGACGAAAACTACTTTACTCAATATATTGAATTCTACATGAGTAGTTTTCCTGAATTACTTGAAGAGTACAGGCTTAACCATCTAAGCGGTGATTCAAAAATGCAACTGTGCAGTAACTTGTGGGACTACGCCTTTTATGTACTTGCTTACCGCTACAGCCGGGGCGATACTATCCCTAATATACGCGATAGTGTTGTGCAAATGATTGAAATGCTCAAACTTAAATACGACACCTTAGCCAGTGTACAAGTGGATTCAAAAATTAAGCAAATGTACGAGAGGTTGGATTTGGGTAATCTGTATGAAACTCTATCATTGCTTTCGTTTGTGGTGTCATTGCGGCTTTCAGCGCAGGAGATGCTGACCGTGCTTAATTGGGTCGGTCACAAAGGCGAGGACGCATTGCTTGATCGTATTGCTTATGGGTTTGGGGATAAAACACGCGGCATGGCCCCGCACTCCACATTCCCCAAAATTTATGACCCGCTGCTCGAAGTGATTGCCGCCCCGCCAGAACAGCGCCCCGATAAATTAAAGCGTTATGTGGATGGCTGGTATAAGAAGATGAAGCCCATCTACTGGCACGACAACCACAAAGGGGCGGAAGGGGCCTACTTTGGTTACTGGTGCTTCGAGGCGGCGCTGGTCGCCATGCTATGGAAAATCGACGATAGCACTTTTGCTGAACATCCGCATTACCCGGTTGATTTGGTGCGTCATTACCGGACGCAGGGCGGGTAGCTGATAGGCAAACGATGCGCGACACAATACAAACTCAAGACTTTTTCGATGAAGGCATAGAATTAGATCAGGAAACCCTAGTACGCCACAAAAACGAACTGAACGGCTTGCCAATGCATTCCGGCAGAGCATCTCAGCTTTTTAGCTTATGCGAGCGCTCCGCCGCGCTTTGCACCCAACGCTACAGCCGGGGCGATGCGCTGGACGACATGGAACCCAGTATCAGGCAGATGCTGCAATTGTTTCAGTTGCGCAGTTTAACCCTGCCGACATTGGAGTTGGAGCCTAAAACCCGTGAAATGTGGAGCAACCTCACCCTGAGCGAACTTTATGACACCCTCACCTGCTTGAGCTTTGCCGTCAGCCAGCGTTACCCGGCGGAAAGCTACCACAAACTTTTTCAGTTTATCGGACATGTGGGCAAGGACGGTTTGTTGGATCGGATTGCCGTTCAGATGGGCGAGAAACAGCGCCCCGTTGCTGCTGCGGCTAAATTCGCCAAGGAATATAATGCACTCGTTGCCGTGGTTGACGCACCCGCCGAAGCCCGGCCCGCATTACTGAAGACCTATGTTGAAAACTGGTATAAAAAGCACATGCGCGGTTCGGCGCTGTATGGAACCCACAAGAGCGAAGCCTATGTGGGCTATTGGTGCTTTGAAGCGGCGCTGGTCGCCATGTTATGGAAAATCGACGACAGCGATTTCGCCGAGCATCCGCATTACCCGGTTGATTTGGTGCGTCATTACCGGACGCAAGCCGGATAGGTGAGAGGCAGGGCCATAGTGCGCAATAGTGAACTCATGTATTGCGCCGAATGGCAAGCCTACATAGGCGGCGGAATACCGCCTATTCCGCCCTTACGGCCTGTATTCCCACGCAGAGCGCTCACCGTTATATGCAAAGTCCCAAGGAACGGGAAAACGTCGTCATTCCGGTCAGGGATGCCGGAATCCAGGGCTTTAAGGACGGTAACTTGCCGCTTGTACAAGTGTTTGAATCAGGTGAGTTGCCAGCCCGCAGATTCACGTCCCTGTGACTGGATTCCGGCATCCATGCCGGAATGACGGGTCTCTCTTACACTTGTGTGTAACGACGAGCGCAGAGGGACACTGCCATTAAGTTAAGCCGTCATACCGGCAGGGATCGCCGGTATCCAGATTGCAGGGACGCCCCCAAACCCTCGCCATCCTTGGAGCCTGGGTTCCGGCAGTCCATGCCGGAACGACGATGTTTTGTTAACTTAATGGCAGTGACGCGGAGCGTGGGAACGATGGCAGGCAGCAGATTCGCTAAAATCGGGCAGATAGGCGACAATATTTGTTTTATGCTGTCGATATTTCAATGCTGAGTGGCAAGAGAGGACATTCATGGTGCGGCTGACGGCGCTGGAAAAACAGGAAATTTTACGCTTTTTGGAGGCGGGGAAACCCCTGCCGGATAAATACCGTTTTCTGCTGTTTGACGAGAAACGCGAAGTCGAGCTGGTTTGGAATGGCAAAACCAACGAAGTGTGCAATGTCGTGCTGCCGTTTCAAGTCATCGAGCAGGTGGACGAGCCACGGGCGGAGAAAGATACGCGGATACAAGCCGATCTGTTCGACATGGATTCCCGTGGCCGCCAACTCAAAGGCTGGACGAACAAGCTCATTTGGGGCGACAACAAGCTGATCCTTTCCAGCCTGAAAAACGGCCCGTTGCGGGAGGAAATCGAAAGCCAAGGCGGCATCAAGCTGATTTACATTGACCCGCCCTTCGACGTGGGCGCGGATTTTAGCATGGATATTGAAATCGGCGGCGACAGCTTCACCAAAAAACCTAGCATACTCGAAGAAATCGCCTACCGCGATACATGGGGCAGGGGCGCGGATTCCTTCATCAGTATGATTTATGAACGGCTGGTGTTGATGCGGGATTTGTTGGCGGAGGATGGGAGTATTTATGTGCATTGTGATTGGAGGATAAATAGCCATATAAGACTTGTATTGGATGAAGTATTTGGAAAAAACCAATTAAAAAATGAAATAGCATGGAATTATAGCGGTTGGAATAAACAATTATCTGAGTCATTCGAGAAAAGACACGACACTATTCTTTTCTATGCAAAAGGGAAAAATCAGATATTTAATTCATTTTTTGAGTGCTATTCTTCAAAAGAGGAATATTTAAAAACAAGAAAACAAAAACTTTACGTTGATTCAGATGGAAGGGAATATACCTTAGATACAAGGGAGGGAGGCGCAAGAAAAACTAAAATCTACATAGAAGAATCACTTAACAGAGGTAAAGTTGTAGATTCCGTTTGGATTCTTGATAAACTGAACAATTCGGCTAAGGCATCTCTTGGCTACCCCACCCAAAAACCCGAAGCCCTCCTAGACCGCATCATCAAAGCCTCATCCAACGAAGGCGACCTGATAGCCGATTTCTTCTGCGGTTCCGGTACGACGGCGGCAGTCGCCGAGAAACTAGGCCGCAAATGGATCACCACGGATTTAGGCAAGTTTGCCATCCACACCACGCGCAAGCGCCTGATAGGCGTACAGCGTCATCTAAAAACTGAAGATAAGAACTACCGCGCTTTTGAAATACTGAATCTGGGCAAGTATGAACGCCAGCATTATATCGGCGTGAACCCCAATCTGCGCGAGGCGGAACAGCAGAAGCAATTGGAGGAAAAGGAGGCGGCTTTCCTTGAGTTGATTCTGCGGGCGTATCGCGCCGAAAAAACCGACGGGTTTCAAACTTTCCACGGCAAGAAAGCCGGCCGGTTGGTGGCGGTCGGGCCGGTGAATTTGCCGGTCACGCGGCTGTTTGTCGAGGAAATCATTTTGGAATGCCACAAGAAGCACATCACCCGCGTGGACATTCTGGGTTTCGAGTTCGAGATGGGCTTGTTCCCCAATGTATTGGATGAAGCCAAATCCAAGGGCATCGACATAGCCCCGAAATACATCCCCGCTGATGTGTTCGATAAACGGGCAGTGGAGAAAAACCAAGTCGTGTTTCATGATGTGTCGTTCATTGAAGTCAAGCCTCACATCCGCCCTGGGAGCTTGGGCGTCTTGCCCGCCATTGCGGTGGAATTGACCGACTTCTCGGTGTTTTATTCGCAAGATTCCATCGCCCATGCCGAATCCAACCTGAAAGACAAGCAAAGCAAGATCGTTGTCGAGAAAGGCCAGATTGTGAAAGTCAGCAAGGATAAGGACGGCATTGTCAGCCGCGAAACGCTAACCAAAAACTGGACGGACTGGATTGATTATTGGTCGGTGGATTTTGACTTTGAGAGCAAGCGGGAGATTATCCGTGTTGCTGCTAGCTCGTCTTTCGCAATACCGCAGGATACATTAGATGGTTTTGAATCGCCGCAATTAACTTTGGCGGAATTTGAAGAAATCTGGACGGGCGATTACATCTTTGAAAACGAATGGCAATCCTTCCGCACCAAGAAAGACCGTTCTTTAGAATTGAAAAGCGTGTTTCAAGAAGTCATGCCGGGGCGGCGTAAAATTGCGGTAAAGGTGGTGGATATATTTGGCAATGATACGATGACAATTATCGAGGTTAGGTTATGAAAATTCAAATTAAAAACTTAGGTGCATTAAAACAAGCTGAATTCACGCTTGGCGATATGACGATCATCTGTGGAGGAAATAACACAGGGAAAACCTATGCCACCTATGCATTATTTGGTTTTCTTTCATCTTGGAGAGATGGATTAGCTATAAACATCCCTGAAAAATATTTTAACCGACTTATTGCGGAAGGTGTAGTTCACATTAATATAGAAGAATATCTAATAAAAGTTCCTGATATTCTTGCTAAAGCTTGCGAGGCTTATACAGAAAAATTGCCTATGGTTTTTGCAGCCTCGGCTGACAGATTTAAAGATAGTGAATTCAAGGTGACAATCGAAAACAGTGAAATCCAAGTATCCGGCAGCTATCGACGCCGCATGAAAACCTCCAATGCGGTGATATTTACTATCACCAAACAGGAAGTTAGCACAGATTTAGTGGTGACGCTATTGGTCGAGCAAGACAAATTAAAAATACCGCGTAAAGTTATTATTAGGACAATAGAAGATGCTTTGATTAATATTATTTTTAGCCGATTGTTTCCCAATCCATTTATTGCTAGTGCCGAAAGAACAGGAGCCGCCATATTCCGTAAAGAACTAAATTTTGCGCGTAACCGCTTGCTTGAGGAAATGAGCCAAGTAGAGGGAAATATCAATCCAATGGATTTGTTGCTTAAAGGTTACCAAGATTATGCTTTACCAGTCAAAGAAAATGTGGAATTTACCCGTCAATTAGAAACCAAGGCCAAATCTTCTAGTTTTATTGTCGAGAATCACAGCGAGGTACTAGAAGATTTTGCTGATATCATTGGTGGACAATATTCTGTCACTCGCAATGATGAACTCTATTACATCCCAAAGGGAAAACGAGTTAAATTAACCATGGATGAAAGCTCTAGCGCAGTACGCTCACTGCTGGATGTTGGATTTTACTTGAAGCATATTGCCAAACCCGGTGATTTATTAATGATTGATGAACCTGAATTGAATCTTCACCCGGAGAATCAATGCCGAGTGGCACGACTGTTTGCTCGCTTGGTTAATATTGGGATTAAAGTTTTTATCACCACACATAGCGACTACATCATTAAAGAACTCAACACATTAATTATGCTAAATAATAATGAAGCCCATTTACAACGTATTGCCGAACAAGAGGGTTACAAACCAGAAGAACTTATATCGTCTGACAAGATTAAAGTTTACATTGCAGAACAAGCTATGGTGAAGCTTGATGGAGGACAGAGAAAAACCCTTTGTCAGACGCTTACCCCTGCCGATATAGATCCTTTATTTGGTATAGAGGCTCGCAGTTTTGATACGACTATCGCCAAAATGAATAGGATTCAAGAAGCTATTATTTGGGGAGGGGAGTGATATGGATGATATTGCAATTCTTAAAGAACTGTTAAAACATAATGCAACGATTTCTTTAGAAGATAGTATCTATGACGGTAATAAGAAATTTATAAATTTGATAGAGCATGATCTATCGGCAGATGGCTATTCAATTACAGTTAATGGAATGCCCAACGATACGGAGGTTATCGTTATCAAGGCAGATGAATTCAAATCGCCTGATTCGGTCTTTGCCGGATTAAAAGGGGAATGCAAACGAGCTGATTTTATCATTATTATCAACAATGGCATCAAAAAGGTGATTATTTATATTGAGATGAAAGCTAAAAAAACAACAAGCTCGGAAGCAGAAATCATCAAACAATTATATGGGGCAAAATGTTTCTTAAGCTATTGTCGTGAGATTGGTAAAACATTTTGGAATAAGAATGATTTCTTAAAGAATTATAGCGAAAGATATGTTACGCTTCGGAATATTAGCATGTCGAAAAGGCAAACACGAACAAAACCAAATACAGGAATACATGACCGCCCTGAAAAAATGTTAAAAATTAGTTCCCCAAAGTATCTGCACTTAAATAATTTAATAGGATGCTAATAGAGTCACAGGCAAAATTATGATTATTGAGGTGAATCAATGACCGTCCAAGCGCAAATGGTTGAAACCGTGTTGAGCGACTATCCCGACACCCAGGCCATTTATCTGTTTGGCTCATGGGGGACGGAAGACGAATGGCCGAGTAGCGATGTGGACATGGCGGTGTTGTTGCCCCCACTACGCGCCAAGGCGGTGGATTTTTGGGGCTGGAATGATTTGGCGATGCGCTTGGGTAGTATTGCCCACAAATCGGTGGATTTACTGAATGTGAGAAGGGTATCCACGGTATTCCAAAAAGAGGTCATCATGGCGGACTGGCGTATTTACTGTGCGGATGAATACGCGGCAGAAGAATTTGAAATGCTCACTCTATCGTTTTATCAAAAATTGAATCAAGAGCGGGCTGAGGTATTGGCAGAAGGTTTGCGTAGCGGACGGTTCTATAAATGATTAACGAGACTATCCTGAACAAAAAAATCAGTGTCGAGCGTTGTATTGTTCAAGTTGAAAAGTATTATGCCATGCCAAGTGACACCCCTTTTCATGAAAATTATCTCATTCAAGATGCCATTGCAATGAATTTGCAGCGCATGGGCGAACTGGCGATTGATATTGCCAATTACCTCATCAAAAAGAAAAAGCTCGGTCTCCCGCAAGACAGTGCCGATGCTTTTGAGTTGTTGCACCGTGCCGGTCTGATTTCTAAAGAATTGATGAACAATATGAAGGGCATGGTGGGTTTCCGAAATATAGTGGTGCATGAATATCAGAAATTGGATTTGGACATCATGGTGGATGTGATTGAACACCATCTCAATGAGCCTTTGGAATTTGCCAATCTAGCTTTGCGTATCATGGAGTAAATCATGGCCCTACATAAAGATTTCCCGTCCGATCCCCATGCCGTTTTAGACCCGGCCATCCGCTGGTTTCCCGCCGATGAAGCCTTGCGGGAAACCAGCATGGACAAGCTGATGCCTCCCCTAGTGCCGGAGTTGCGCAAGCAAGTGAAGGCTTGGCGGGGCAACGGCTATGCCAAAGCCACAGACACCAGCCGAAGCCTGTTAAATTGGTGGTTTAATACGCCGCATTTATTGACCCCATCCCTTGGTGGATATCCCAATGGGCGGGTGGAAAGTATGGCGGAATTCCAGTATTACTTCGCCCAACGGGAAGCCTTGGAAACCATTATTTACCTGTATGACGTGGTTGGGGTGAAGGATAAATACGACCTGATGCGCTTTGATTGTTCAGGTGCGGTATCGAGCGGCCTATTCGACGAGTCTTGGCGGCGGTTCGTCATCAAGATGGCAACCGGCGCGGGCAAAACCAAGGTGATGAGCCTGGTTTTAGCATGGAGTTATTTTCACAAGCTGTACGAGCCGGCATCCGAACTGTCCCGCAATTTCCTCGTCATCACACCCAACATCATTGTGCTGGATCGCATCCATAAGGATTTCGCCGGGCTGCGTATTTTCTTTGCCGACCCGGTATTGCCCGATAATGGGTTTGACGGGCAGAACTGGCGGGATGACTTCCAACTGACTTTGCACCTTCAGGACGAGGTGCGCATCACCCGCCCCGTCGGCAATATTTTTCTGACCAATATTCATCGAGTCTATGCGGGCAATGATATTCCGCCTTCGCCGGATGATGACAACACGATGGATTATTTTTTAGGCAAGCGGCCCACGGGGGCGACGACAGATTCCAAAGTGGACTTGGGGATGATTGTTCGCGACATTGACGAGTTGGCGGTGTTGAATGATGAGGCGCACCACATCCACGACAATCGGCTGGCGTGGTTCAAATCCATCGAGGACATTCACAACCGGCTTAAACAAAAAGGGGCGAACCTATCCCTACAGGTGGATGTGACCGCCACGCCGAAACATAACAACGGCGCAATCTTTGTGCAAACCGTGACCGACTACCCTCTGGTCGAGGCGATTTCGCAGAATGTCGTGAAGCATCCGGTGCTGCCCGACGCGGCCAGCCGTGCCAAATTGGTGGAACGCCAGAGTGCCAAATACACCGAGAAATATGCCGACTACATCAACCTAGGCGTGGTCGAGTGGCGCAAGGCTTATGCCGTTCATGAAAAAATGGGCAAGAAGGCCATCCTGTTCGTGATGACCGACGACACCAAGAATTGCGACGACGTGGCGGACTATTTGAAGGGCAATTACTCGGATTTATCCGGGAAAGAGGATGTGCTGGTCATCCACACCAAAAATAATGGCGAGATTTCCGAGGCGGCTTCTGGCAAGGGCAGGGATGAATTGGAAAGGCTGCGCAAGCAAGCCAATGATATTGACAGCCAAGACAGCCCATACAAAGCCATTGTTTCGGTGATGATGTTGAAAGAAGGCTGGGATGTGCGCAACGTCACCACCATCGTAGGACTGCGCGCCTATGCGGCGGCAAGCAACATCCTGCCCGAGCAAACCTTGGGACGAGGTTTGCGCAAGATGTATCCGAGTGGCGTGGAAGAATATGTCAGCGTGGTCGGCACGGATGCATTCATGGAGTTCGTGGAATCCATTAAAGCCGAGGGCGTGGTGTTGGATCACAAGCCCATGGGTGAGGGCAGCCAGCCGCAAACGCCGCTGGTGATTGAGATTGACCAAGACAACGACAAGAAAGACTTAGCCGCGCTCGATATTGAGATTCCGATTTTGTCTCCGCGCACTTATCGTGACTATAAGAATCTGGTTGAATTGACTATTGAAGTCCTAATCGACAAAGTACCCTATAAAGTATTCAGCGAAGAGGAACAACGGGAAATTGTCTTTAAGGACATCACCACGGGCGAGGTCACGCATACCACCCTTCTCGACACGGCGGGCATTGCCGATTATCGCAGCGTGATTGGCTATTTCGCACAAACGATCATGAAGGATTTGCGCTTGGTGAGTGGCTATGATGTGCTTTATGGCAAGGCCAAAGCTTTCGTGCAAGATCAGTTGTTTGACCGTCCCGTTGAATTGGAAAACCCAAACACACTGCGCAATCTGTCGGAATTAGCCGCCACCCGAACGCTGATCGAGACCTTCAAGAAAGCCATTAATGCGCTGACGGTCAGGGACAAGGGCGATGCCGAAATTCGCGATAGCATAAAGCTTCGGCAAACCCGCCCGTTCATGACCAAAGACCAAGCTTATCTTATTCCAAAAAAAAGTATTTTCAACAAGATCATTGGCGATAGTCATTTTGAGTTGTTGTTCGCCCGTTTTCTGGAAGACTGCGATGATGTGATCGCCTATGCCAAAAACTATCTGGCCGTGCATTTCAAACTGGACTATGTGAATGCGGACGGTGATATTTCCAACTATTACCCTGATTTTGTGGTGAAGGTATCGCTGAAGAGACTCTACATTGTCGAAACCAAGGGGCAGGCGGATTTGGATGTCCCCTTTAAAATGGGAAGACTAAGGCAATGGTGCGAAGACATCAACCCGCTTCAACCCGACGTGACCTACGACTTTGTTTATGTCGATCAAGAGAGCTTTGAGAAATATAAGCCTGGGTCATTCCAAGAGTTGATCCAGACTTTCAGGGAGTACAAAAACCAGACCTGATTACAGCAATTCTCATTATGAGCCAAAGTGCTGATAGAGACAACCCGTCATTCCGGCATGGATGCCGGAATGACGGCAATGGAGCCATAATGAGAATTGCTGTTGCCCCTGCCTGTCTGCGACAGGCGGTCAAAGCAAGCTTTGACGCTCCATGCGCTAATGCCATTGACGCAGAACATGGCAACGATGACACTTAGGCAGTGCTCAATTCCTTGACCAGAATCTTGGCGTTTCTTTGCGGATTGTACAGGGCCTGACGGGCGGGGGGCAGGCTGGCAACCTCGGCAAACTCGAAACCATGCTCTCTGAACCAATGGGTGGCTTGCGTGGTCAGCACAAACAATGTCTCGATCCCCATACCCAGCGCCTTCCTCTCCAAATGTTGCAACAACCTTTGGCCCCGGTTTTCGCCCCGATATTCTTCGCGCAAGGCAAGACAAGCCAGCTCTCCGGAGGATGCATCAGGGTAGGGGTGCAGTGCGGCGCAACCAAGGATCATGCCGTCCCGTTCGATGACGCTGTAATCGGAAATTTCCATTTCCAAATGCTCGCGTGAGCGCTTCACCAGTATGCCCTTGTTTTCCAATGGAATGATCAATTCCAGAATGCCACCCACATCCTTGATTCCGGCTTGGCGCAGGGTCTCGAACGGGGACAGGCTCACCAGCGTACCCAAGCCGTCGCGGGTAAACAATTCCAACAAAGTGGCCCCGTCGATACGTCGGTTGATTAAATGGGCGCGCTGCACTCCGCGCCTACAGGCATTAATTGCCGCTTTGAAGTGTGGAATGTATTCTTCTGCCAGCGATTGCTTGCCTTTTAGCAAGGTTTCCGCCTCATCTGTGGTGATTTGGCGGATCGGGCGCCCGTCGGCGAGATTGACGCAATCCTGCTCTGTCAATAACAAAAGCTTGTCGGCACGAAGCGCGACGGCAACGGAAGTGGCGACTTCCTCGGCGACGAGGTTGAATACCTCGCCGGTGGGCGAATAACCGATGGGGGAAACCAGCACCACATCACCTTGGGCCAATTGGGCGCGCATCCCCTCCGCATCGACCCGGCGCACCTCACCGGTATGGCCGAAATCCACCCCGTCACGGACACCCAAGGGCTTGGCGACGACAAAATTGCCGGAAGCGACACGGATTCTCGCCCCGGCCATGGGTGAGTTTGCCAAGCCCATGGACAGCAAGGCTTCAATCTCCACCCGCACCGTGCCGACGGCCTCCTTGACGCATTGCAAGGCGACGGCGTCGGTCACGCGCAAGCCGTTGACATAGCGCATTTGGCAACCCTTGGCCTGCAATCGACGCTCCACCTGGGGGCGGGCGCCATGCACCAACACCAGCCTGATGCCAAGGCTGTTAAGCAGCGTGAAATCATGCACCAAGTTGGCAAACAAACCGTCGGCCAAGGCTTCGCCGCCGAAAGAAACGACAAAGGTCCGCCCACGGTGGGCATGGATGTAAGGGGAGGAATCCCTAAACCAGCGGACAAAGCAAGAATAATCGGAGGTGTCATTCACTAACATGCATCTAGGGCTAATGGGTTAAAAAGTTGCTTGGACAGGAATCAGGGCTACCAGCTTAAGGCGGGGCAGGCTAAGCCGTTCGTGGTGAGCTTGTCGAACCATGAACGGCTTAACCGCTCACCCTTCGACAAGCTCAGGGCGAACGGGTAAGCCTTGATCGTGCCCCGCCTTAAGTTGGTAGCCCGATCTACGCCTTTGAAACGCCCCCCCCATCTCCACATCTGAATCACTACCCTTTAATGGAAGCCGGGATATAAATAATATTATCCGGTATTTCAATAGTACCCCCCGGATAGTTTCCGTCGATTTCAATCAAACCCTCTTCGATTTCCCCGTCGGTGAAACCGGCCAAGTCCGACATGAATCGGTTGCGGATCATATCAAACCAGACGGCCTTATCAAGCGTAAAACGGTAAGGATGCACTCTGTAGGACGTTGCAAACCCACTGGTTTCCAGTTCCTGCATCAGCACTTCATGTTTCGGTTGTTTCTGCCGGAAGGCTTGTTTAGCCTTCTCGAACAAGGGAAGCGCAATAGCCTGCGGACGGGTTACGATCAGTATTCTCCCCTGTGCGGGCAGTTTATCCCGAAGATAACGCCACAGCACTTCGCGTGAAGGGATATGATGCACAACCTCTTTTAACAGCGCTTTGGAAAAGTCAATTTCCAGTTGCATGAATCCGTCGGCATCTGCACACACCGACTCGATCACGGGGATTTTTTGGGCTTCAAGAAACATTTTTCTTGAAGGTTCAATGCAGTATGCCTTGCGCAGATTAGAGGTTTCCAGAAGCAAACGGGTAGTTGCGCCCGTCCCCCCGCCAATGTCCGCTAAAACATCATCTTTGCCCAGTTGCAATAGTTCGATGATATTCTCCAGCATGCTTTTTTGGTATTGCCCGGAGAAATACCAAACTTTATTGTAGATGTCCGCAATCGTGTCGAAATGGTTGGTCATGATGATGTTACAGCGTTTTTCATATCTACTTGCCACTTATAAACTGTTGTTACGCACTGTACCACCGAAGCCCCTATGTAGGCCGGAATAAACCCACCCAAGCGGGTGTTTCCGGCGAACTAAGCCGCACTTGTCCGGGGGCTTATGCCGGAAACGCCCGTGAACGGGCTTATTCCGGCCTACGGCTGAAGCCCCTATGTAGGCAGGATCAACTCCACAGTTCGTAGCCCCACATGACTTTGCCGTTCATTTGTTGCATAATCATACCATCCATAATGTCCGATCAGAAAGCAAACGACAGGCTAATATGTTGACTATCACCAAAGAGCAAATCGATGCGTTTAAAGAGGATGCCTTGCGACGCTTCAAGAAAAAAATGTTGGTTCGCGTCAAAGAAGTGGCCAGCGCCCATTTCCAGTTCAATGGCGAAGAGGCCGCCCGCAATCTGGTCGATTACGGGATGCAACGGGCGGGCGAACATGGCTTCACCGAACAAGACACCCTCCGATTATACCTTGATTTCACGGTGATTTACGGCTGCGATTTTGATGTTGACCCGCAATTGCCATGGGCCGCCAGGGTGCTGGGCAGCAAACGGGATGAAGACGAGCTGATCAAATCGCAAAGGCTTTATGTGTTGGGGCGGTCCTACGACCAAGAGGTGGCCGGCTTGGAGAACGAGCATAGTGATGAAGCGATGGCTTCGCTACGAAGTTTGCCGGTGCAAGGGTTCTTGACTCCGGGCATGGCGATCAAAGGCCAATTGTTTTGGATATTCCCACGCAAGTTTGATTATCTGGGCGAGGAGGGCGTTGACGGTTTGCTGCAAAGAGGCAAGGAATTGGCGCAACGGTACGGGCTGGAGCCTGATTTGGGCGCTGCCGCGTTGGCGATACTGATGTTTCTGCTTGGTTGGGGCTTTTGCCATGACCCGCAATACCCTTGGGCGACCGCGACGCTGAACGATCCGGCCTTGAACCCTGCCCAACGGCTGGAAACCTTGTGCAAACAAACGCAGGATTATTTAACCTTTATTTACTTTGAATAGGAATCCTAGGCACGATTATGCGCAAAAAGTCTATCAGTTCCGTCAAACCCAAGCCCAGCGAAAAAGCCGATGAAATCGTTGCAAGATGCCCCAAGCCATCGGGCTTGGGCAATTACAGCGATGACCCGAAAATCAATTTGCTGTGCAATATTTTTTGCGAAACTTTGCAAATGGGCGATGTTGAGAAGACCAAGGGCAAACCCTTTCAATTTTCCAAACAGGCGGAGAATCTTGCCAAAGAGGAGCGCTATGCCAAGCAATTCAGCCAATTTGGGATGAAGACCGAGCAAACCATCTTCGTGAAGTTGACCGACAAATTGAAGCAATCACTCGGCGGCACGGTCATCAACGACTCGGGCCGCGAGGTGCTGGCCAATGTCAAGCGCAAGCTTTTGGAAAAGACCGAAGTGCTCGCCAAGTTGGGCAGGCAATTCACCAAGGCATTGGGGAAAACCACGGCCCGCATTGGCGGCGGTGCGCTGGCCGGTGCGGAAGTCGGTTCCGTGGTTCCGGTTCCGGTTGTGGGTACGTTGGCGGGCGGTTTCCTCGGCACCGTGGTGGGTGTTGGGATGGCGGCCTGGTCGGTGTATGATTATGTCGAACTGGCCCAGGAAGCCTGGCCGGTCGCCAAGGAAGTCTTGGAAACGGTGACGGAAAAATTCATCCAAGTCAAACCGGATGTCGCCATCTTGGGTGAGCAAGGCGGGGTGAAGCAGATATTTGATTATAAATTTCCGGGGGATAGGTATAGGAATGGACAAGACAAAATATTTCGAGAGGCTACCAGTAAACTTCCTGAAACAATTGACGAGAAGAATTGCAATCGTTGTAATTGCAGGTAAATTTGACTCTATGAGGCTAAGTCGTGGATATGAATAATATTTACCGAAATATAGATATTTTTTGGGTGGACGATAACAAACCCAATGAAAGCGGCTTTCAAGTCAAGCTTTGTGCTGATTTAATCGTTTATTACGATGGCAATAACTACCCGCTTAAAAGTAACCGAGACGGGGTTTTTGATTTCTACCATAAAGCCTTGGAAATACTCAAACCCGAGTTGCGCTATGTGCTAATTGATGGTAATGGAAGATACAAGAAAGTTACCGCAAAGACTTACGAGATATTACCGTATTGGGCCAGCGATGATTGCCCCACCCGTTTATCCATGAGCGTCCATTTGGATGGCGGCGACACCCCCGAAAGCCGGTCTGATCACAGCTTCTATTTTAGTGAAGGCGGAGATGGTTGTCTAAGAATGATAGTCCCGGTTGAATTCATTCTGGATAATCCAATATCATTCGTAGAACTGGCTGTGAAAATGTGTAAAAGGCTACATTTCGAGACTGGTCAAGGTGGTTTTTCTCTGCACCTTCATCATTACTACCGCACTAAAGGAAACCATATTCGTAACATTAGCCAAAATTATTTTGGGTTAGATATTGGTTCGCCATTTTACTGGTCACAAGCATTGATTCATGGCATTAAAACAGTCAATTGGTTAACTCTAGTAGGCGACCGTTTATTGAAAAAGATTGGCGGACGTGACGGTTTGCGGGAGAAGCTGCTGACGGACATTCCCGTACACGACTTGGATCATGGCGTGATCATTCAAGCCGGGCCGAAGCCGACTTTGGGCGATGTCAATGCCGGGGACGACATTTCCTATTACCGGCGCGTTTCGCGGGTGTTGGAGCCCATCCGTGTCCCGCCTGAAATCTTGAGCAGATTAGACGATGTCGGCGGCACGAACAACACCCGGCGCTGGATGGCACGGTTTGATAACAACCCCAAACTTTGGATGGATCGGTTCATACCCATCAATGCCAAATACGGGGATGATGAAAATGACGATTGAAAGGGATGGATATGGATTTAAAAACTATCAGCAGAGATATTGAACATTTTTTTATCTCCGATAATTATCCCAAACAAAGTGGCTTTAGAGTCAAGCTTTGTGCGGATTTGATTGTTTATTACGATGGCTATGTTTATCCGTTGAAAAGCAATCGCGACGGGGCTTTGGATTTCTACCATAAGGCCATGGAAATCCTCAAACCCGAGTTGCGCTATGTGTTGATTGATGGCACGGGGAGATACAAAAAGATTACCCCTAAGATTTACGAGATGCTGCCGTATTGGGCCAGCGATGATTGCCCCACGCGTTTAGCCATGGGTGTCCATTTGGATGGCGGCGACACCCCAGAGAGCCGCTCCGACCACAGTTTTTACTTTAAAGAAGGTGGGGATGGTTGTTTACGCATGATCGTCCCGGTTGAATTCATGCTGGACAACCCCAAAGGATTCGTGGAACTAGCTGTACAAATGTGTCGAAGGCTACGATTTGAAACAGGCCAGGCAGGATTTTCCTTGCACATGCATAGTGATTATGATTCCTACGCAAACCATGTTCGTTTCATTAGTCAACGGTTTTTAGGCTTAGATATAGGCAAGCCCTCTTCTTGGTCTGATGCCCTCATTCATGGCATTAAAACAGTCAATTGGCTAACTCTAGTGGGCGACCGTCTATTGGAAAAGATTGGCGGACGCGACGGTTTGCGGGAAAGGCTGCTAACGGATATTCCCGTACACGACTTGGACCACGGCGTCATCATCCAAGCCGGGCCGAAGCCGACTTTGGGCGATGTCAATGCCGGGGACGACATTTCCTATTACCGGCGGGTTTCGCGGGTGCTGGAACCCATCCGGGTTCCACCCGAAGCTTTACGGAGGTTTAGCGTGGTTGGCGGGCGCAACAACACCCGCCGCTGGATGGCACGGTTTGATAACAATCCAAAACTGTGGATGGATAAGTTCATTCCCATCAATGCGAAATACGGGGATGATGAAAATGACGATTAAAACTGAGGAATAAAAAAATGACTGTTGACGTGGGAAAACTTCCCTTTAGCTATGCTCATAATTTGTCGTTACTGCCGGTCACCGGCAAGGTCGAGGTCCGCTTGACGGCATCGGTTGCAGGGGCGGCTGTGTTGGAAAGCGCAGCCAGCGCCGTGGGGACTTGGACTGAAATTCTGAATCACCAATGGCTTAGTGTGCGCAATGTAGATGCCTACGCCGCCGTGCAAGACCAACAGAAGGACGGCCCGGCAAAATCCGTTGCCTTGACTCTGGAGGTGCGGGAGATTGATGCCGCCGCTTGGCTGGTGCTGCTCGGGTTGCTGGCCCAAACCTATCACTCGGAACCCGGACTGAATGGTGTGCAAATCGTTGACACCACGAATAATGCACCTGTGACCCAGGGGCTGGATCCACACTGGGCGGCGCAAGCGGAGCAAAGCCTTTATGCAGCCGATTCCCCGCATCCATTGATTGCTTTGCCGGATGAGTATTTATTGGACGAACCCATTGACGTGGATATCGAGTGCGTCAAGCCTCTGCATAAAAGCCAAGCCGAACAGATGGCAGAGGGTCTTGAATATTGGGGTTATCTGGTCGGCATGGGTGCTTGCCGTTTTGATTTTCTTGAACCGGAAGAGTTTTACGCCGACTTCGGGACGACCGCGCCAATGACCGCCGACACGCTTCGCTACACCAAAGACAATTTCGACGGGCCTAAGGAAACGGTGCATCTGCTGAAACATTGGCTTGCCGGGCTGGAACGCCAAGGGATTGCGATCAAATCGGTGGAAGTTTCGCAATAATCCCGTTATTTTTCACCTTTCCTCTCCTTTTCTTCTTCGGTGAATTTATGCAGGCGCTCGTCGATCACAGAGTTGAGATAGAAATTATTCCCCGAATATTTCCGGGCCAGCTTCATGTGCAGTATGCCGACATTAGTCTGTCCGTCGGCGTAATAAGCCTCGCCTAAATAGCGGTGGGATTCGGCCTCGTTGCCCAAGCCACTGTAGGCTTGTGCCAGCATTTCATAGATGTCAGGCGTGACGAAGCCGTGAACCAGTTCTTCCAGAATTCGCCGTGCGGGTTCGGATTTTTTGACGACCAACAGCGCACGGGCATAATTCAGCCGAATCGCCGAGTTTTCAGGGAACCGATCACGGGCCGTGGCGTAAATTTCCATGGCCTTGGCGACACTGCCCCGGTCCATTTCCGACTTGGCCAAGGCATTGATGAAGTGGGACTGGTATGGATATTCAGCCGTCAATTCTTGCAAAAGCTTGATCCCTTCCTCGGCGCGGTTGTTGGCAACGAGGGCCAAGGCCAAGCCATAGCGGGTCACATCTTGTTGCTGCTTGGTCCCTTGATTGTAGATGCCATGGAAATACCCGACCGCCTCTTTAGGGTTGCGCAAGGATTGCACCCTTAGCTTGGCGCGGATCAACTGGTAGGTCAAACTGTCCGGGAATTGGCGGTAAGGGAATTTTTCCGACCGGTCGCGGCTGTCGGAGATGCGCGAGACGGTCACCGGATGGGTGAGCAGGAATTCCGGGGTTTGATGTCCGGCAAAGCGGGTGGACTGCTGCATACGCTCGAAGAAAGTCGGCATGCTGCGCGGGTCAAACTCCGAACGTGACAAAATCTGCATTCCGACATTGTCGGCTTCGGCTTCGTTGTCGCGGGTGAAATTGATCATTGCCTGGGTGCCCGCGCCCATTGCCGCCATCGCCAAGCCTTGCCCGGCATTGACCGAGGGTTGGCATCCCTGGTTCCTCGCCGTGCAATAAGGCTGGCTTCCGTTGCTTGAGCCACCTATTTTCGACCCGATCAACATGCCGGCCAACATGGCGGCCATGGAAATCAATTGAATGCGCCCTTGTGCCTGGAAAGCCTGGTAAAGATGGCGCTGGGTGACATGGGCGATTTCGTGCCCTAGCACCGAGGCCAGTTCGCTTTCCGCTTCCGTAACGAGCATTAGGCCAGAATTGACACCAATATAACCGCCGGGGCCGGCGAAAGCGTTGATGTTGTTGTCCTCCACCACGAAAAAGTGGAAAGATTGGGTTGGATTATCGGAATTGGCGGCCAGTTTCTGCCCAATGCTTTGGATATATTCGGCCACTTCCGCATCTTCGCTGACTTCAACCTGGCCGTGCAGGCTGCGAAAGAAAGCTTCCCCCAACTGTTTTTCCTGCGTTGGAGTGAAAGAGGTTCCCGATGGATCGCCGATTTCAGGCAACTCCTGACTGCGGGGCATGTCTAGGTTTGTCCCCAAATAAGGCGATGACGGGTATTCCAATACGTTCTTTAGATCGATATCCAATTGTTTATGCGGACGCTGAGTCTGGCTAAAGGCCAAACTAGTCTGGGATGCAATCAGCAAAACGCTTAAGAATTTGCCAGGTTTGAACATTGTGTGTAGCGTGTCAACGGGGTTGCTGCCAGTGGACGGAAAGCCTTTGCTGGCGGATAATCCATGGCTATAAAGCGTGCCATTTGATAGGCTGTTTATTGTCTGCGAGGATTTGTAATCATATTTTATCGGCTCCTACTCCCTTATCACTCCAATGATCGCTTTGTATAAATTAGACACATCTTATTGATATTTAATGTTATTCACACACTATGGACTGGCTAATTTTAGAGTGATAAAGGAGTAGCTTACCTTACTGATGTTACGCACCGGACTATTCACATTCGGCGCAGTGTCCGCGCCGACAAAGGATTGCCGACCTACGACATCGGGGGAACCTCAAGCCCTTGCTGAATCCTTACTGCTGCTTGGGGTTCCCAAATCGTCTGCGTCCCCACGTCGGAGCGTTGTAACGATGAATAAGACAGTGCAACCCTTTGCCGATAACGAAACACGATGGAGCGTCAAAGCTTGCTTTGACTTGAGATGGGGAAGGCAAAGCTCGCTTTGCCAGTCAAAGCAAGCTTTGACGCTCCAGCCCTAGGTCAAAGCGTAACATCAGTCACCTTAATCGGGACAATTGGATTATTGTCCGTCCTACCTCACCTCAGACGCGCCTAAACCATTAAAGTTTGTGAAATTCGCCATTCAAATCAATTCCGCCCCTTGGGAAAGCCAAGGCGGTGACACTGCCTACCAGTTTAGCAGAGCGGCCCTCAAGCTGGGCCATGAAATCGTCAGGATTTTTTTCTACTACGAAGGCGCCTACCATGGCCTGCGCTGGATGGCACCTCCCGAGGATGAAAAACCACTGCTACAACGATGGTCTGCGTTGGCTGCGGAACAGGGCGTCGACTTGGTCATTTGCATTTCCGCTGCGCACAGGCGGGGTTTGCTCGAACAAACCGAAGCCCGGAGGATAGGCAAACTCGACAACGATCTAGCCGCTGGATTCCGCATTGCCGGACTTGGGCTGTGGGTCGATGCTTGCCTGAAGGCCGACCGGTTCCTAGTATTCGGTGCTTGAATGAAAAATTTCCTGTTTGTCATGCGCAACCCACCCTATCTAGGCTCAAACATACGCGAAAGCTTGGACATGATGATGACCGTTGCGGCTTTTGACCAGTCTGTGAAAGTTCTGTTTCTGGATGACGGGGTTTTCCTGCTTAAACCCGGCCAATGCCCTCACTACTCCAGTTTGAGGCCAACCGCGCCCTTGTTTGCCGCGCTGGAAATGTACGACGTGGAAGGGCTTTGGGCAGAGCAGGAATCCCTAACCGAGCGGGGCCTTGATTCATCCGAATTAATTATACCCGTGCGCAGCCTTCGCCGGACGGAAATAGCCTTTTTTCTAGCCGCCGCCGATATTGTGGTCTCTTGCTGATGGGTATCTTACACTTGGTCAATCGTTCCCCCGGAGAATCCTTGGCGCTGATCCAATGCCTGGAACGGGCGGGCAGCGGGGATGCAGTGTTGCTGCTGGAAAGTGGCGTTTATGCCACACTCAAAAGCGCCCCGCTTGCCCCCAGGTTGGCAGAATCCATGCGGGCCGTGACCGTGTATGCTTTAGCCGCTGACCTGGCGGCTAGGGGCATTGGCTCGGAAGAGATTTTGGCGGGTGTCGAACTCGTCGATTACGAGGGTTTTGTGAATTTGAGCATACTCCACACGCCCATCCTTTCTTGGAACTGATCCGTTCAAGCCTTCCGTCGCAGGGACAGGAATCCCATCGGGCTAACCGGCACCTTATCTGAAATTAGATGGGAACCCAATTCCAGCAAGGCTTTGCGGTAGACTTCCCGCTTGAAATAAACCACATCATTCAATGGATGCCAGAAATCCACCCAGCACCAAGCGTCAAATTCGGGTTTCTCCGCGCAGTCCAAGCGGATTTGGGATTCCTTGTCAGCCATGCGCAGGATGTACCAGAGTTGCTTCTGGCCGATGCAAAGCGGTTGGGAATTTTTGCGGATATAGCGCTCGGGGAGTTCATAATGCAGCCATTCGCGGGTGCGGCCTATCAATTGCACCTGTCGTATCTGCAAGCCAACCTCCTCGTACAGCTCCCGGTACATCGCCTCATCCGGCGATTCATTAAACTTGATGCCGCCCTGTGGAAATTGCCACGAGCGCATGCCAGCCCGCCGAGCCCAAAAGACGCGACCTTCGTCATTGCACAGGATGATCCCCACATTGAGGCGATATCCTTCCGAATCAATCATAACCGCGACAGCCCGATGCCCATGAATGCTATAATGACGGCCTAAATTCAGCCGTTTGCTTGATGAGATTGATTGTTTCACAAATCACGATTCCATGCCACAACTTAGGATGGCTTACGGCCCACACTTTCTGAGAGTCATAGGGAAAAACCGTGAGTTTGGCCATATTCGATCTTGACAATACCCTCCTTGCCGGCGACAGCGATTATTTGTGGGGTGAATTCCTTGTGGAAAAAGGCATCGTCGATGGCGCTGCATACCGCCTGGCCAACGAACACTTTTACGCGCAATACCGTGCCGGTTGCCTGGACATCGCCGAATTCCTGCGTTTCGCCCTCAAGCCCTTGGCGGACCATCCCCCTGAACAACTTTACCGTTGGCGTGGGCAATTCATCGAGGAAAGCATCAAACCCATTCTATTGCCCGCCGCGTTCGCAGCGGTCAATAAGCACAGGCAGGCCGGTGACTTGCTGCTCGTCATCACCGCCACCAACCGTTTCATCACCGAGCCTATCGTCAAGCTTTACGGCATCGAACACCTGATCGCCACCTCCCCCGAATTCCGCGATGGCCGTTACACGGGGAATTTTGAGGGCGTTCCGTGCTTTCAGGAAGGCAAGGTCAAACGCTTGGACGAATGGCTGGAAAACAGCGGGCATGACCTGCATGGCAGTTGGTTTTATAGCGACTCGCACAACGACCTGCCCCTATTGAAGAGGGTCAGCAACCCGGTCGCGGTGGACCCGGACGAAACCCTTGGCCGCTTTGCCGAAGAAAAAGGCTGGCCGGTGGTGAGTTTTAGATAATGGGACAATGAGAATTGCTGTCACCGAATCCGCTTTGACAAATCAACCGAAAGGTTTAATATTGAGACCGTGTCATCGCTGTCAATTTAGCCGGAGGAGGCAATCCGAGTAATTTGGTGAGTTTGACGCTGTAAGGATTGGAACGGTATACCCAATGTTGGGTACACTTAAACGTTGAGTGTCGCATCGCATGCCCCAAAGAAAAAACAGAAATCAAGGCTTTTTTACTTCGTCTGGTTATGCTTACGAATGAGCCAGAAATAGTCATATCAAAATATGGGAGAATCTCTGCAATGCCCCTACATTGGATCTATCCCGACAACTTCCAAATCGAACTCTATCGGTCTGGCTGGAAAAACGACCGCAGTTTTGACCGGATCGTTGCCGATATCGGTGGCGGTAACTTTCCCTCCGTATCTGACCCAATTGAAGGGGGATTTACCATCAAAGCCAACACACTGAACAAAGTTCGGGGGCAGGATGTCAGTCCCTTGATTGTCCCAAGTACAGGCTCTTCCATTGGCCCCGATACAGAATTGCAAGGCATTCAACGAGAGGGTTATACGTTCATTCGTGTCGAGCCAACCGAAGTGGCCAGGGAAATAGAGAGCCTGAAGCTTTTAATCCGCCTTGCCGAAGAGAAAATCACCGCACTCAAGCTAACAGCCTCGCGGCTTGGTGAAGGGTCGGAGGAGGCTGCCGAGGATCTCATGGATGAAATTAACGACATCGAAATGGCCGTCGATGATTTGCAAGTCTATCTTGAGCGACTGCGTAACATCCCTCGCACCGATTCCAAAGCACGGTAAGATGCGCTAATCCGTCATAGCCTGGGCGGATAGGATGCGGTGAGGAACAAACCGCATCAATCGCGTAAATTTTTGCCTGACATTCCGTTCCAGCGCACCCACGCCACGAAGCGGATTGGTGTTTTCGGGTTCAGGGCCGTAGGATGGGCTGAGCTTGCGAAGCCCATCACTCGCGAATTGATGCGCCTCCTTTGTCGTCAAATCCTACGATGTCAACGCTGCGCAATGTCTGCCCACACCATGTAAGCCTTGCAATCATCCGGCAATGACGTACAATATTCTCCATGCACACCGTCGCCGAAACCGAAGTATTCCAGCGTTACGCAGCCTCGATATGGTCGGAAGCTGAGTGTGTCGAGTTCATCACTTGGATTGCAGCCAACCCGCTTGCGGGGGATGTGATTTCTGGTTCTGGCGGTTGCCGCAAGGTGCGATGGGTTCGATCCGGCATGGGTAAACGCGGCGGTGCACGGGTAATTTATTTCAACGGCGAGGATGGTCGCGTATGGTTGTTGATTGCCTATGCCAAGGCTAAATTTGACAATCTGCCAACGGAATTTCTTGCCAAACTCAAAACAGAGGTGGAGCGTGGATAAGGAGATGGAACAGTTTCAGAACGATTTGCTGGCATCTGTCCGACAAATGAAGGCGGGCAAAGCAGCGCGAATAACGAATGTCAATATCCCTTCCATTGTCGCTGCTCGCAATACCTTGGGGTTGTCGCAGTCCCGGTTCGCCGAACTTCTGGGTGTTTCCAAGCGCACACTTCAAGAGTGGGAACAGGGGCGGCGCACTCCAAACGGGGCAGCCAAAACGCTTTTGCGTGTTGTTGAACGGCATCCAGAGGTGCTGCGTGAGCTTTCAGCGTGACATAATTTTCCGTGTGGATTTAGGACGCAAGTATGCGTAAACCGCATTGCGCCGGATGGATAAAAAGAGCAAAACCCATGAACCCCCGGCATTGTCTCTCTGCCCACCCGCTTAACCCGCCGTTCCAGCCGACCCGCGAAGACGTTTGGCTCATTTTTCTACCTCCTTTCGCGCGGGCGGCTGAACGGGGGCGTTAGGGCATTGGAGACGATGACAGGAGATAGCCTCGATGGTACGTTATATTCCTTATTTGCTTGATCTAGCAGGAGCAGGAGGGTTACTGTTCTTTATTGCCTTCGTATCGTGGACAAAGATGGATGGCTCTCTGGGATCTTGAATGGTAAAAAATAATCCCAATATAAACAGATGGTTGCCAAGTCCAGCAACGTGATTTTAAAGTGAGGTGTGCCATGTCCGAGTATGTCACAATTCCTCTTGATATTGAA